>FUIF01017447.1_pt1 | contig 23822 bp, 29 predicted proteins | sample 1003461 | NCBI WGS metagenome assembly FUIF01 (sample SAMEA80401918, study PRJEB19352) | marine metagenome | reverse complement strand
CTGCTGCTGCTGTTGCTGCTGGAATTGCTGCGCCAAAAGCTGGTTGTAGTTCTGCTGGTTCATGATGTCCGCCTCATTCTGGGCTGAGACATTCATGTTGGAGACCTGCTGCTGCGCCTGGAGGTTTGCAAGCTGCGCCTTGTTCTGCGCCTCAGCCTGCTGCTGCAACCAGTTTTGATAGGCCGAGGATGTCCGCTGGTTGAAAGCGTTGATTATGCTCGCGTTCTGGGCCGCCTTGGCGCGGTCTTGCCCTGTGATTTGACCACCGAGGGACGCCGCATCCCGCATGGCGCTGAGCTTGTTGCGGTAGCTCGCGACGGCCGCGTCGGAGGATTGCTGCGAAGCTCGGTCCATTGCCGCCGTTGATCCGGCAAGCTTGGCTGCGAGGGCTCGGCCAGAGGTCGCCGTGCCTTTGCGAGCCTCCTGCTGCATGATCGATTTTTCCCGGGAACGTGCGGTGATTTCCGCATTCCGGGAGGCATCCTGCATCCTCTGCGCAAGCTCGGGATCCTCGGATGAGTTGGCGATGTTCTGCATTTTGCGCAAAACATCCATTTGAACCGCGCGGCCTTCCTTGGAGTCCGGCGTGTCCTCGATAAGAGTCGGGTTCTGCTCGGCTACGTATGGCGCGACCTCGGGAGCGTACTGCCCAACCACCTCGAACTCCCTCGGGGTGATTTTGGACATGTCGAAAGCCGAAGGCGGCAGGCTTTGCAAAGCCTCCGGCGGATCCGTGATGGAAACGTTGTATTTCGGCGGTACGATCGCATCGAAGGCCGCCTTGATCTCGTTTAGCCGCTTTTTTGCAGCGCCACGGGCCTTTTCGGCGTTGTACGCCTGAGCCAACGCCCCCGCCGCGGCGACGGCTACCATAGCTGCTGCGACGACTACCATAAATTACTCCCCTACAAGCATTTCCTTGGTCTTTTGACCCCAGTCTTTGTTGTCGTCGGACTTGCCCCAGCTTCCGGCCTTCTTGACGGCCTTGCCGTACCAGCCTTCCTTGCGCGGTGAGGACTCGCCCCGGGCGCCCCGGGCCACGTCGATCAGGGCCTGCTGGTAAGCGTCCTGATTCATCCCGAAGGCTTCGTCCCGGCGGCCTCCGCCAGCTTGTACGCGCTCCTGCATGCCAAGATCCGCGTAAATTTCGTTGAGCCTCGCGGCATCCTCGGCGCTCATAAGATCCTGAGCAGTGTACTGGGTCGGGGACATGAAGTCCTGCATTCCACCGGCGCTTCGGATCGAACTTGCCGCCCGATTCAGCTCGTCCTGAGTCAGGTTGTAAGGGTTGTTGGCCAGGGCGCCGGCCAAAGCAGCCTGCTGCATGGCTACGGTGTCGGTGTCTCCGCGAAGCCTCATGGCCTCTGCTGCTCCCTGGTTTTCCCTCAGGGCCTGAGCCTCGAGGTTCGCCATGATCTGCTGCATGCGCTCCTTCTGGCGAACGTCCTCCTGCTGACGGGCCGAGGACAGAGCACCCCGCAGGGCCTCCTCGTATCCGGCCCGATCGAATCCGCTCCGCTTGCCGGTTCCCCCAGCCTGGAGCATGTCGCCCTTGCCGAGGAGCTGCTGGATCCGGTTGAAGCGGGAAATCTGGTCGTCCCCCGCCATTTGGCGCCAGTCAACGTCACCGCCGACGTTGAAAAACTTCGACTCATCGACGAGTCCGGCGTCGAGGAGGCGCTGCATCCGCGGATCCGTCTGGAATCCGGCGAGGATTGCCGCCTCTTGTTTCGCCGCCACGTCAGCGCCGCCGCCTTCGCGGAGCTTCTGGCGCTTGAGGTTTTCGGCTTCCGCTGCTGCTCGCAGCTCGTCTTTGATCCCCGACTTGGCGCCGGTGATTTGCCCGAGCATCCGCTCCTGAGCCTCACCGTATTTCTTGGTGGCCAGCTCCTGACCCTTTTGGGTCTGCGATTCCGCCTGTTTGCCCGCTTCCTTGGTCAAGGCGTCCTGTCCCTGGATCAGCTGGCTGCGTAGGAGGTTGAATTCCGGTGTTCTGCCAAGCAGCATCCGGTCCAAGGCCTGCTCGCCCGCCGTATACTGGGGGCCCGCCTCCCTCTGGAGCAGCGAGCCGAGGCCGGCCTGGTTTCGGAGCAGCCCGATGTCCTCGATTTGGGTGTCAGTCTCCGGCTTGAAGGCTTCAACCTGGGGAGCCTTCTGCTGCAAGGCTTCCATGGTTTTCTGGAATGCCCCGCCACCCTTGCTCAGGGCCTTGTTGATCGTCCCTTCGTCCACGCCGTACTGCTGACCCTTGATACCGCTGATGTACTGCTGGGCCTCCTGCTTGAGACCCTCCTGGGCGGAGCTGAGGTCCTGCTGGGCCTGTTGGACGGCCTTTGGTGCCTTTTGGCGCCCGATATTGCGGCGGATGACGCCCGTTCGGGAGGCCCGAGGGGTGCCGGGAGCTTGGGCCTGCCCACCCCGCCCCAGCTGGCGAGCCGCCACCCTGCGAGCCGCCGGAGCCAATGACCCCACCGGTGTCGGTTTTCGCTTGCTCCTGGCCCTGCTGAGCGCCCTGTTGGCCCTCCATGCCTTGTTGGCCTTGGAATATGTTGGCCTTGTTCTGGTCTCCCTCGAGGGCCTGGTTGACCCCCTCGAATACGTAAGCCATCACGCTCCCCCAAGTGCATCAGGGGCCGGGGAGGCCGCCTGGGCCGTCCCTGTCGTCGGTACGCCGGGTTCTGCCGGAGCCACGGGGCTCGGACCTCCGCCGCCGCCCTGGGGCCCTGCTGGGGCCGTCGGGAGCGGGCTGCTGGGCTGCCTGGCCGGTTCGGACCATCGCCGTAAGAAAGGGGTCGGTGGTTTTCGCCAGCTCGGCGTGTTCGTTGATATGTTCCAAGATCGCCTCCAGCTTGTCGCTTTCGAGGCGGACCATCGGGTCGTTGAGGAGGCCAGCGTGGGCCCGGATATGGGTCGCGTGGTCGTCGGTGGCCAAAGCCACCACCTGCTCGCCCTCCATGAGGCGCTCGTTTTCCTGCTCGTAAAGATCGTTTTCCGAGCGCTCGGTGTCGGACATCCGTTCGGGATCCTCGCCCTCCATGATGGAGAGGTATTCCTGCGGTGACTTGACCAGGCCGCTGGCCGTCATCTTCTCGGCAAGCTCCATCCTGCCGGCAAGGGTCTGCATCACCGGGTTGACCCGGGTCAGCTTCACCTGCTTGATCGGCTCCAGCTCTTCGGCTTGGAATTCTTTGGTGTAGGACTCGAAGCGCTTGCCGGTCATCTGGACAAGACGCTTTGTTTTCGCGAAACGCCTATAGGCGTTGATCCCGTCCATCACAACCTCCTCAACCGCATCGTTGTAGGCCATGGCTGCAGAGGAAATGAATTCGATGGCGTTGGTTGTCAGGGTTGCGATCGCCGTTCCGGAAGTGACGCCCGGAGGCGGAGCACCTCGAAGGGCGCTGTTGATGTTTGAAAGCTCCAGCATGTGGGCCTTCAATAGGTCGATAAACTTCCAAACCTCCGGGCTGCTCTTGGTCAGCTGGATGGCCTCGGGCTTGCCTCCCCCCGGCACGTTTTGCGGCGTGTAGGAGAAGAAATTCATGCCGAGGATGTCTTGCACTCCGAGGTTTGCCCCCCGGGGAACAGCGACGTTTTGCACGGCGTGGGCCGCGTGGTTGGTCGCGATGGCGCTAAATGTGTGGTCCATCATCTCCTGCGCCGGCAGGAGGTTCGAAAACATCGGGTAGCCAAGACTCCAGCGCGCGATGGGTTCTGGCACCATGGCGCGGACGGGAATGCAGCCATAGAGGTTGTCCCCGTCAAAGAAAACCGTGTCGCGGTCGGCGTACATGAGCATCCGACCCTTGGGAAGAGCCGGGGTTTTCCTGTGGTACAGCTCGTACACCCAGACCCAGTCATCGTTGGAAACGAATTCATACTCTGACTGGTATTCTTCGATGTCCTCGGAGGCAGCCGGCAGAGAAATGATCTGCTCGCGCATGTCAGGAAACGTGGGCCACGAGGTCCCAACGGTTCCTTTTGACGCGGCACTCCACCCAGTCCTGCTCCTCCCATTTGTCGATGGTGTAGTCCCAGAGCATGTCAAAAACGGTAATGTGGCAGACTTCGAATTTCCCGGTGTAGAGCGGGTCGCCCTTCATGTCCGGAGTCCAGATCTCTCCTTTGTCCGTCCGCCAGGTCCCCTTGAGAAAACCCATGCCTTCGACCAAAGCGGACTCACACATCTGCTGCCCGCGCAGGTCGATTTTGCACTCGTCTACGATCTGGTCGGCCAAGGCATTGCCCAGCCGCATGCTCTGCACAACGTCCGAACCCTTGCGCTCTGCTAGGGCCCGAAAGGAAAGTTTTTGCTTTGTCAGGAGCGTCACAAGCTGACGAACCAGGGAGCGAGCCTGCGGCACGATCATGCGGACCAGCTCGCCCTGCTCGCCCTCGTAAACGAGACCCGTGTCCCAGCTCGAGGGCTCCAGCACATTGGAGTAGTACGCAATGGTGTTCCTGGCCCAGGCCTGCGCGATAGGGTTTGAGGACCATATGACCGACTTCCCGTGAAAACGGTCAAGGTGGTCGATGACCTCGTTCGAGTCTCCTGCTAACCAGTTGCTTTGCGCCATTTATCGACTCACTCTCTGCTGGTACGGCCTAACGGCAAACGCTAGGGCCTGGATGTTCAGGGGTTCAGCCGCTTGCTCATGCTCCACGATCGGCTGCAGGTATGTCCCTCGCTGGTGGTCAGGGGTTACATAAATCCTTACAGGGGTATTCGGGAGCGTACCAGTGGTAAGGTCGATGGAGTCCTGTTCCCCCCAGGGGAAACCTCCCCAAGGCCCTGATCCCCAGCCTCCAGACTCTGATTCAAGCCCGATGGCAGACCAACGGACGTATTGAGTTGACTCGAAGAATTGGCCGGTAAATCCAATGTCAAACTCAGACGCCGCAGAGTTTCGCAGGTGCATCTGCATCTCGGCGAATTGCTTGACCCGGCCCACGAGACCCGCGTGGAACGGCGCCAGGATAAAGCGGGACTCGTAAGAGCTATAGAGCTGCAGAGAGTCGGCAGCCTCGATATTTGTTTCACGTGGAAAGGAGATACTGTACTTACCAGCGCCCACGGACTCCACGACCAAAACGAGTCGGCTGATAAGGTCGTCTTTTTCAAGCACCCAGCCAGCCTGCGGCACGATGGAGGAGGAGGTGATGACGGCCGACAACCCATCGGCCGCCACCGAGTCCACCGTGATGGCGTAGTTTTGTCCCGTGAAATCCAGTTTAGTCTGATCCTTGCGCTCGCGCTCAAGAATTCCGCCCGTGGTGATGAAGTACAAACGATCATTCGGGCCGACAACCGCCTGCTTGAACAGCACGTCCGACTCGGTCCAAGACTGGTTTAGGACGTTGTAGACCCATGTGACGGTCACCTCCTCCTCATTCACGCCAGGCATGGAGAGGTGATAGAGGCGATCGGATTCATAGCCGACGCCGGAGGCGAGGTTTTCGATTCCATCCAGACCCAGGAGCGGCTGGATCTCGTCCTCGATAACCCGGGAAATGATCTGGACCGAGGAATCGGTCACCAGGCAGAGTCCCTGATTCGTCAGACAGGGGATCTGGTTGTTGAGGACAACAGCGGTAGAAGGGGCGACGGTGATGACCGTCGTATCCAAAGCCGTGACGCTGATCGTGTCGGGGGAGTCGCCGGTGACGCGGTAAACCCCGTCCTCTTTCAGGAGGATTGCCGTATCCCTCAGGGCCAGGACCCGGAGGATCTGCTTGTTTCTCGCGCCCACAGGAAACTGGTTGACCCGGGGCACGGCTTCGGGCTCATTCAGCTTGCTGACGGAAAACGTGTGGGGCAGGTCATCATTTCGAGAGGTGACCTGGGTTCCGGTGGAGAAAGAATCTGGTAGAGCAGGGCTAAATGCTCCTCCGGCGGTGAGGGTATTTGCACGCAGGCTAATCTGACCTGTGAACCCTTTAGCTTCCAGTCGGAACATGCCGGGGATGTCCGTGATGCCCGAGGTATATCGGGCATACACAAGCGATGATCCGTCCCGGTTGATTGCTTTGACCAGGCCCTGGGCAGTGTCTCGCAGCTGCACCGAGACGGATGCCGAGGAGTTATCCAGTGTGAATATTGGATTAGTTCCATCGGTCAGGCCCTGGAAATCAAGGTCCGTTGCCGACTCGCCCACAGAGGTGATGGTGAAGTTGTCGGGATCGACGACGGTGACGGCGTAAGTTCCTACCGTCAGAGTACCACTGATCCGAGACACCCGGATAACGTCCCCGGTGGTAAACCCGTGGGAAGTGTACGTTATCGTTATGGTTCCCGTACCAGCGACAGCCTCGGCGGTGACCGTCTTATTACCAACACCCGTTCGGCAAACGTACCGGCGAGTTGTCGCGTCAACCCGGACTTCAACGAAATCGTTGTTGGCCAGATCCCCAGGCGCCACCAGAGACATCTCCACAAAATGTCTGGTGGTGATGTTTCCATAAAGGGCCATACCCTTGAAAAGGGTGACATCCTCGCAGAGCGGCGGTCGGTCATTGGCTTGCAGCTCCCCTTCCTGGCTGTTCGGGTTGGTGTAAAGCTCCTCCCCGAGCAGGATGTCATCGATGTCATCGTCAAAGAAAAGAAGATTCGCAGCGATCTCGGCCGCAGTGATTTGTCGCTCCTCGATCAGTTTGAAATTCGCCGGCGGAGAAACCGCGCTGCTGCTGGTTTGGGACGTGCGGTAGATCTGGACGAACCAAGCATCGCCCACGTCATCGATTTCAGTCGGAATGCTGATTTCAAGGCGTGTCGTGCGGCTGACAGCATAGTCCAGCGTGTTGCCCGATCCGTCGTCTGCCGCTGTCTCCGCGAAAGTGTAGGAGGTCGCATCAGGGACCGTGAGGATCGTGTAGTCGCCGGCGGCGACATCTGGAGACCCCCCGGAAGAATTCGATACGCTGACGATCATCCCAACCGAAAGGTTGTGCGCGCTTGAGGTCGTGACCGTGACAACGTTGGAGGTCCGGGTCCACGAGGCCGACAGCACTGTCGCGTTTGCCAGGGTCAGGATGTCAGAGGGAGACCCGAGCAAAAGGTTGTCGTTGCCGTCACGGCGGCCGAAGATACACCGCCAACCAACCTGCGTATTGCCCTTGATCGGGCCGTTGAGGGCCAAAAACGAGGCCCGAAGATCCAGGGCCGGAGGCACTCCCGCTTTGAACACGTCCGAGGTCTCGGACTCGAGCTTGAGGACGCCATCATCCGAGGTGAAGTAAGCGTTGTTGTTGGCCTGCATCTGGCGGGAGACACGGTTGCCCGTGACTGCTACCGACTCGCCGCCGAGCACATTTGCCGTCCCCACGAGGTTCGGAGCCGTCCCGGACTCCGTGAAATAGGCGACTTGGTCCTCATACACTGCGATTAGGACGTTGTTGTACGTGAAAAGGGCGTTCAGGACACTCGCGCCCGGGTCGTTGAATTGGTAGGTGCCCCGACGCTTGGAAAGGACACCATCCCGCCGTAAAACGAAGTTTTTGGCCTCTCTAGAGCCCCATCAGGCACGGAGAAGGAATTGGCCTGCTTATAAAGGCCTCGAAATCCCTTGATCTCCGGGCTGCTGTACGGCAAGTTGGCTGAACCTCCACATTGTTGGAACTATGATGGCGTCGCCCCCTCTGAGCAGTCGGAGGGGGTGTCTTTTTCAGTAAATGTACCCACGGCGCCCGAATCGGCCTCTTCTGCCGTTCAGTAGGCCCCTTCTGTTGATGATTTTGGTCTCCTCGCCCGTGATTCTGGGCTCCATCAGGGTTTTGGCGTACTTTTCTTCGGCGCTGATGTCTTTGGACAGCTCAGTCTTGCCGTCGAAGTCCCCAAGACCGCCGAGCAACCTCATTCCGGCCCTGGTTTCGAGCAAAACGCGGGTTTCCTTGGGTGTCATCAGGAAGGGAGACTTGCCAGCCTCTGCCAGGTAGTCTCCGACCACCAGATCCGAAGGAACCACCCCGGATGCGAACGTGATGTCCATCCCCGTGATGTCCGTTGGGGTCGCGTCGATCCCCTTGAGCCTGAGACCCGTCTCGCCGTAGATAAAATCCATGGAAGTTGAGACGGTCAGCTCACTTGGGAGCGACTCGACGGTCACAACGTCGCCGGCGATGGCCGAGACCCTTGCAGACTTGCTCAGGGGAACAAGCTCGCTCGGCCTTTGCTCGTGCCAGATCTCCAGAGTGAGGTCGTCGTTCTCATTCGGAGGCACAATGACCAGCTGATCGTTGCGGAAGTAGAACCCCCGGGACGTGCCGCCCTTTCGAAAGAGGTGCTCGTCCTCAGGGGTGATCAGGTCCATATCCCGCACGTTGCCAGCAGAGTCGCGGAGCTTCACGTCACGCAGAGCCATACCCAAAGCCCTCGGAGGAATGTCGTACACGCTGACATCCTGAACCAAGGGTGTATCCAGAATTTTGACGAAGTAATCCTGGCGGAGGGAAATCATCAAAGGCGAAAGATACAGGCTGACGATGTCATCGCAGATCTCGAGGAGATCGTCGTCGTCGTACAGCGCCTGATTTGACGGGACGATGACCCGCCTCTTAAGGCCCTTGAGGATTCTGTCTGCGGTCGTGCGGTTGCTCATGCGTACGCCTTACGCTTGCCCCTCGGTTTGCTCTTGCCCTTGGGTTTGCCTTTGGAAGCGGTGACCGTCGTAACGGTCATAGAGCCCTCACCGCCCTGTTTGGGTCGGTCATTGCCCTTCATGTAGTCGCGCACTTGGTCTTTCAGGGAAGGCATCTCGCCGCTTTCGCCGTCCATCGGGCAATAGTCCTCGCCCATGGCGGTCTCCTCGTGGCCGTGTTCGCCGCGAGTCGCGTCGATTTCGTTGTCCGGTTCGCCGGACACTCCCTCGGAGCCTGCGGTGTCGTCGGCAAGGTCGGAGGGAACCGCGTCCCCATCCATCTCCTTGTCGCCGTCGCCCTCTTCGATCATCTCGTACATTTGACCGAGAAGGGCCCGAAGCCCCTTCTTTTTGGCCTCGTTCACGTCCATATCGTGCATCACGCCCTCCTTAGAAAGTGCCTGTCATAGTGCCGTGACAGTAATACCGGCTCTGGTTCGTATGATCGACTACGTTGATTCTGATCTGTATGTCGTCGTTGGTGTCGTCCGCGAACAATACGCCCTGGGCATCGCTATTCAAAGCGGTTCGGCGGCAGCTCCCTTTGACCTGGGTCATGGCGGTGAACGCGGTGATGCCTCCGAAGGGGTCGAAGCGGCATTCCGTTGCGACCGTTGTCGTGGGGTCCATCAGGACGGTAAAGCCAAAACTGACATGCACACCGTTTCTTCCCCAGTTGATGTCCTCGACAACGCAAACAGTCTGGCAGTTTCCGCCCTCGCAGGTTTCGCCCGTGCCGTCGTCGTCGCCATCGTTGGAGCAAAGCGTCCCCGTGCCGCAGTTTCCGTCCTCGCGGACTTGCAGCTGAAACTCCCCGGTGCTGCGGATCCGGGCGTACTCCGTGCCATTGGTGTAGAACATCATGGCGTTGGTGGAATGATCGTATTCGATCTGACCCACCGTGTTCGATGCCGTATCGCCGAAGTCGATTCGCGAAATGTCGTTGGGGTCTGTACCTTCGGTCTTGATCCGCAGGGCCGCGTTGCCGTCGTCGTGGTAAACCTCGAACCGGCCCGGCGCCTCGAAGGCTGCGACGCGCTCATCCCCGACCCGAACATCCAGCATGGAGTTGTCCTGCTGGTAGATGAAGCCACCGTTATTTTCGTCGCCGGCGGTTCCCATGTCGATCCGCGCCCGGTCGGTGTCGGCAGGCGGCGTCAGGAACAGGGTTGAGTTTCCAGAGGTGGGTACTACGGAAAGATCATTTTGGAAAGTCTTGGCGCCGGCAAGAGTCTGGGCCCCTGTCGTAACGATCCCAATGTCGCTGGAGGATGCCGCGGCCCCGGTCGTGAACATGTCAGGATCATCGACCTGCCCATAGCTCAGGTCCGTTCCGTCGGACCGAAGGACTCGGTTGTCAGCCCCCACAGGGAGGCGATCGATGACGGTGGAGGCGTTGCGGAAGATGATGTCCCCGCGAGTTGTCGTCGGGTCTGTGAAGCCGCCGGCGGAAGGAACCCACGAGAGGTTGCCGGAGCCGTCGTTTTCCAAGACCTCGCCTGAACCGCCTTGAGCAGCCGGCCAGGTGACGGTGTAGCTCGTCGTGGTGGCTGCAGCCTGCAGGGAGATTTCCCCGGAGGTCGCGCCATGGAGGCCCAGGGTGTTCTGCAGCTCGAGGTCTCCCCAGCGGGAAGCCGGAAGCCCCAGGTCCAGGGTGCCGTCGGTGTCGGGGATGAGAGTGCTGTTCAGCGCCACACGGCCGCCGCCGAACGTGTTGAGCGCCAAGTCGGTCGCTCCAGCCGTCAATTCGATCGTTGACCCGCTGATGGTCAGAGCCCCGGTGCCGTCGTAGACGGTGGACCCCAGGGCGGTAATGTTGTTGGATTGCGCGTCGAGCGCGCCTCCAAGCTGCGGGGTCGTGTCCTCGACAACGTTCTCGAGCTTCGAGTCCAGCTGGGTCTGAACGTTCGAAGTCACGCCAGACATGAAGGCAAGCTCGGCCGCCGTCACTGTGGAAAAGCTGGGGAGGCCGCTGGCAGCTGTTACCATGGCCCGGCTACCAGTAAGCGCCGTATTCTCTACGATATTCCCGGCACTGCTAATCATGATCCGGTCGTTGTTCAGCGCCGTGCCCGAGCCCGTGCCGCCTCTGGATACGGCAAGCTGGGCCTCCTCGGAGAGGTTCCCAGAACCGTCGTTGATGACAACGTAATCGGCCGTGCCTGCAGCGATGGAGCTGCGAGGGATCGGGCCGCCCACGGTATTGATGAATTCAGACAGGACCTTCCATTCGGTCCCGGACCAAGCGAGCTGTATGCCGCCGTTGTCCACGCCGATTGTGAACGTCGCGGATCCGTTGATGGTCTCAGCGGAGTCGCCGTCGATGGTGATGGCGTTTGTTCCTGCATCACCCTTGCCGTCAACGATGGCAAAAGTCTGGCCTGTATCCCCTGCGGGCAGGTTGACCGTGACAGCGCCGGCGACGGTCAGGTCGGTGATGACAAGGTAATCGGTGGAGGAGGAGACGGTGACGGGGGAGGAGTCTGCAACCCTGACGCCGATCTTTTGGAAATTGGTCGTCTGGGCGTTGTTGGCCAGGTCCACGAGATAATCGGTCAGGTCGGCCCAGTTTCGCTCCCCAGCATTGGGAATCGATCGAACGGTGCCGTTCCATGTGACCGAGGTCGGGGCCAGCAGGAACGGAACCAGAAGGAACAGGAGCAGGGCCAGCTTTTTCATCTCTTCCCTCTTGGTGATGCGGGGGGTGAGTCTCCCCACCCCCCGCTCGGAGTTACCCATGAGCTGAGGGCCAACCTCAGGACGTGGCTTCGTCGTTGATGTTCTTCCAGTAGATCGACTTACTGGGTCCGTAGCAGAAAATGTACTGATCGCTGTAGGAGCGGAAGGCGTAGGCCGCCTGATTCTCCAACGGGAAGATCAGTTCCTGCTTCATCCCGGGAACCGTGAAGCTGATCTCGGAGGAACCGGATCGGGTCCACTCTTTCAAGCAGAGACCGAAAGCGTCGCCTTCCTTGACGTAGCGGTGGGCTTTGATCGTGTTTTTACCGTTCTGGCCGTAGAACACGATGTCTTTGAAGCCGTTCTGGGCTTCGTTCGGGTTGTAGGAGTGGTCATACTCCCGCGCCCCGGACTCGGTCGTCACCATCGTGGCCCAGGTCCTGGGATTGACGTAGACGACGAGGTCGTCCTCCAATTCCCCCTGGTTGACCGCGTTGGCGATGCCGTCCTGAATCTTGGACAAGGTCAACTTGCCGTTCTGCACGTCCTCGACGTTGCCGCGGAACAGCTCGTAAACGTTGTTGTTGATTCCGAACAGGGTGCCGACCGTGGAGAGGATCTTCTGGATTCCCTGCATCTCGCCCAGCTCTGCCTGGCCCTTGATCCCGATATGGTGGGAGTCAGCGCCGGTGGCTGCGACCGGAGTAAAGTCCACTTCGATGATGCCCTGCTTCGCATCGACAGAGACGAGCTTACCCTCGGCAGCAACGGCGCCGGTGGCAGTCACGATCTGCTGGATTTGCATCCCGCGGGATCCGACCCAGTGACCGGCAGCGAATTGGCCGGGCGCAAATAGGATCAGCTTGTCGGCCGCGCGGACACCGTTGGTGAAAGCTTTGTCCGTCCCTTTGAAGGGCAAGGTTCCCGATCCGTCTGTCAACGCTACGCCCCGGTAGGTCGCGGTGGCGTAAGAGACAGAGCCGAGCTTGAGGTCAGCCTGACCGTACAACCGGAAGATCTCTTGGAACTTGCCGTGAGACTTGAGGTTGTTTTTGACGATCTGCTTGGTGGCGTCGAAGAAAGCTTTTTCTCCGGCCCCGGCCGAGCGGCTGATAACCGACCACGGAACAAGCGACGGCAAGACCGAGACTGAGGGGGTAACCTCTGCCTGCTTGGTCGCGCCAGCGATTGCCGGGTTGATCTCGAATGCCTCCGTTCCCGAACCGCCGAGCGTAATGCCGACTTCGTTCGAGAGGATGACGGCCTCGACGAACTTCTCACCGACCATCTTCTTGGAATCGAACGGGATGTCCTTTCCAATGGGATAGTCCTCGGGCAAGAGGTCGTGCAGGTCGCCGTAGACGTTTTTGAAAAGCTTGACCACTTCGGGCGCGGAGACGCTCGAGGCAGCCAGGAAGGTGGTTGTCGGATCGATCATGCCGCCGGTGAGTCCGGCGACGAGTGCCAAGGCCCCGATCAGGGCCAGATAGAGCGAATTCATTGCTGCTCCTCCCTAATTGGGGTGGTTACTTGGAAATCCAGTACATCCAGGCCCACAGGGCGCCTGAGGTTGCTGCGTCGAGACCGGCATGGACACACTTCCACGCCACGTTGCCGTCCGCCGATTTCTCGGAAGCGATTTCGAGGGTGGAGGCGGTGAGCCCGTCGCCGGCGTCTTGCTTTGCGGGCGCGACTTCGGCGGCTGCGGAATCCATGAGCTGAGAGCGGACACCGAGGAGGCGCTGCACCTGCCCTTTGTCCGGGCCACGCATGTTGACGATAGCCGCGAAGGCATCGGTTCCCATGGCGGTGGCATCGAACTTGTCGGCGTCGAATTCGTTGGTGGAGCCCAGATGGGCGTCGATTTGGTCTTGTGTGATCGCGTCAAAACCACCAAGAGCGGGCCGCCAGGAGGATCCTGGGCGACGGCCTTTGGCCGCAGTGACATCCCACTTGAAGCAGGACACCCGCGGGAGGGTTTTGCCCAGACGATCGCTCCAATACATGAGCGAAGCGGACATTTGCTACCCTTTCTTTTTTACCCGAAGCGTTTTTCCATGTTTTCGAAAAAGTTGTCGGTACTCATCCGCTTCGATGGGCCGCGGCGTTTGGATGCTTTGGGCGAGGGTGGGCGTCTACCGGCGTTGAAGCCGTGAGAGGATGCCGTCTCTACCTCTAGCTTGCGCAAAGCGTCCCGTACTTCAGGGGGTAGCTTAGCCGCGATGTCCTTCGGGTCCATACCTGCGGATATTTCGGCGAAATCCGTCCAAAAACGGGAGTCCGCCTTGCCAAGCGCGTCTGCTGCGGGGAGCTTTGACTTTCGAAATTCGAGGTGGTCAAGCATCTCCGTTGCAATACGCGCGATGAGCCTTGGTGTGGGCTTACGCCCGCTCTGCTTGATAGCTTCGGCGACATCGTTGTCGATCTCGTCCCAAGCGTCTTTCTCGGCCGCGGTTTTTTGGTCCTCGGCGTCTTTCTTGAGTCTCGCCTCTTTCTCGGCCCGGAGCTGGTCCCTTTCCAGCTCGGCCTGCTTGTAGGCCTGCTCCTGAGGACTCATCTTGTTCCATTCAATCTCATGGATCAGGAGGTCCTCGGAAAACTTCTTGGCATTCTCGTATCCAACCATCTCAACCATCGGCCGCCAGTCGCCGGACTTGAGCGCGTCCGCGGCATCGGCAAATGGTTTGAATTGCTTTTGTAGTTCGGCGGCCTCTTGCATCCGGGCATTTGCTGCCTGCCCGTGACTGAAGCCCTTCCGCATTTCCTCGAAATCGACCTCGTATTCCTTGCCGTCTACCTTCTGCTTGAACTTGTGCCGACCCAGGAGGGATTGAAGGGTTGCCAGCTCGTCCTCGGTCAGTGGGCCGCCCTTGGCCTCCTCGGCTGCTTCGACCACCTCCTGCTCGGAGGTTTGCACAGAGCTTTGCTCGGAGGTTTGCACGGAGCCTGCGCCCTCTACGGGTGCGGCTGTTTCGGCGGACGCTACTGCAGCTTCGGACATTCGGACCTCGCCAATGGGCGGTTGGAGGATGCCCCTAAGGTGCCACGGATTAGAAAAGAATGACAAGTATTACTGGGATTGTACCAGAGGGCGCCGGGGTAAACGTAGCTCTTGCAACGGTTTCGTTGGCGTCGTTGATGTACCAGCCGAATGAATCAAGGGAAATCGAGGAGGATACGACCCGGACGGGGATGATGCCGGAGGGTTGGCGGCCGTCGGTGTTTATGGGCTGGTCCACGCCATCGGAGAGGGACACATTCCGGACCACACAATTGAAATTATCCCGAAATGTCAGGTTGTTGCGCAGGGCAGAGATGATCTGCCGGGCGGCGTCTGCATTCCATGTGATGAAGTCCCCAAGCTGCTTGCCGGCGTCCGTGGCCAGGGCCTTGGAGGTCTCAAACAGCGTGGAGACGTTGAGCTTAGCCAATGAAATCCCTTACTTTTTCGAGGAGGCCTTTTTTTGGACTTATGTGGTTTTGGCGCCGAAGAGGTCGCCGGCTTCGCGGAGTCCACCGGGTCCGAGGGTGTGTCCGGGTGGTCTTTCGGCTCCGGAGCCTTTTCCCGGCCCTCCATCACCGCTACCGCCAGATCCAGATCCTTTGACTTTTTGGAGGCTGCGAGCCGTTTCAACCCGGCTAGCCTTTGTGCGAGCACTTTTGACATGATAGGTCTCCCAAATGGATAGCATCGAATGGACCCGCAGCTTTCTAGCGTCACAACTAGGAACGTTGGTCGCCACCACCCGCCAGGCCCGCATGAGGCAATAGTACACCACCCTGTTGGGGAGCATCGCCGCGATAAAGCGCGCGGAGCTTTTCTTGAGACTTTCGAGCATCTTCCATCCTCCGGTAGAGGTCCAGCCAGTACGGGTACTCCGAGGGCGGTACGGTCTTGGGGATCTTGGGCTTGCAGCAGCTGCCAAACTCTTTGTCCGTCCAAGTGCAAGTGCATGGAGCGTCGGACGGGTATTGGTGACGGGGTTATCCATCGCTGACCGCCCTATCATGTTCATCTAGCGCGTGCAGCAGAACAGCCGCCCCAAAGGTTCCTGGGGGAGCCTTAGAGGCGAAATCACGCACGGCCTCCGTTAATCGCCTCTTGGCCAGCAGCTCGCGGGCCATGGGTAGCACTTGCTCGCGGTGCCATATTTTCAGTTCGATGACCCCGACCAATCCATTATCCGTCAGTTTCACGCAGGTCCTCACTCCATCATCTTGTAAAGGAGATACACGGCTAGGATCGGCGGCGCTACCACGAGCACGATAAGAAAGAAATCCCCCCAGGGGAACACGAGGTACAGGTCGATCAGCTTGGAGTACCAGTCAATCACACAGGGCCTCCCGGGCTCTTGCTTCCGTTCTGGCCCATTGCTCGTAACTGTTTCGCGGCATGGTTTTGGAGAAGGATTCGGCATGCACGGCAATCTCCTCCAACGCCTCCCGGTATCTCTTGCAGCGGGCTTCGGTTTGCATCTTATGCTCTCGCAACACGGCATTGTGTTTCTCAAGCTCCTGGCACCTCATACATGAGCCCATGTGTCCCTCCGGCAGACATCCCCAATGGTTGTCTTTGACACGTGAAATGCGATAGCGAGGTGACCATATGCCACGCCCTTTGAGTTAAGAAACCGAATGGCGTTCACTTCTTTGGTTGTCAGTTTGGCCATGCCGCTGGCCTCGCCATGAGTCTGTGTCCCGTGATCGGTGCGGCGGTTGGCGTTGTCCTTGCGGGATTCCCATATGAGGTTGTTGATGTGGTTGTTGGTTTTGCAGCCGTCAAGATGAGATGCTTCCTCACCTTCGCCGGGCGGCCCCCGAAACGCCATGAGGACGGCCCGGTGAACCTTGACGTTCTTTTTGACACCGTCCTTACAGAGGAAGACCGATAGGTAGCCCTTCTTGGTGGTCTGCTGCTTCAACTTGACTGGCTTCCGACCTGATTTCTTCGACCGTATCTGGCCATCCTCCGAGGCTTGATAATCAGCGAATCCTGGGACTTTGGCCCACTTCACATCAAACATCCATCACCTCCCTGGCCTTGGCTTTCACGGCATCAAGGGCATCCACCAGTAGTTGGGTATACCCTGCTTCCACAATGATGTTCCCAGAGGCCCGATGAAAGCCGGTGCGAGACATGATGTTCTCAGCCGCCTCCACCACGTCCAGCAGCTCGGGGAGAAGGTTGCGGGTGGTGGCGATGAGGTGCGGGTCTCTGTTCGTTTCGGCGCACGGAAGGCGGGCAATTTGGAGACGGTCGGGCGTCTGAATCGACCAAACGAGGTATTCGTCTACTTCTACCCACGGCCCCGGCGTCGCGGCTTTCTCCAGCTCGCGGAGTTTTTCAATCATGAGGAACCTCCACACCCTTGGCCTTGAGGGCGGCGAGGCAGATGGCGAGGGGGGCTGTGTCTGCCCAGGTGGTATTGCGGAACCTTGCATCCAAGACCCCCCACTGCTTTCCATCACGATGGCGGATAATCTCCAGGGGCACTGACATCTTCTCCACCACCTCCCACGCGGCGGCTATGTCGGTGGAGTATTCATCCAGGGCAAACTCTGCCCTATTGGGGTCTAGCCCCATCACATGCTCAGCCACCAGGGCGTCTATCTTGCGGGTCACAACTTCCCCCACAAAGCCATCGCAGCCTCAATCCATTCGGGCCGTGACTTCAGGACCCAGGCCCAGCAGGCCAAGGTGCAGGTCATCCAGAACCAGTAGCGCATGGGCATGAACATGAATTGAAAGCCACGCCACGAGGTCAGGAAAAGATGACGGTGGTTGATCTGCAGGACGGACAGCCCCCAGTTACGGGCGCCGGAGGAAAACAGCTGATGGAAGCACTGGAACCACTTGATTCCAACCAAGGGCTTCTTGCGGACCTCGACGAATTTGATGGGCCAGCTGATCTTGAAGTTGTACCAGCCGTGCCAGTCGAAGAGGATGTCCCCGAACCAAGTCGGGATAAACGCCAGCATGTCACCGAACCGCGTCTTGTAGACGATCTGGACCTCATCGTCCCGGTCGATGAGCTTGAGGTCGGGGGTGTTGGAGTCAGGCTGGTTCACGATCCATCCCCCTTCAGGGGAAACCCTGTTTCGGATAATTCATGGAACTCACCCTTTCTTAGGGCGAAATATGCATCCACAGAGATTTCAACATGAGCCCTCAATTTGTCTACAGAGTCCCAAGCTCTGTCCAAGGCTTTCCTAGCGTCGGCTATCATGTCATCCAAATCCGCAAGTGCTTTTACAGCTTCATGCGGAGGGTTATCTCGCATGCCTTCTGCAAATTCTGTTGCGAAATGAGCGGCAGCCATCCTGTTTTTGGGTTCGCGTAGTGTGCTGGGATCGTAAGGGTAATCAAACTGGCTCATATGTCGCCTCAAAAATGTCTGGCTTGCAGGGGTAAAGCTCGCCCTTGATCCCCTGGATGATGTAATCCCCCTGCCTGATCTTCATCTCACCCTCAAGGGTGGGGATGACGGCGCCCTCTTTCCCAAAGTCGATCTGGGCCAGGATGTCCACAGGCACGGCCCCGGACCCCCACTGCCACGCCTCTATCACCACCGGCTTTTTTCTGTACTTCACCGCTTAAAACCCCCAAACTGTTTCGGCTTGAAATTACCCCCACCAAACTGGTTTGCAAAGGTTTTTGGCTGTAAAGCTGCGGCGACTTCCGTTTCCGGTGTGGTTTGCCTGGGTTGCCACGTGTGTTGGTGGGCCGGGGAATGCGGCAGCGTCTGGACCGGATGCGGATTCTCCCGGTTCTGGACCCGGATCCCGTACATCAGGGCGGCGAGGGCGTCCATATGGCCCAGCTTCTCAGTGCGGGCAAAATCGGTTTTCTGCTTGTTGAAGGTCCCCGAGCGCAGGGTCAGGCGGAGGAACACGCAGCGCGGATGGATGATGATGGTGACCGGCTCACGCTGGCTGAACGTGTCGGACATCTTGTTTACCGAGCCCTGCCAGTCGGACTTGGGAGGCAGTGTCACCTCGTAATCATGGTCCACGTTGATGTCCACGCTCGTCTGCCCGGAGGCATCGACGGCCCGGCGGTGAATCTCAAAGCCAGCAATCCTCGCAGCCCAGAACGCCTCCATCTGCTTCCAGTCGCCGATGATCTTCGAGGTCGGGGTGTTGGGGTCATGCTCCCGCTCGTCCCAAATCAGGAGGGTGTTGGAGTGGAATATGTAGGTGTGGAGGAGACCGCATGCCTTGTCCTTCGTCCCCCCAAGGTCGCCGGTAACCTGCCAGTAGCAGATGTCCGGCACCTCTATCTCTTTGACGTGGACGGCTTCGTCGTAGTGCGGCACGCAGACGACCGATGGGTCACGAGCCACCCGGCAGAACAGCTCCCGCTGGGTTTCGATGGAGTTTGGCCCGCCCGCCATTTCGATCGCTCGAGCCCGCTGCTTCGCGTCCAGCTGCTTGTTGTCGTCGATCGTGTAGGTGTACAGGGCGTTGTTGGCCTCGGCCTTGACCATGGTCTCGGTGATGAAGGGATGGTCAGGCAGCTTCGGCGGTGTGGTCAGGTATACGATCAATGCCCGGATGGCGTGCATCATCGCCGGGCCGATGTCAGAGCGGAAGGCTTCCTTGAATTGGTCGGGGTTGGAGTCCACGACCTCCTCGACGTAGACGCGCTGCAGCGTCTTGCCCCTTTCGCTGCTCGAGGTGTTGGGGTTGTCGAATCCCCCGATGAGCAGCTCTCGCTCCCCCTCCAGCTCCCAGCGGGCCTGGGACTTCAGAGGCTTCCACATGCCGTCCGGGGCATCGGCCACGATCTTTTTCATCCGGGGCCAGACAATGTCCATGGTCTGGTCGATGGTCGGTCCACAGATCAGGACGGCGGAGTAGGGCGGGAGGTTGATTAGATCCTCAGCAGCCAGGATGCAGCCCAGGTGGGACTTGCCAAACTGTCGAGCGCAGAGGACGACGGCTTCGACTATGTCGTCGGGGAGTGTCTTGATCCCGTGGTAGATCGGGAGCTGCTGCTCCCAGAGCTTGTACTCCAGGTCCCCTCGGCGCCACAGCTCGTGGACGGCCTGTTCGATCGAGATTGAGCCATCCATTAACCCCCCTTGACCAGCGCCATTAGCTGCCCGCGAGGCGTGCCTCGGAGGCGCTCGGACTCAGCCTGCTGTAGCTCCCTCTCGAGATCCTCGCCGCCGCCGGACCAGCCGGCACGGATCTGCAGGAAGTGCTTGCCGGCCTGGATGTCCCCAGACTTGGCCGCGTTGAAGAATGGCTCCATGACCTGGCCGATGCCGTGGGCTCGGGCCTTGTGGTACTGCATGTGGACTTTGGGTTGGAGGGACATCGCCCGGCGCATCTGGGCCGGTGTCATCTCGAAGAGGTAGCAGAGCTGGCTCGGGGTCATCCCGATCTGAGCCATCCGGCCCAGCAGGGCCATTTTCTCTTCGTCGTCCTCCGGGAACAGCTGGATGTGGCTTTCTTCCGGCTCTTGCTTCATCGCTCCCCTTTTCTAACCGAGGGGATGCGGGGTCCGCGTCTCTCGGTTGGGTTGGTGCCTGTTTCTTTGACACGCCCGGCGAGATTCATCTGGACGGCAGAGAGCTGATCCTCCACTGCCTGGCTTCGGAGCATGAGCCCATTGTGGGCCTCCTGCAATGATTTTATCACTTCGGTCAGCTGGTCCTCCTTTTCAAGGAGGCGGCGGCGATCGTCCGCACGTTTTCCAGAGTCTGCCCACAGGAAACCCACAGATCCGGCCGCAGCAGCCAGGGCCACGGCAGGCAAAAAGAACAAAACCAGCACTTCCATCGAAATCCCCACTTATCCACAGGGTGTTTTTTCCCATAACCGTCAACCTCGTTCACAACGTTTTCTTACCAAACTTGTAAGTGTCTGATGCGTCGTGAAATGTTGTACACGTTGTACCTCAGTGCCGTACAAGGTGTACACCTGCTTTTCTCTATAATATCCGGCTGTTGTACACAATGTACACGTTGTACCTCACTCCTATACAGCCCCACAATTCCCCCCTCCCCCCTGCCTATATTCTGCACACCACTGCCTATTTTTTATCATTCTATTTATCTCACATGTATAGACATGTACAACATGTACAACATGTACATCATACTAATATAAAAGAGAAAAATCGGTGTACCTGTTGGACACGTTGTACCTCTACACCTGTTGCTTTCGTAAGCAGCCCACATATGCCTTCCCGCTCCACCCCGTCGGCGTCTTGATCGTTTTCCGGCGGATCCCGTGGGCCCTGTCGAGGTACTTCTTGAGCCTGGAGTGGTCCTTCTTCTCCCGGCTCCACTCCTTCATGAGCCTCTGCATCTCGGTTCCCCGGACGTGCCAGCGCTGCCCTTCGGTCTTGCCCTCGGCCTCTGTGGGCATCTCCAGATCGAGATAGCGCTCTATGAACTCCTCATACGGCTCCTCGTTCGCCGCAGCCAGGTCCTCGGCCTGTTCGGTGTCCACCGGGATCCGGCGCCCACGGCCCACGTCGCGCTCATACAGATCGATGCACTTGGACAGGAAGGCGCCTCCCTCGCGCCAGAGGGCCTCCTCGTACCCTGGATCGGGCTCCCCTTTGATCTGGGCCATCTCGCAGAGGATGATCCGCCTCATGTCCGCCTTGCCGGACTCGATCCGCGGAGCATCGTTGCTCAGGAACATGAATTTGGCCTCCAGCTCCGCCGTAAAGGCAGGCTGGCCCTTTTCCTCCACCCGGACCGGATCGTCGCCTGTGAGCGATTTAAAGAGCCCTGAGACGGGAAAGCCGACTGCATTGCAGTCGGGGAACACCACCAGGCGCTTGTTGAGGAGGTTGTAGACCCAGAAATGCTCCCGGGCCGGCGAGGGAGGGTGCTCAAAGGCTACGCTGTTGCCGAACACCCTGCGTATAAAACGGGCAAGCGAGGACTTACCGTCCTGCCCATCACCCCGCATCCAGACATACTGCTGCCGGTCTGCCCCTGGATCGAACAGCGAGCCGATGAAGTAGCAGAGGGCCAGGGCATTGGAGGTCCGGCCCATGAGCTCATCGAAAAGCGGCGTTGGCTGGTCGTTCATCCGATTCCACGGCAGGCGCCGGAAGGTGAGCCCCTCATCCGAGGCCCACTTGACGGCAGCGGGCTTGGCGATCGGATGGGCGTAGTCCCGCCAAAAGCACGCCGTGGCCGAAACCTCAGAATGCGTAAAGCAGTAGTCGGGAAAGGAGAGCAGGTCTCTGTGGCAATATGATAGGAGGGCTTGGACGACGTGCGAGTCTGGGACGATCTTGCACACGCCATCCTCGCCCTCCATCACGATCTGGCGGACACCGGGCGAAACCTCGTTGACGTGATACTTGGCCGGGAACGGTGGTAGGCACCTAGCGGCTGGGTGATGCATGAGCGCGAGGGAGAGGTTTTCGTACAGTTCCGCTTTGCGGAGTCGGGCCTCCTTTTCCTTGACAAGGGGATTGGGGACTTCGATACTGGAATCGTCTTCTACACCATTGCTTTTGGCACCCGAGGGTAAGCCCCCCTCGGGTTTCTTTTTGTCATCCATCCACCGCCTCCGCTTGTGCTGCTTGGTGTCCGAACCAGATGGACCCGGCGACTTGGTTGCGCGTCAGCCCGCTGACTTCGACAGCTCCCAAAACCATCTCCGGAATGTCACCGAGGAAAACCCCGGACCGGGTGAGGTCTTTCGAAAGCCTCCAGATTCGGGTAAGCCTGTCCTCACCCTCTTCCGTACGGTTATTTAACGAAGCCCGAGCGAAGCGCGAAAGGCGTCCGGCCTTGCGCATTCTTTCATGGAATGTCATAACCACCATTGCTAACCTGGGTTTAGGATGACCATGGTAAACGGACTTCGAGGATCTTTCAATGGCAACAAAAGCACCTAAGAAAAAAAGCCTGCAACCGCAAACTTCCCGAAACAATTTCTTTCCGATCGGGCAAGGGAACAACTGGCAAGCTGAACAAAAAGGCTCGTGATATGGGGTTTGATGGAGCACCCGCACTATTGCGCGCGGTCTCTCGCAAGATCCTCGACGGGACGATCTATCTAGATATGGTGTCCGAGTGATCGACCAGACTCTACGTATCAACGTGGAGCCTACCCTTGGACGCGCTCACGTCACAACGGGCGCCAGCACTACACCCCCAAGCAAATGCGATCGACGGTCCACCGAGTGCGGCTGGCCCTGATCGGCCAGACCCCGAAAAAAATAGAGTCCGGCCCAGTGGGTGTCCTGCTCACCCTCTTTTTACCGCGCCCAAAGCAGAAGGGTAAGGACCGCCTGTTCCCTCACGTCCGCCCCGACTTGGACAACTACTTCAAGCTCATCGCCGACGCTGCCAACGGCATCCTGTGGAAGGACGACGGGCAGATCGTGGAAATGCTGGTAAGGAAACTCTACGCCGCCGACGGCGAGCAGCCGCATTCGGTCATCCGCGTGTCAGAATATTGTGAGAATATCTGCGGATTCGCGTGGGACAGGTATGGGGGTGGGCTTACAAGGGCGTAACCGGAAGTACCTCGCCACTGCCTTCTGCAGCTGCACCTTGAGCTTTGGATACTGGCCCGCCCTGATCTTCGCGTACTTTTTCCAGCAGGTCTCAAGGATAGGCCGCTCCCAGTCCTCGAGCGGACCGCGCAGGAGCAGGTAGAGGTAGTCTTGGTAGGTCATTGCGTTTCGTCATAAATCATCTGATCCTCTCTCCTCCTCCCACATATCTTCCAGCATGGCATCCCTCTTTGCCACGCGCTCCTCATCTTCCAGGCAATCATCGCAGACGACGGCGTAGCAGTAGGCGCCGCATTTGATGCAGGTTGTGGGTTTCATCTCGGCTCCCGGGCGTTGTTTCTGTGGTAATCGGGGTTTGCTGGAAAGCCGAGCTTTTCGATGACCAGATCCAAAACACGCTCAAGTCTCTTTTCGGAAATACGGACCTCGGCCTCACGGACCGCATCACACACGGCGATGATGATTTCATCCTCCATCGTGGGGAGAAGCTTCACCCCCTCCCCCTCCAGACCCGCACGAGCAGGCTGATGATGTACGTCAGGCCTTGGGTCATACCGTAATCTCCCACGTGTAAATGTACAGGACCGTGGTCCAGAAGATCTTGACCCAGAGCGGCGGCCCCTTGGCTCCCATCGGCAGCGTCCAGATCCAGTAGGTCCAGTGCGGCACTAGGACCGCGAAGGGGAGGAGGGCAAGGAGGTAGACTCTCCGCAGCGGCGCTTCAATCGCAGCAGCTTTTTCTGATGGGTCAGAACCTTGTGGCGGTGTCCGGACAAGACACGGCGAACGTACTGGTTCACAGGCATCCCCTGCGCCTTCGCTTGTTGCTTGAGCCAAACCCATAGATCCTCCTCGCAGTTGATGGAGTACCGTTTCATCCGCCCATCCCCGCTTTCTGCATCTTCTCAAACTCTTCATCGCCCTTGGGGCAGTCGCGGCAGGGGGTGGCATCCTCAACCCATCCGAGGTCCTGGCAGGTTTCGCAGTCGTAGTGCTCTTGGGTCTTGCTC
>FUIF01000613.1_pt1 | contig 23870 bp, 33 predicted proteins | sample 1003461 | NCBI WGS metagenome assembly FUIF01 (sample SAMEA80401918, study PRJEB19352) | marine metagenome | reverse complement strand
GAGGAGGAGGAGGAACATGAGGAATGCGATAATAATGATAGTGATAATAATGATGGCGGGTTGTGCGAAACAGAATCCTCACCCTGATCATATACCTGGTATTTCCTGTCCCAAACAGGGGCATGGTAAATGCCCTTTTGGATGCGATGGATGACTTCAGTCATATCTTTGGAACTTTAATTAGTTTGGATGATGCAAACCGTGGATGGCGGCATTTTTGGGCAAACAATGAACTGCGCTACCGCGAGGGTGAGCGTGATCCCAATTGTCCGCCAAACACATACAGAACATCAATACCTAGAAAGATGCCCGCAAGACAGAACCTGGATTTTACCAATGAACAAAACCGATCAACCTAAAGAGCAATTTAAAGTAGAAATCAAGGCTGTGTTAAAGCGATGGTTTGTGGAATCGGACATGGATGCCGAGGATTTGTCAAATAGTGGTGTGGAAGCAATTGATGAATGGTTGGATGATGATGTCATAGAGTTTGAACCGGAATGAATATTTACAAGTCCACGGGCAAAAAGATTGAGAGTTGGCCCCAATGGGTGGGGCGTTTATCCGAGGAGAATCTTGAACTGAAGAAGAAGATGGAGCAGTTGGAGGGGGAGAATGCTCAGTTAAAGAGGAGGTGCTGTGATTTATTTAGCGAAGTCATCGAAGCAAATGCCAAGTCCAAGTGAAAGTGCCGGAAGGATGGAATCCGATTTTTTGGAAAAAGTATGGGCGAGCAATACCGTTATCCGTACAAAAATTACCACAGTACGACTTGAAAGACCTGGGTCCACCGTCATCGAAATTCGACCAAGAAACATTGGAACGGATACGGAGGGATGGAGCGTTGGGAAAGAAGAAATCCCGGTCAAGACGCTCGAAGAAGCAATAGTGGTGGGTATGGAGATACAGGCGAGGGCATGAGACCTAGGTACGAGACACAGCAGGACCTCGATAATGAGAAGGAGGTATGCGGATTTTGAGCAAGGTATGGGATTGTGTGTTCCATAAGCTCAATCCTGTGAAGTACAAGGTGGATTTCCTCATTGAGAAGGGCGATCACTATGGATGGGCGGAGTTAAAGTGTTTAAATATTAACTATGGACAATTCCCGTTTATGATTTCGTACAAGAAGATCGAGGCGGCAAAGCAGTTATACGAGACAAGCGGTAAGAAGTTTACTCTGATTTTCAGATGCAAGGATGCATTGTGCTATCACAATTGGGATTTCAGTAAGAAATATAAGTTTGAACTAGGAGGCAGGACGCAAGCAACCCGCGACCCGGAGGATATAGAACCAATCTTCCGCATAGACCCAAAGGATTGCACGATAGTGGAGGGTTATGCCTAAGATAACCTACGCCGATGAGGTAGATGCCCACTTTGGTATCCCTTGGATAAATGATTTAAAGTATGAGAAGGGCGAGCTTGCGTGTGCATTATCAGGAGAGGAGATCGATGCCTTACCGCAGGAGCGCGCGGAAACCTTGTCCCGTTTGATATTGGACCAACCGGAGTCGGAGAAGGAAGATCCCATTCAATGGGGATGGACATTACCTGGATGGCGCAGGGTGATGGATAATTGGAAGGATACAAAGATTAATGTGGTACTCGGCGGTAATCGTTCTAGCAAAACAACTTTCGCGTCCCGTCTTCTTGTGCATATGGCACAGACCATTCCGGAAGCGGAGATTCGTTCCCTGCATGTATCGGAGGAGCGAAGTATTGCGGATGCCCAAAGGTACATTTGGGAAGCACTTCCCATGAGGTACAAGCGGGCAAAGAAGAAGAGCGAGAATCATCCTTGCAGTACACGCAGAAGAATGGATTCAACTCCGCCAAGGCGATCCTACCGCCAACCACACCAGGCGCGGAGCGGGGCAGTACAATATCTTTTAATAACTACAGGCAGTATCAGGCAGATCCTCAGATATTTGAGGGATGGTCAGCGCATTGCATTCACATGGATGAGGAAGCACCCGAACAGATATTTGAAACATTGGTAGGTGGTAGAACAGTTGATTATCATGGACGGGTGCTATTGACCTTCACGACTTTGCAGGGGTGGACCCCATTGATTAATAGTCTGTTGAAAGGTGCTGAGACGGTGGAGACGAGATACAGCGACTTGATGGGGCGCGAGTTACCGATTGAGCAGATATCCACCAATTGGCCTAATTGTAGAATTTATTATTTTTGGTCTGAGATGTCCCCGTTTGTTGACTACAACGAACTGATCCGCACCTACTCCAAACAACCACAAGAGGTAAAACTCGCCCGCCTATACGGCATCCCTAGTAAGGCGATGGAGGGAGATTCCCTAAGTTCAATCGCGACACCAATGTCGTACCCCATGAACGAATCCCCTTCATCGCTGACCCTACGGTGCGTGCCACCCGCTACTTCGTATGCGATCCTGGTGGAAGTAAACCGTGGGTGGCGATATGGGCGGGTGTGATGCAGGATGGATCAATCTATGTTTATCGTGAGTTCCCTGACTCAACGATGGGTCAATGGGCATTGCCGCATGTTAATGCCGTAGGTAAGAGCGTGGGAAAGCCCGGCCCTGCCCAACGACCCCTTGGTTTTGGGTATATAGATTACCGCGATCACTTCGAGGCATTGGAGGAAGGCGAGGACATATTCGAGCGAATTGTAGATCCCCGCATGGGAGCCGCCACGGTTAGGGAAAAGGAGGGCGAGAGTAACATAATAAACACAATGGCGAATCTTGACTTTGTCATGCGACCCGCTCCAGGTGTGGAAGTTGAAGCGGGTATTGCAAAGATAAATGATGCATTGGCATGGGATGATACTGAGCCAATGACGGATAAGAACAGACCCAAACTCTTTGTGTCCGACAGGTGTGAGAATCTAATATCCTCAATGTTGGAATATACGGGCAGTTCGAGACAGGAGCATTTTAAGGATTTTGTTGATTGTATCAGATATTTGATGATTAGCGGTGCAGATCACATTAGTCACAACAGCTTGATGTGTACAGGTGGTGGAGGGTATTAATCTTGCCATGTCAACCATAAAAGGTTACATTATGCTACGCATATGCAGTCTAGCGCCGATCCCGAACTTTTGTATGTCAGCAAAGAACCTGATGTAAATTATCTTGCGGAAACTTACCGCCGCACACAAGCAGACTTAGGTGAGTGGTTAGATCGTAGACAGCGTGATTATGATGTAAGGAACAACATGTGGTCAGGTAAGTCTGACGATTTTAAGAAGCATTCCAATCTTAGCTCCACAGGAGATGTATTCCCGTGGGATGGAGCAAGTGACCAAGAAATCCGCATGGTGGATAATCAGATCAATAAGTGTGTGGCAATGGTTATGAATGCTGTAAGACAAGCACATATAGTTGCCACGCCCATTGAGTCCGGAGATATTGAGCGTGCCAATGTGATATCGATGTTCCTTCGTTGGTTGATCAATACCAAGATGGAGGAGTTTTACGATCAGTTGGAACTTGGATTGAATCACTTTTTTGAGAAGGGTCTGATGTGCCATTATGTGTGGTACGATTCACAAGAACTTAAACAACAGCAGACCATTCGTTTGGATGAGATAGCGCAGGCACTTCCACAGATCGCACAAGCGATCCAGGATGGAAGCATGGATGACGAGTTATCTACTGCGATGCAAAATCAATTTAATGTATCAAAGGCAAAAGGCAGGGGTATGCTTCGTGAGTTGCGCAAAGAGGGAACAACAACCATACCCATCACAAGGCAGGTAGTAAACAGACCAAGACTAAAAGCACTTGCGACTGATGAGGATGTGTTTTGGCCAAACTACACGATTGATCCACAGGAAGCACCGTATGTATTTCATGTATTACATATGACCCCCGAACAGTTGCGTGCAAAGATTTCAACAGAAGGATGGGACGAGGAGTTTGTGGAAAAAGCGATGGAGTTGGCTCAGTACACACAAGATGATACCTTGTACAATGTCCGCCAAATGGATGAAGTAATCCGCGATGATGATGAGACTATTAGAATAGTGTACTGTTATCAAAGATTGCTTGATGAGGATGATGTGCCAGGCATCTATTGCACAATCATGCATCCTGATGTGCCTGACCTTTATGCCAAGCATGAGTTGCTAGATTATGCTCATGGCAAGTATCCGTTCGTCATCACCAAGTATGAGCAGATCAGCAAAAGACTTTACTCTTCCCGCTCAATACCTGAACTCGGTGAACCGTTACAACAGGTAATGAAGATTGAAACTGACTCGATGATTGATCGTCAGTCATTGGCAACCTTGCCACCTTTGGAACATCCTCTCGGAAGACCACCCACAAAGTGGGGACCGGGGGTTCGTGTTCCGTATCGTACACCTGGCGAGATTCGTTGGGCAGACACACCACGCTTTGATGGCGGTAATGTGGAAGTCCGCAGATATATTCAAGAAATGTTTGATAAATACTTTGGAAACTTTGCACCGGGAGTTGACCAAGTTGAATCACAGAACAAACAGCAGGCGATTATAAATAAAGTGTTCACGCATTTAAAATATGTGCTTGAGCAAGTATGGACACTCTATCAGCAGTATGGTCCCGATGCAGAGTTTTTCCGTGTTACCGGAATGCAGGATGTACAGAAGTTCAACAAGGGAAGACCTGGAGAAAGATTCGACTTTTACTTACAGTTTGATGTTGCGACACAAGATCCAAAGCAAATGCTTGAGCGTGTAAAAGCAATTGCCGAGCTTGCTCCCGCACTCGATAGATCAGGTACGCTTGATACTGAGAGACTCTTACAACTTGCAGTAGGACAGATCATGCCTGGTGCATCCGAGAAAATCATCATACCAAAGGAGACTGCATCTCAAAAAGCGGTTGATGAGGAAAGGCAGACAATAGCGGAGTTAGTCGCAGGAGTACCTCCGAATGTCCGTCCACAGGATGCCCATGAAATGAAGATGCAAGTATTTCAACAATGGTTATCACAGCCTGATATTCAACAGAAGGCACAACAAGACCAAGCATTACAGGAGCGCATACAGAATTACATGCAACAAAGAAATTTTGCTATTCAGCAAAAAGCTAATGCAGAGATTGGAAGACTTGGTGCGGCTCCAACACAATTTGGACAAACTGCTCAAACAGAAGCGGCATGAAGAATTTTCTAAAGATCGGTCAAACGGTCTATCGACCAACCACAAAATCAAAAAAACATGCGAGGTAGAAAAAAAACAAAATACATGAGTAAGGGAGGAATGCGTAAGAAACGCCGCTAAATGGCCTATCTTATTGCTAATATTCCCCAATTCAAAGTTTGGGTTCGTAAGGAGTTCACGCACAATCATATGAAATATGAAGGAGAATACTTGCACGGTTTGGCAATCGCCGTTTGTGCGATACCGGATCGATGTCTGTCTTTCCAGGTAGTATTCACAGGATGTGACGAGGAAGATCCTAACCCGCACGGCGGGGCAATGTGGGCAAGGATGCCAATCACCGCTTTGATAGCCGATATTCCCTACGAGGAATGGCCCGATAAGTGTCCGACCCACATAGCCCAACCGTGGGACTGTCCAAGCAGAGATATAGCAGTAACCAAACTTGATCGCGTAAGTTCGAGTCCGTGGATTGCTAAACTTGCAGGAGAGTTCTATAAGGCACACTACATGTTTACCGTAGACTTTACGGGCAACAGTATTGCCGATGATCCGGCACAGCATAAGCAAAGTCATGTGCTTGAGTTGACAGAAGGACCATGGAAAGGACAGATCATTGCATTGCCCAATAACCGTGTTCGTGTAACGAACCCCGCTTTGTGGTTAGTTGGTGAAGGTCCACCTGATTTTGTACCTAGTCAGTATGTACACTCTGCTGAGAAGCATGATAGTTACACCGATTGGAAAACGACATTTGATAACTTGTATGCGGATGAGAAGAACTAATGAGTATTACATATCGAGGTGAGCGTTTTAGTGGTTATAATAAGCCCAAGAGGACTCCGGGTAAGTCTAAGAAGTTTGCCGTGCTTGCCAAAGAAGGAGACAAAGTTCGACTTGTTCGTTACGGCGATCCAAAAATGTCTATCAAGAAGAACATTCCCGCACGGCGTAAATCCTTCAGAGCAAGACATAAATGCGATGAAGAAAAAGTCTAAACTAACCGCAGGATATTGGAAGTTAGTAAAAAATGGTAAAAAAACTGTCATCCAAACAGAAGAGAATTGCAGGGGCATCTAAGCCTCGCAATAGAATCACGAAGTCTGACTTTGTGGCCTTGAAGAGGCGGAGGAAGAAAAAGTAATGCCTGCCAAGAAAAAGACCAAGTCTCGCGTTAATGAGGCGGGTAATTATACAAAGCCCACCATGCGTAAAAGGTTATTTGAGAAGATCAAGCGTGGATCGAAGGGCGGTAGAGCAGGCCAATGGTCAGCACGCAAGGCACAAATGCTTGCAAAAGAGTACAAGGCGAAAGGCGGAGGTTACCGCTAATGCCACTCAAGAAGTCACAGAAGTCCCTAAAGCGATGGACCAAGCAGAAGTGGCGTACTGCATCGGGTAAGAAGTCTTCTGAGACAGGCGAGGTTTATGCACCTGCCAAAACAATTAAGAAGTTAAAAAGCACAAAAGCAGGCAGAGCAAAACTTGCGGCGGCAAACAGAAAGAAGCGAGCGGCAACACGCAAGGGTAAGCAACATGCCAGGCATGGTTTGCATAAAGGTAAGAAAAGATAGCATTGAAAACAAATCACGAACTTAACCATGAGGATACGATTAGAGCGTTGTCCGCTATCAAGAACGACCCTAACTTCAAACGATATATTGAATTGCGTGAAAGTATGCGTGAAGAAACTATCCGGGCGTTGCAGACTCCGGAGGTTATCGCAGACACAAACAGACACTTTTACATCACAGGAAAGCTCGAAGCAATTGATGAAGAACTAGACAATTTTTATAAACTTTAACTCAAACTTGAGGGTTATTGCCCTTCGCGTATGGGGTAGCGCGAAGGGCTTTTTTGTTGCCTTTGTCAAGACAAAAGCTTACATTATGCTACACTAGGCGACAGCCTTGAACACTATGGAAACATTAACCGATGAGGTTATCTCGGAGTCCTCTGAAAATTCCGTGAACACACAAACGCCCGTGGATGGGAATGTATCAATGGCAGAGTTTGCTGATCAATTACTGAGAAGCAAACAAACCGAAGACGCTGAACCCGAAGCAAGCGCCAAGGAGACAGACGAACCCGCTGAAGAAACTGCGGAGCCTACGGAAGTCGCTGAGGAAACACAGTCTGCTGAAGATGTGGAAACGGAGGATGATTCATCGCCGCCCCCACAACCTTCGGATGTTCTTTCAAAGTATAATATCGACCTGGACAGTTTGTCCGAAGAGGAAAGTCGCGAACTAGCGAAATCGCTGAACGCATCTGCGGTTAAACGGTTTGGTAGACTTACCGCTCAGAAGAAAGCACTACTTGCGGAAAACGCTGAACTGCAAGCACAAGCGGAGCAGGCACAGCAAACGCAAACTAGCGAAACTCCTGAGTTCCTTAAAGACAATGCTCTGCACAATGTTGCTGATGAGCAGTCACTCATGAAGGAAGTCGAGAATCTAAACACTCTTATCGAGTGGGCAGAGGATGGGATGGAAAACGAAGTCCAATATGACGATGACGGTAATGAGTATGTCCTAAAAGATGGTGACAAAACTTACACCAAAGCCGATCTGCGGAGAATACGATCCAATGCGAAGAAGATAATTCGCAAGGATGCTCCTGCAAGACAGGCGTGGATTAAGGAGCGTCAAGCATCTGATGAACATGCAATCAAAACCTTTCAGTTCCTGGGTGAACCGGAAAGCGATGATTACAAATTATTCATGCAAGTTAAGAGTGACAAGATGTACAAACCATTGGTCGATCATTTACCAAACTCAAACTTCGCCTTGGCACTCATGGTGGAGGGATTGAATGCGGTAAAGGCGAGACAGGAGCAGGCGGCAAAACCGCCACCCAAACCCAAAGCACCCGTGGCATCCACGGAAGCAGGTACGGCAAGGGCAAAGACTCCTCAATCAAATAGGCTGAAGGCTGTGGAAGCGGCGAAGAAGAAATACGAAGCTTCCGGGTCAATGGCAGACTATCAACAATATTTAAAACTTAGAAAATCTTAGGAGGAAAATAAAAATGGCTAAAGCCGCTTCTTATAACACCGCCGGGAACCGCGAGGACCTTACTGATGTCCTCACAATTTTGGAACCCGAATCTACGCCATTCATAAGTATGGCAAAAAAAGCCGCCGCATCAGGCACATTCTTTGAAGTCCAATGCGATGACCTTGCAGTCGCCTCATTCAATGGAGTCAATGAAGGCGAGGATGTGACAAGCTTTGACAACAAGGCTGTGAACCGCGCTCGTATCGGAAACTATGTGCAGAAGTTTAGACGCACCTATCAAGTCTCGGACATACAAGAGTTGGTAGACACAGCCGGAGTTGCATCCGAGTTTGCAAATTCCGAGGCAAAATCAGTTCGCGAAATCAAGCGCGACATGGAGGCCGCTGTATGTTCAGCACAGGATCGTCAAGCAGACTCCGGAGCAGGCGCACCATACAAAACCCGTGGAATGTTTAAGTTCCTTGGTCTTGGTGGTCAACCATCCGACATCCCTGCCGCTTTCCAAAATGTTGCTAACGACACAACCGGAACGCAAACCGAGACAACCTTCAACAGCGTTCTTCAGGAACTCTACGAAGCCAACGGAATGCCTGGCGGACAACTCACCTTGATTGCAGGTCCAACTCTTAAAAAAGAGATTAGCGACTTTGCTCGTCAAGAAGGTTCAACAACCGCATTATCCTTCCAAGTTACTCAGCCTGCTGAGAGCAAGAAGATTACTCTTTCAGTTAATTTTTATGAAGGAGATTTCGGAAATGTGGCAATAGTCCCCTCGACTCTTTTAAATCGTACAAGTGGTTCTGCCACTATCGATAAAGATGCCGGACTTCTTATTGATCCTGAGTATGTGGCAATCCACACCTTGAAAGCTGAGTCTAATTCTGAGCTTGAGAATCAAGGCGGCGGAAGACGCGGATTCTGCGATGTTATCGCCGGACTTGCTGTTCACAGCCCAAAAGCTCACGGTTACTTTAACTAATCTTAAATTAGGAGAACCAAAGACATGGGAAACCAATTATCAAACAACGAATTAATGGGTGATTTTACGGAAGTAATCACACTTACTTTTGAAGACATTCAATCCGCAGGAACTACTGCAACCGCATTTGCCACCATCCCCGCAGGAGGTGGAGTTGATGTTGCTATGGTTTTTGAAGCTGAAGCTCTTGCAGGTACTACTGACATCACTCTTGATGTTGGTACTACTGAAGGTGATCCGGATGAGTTCATTGACGCTTTGGATGTTGATGCAATGTCTGCACCCGTTGCAAACACAGGTGAGTCATTTGTGCAAGGCGCAGGTAACACCACTATCGAAGGTGGATCTTTACCTGTAGGACTTACACAATCTGACGCTACTGTATATTACAAGTTCGGAGGAACCGTTGCCAATTTAACAGCTGGAAAAGTTGTTATTGGATTGCGTATCTTCGATCTCGGCAGATTCGCGTAAGCACGCATTTAGGAGGGGAGAGGTTCGCTAAGCGGGCCTCTCCCTAACCTACAACTAAAAGATTATGCCAAACATACTTTTACCTAAGTGGAAAAGCGGAAACGGTTCACAGTTTATGAAAAACTTGGATCGTTATTTGCGTTACGAGGTGGACCTCGAAAAGCACGAAGCATCGATGCGTGAGCAAATGGCACGCAAAGAAAACGAATCGATGGGCGTGGCAAAGACCGAAGGACTTGGTCAGTTAAAAGCCACAATCCCTGCCAGGGAATATTTCCGTTGGCATCAATCCCATCGTGGTTGTTGGTCAGATAAGAGCTTCATAAAAGAGTTCCTTCGTGACAATCCATCCTTCAAAGCAAAATCATTAGGTAAGCAATCATTTTCAGCACCAAGCTTTAAGAGCGCATGAGACAGGTAGCAGTAAGCACAATGCTCACCAACCTTCAGCATTTGGTTGGGGTGGATAGTTTTCTAACCACGGAGCAGAATGCGGCTATACGAAGTTTTAATCGTTTTGGAAGGTTAGCATGGGAACGCACAAGGTGGCCTGATACTGTTCGCCTGGAACAGAAGACTCCTGATTTACAGGTTCGCAATGTAAATGTGGGCAATGGCGGTACATCGTATAGTAGCGCGCCAACAGTTGCCTTCTCAGGCGGAGGAGGATCTTCAGCCGCCGCAACTGCAACCATTGACTCGGATGGCAAGGTAAACGGAGTTGCGGTAACTAACCAGGGCACAGGATACACATCAGCACCAACCGTGTCATTTAGCGGTGGAGGTGGAAGCGGAGCAACCGCAACCGCAACACTTATGAATGTCTTAGAGTTTGGTAATACGATTGGTGAGGTTCTGCGCGTAACAAATAATGATCCATATGATGTGGGCTTTGCGGATGAAGTGGCATTCCGTGTGGAGTTTTCATCTACAGGATCATCTGATTTTGGGCAAGTCACACTTCTAGATCGTTCAAGCACAAAACCTGTGTTTGTGTTATATCGCACACCATTTACAGACTACACATCAAGTAGCTCAGACTTTCCATATGTGTTCAGCGAATATGCAGTCTACGGGGCGCTCGGTGACTTCTTAAATGCAGACTCCCAAACTGACAAGGCACAGGTAGCATATGCCCAGGCAGAAGCTTTAATAGAGGTTGAGCATGACAAGTTAGAGCGTCAGCAAGGCCAACAAAACTTTATACAATTCATCACCTACGGAACAACAATACAAACACCAATTTAATTATGGCAAACGAATACAGAGGATTAGGACTTAATGGGGGAACTTACATAAATGATACTGCCGCGCACACAGGAGATTTTTTTGCTTTTGTCTGCACAGAAGACACAGTATTGGCAAGTGTCACCTCAAATGTAGAAAACATCGCTGACCTTTGCACAGGTCAAGATGCAACCACATTATCAGCTAACACAGCAATATATGGTAGAATGACATCGATCACTTTAACAAGTGGTGCAGTCATTGCGTATAATATGTAAAATGCTTACAGTCGATTTAAATGTAGGTGTACCTCGTGTCTTCACAAGTAGCGGAGTACCAAGTCCTGACGGAGTATTACTTACGGAAGCAAGTCAGTTTATGATTTTAGAAGCAGGACAATTTTTAGCATTCGATTAGGAGAAAAAATAAAATGGCCAATGTAAAGATCAGTAATTTAACGGAGCTAAATGCCACGCCGGCAGGCGCAGACATTTTGCCAATAACAGATGTTAGTGGCACTCCAACAACAAAAAAGATAACAGTAACAAATCTTGTAGCCGCCGCCCCACAGGGCGACCCTAGTTGCAAGTAACAACCTTAGTGATGTTGGTAGTGCATCAACTACACGAAGCAATCTTGGTTTGGGTACTGCGGCAACTAAAACAGTTGGAACGGCAGATACAAATGTTATTGGAGTAGCGAGCGGAACGGTAGACCTTGGTGGCAATAAGCTCGAAGACTTTGATGCATCCATCAATGACCAAACTGCTTCCTATCAATTAGTGGCGGGTGATAACGGTAAAGTGATTGTTTTAAACAACGGTTCTGCTCTAAATCTTACAGTACCAAGCGGATTAGGAGTAGGTTTCAATTGTTCTGTAATCCAAAAGGGAGCAGGTCAAGTCACCTTCGTTGCATCATCTACAACGATTAACAACAGACAATCGCACACAAAAATCGCAGGTCAGTACGGAGTGGCTACTTTAGTCGCATATGTTGCTGACACTTTTGTTTTAGCTGGGGACACGGCAAGCTAATGAGTTTTATTCTTCCAACGATTGGTGGTGGCATTGTTGCGCATCAAGGCAGTTCATTTGCTTACGACTTGAATAGTGAGTTTGGCATTGGTGTTGTACCTTCGGTTCACTTGGATGCATCAATCCTTGATGGAAGCAGTTCTTCCAACAATCCAAGTGACGGTTCTTCAGTTGCGACTTGGGGGGATCGAAGTGGGAATGGAAATGACTTTACAGAAGCTACTAATCAACCGACATTCAAACAAAGTTGGTTAAATGGAAAACCCGCTGTTGAATTTGATGGATCGAACGATGTAATGTCCGACTCCGACTTTTTCACATCTGTTGATTTTAGCGCAAAGGATGCGACAATGATTATCGTTTACCAACCGCAAGGCGATAGTTCTTACGCTTTGACGGATACAGGTTCTTTCTCAGGTGATGATCGAACTTTTAGCGGAGCAGGATTATTCAGTTCATCTTTTCTGAATACTCGTATTAATAACGGTCAGTACAATGAAAAATATCCTGCGGCTCGAAGTGCCGCAACTTTTGGGCTACGCATAGACAACTCAGCAACAAGTTACAAAATCTATTACAACAACAGGGAACAATTTGATCACACTTCTTACGCTACATCTCATTTCCAAACAACAGGTGGAGCAATGAAAATAGGGTGTGGTGATTCAACCTACAAATTAGACGGTTTTATATCTGAGGTTTTAGTTTTTAATACGGTTTTGAGTGACACGGATTTTAACACCATTCACTCGTATATAGATAGCAAATACCGAATCCATCAATACAATAATGTTACAGGAAGCTATGCATTGAACGGAAGTTATTCGACAACAGTTACCCCTGTTATGCACTTTTCTGCACAATCAAATTTATTCAAGTCAGACGGATCAACACCAACGAACGGAGAAGAAGTCTATCGTTGGACAGACAAGGCGCGTGGCTATCATGCTATCGCAAATAATGCACCTGTACTTAATACTAATCAAATTAATACCTCGCTTAACGGAATTTACTTTGACGGTACAGATGACTTCATGGATGTTTTCATGCTAGGTGTATTAGGTGATTTTAGCGATTTTGATGGAACTGCAATTTTTCTATTTGAGCCTAACACAGACTCAGCTTACGAACCTGTTGGAATTGGAGGCAGTAATACGGGTAGACTATATAATGGCAGTTCAACCACTTTTGTGGATGTTTTCAGAAATGCTCGTATTAGTGGTGCAGCTACCACAGGCTATTTTGCCAACACAGGTGTACAATTAGCTGCTATTGTTTCCAATGCCACAAGCAACACCTATGAAATATTTAAAGATGGTGGTTCTGATGTTTTTGACTCTGCTCAAACTGCAAGTGCATTTGCATCTCTTTTTAATGATAATGCAAACATGAGGTTAGGTTCAACTACTACTACCCCCGCTTATCATTTAAAAGGTTGGATTTATGAAGTTTTAGTTTTTGATGAGCCACTTTCAAACGCTAACTTAAACGCTGTAGGTAATTATTTAAGTTCAGTTTATGGAACATCTTACTCGGATATAACATGAGAAACTATGTAATTATAGACGCATCGGAAGTATCTTCCGTAGATTTTAACCAAGTGCTTGAGACAAGTTCAGATACGCTCAGATACTCACTAGACGGTACACAGACCTTTATTAAATTTGTGGGCGATACACCTAGTTTTTTGGAAGGTAAAACCACATACACAAACGAAGAGATTCTGACAATATTAGCAGGAGAAGAGTGGACTAATCCCGATGAGTGATGCGACTGAAGTAGGTGAAGGTACTCAAATAAAGGCGAACCTGGCCTTTATGGCGAAAACTATTTCGGTAGTTTGTATCGCCACATATTCCTATGTCACCATTAAATCTGACATTGATGATTTACGGAATGAGAATGTTAGAATTCACCATGAGGTGGACATGAACTCAGAGTTCAGAACCAAGTGGCCGCGCGGCGAGCTAGGTGCTTTGCCTGACGATGCAGAGCAGAACATGAGATTATTATTCTTGGAGAAACAGGCACTCAAACATGAGGAGTTGCTTGAAGAGTTAAGGTATGGAGTTACTCAGTAATGGAAATATCACATTATATGTTTGTGGGTGTCGGCATGGCACTTTCAATCTTGGCATTTTTCATCAAGAGAAACAAGTGGGAGTTGGATGATATGAAAGAGAGGATTCGTCAGATGGAAATAAACCACGCGGGTCAGACCAAAGATTTAGAACATTTAATGAAAGTCGCAGAGGATCGCAGAAGAGCAGAGATAAAACTTTTTGAAAAACTAGATGCAAAATAATGTTCGAGTTACTTACACTTTTTTTGACAGGTGGGGGATCAGCCGCAATGGGAAGCATACTCAAGGGTGTGTTTGGAATGTTAACGGATGCAAGGCAACAGAAGTATGAAATCGAAATGGCAAGAGAAGCTCGCAACAATGAGTTTGCGATTAAATTCCAAGAGAGTCTTAATAGTGGTGATGGGGGTGCTTTTACTCGCGCTACTCGTAGGATGCTCGCGCTCATTGGCATGGGTACAATCAGCTTCGTCACATGCATCACAGCAATTTACCCATCAGTCCCACTCCTTAGTACAACAAACATTACAGGAGAAGGAACAAGAGAGTTTCTTTTCGGACTCCTCAGTTTTCCAATTGAGCAAGCCAATTTGGTCGTCACCACAGGCCACCTCTGCCTCTTCCAAACCTCAGTCGTGTTGCCAATGATTGTCGGATTTTATTTTACACCCGGGGGAAGACGGTGATGATAGATCGAGTATCAGTCTTGGGTCTTAGTGGCACAGCCGCAACCTTTGGTTTATCCACCATTGATACATTCCTTGGGATTGCTGTTGGTTTGGTGACTCTTATCTACATGAGTATAAAGCTTTATCAGGAGATAAAAAAGAAGTAATGCCAAGATATATTCCAATGGGAAGACTAGATAATCCGATCCTCGCAGAGGGGGATCGTGGATTTCGTGGTATTGATAGTTACCTGGAACCCACCACACTTGAGGGGGATTGGTTGAGACATCGCAGAATATGCGCCTCGATGGAGACATTGCAGAGGTTCGCAAGGGTATCGAATTCAAGGCAGGTGCGGTTACCTTGACCTACTCAGCAGGCACAGAGGAGGTATTCGCAACAACACTCTTCTCAGACCCTGCAACGGGTAACGAATACATTGCATGTGCTACAAAGGATAAAGTAATACTTTGGAACGATAGCAATAATACAGGTATCAATGTTGACTACACAGGATCAGAAGTGGTTGCCGCCGCAGATGGCGCATCCTTTTGTCAATCCCTAGAGAAGCTAATTTTATTTCGAGGAACCGGTAAAGATCCATTGGAATGGGATGGATCATTTACGGACACAAATAGTGACGGTACGGTTGATAGCACATTTGATCTGAAGAACAACGGATCACCAGGCGCAGGGAGGGTTGAGTGTCCACGCACAGACTTTGGTGTATTCTTCGCAAACAGACTTATCGTGCCACAACCTAGTGATTCAGCATACACGGTGATTATGTCGGATCTTTTAGACACGGATAACTTTCATGCGGCAGACTCACAGTTTCGTATTAATCGAGGAACTGCTGATCGTTTGGTAGGATTTACTCCCTACCTGGAGAATCAATTGCTAGTGTTTTTCCGCAACTCAATTCACTTAATTAACAATGTGGCCACCACATCTGCCGCCGCAGTATTTGAAATAACCCGCCAACGCGGATGTGTAGCTCGCAAGAGTGTAGCCGCGAGTGGACCACAGATATACTTTTTATCTGACGATGGTGTGTTTACCCTACAGCAAGGATTAGATCCGGCAAAGGGATTAGGAGTTGCAATCTCGAAAGTAAGCGGAGAAGCAATACCACTATCCCGTCCTATACAAGATCAGTTTAAGGAAGTTAATTATGCCTCCGCAGATAAAGCGTGTGGTATTGTGTTTGACAATAAATATTTTTTAGCCTGCCCCACAGGTTCTTCCACGGATAATAACAAAGTATTCGTTTACGATATATTAAATACAGCATGGACTTCAGTAGATTCTTTTCCATCAGGATTTGTGATAGATGATTTTGTCACAGTACTACATGGCAGTAATCCTCAAAAGCGTAGACTGTTTGCAGTCAATGATAAGGGTTGGCATCTATTGGACGAAGCTACTACCGATGTTACAGGAACAATCGGAAGCGCAAGTACGACATCGACTGCCATAAGTGCAAAGCTAAAGACCCGCTCATTTACATTTGGGAATATTGATGTGAAGTCCTGGAAGCGTGGACAACTAGGTTGCAATGTAAACAATGGAGATCAGTTCACAATCAAGGTGAATACCATAGACCCGGATCGAAGCAATACCGTACATACTGAAAATTATTCGGGATCAGCGGAAGAGAAACTTATTCGTTTTGGTAGTGGTCGCGTAAGAGGATACGCCGCAAATGTCGAGATTGATGTAACCGCAGGAAGACCAAGCTTTAGGCACATCTCATTGGAAGCGATAGCAAGGGGTTTAAATGCAAGGAGGGAGATTGCGTAATGGCAATAACTGCAACAGTCACACGGGGGTTTACTTATGGCACAGGTGTGGAAGTTACTGCGGCTAACCTTAATCAATTGGGCGAACCTACTGTGGCAATAAATGAAAGCGATGTGAATATTACAGGTGGAGAAATATCGGGATTAGACAGTCCCATCGCAATTGCAGATGGAGGAACAAATGCAACAAGCGCAGGTTCTGCCAGGACAAACTTAGGATAGGTACAATATCCACACAAGCAAGTAACTCAATAAGTGTGACAGGTGGAAATATGAGTGGGGTTTTAATTACGCTTCAGAGTTATGCAGTATCAGCATTACCATCAGCAGGCACAGCAGGAAGAATTGTATTTTGCACAGACGGTGATAGTGGAAACAAATGCTTGGCTGTGGATGATGGGACAGCATGGAAGCGAGTGGCATTAGGAGCAACCGTATCAGCAACATGAACATACAGGAACTATTTAAAGCAGGTCCATACTCAGTCGATTGGAATCGTGTGGCACAAGAGTCATTACCACTCTTTGCTCTTGCCACAGAATATTAAGAAGAATGGAATCAAAGAACCCATCCTTCTCAAGGACGGAAAGATTGCTGATGGTATTCATCGCATATTCGTTCTTTGGCTTATGGATTATAAAGGTGAAATCCCAACAAAGGAGTTAGAGGCATGAGTATTCTACGGGAAGTCAAAAACTTATATGATGAATGCTCTATGGATATGTTCAAAGATATATCAATATATTTGACCCACGGTTACATTCATAAGACTCCTAAAACTTTTATTCTAGCAAAAACAGTTAACAAGGATATTGATACTCCGCCTGCGGAACAATGGAATATACCCAATCCGAATGCATGGTTTGTGCATATGGCAGTAGGGCAAGGTGCTATTGGTTATTGGATAAATCTTATGCCTTTTAAAATGCCTTATGTTGGATGGGCAAGAGAGAATAAAAAGAAACCTATTAAATTTTACAATTTAGATACAATTATACGGAGGAAATAAAATGTCAGGCCCAAGTTATACTCAACCCGCACAACCAAGCTATGGTGAAGGCATGGCGGATGCCATGAAGGCACAGATGGAGCAATTGCTCGGACAAGGTGAATATGCACAACTTTACTCAGATGCAGGGTTTGCAGGTGGCAATCTTGGAGATATCATTACAGGAGTAGAAGGCCCAATAAGGGAGCAGGCGGCACAGGTTGATACCGATGTTTTTCGCAGAACACTCCTTGGTACACAGCAAGAATCAACATCAGGCACATATGATGAAGAGGGGCGATTAGTGGTCGGATATGAAGGTGGTAGGGAAGCTACAACGGAAACTACTTCTGTTGCACCTATTGTTGAGCAAGAAGCAGTATATACTCCAAGCAAAAAAAAGGGTGGGTTTAATGTAATAAAAGTAACTTTAAGAGATCCTGATACAAATGCAGTTTTGAAAACAGGATATCATTCTAGCAATAGGCTCAAAGAGGGTGGCGGTGCAAAATTTTACTTATACCCCACACTAAATGAGGCAAAAGAACGAACAGGAAATTATGAAAGTTTTCAACGAACTCTAGAAACAACAAAAGTAATTCCGCCAAAAGATGCTGTACCTGTCTACGGTAAAGACCCTGATGGTAATATTATCGTTGATAAATCTAAAGCCGGACAAACAGAAGTTATACCTGCATCTTTTAGGGGCGATGGCATGATTAACCTGCTTGGTGATAGTAGAAATGTAACTGAGTTTGTAAACCGTGCCGCAACCCAAGCGGATGTTGATGCAGGTTTGGCAGATGAAGTTGGGCAAAGTATTACTGTAGGTCAAGACACAGGCAGAAAGGCAGGTTTTGATGATAGAGGTAATTTCCTTGGTCTTTCTGCATTTACTGAGGATATTCAACGAGGTAATCTTCAACGGCAAAGAGAAGCAGACCTTGCAGATGTTGAGCGATTGGCAGGTAGATATTCCACACTCATGGAAGAATTTAAACCCGCAAGTGTGAGTGGCTTGACGGGTGCTAAAGATTTACTAGAGGAGCAGAGGGAAAATCTCACAGGTATGCGTGAAGCAACACAGGCGGATATTGATGCGGGGCTTGCTACTGAGGTTGGTGAGATGATACAGACAAGAAGCGGCGGCCCAATTGATCTGCCATCCACGCTTACCCCTGCGGATTATGCAATGACAGGAGATGCTTCCGTTGGTCAACTTGAATCAGGTGGGGATACATTACGATCTGCACTCCTAGCAGATGCGCGTGGTGCGCTTAATGAAGGTCTAACAGACAGGGAGATGAAGCAAGTCGAGGAGGCCGCCCGTGCAAGACAGACTTTGATGGGTAGAACATTTGATCAGAAAGGTGCTATTGAAGAAGCAGAAGCTCGTATAAAAGAGGACAATCAGAGAAAGATGCAGAATCGTGCGTTTGCACAATCCGCACTTGGACAGGAAGCAGGCATACAGACAGGAGATGTTTCGAGGGCAATGACAGCAGATCAGTTCAACATTGGTGCAAAGATGGATGCACAGAAAGCGAACGAGCAACTCCGTCAGCAGGGTTTAGCCAATTATGTCCAAGCGGTTGGTAATCTTTCCCAAATTGAGAGACAGTCGGGACTCGATCCATTCCAGGCATTACTTGGCAGAGGTGGAGGAACTGCACTACAGCAGGGACAACAAGTTTTTGGACAGGCAAATTATGGACTGCAAAGCGGGCCACAGATGTTAAACCCTGAAGCAGGACTAGGCTACATTTCCAATATGGCGGCTAATCAGGCTAACATGTATGCGGCGAATGTGGCCGCAGATGCGAGCAGAAGTGCCGGACTGATGGGTGGATTGGGAGCAATAGGGGGAGGAGCATTAATGGGGGCAGGCTCCGCAGGAGGTTTTGGTAAACTCTTCTGTTGGGTAGCTCGCGAGGTATATGGTCCTACAAACCCCGCATGGTTACAGTTCCGTGATTGGATGCTTAATGAATCACCGCAATGGTTTTTTGATCTTTACGCTAAATATGGGGAGCGCTTTGCATCCTGGATAAGTAACAAACCACGCCTTAAAACAATTATCCGCAAGTGGATGGATTCTAAAATAGGAGATAGATAATCATGGCAAGACGACCTTATTTTTCGGGAAACTATGGATCGGCATTAGGTTCAACCGCCAATGCCGCAAACCTCATTGCGAGAGCAGGCGAAACCCAGGGTCGCATGTTTGCGAATATGGGTGCGCAGATAGGCGGTATGATACAGCAGTACGGTCTTAATAAGGAGAAGCGTAATAAACTTCAGGCAACACTAGAAGGGCAGTTATCCGCAGATCCAAGTATAGTTCAGCAACTAACAATGACCGGAGACGAGGAGTATGATAAGAAGAATATGAAACTCTTTGATAAGGTACAAAGTGGTGACGCAAGTATTGCTGACCTGGAGCGTGCAAATGGATTGCTCGCGGGTAAGACAACGCAGGAGAATGCGATGCTCAAAAAAAGGTAGATGAGTTGAATATAAGTGTGCAAGAGGCACTAAAAGATCCGACAATAAAAAAAGCAATTGCTGAAGCAAACACCGCAGAGGCAGAGGGCAATTATGCTAATAGTATAGTGAGTGAAAAGTATGCGGGTATGGTTCAAGATAATGCATTAAAGTCTGCTCAAACTGCACATCAGGAATTACTAACAAAAGCATTAGAAAATAAAGAGCAGTACACTCCTGGTCAAGTAGTCGATATAGAGGGGCCGTCAGGAGAAAAGGTTAGGTTTTATTATTCGGGAGAAACCTTACAGCCATTGAATGATGGTAAATATATAAAAGATATTAACAAAGCCATTATTCAAGGTGTAGATCCTGCAGAACTTGAAGCATATATTGATAGGACTTACGATGTTAATGATGATGGACAACTTGTATACAAAGAAAGTACCAAATTTGGGTTTGGTGATGCTCCGAAAAAGAATCCATTGATGGAACAAGCTATAGCAATTCTTGCATTGTATGATGTTGATAAAAAAGACTCAGCAGTATCTAAGGAAACAACTCCTACAGCCGAAGCTACGATTGATGAGCATAAATCTGCTAATGAAGAGGCAAAGTCTAGAGGAAAAATGTTTTATATTCTAAACGGTAAAAAATTTACGGTTCAGTAATGGATGAGTTTACTCCTATTCCATTTGAGGAGAAAGAGTTCACACCTCTACCTTTCGATCAAGAAAATTTTACACCTATTCCGTTTGAAGAGGCGCAGGAATTTACTCCAATTGCTTTAGAAGATCCTTCTCCGGACCTTAAAGAAAAGATAGACGAAGCACCGTGGTACGAGTCTATGCTGTATGAGTTTAATAAATACAAATTCATGGCATTATTTGGCGGCGCGGAAGGAGTTGGAGGGCTTGCGTCATCAGTAGGTGAGTTATTTGGTGCAGACATTGACAATCCATTAGCATCAGAGAAACCTAATCTCTTTCGTGATGCGATGGGTGCAATGAGTGGAGTATCGCAAGAGGAGTTCCAGGAGTCTGCAGTCAGAGATGTCGCTAGGATAGGAACGCAACTTGGAATGGGAGGGGGTGTAGTTAAGGGCTTAACCTCAATACCAAAGGTAGCAAGTGCGTTGAAGAGTGTACCCAAGGCAGTAAAGCTACCCGTGGGTGCGGCACTTACAGAATTTATCGCATTATCCGCAGACGAGAAAGGTTTGTCTGACGCAATTGGTATGGGACCACTCCAAAAGGAAGAGGGCGAAAGCGTATTTATGGGTAAGCTAAAGAATGCAGGCGAAGGACTCGCGATGTTTGGCGGATTAAAAGCCGCAGGAAAGGTTGCAGATAAGACGCTAGTACCCGCAGTAAACAAAACCTTTAGCGTCATTGAGAAAGGACTAGAGAAGGTTGACCCATATATCCGTCCTATCAAATCAAAGATAAAAGAATTAGATCCATTTGTTGCAAGTCGCATGGATAAGTTCGAGTTGGACAACCTCATGCTCAAGCAGAACTTTGTGGATCAAATGCAACCATTCGCAGATCAATTTAAAAAACTTTCCAAGGATGAGCAGAAACTATTTCAGCGCTTAACAAGTAATCCTGACTCTATGAAAAAGGCGTTTGATATGCTTGATAAGGTTCAGAAGCGTAAGGGTATGGACGGGATAAAGGCAAACTTTCTAAATGTCAGACAAGGCTTAGACGATCTTCATGCATTGGCAAACAAGAACGGTATAGAGATTGAGTATCGCGAGGATTACATACCCCGCGTCATGAAAGATCATGATGGTTTTATGAAGTCACTTGGTCAAGAACCGAGATCACAACTTGAGCAACTGTTTCGAGCCGCTGAAAAAAAGAAGTTGGATGAGCTTCCTGAAGGCATGAAGAGGTCTTTAAGTGACGCGGACATGAAGGATACATTGTCCTCTGCTGAAAGAATAAAAATAATACAAGACTACTTTGGAGGAAACAATCTGCGTGGTAGCGGTAAAATGGGGCTACAGAAAGAGCGAGTGCTTGCGTCTATTACTGATGATACACAAAAGTATTACGATGACTTTCTTGGCGGGCTACAGAAGTATGTCGATAATATTACCTACAATGTAGGTAAGAACAGATTCCTTGGTAAGTCTCAAGACCCTACCGCAAAAAGTATTTTTACGGACATTGAGAGAATCAAAGATGAGAAAGTGCAGGATGAGATTACTAATCTTATAAGCACAAGATTCAAGGGCGGTGAAGCGAGGATATCGAAGGGTACTAACCGTGCCCGAAATTTTATTTATGCCACAACAATAGCAAATCCATATTCGACTATTACGCAGTTGGGCGACCTAGCATTAAACTCGTATCGGAATGGCCTTATAAATACGCTCTCTCCATTTGGTCCCAAGATAAAATTGAAAGACTTTGGTCTGAATGATATTGCAAGCGAGTTCACAGATGCGGGGGCTGTAAAGGGTGCAATGGATAAAATGTTTAAAGTAACAGGATTTAAAAACTTAGATATAGCCCTAAAGGAGAACAATCTGCGTGGTGCATTTCGTCAGGCACAGGGGCAATTGCGTAACAAAAACTCCAAGGCGTACAAGAAATTCATCGAAGAAAATAAACCATTCTTCGAGAACGAAACTGATGATTTAATTGATGCGATCCGTAGAGGTGACTCGCAAAATGAGAATGTAAGACACTACCTTTTCAGTAGACTGACAAAGACGCAACCAATCACCCTATCCGAGATGCCTGCGAAATATCTGAATATGAAAGGCGGTAGATTGTTTTACTCCTTAAAGACATTTTTTGTGAAGCAACTCGATGTTATGCGTGAGGATATTGTGCAAAAGCTTGCCAAGCGTGAGACAACAAAAGAGGGAATGCAGAATGCCGCTAGGTTCGCAATGCTTTTTGGTGGAGGTACAGCCGCAGTAAACGCCACGAAAGATTTAATCTTGGGCAGACCTGTGGAAATATCTGATGAGTTAATGGATGTGGCTATGCAGATGATTGGTATCTCAAGGTATGCAATTTACAAAGCCAAGAGTGATGGATTAATAGGAGGTGCTACCGCAGTATTGGCCCCACCAATGCCTGTAGTTAATGAAGCGTTTAAGGTTCTTGCCGCAGATGATAAAGAAGAAGCGTTAAAGAAGCAGAGTAAAGAGCTTATGCGGTATGTACCTGTGTTTGGTAAGGATATTTATTGGCGGTTTGGAGCAGGAGAAGAGAAGATAAAGCAGGATCGACTTGACAGATTGCGCGGTAAGGACTAAGCTATAATCATATATATCTTTTAGGGGCATTGTTTTAACGAGCAATGCCTCTTTTTTTGCACGAAGATGTTTTTTTTGAACAAAAAGGGTTGACGATATATTTTGTCATCCCATAGTGGGCTACACAATCGACATAAAAAACACAAATGTCGATACATAATTATTAATATATACACTATGACAGACTTCTTAGATAATCTAAAAGATGTTCCGCAAAGCTCATCGAGCGGAGGCGGTAAGTACATGAAGTTAACGCAGGGTTCCCACAAATTTAGGATTGTGGGATCGTTTGGAGACGGAACAAATATCCAGGGTATGCAAGGATGGGGCGAGGACGAGGAAGGTAACCGCAAACCCTTTCGTTGGCGAATAGGCGAGGACGCACCTCGCAAGTTTGCTGAAAAACCAAAGCAATTTTTTGCACTCCTCGTATGGAATTACGAAGAGGAATGCATTCAAATCCTAGAACTTACCCAGGCCAAGCTCCGCACGGAGATCCTCACCCTTGCAAAGGATGAGGATTGGGGTGATCCACGAACATATGATTTGAAGATTGTCCGTAACGGAGAAGGACTTGAAACCACCTATGCAATGACTCCATACACTCACAAGAAGCGGAGCGATGAGATCAATGATGCGGTGACAAACACAAAGGTGGACATGACTGCTTTGTTCCGGGGCGAAGATCCTTT
>FUIF01001322.1_pt1 | contig 23908 bp, 28 predicted proteins | sample 1003461 | NCBI WGS metagenome assembly FUIF01 (sample SAMEA80401918, study PRJEB19352) | marine metagenome | reverse complement strand
TAAAACTACTTTACGCTAATCGGTACTTCTGCATTGTTGGTCAATGTAGACTGTGCGATCTTAGTATCTGATTGAATAATAAAATCTGCGGAGTCAATCCCATCGCCATCTCCAATTGAAGAGTTTTGTATTGTTAACTTACCAACCTTCAAGTTGTTTAGAACAATGCCTTCATCGTACGCCTTCAAGTTCTTGATGTGTAACTTGCCTATCTGTGCATTAGCACCACTCGTGTTGATGACTATTCGGTCATAATCTGAACCTGTAACTGCTGGCAGGTCGATTGCACCACGAGTAGATGCCAATGTAATATCTGCTATCCCATTGGTTAGGGTAGGGGAGAAAGAATTACCATCTGCTTTGTTGTCTTTTACGACTAACTCATAGATCTCACTTGAGCCTAGCACAAAGTCAGGTGCAGTAAGATTGTCTATCAGTAATTCATCTACCTCTATCCAATGAGCGCCTGTTGCGAATATTTTTAGTGAGTCGGTAATAGTTGTACTACCTACGTTGATGTCATCAATAATAATTGACTCTATCCTAGCACCACCTATATTCAAGGCTAAGGTCTGTGTTAGTTCCGATCCCTCGTTACCTACTGGGACGTTAGTTGTGTTTTCGTTCATATCGTATGTCGCAGACTGTGGAAATACTGGTGCTTGGTTTACTCCTGCAATAGCAAAATAAACAGAACCAACTATTATCAAACCCGCTAAGGACAATGATATGCCCATTATTTTTCTGAAGTTATCTCCTAAACCTAACTTCGTTTTAATTCGTGGTATAGCCATCTGCAATACTGGTAGACTGAGTTTTGCTCTAATCTTCGGTATGTAGATTTTAGGAAACCGAAATGTTTTTGACTTGAATGTTATCTTCATTAGTCATCTCCTTTTTTCTTATCTGTAACTTCTGCTGCATAAGCCCTGAGGATTTCGCTGAGACCACCTGCGACAGGAAGGCTGAGTACTGCGAGCGCGGTCAATAATCCTTCTATCGAATCTAGGGTCTCAGGATTACTTGATGCACTCCAAACTATTCTAGCAGCGAGGAACAACCACACTACTACGATTGGGAAAAAAATAAGGAAGGTAATCAACTGTGTTCCAGTTAGATTTACATTCCCATCTTTCTCTTTAATATCTTTTTGAGATTTATCTACCATATATTATTTCTTTTTTTTGTGTCTTTTAGCAAAGTTTCTTGCAGACTCAGGACTTCTAAACCCCCAAGCTCTCAATGCTAATGCTTTTCTTGTAGGTCTACCTTTACTATCTTTCATAGGACCTTTCATACCACCAAACCTAGCGGCAAAACTTACACGTCTAGGTGATGTACCAGACTTCAGTGGTCTCTTTAGATTAGATCCTTCTGTTCTTTTGAAGAATGCTCTACCCGCTGCGTTCAAACCACCCTTAGGATTTTGATATTTTTTCTTTACCATTATGCTCTCCTAACACCCTTTGCTATTTTCCTTGAATACTTTGCCCTACTACCTACACCACCAGCTTTCCTTTTCTTCCTGTTAGTAGCTGCCTTTTCTCCTGGACTTAGACTAGCACGAACACTAGCAGGCAAGTACCTACCACGTTTACCTTTAGGTTTTTTCTTATCCCCAGGTGAAACGTAATCCCACTTCTGTTTAGTCCATTTAGATAATGATTGTTGACGTTTGGTTTTAGCCATTAGTTTCGGTATCCTCCACCTTTAGCCTTGTATTGTTTAGCCAACATCTGTGCTTTACGAGCAGACCACTGCCCTCTAGCACCACCTTTACTACCTGCTTTTATTCTCTGGAACAATCGCTTCCTCATAGTAGGTTTTGTATAATTACCTGCTTGATTGACTGTTGATTTCTTTTTCTTTTTAGTAGCCATTTACTTTTCCTACAAAGATAATACTAATTATCATTCCTATAAACAATATAAAACTAAACACTCTGATGTCTATCACTTTCCCACTTTTCTCATAGCAGATTTATGTGACTGCGTAAAAGTTCTACCTCTATTCATAGACTTCACCATCTCTCTAAGATGTTTAGCAGTATGGTGTTTGCCGTGTCTTTTCATAGAAGCCTGTTGCCTCTTGCTCAAAGAGTCTATGTTTACATTCTTTACTTTCATATTAGTATTTCTTTTTCTTTGGTTTACGTTTTGCAGTCATGCCCGCTTTTCGCATACCATTATTTTTTTTCATTGATCTTTTCTTTGTCTTCATTCCGTATGCCATTTGGTGTTCCTTTCTGTTCTGTATTTATTCTTGATTCTGCAATTATAACTAACTGTGCTTCGGCAGCTTTATTATACTTGCATAATATTGCCACGTCATCCATGGTTATTCTTGGTAAATTATTTTGCTGATCCATCTTTTATTCCCTTCATGGTTTCTTCCAATGGTAACTCATCTAAGCCTAATAATCTACGCAGTGTATTCAGTGGGCCTAGTACATTCATTATCTCTGGTTGACTAGAACCTGGTGACAAAGTTTTTCTTCTATTCTCTAGCGTTTGTAGATAAGATTCTGCTTGATGAGTATCAACATTAGTAGTATCAAAATCCTCAGCTTCTGTTAGTTCTGCCATAATATCTGACCAAGTTTGTAATTCTTTTACTCTGTTCTCTGCTTGTAACTCGTATGACTGTCTAATAAATAAACACTCATCTAAGTCTACTTCTAAATCCATCAAACCAAACTGATCATCTGATTCTAGATTTTTGAGTTTATGTTTTATTCTTTTAATTTTTATTTCATTTCTTCGGTGTCCAAAAGATAACCTTATAAGTTCTTCGTAGTGAGTTGACTGTTCTCTTACAGCTTGCCAATACTTACTTGCATTTGTAGGAAAAGAAGCATCATTCAGTACACTAAACCTAGCTTCAGTTGGTGTTCTCCAATACTGTCGCTTGACTAAACCTTCGTCTAACTGTGGTTGTAGTTTTGCTAACTGTTGTTGCCTATTTTTTTTTACTAATGGGTGTACCTTACTTATTTTTGCTAGTTCGTTCATGATGGAAGTGTTTCCTTACTAGGTTTTATTCTTTCGTCATCTTCCCAACTTGCAAGAAGATTATCCATAAAACTATCATAACTTGTTTGTGCTTGTGCCTGGGTTATTGTTGTAAGGCTATTCCTATTCATCCATGCTACTCCTGCCGCTGTATCTTCTATAACAATTATATTCTGATACTGTTTAGGATTTAAATTATTATCTTCTCTGTCAGCATGAGTGACAAAACCTTCTGATATTAAACCTTCTGCATATAACATGATTAACTCGCTTGAAAATGTGTTGCTACTAACGCTGCTCCACTACCACCAGAACTATCTCTTTCGTACCCACCAACTATAAACCCTGTTCTTGCAGAACCAACGTGGCAACCATGACTGTGTAACCCTACATTTTTAGGAATATTAGTATCTGACGACCAATTAGTCCCATCGAATGTTTCTGTTGATGCTAGAGTAACATAACTACTACCATGAGCACTCGTACCACCTTGTGTCCATGCCCTTGTAGATGTACCAAAACCTGAGTTGTATCTTCTTACAGCAGCCATGTCATTACCAGCTGACCATGTAGTACCATTCCAAATTTGTGTTTTATCAGTATGAGCTGGACCACTTATGTTCCCACCAAAAATTAACCCTGCTGATTGTGTTCCTGCACCACCAGCATTACCCTCAATACCTGTATCTAAATCATTAGTTCCACTATGAGCTGTCCATGCAGTACCATTGTACTGTTCTGAATTTGTAATAAAGGTTGCTGCATCTCCACCAAACTTCTTACCACCACACCATACAGCTGCTGTCTGTGTTCCAAATACTGTAGGACCATAAGATCCTACTACCATGTTTCCACCACCAGAAAAAGACGTGCCATTATACTCTTCTGTTGTTTGTGATTCATCTCCACTAATATAACCACCGCAATCTAATGCAGCAGTTTGTGTGCCACAACCACCTGAAGAATCTCTAGCACTTGATAGATCTCCACCTGCACCCCATGAACTACCATTCCATTCTTGACTAGCATCTAATTGAGAACTACCATCACTTCCCCCCATTACCAATGATGCAGATGTAGTCCCAGCAGATGTCATCTGTTGAGTTGCTGTAGAAATAGAAGTAGCAGTACCCCAAGATAATGCAGAGTAACCAGCAAAAGTAATTCCATTAATGCTTTCAATGTTAGCATCTGTTTTACTATTTACTTTTTCAATGCTAGTTATTGCTATTGTATTTAGTTTATCTACTGACATATTATGCGTGCTCTATAACATCTAATGAAGGATTAAAGAAAAGCGTATTGCCATCAATAGCTATACCCAGTACCTGAACTAGGTCTCCATCACTATCAGGAGCTACTGCTTCTGGTACGTTCTGAGAACTGGTTTCGGCTTCTGGAGTATATACTTCATCTCCTGCTGTATAAGTAGGAAAGTCATCATCGTTTCGTATAAAGCCAACTAATAAAAATTTACCTGTAGCATCTGCACTTAAGTTTTCTGCTGCCAATGCTATACAAGGTGGAGTCACAGAACCTGCGGCTGCAACTGCTTTGTGCATCTTAGAATCAGATGCCTTGTAGTAGACAGCTTCTCCTGCCTGTAATGCTTCGCCTGCTGTAAATGTTGCAGTTATTCCTGATACAGTATTGTTACCTGGAGATGAATCTAAATGAGCATCTGAAGTTATATCTACTATACCTGCGGAAACAGTTCCAGTAGTTGTAATAGCTCCTGACCCTACATCTATAGAAGTAAAACCAGATGTAATACTACCACTATCTAATGCACCTACAGTTACTATGTTCCCATCCCCAGCTGCGGGAGCTGCACTAATGTCTGACAATACTTCAGATGTTGATCTACTTTCTAAACCATTAGCAGTAAATCTAGCATACTCATCGTCAGCCACTGATGCAGAATCAATCTTTACAGCGTTAGTGTTTGAAATTCCAAAAGTTAAACTTGCCTGTGCGCCTATTTCAGATAATACTTCTGAAGCACTTAGTCCTTCTATTGCAGTTCCATCTATCCTTAGAAAATCATTATCAGCTGCACCTGAAGTAAATATAGGAATATTATTATTACTAATTCCTGTATCTCTTGTTGCAACTGAACCTAATCCTATACTTGTTCTTAATGTAGCCCCTGATTCTATTGCAGGATCTCCTGAACCATCACCTACTAACATTTCACCATCACCTAATACAGCAGTTGCTGTTATTGCACTTGTTCCACTACCTAATAAAATACCACCATCTGTTAAGGATGTTGCACCAGTTCCACCTTTAGCAACAGTAACTGTATCGCTAAGAGTTGACCCAGCTGCCGTTATAGTAATAGCTGCCGTACCATCAAAGTTTACTCCATTGATTGCTCTTGCAGTTGCTAGTGCAGTTGCTGTGTCTGCATTACCAGTTACATCTCCAGTAAGAGGACCAGCAAAAGCATCTGAAGTTACTGTGCCATCAAAGAAAGCATCCTTAAATTCTAATGAACTTGTTCCTAAGTCTATTTGGTTATCAGTTTCTGGATACAAAGCACTGGTTGTAAGAGTAAGTCTGTTTGCATTGTCTACTTTAAAATCTATTTCGTTTACAGTTCCAAAGTCTATAGCAGTTTGTGAGTCTTCACCTATAATCAAATCAGTTGCATGAATAGATGTTACCCCTGTAAGTGCAGCTGTCCACTCTGGTGCAGATGCCCCTGAGTTTACATGTAACACTTTACCTGCAGTACCTATACCCAACCTTGATAACTGGGTAGTAGAACTAGCATATATAATATCTCCAGCTGCTTGAGAGTCTAAGACGTGCGATGCAGTACCTTCGTACTCTGCCTGTGTTAACTCTGTTCCAACCGATGCGTGTTTAAATTCATTTGCCATTAACTTGTTTTCACCTCATTCAATGTTAGTGATAGTAAATAAGACCTTTCTGTCGCAGCTCCACTAATAAACCTACGATCTCTATCTAAAGGTACTAAAGTTCTGTTTGTTATTCTTGCACGGTACTGTGTACCATCAAGATCTGTATACAAAATAAATGCCTGTTGTCTCAAGGTATCTAAGTTGCTCAAGACAGAACTTAATACTTGCGTATCATTAACTTGTCTTAACCTTCTACCTGTAAGTCTAGCATCTAATAACTTTGATTGTAAATTCCAACTAAGGAAATCTATTGGGTTGAAAATAGAATGTACTACCATGCTCAATATCCTTGGGCCTTGGTCTGTTCTATTACCAGTAACCAAAGTTAATTTAAATCTAATACGTTTGAATGCAACTGGACTTGTTAGTGATGGAGTTAATACTTGGTGTCCAGAAGAACTAATAGTTCCTATGGTAGTCCAACCCTGGTCATCATCGTCAGTTGTATCGTCTATTTTATATTCAAGTTTTACTGTACTATCTGAGTCTACGTTCTTTGTAAGGAAGGCAACCTTCACTAAAGACTTCTCTTGGTCTGGGAAATTAAAGTCCATGAAGGATGTATAAAACTCACCAGATGTTCTTATCTGCCTACTACCAACCAAACTAGGATGTTCATTTTCTAGTGGCATAACTAACCTAGTTATTCTAGGTTCTTGATCGTTAGATCCACTTGTGTCATCGTTAGTAAATGTACCAAAAGCAAATGTATTAGATATACCTGTTGATGTACTAGCATTATCTTTATACCTTGCAAGTTGATTACACTCTGTCATATCTAAAGACGTAATAGTATGTGCAACTGTTTCTGGCCCAGACTCGTTAGGTTCTTTCTGGTTTTTTATTCCAACTAAATATATCTTCTGGGAAATACCCTGTGTACTAAAATCAAAAGGGAATGAATATGGAAACAACTGTGTACTTGGTTTTAGATCGTCTGCTATAGTAACGAATATATTATTTACATCTTGTGCTATTGATGTAACTCTACCACCAAAACCAATAAAACTGGTTGCCTTTAGTAAGTAAGATATATCTTCCCACTGGTTACCCTCTACAAGAAAAGGTATAGACCAGAATGCTCTGTCTCCAGATGTTGCAAATATTCTACCTGCCCTTGCAATTGCTCTCTTGAAATTATTACTACCAGTGAATAGGTTAGCCTCTGGAGATACATCTTTAAACTGGTTGAAGTTTCTATCATAAACAAACAAGCCATCTTCTTTACCAACTACCAAGGTGTCATTAGCTGAGAATGCATTGGTTACATTTCTATCTGACTTACCTACCTCTAGTTCTCCACCCCATACAGGCGAACTAACGGCTGGATCAACTAGGAATGAAACCTTATTAGAATATACTTTTGCTATTGCATAATCTCCGTTGGCGTTCCTAGCCTTTACGAAGAACTGTGCTCTTGCTACAGATGCACTTGAACTTGTTACTGTGTTTACAGTAATAGTTGTACTTGCTGGATTACCACCAACTGTTATGTAAAAATATTTATAGTTACTACTGCCATCTATATTGTCACTACCTACTAACAACTTACCATCAAAGACTTCTATCGTAGACATTACCCTATCAAAGTAATAACCTACATCAAATGCCTTCCTACTTTCATTCCAAAACAAAAGTGTCTGTCCACATATTGCATATAAGTATCCTTCAAAGTTGACTGGAGGTACAGGGAAAGATACACCACCTGCAGGAATTACACATATATCATCTACTTGCCAGACATCTGATGCCGTACTAAACGTAAGTGTTATTGAAGTACCAGCACTAGCTGCTGTGCCTTGTATTTCTATTAGAGAATAAGATGTACTCGTAGATGAGTTGTCACTACCAGAACCATTAGTTGTAGTAAGTGTACAACTACCACTACCAGATACTCTCTTTACATATGCTAAGACTTGATAGTTCTGCCCATTCAAAGCTGCTGCTGACTTAGCAACAAACGATTGAACTAGAGTACCATTGTTAGAACCAACTGTTACTTGTAGAGAGGCATCACCTGATCTAGGATCAGATGTACTTCTAACTGGTGTTACGTTAGTTGCAGTCCATTGGTTGATTTCTGAGTCTTCAAATCTACCATTTCTAATAATCATATCTACTTCTTCTTGTGCATAACCTAAAGTTAACTCACCTTTGAAGTTTGCTAACACACCGTCAGAGTACCCATACCTATTGTCTTTACCAAAACTTCTATCCTCCCCTTGACCGAAACCTCTGTGGAAAGAAGTAAGGTCGTACGTCATAGAGGCATTAGGATCTACCTGTTGGTAGTTCGCATCATCTGTCGGTTGTCTAGGGGGTAAGAAAGCCTTGTTGCCTAAAGAATAACCACCTGGGAGACTAGGACTATCCTTCCATAAAGTAAGTTCTACAGGATTTGAACTGCCGTCTGTGTTTTGTAATTTTACATCTGTATGTTGTGGCATTACGAAGCTGTGTTCCTTATCATAGCCATAGGTGTCATTGCACCCATCATTTCATTTGTTCTATTTCTATAGTGATTAAATCTATTCAATGCTTGTTGCTGTTCTGTAGAGTCAACTGTATCTATTTCACCTTGGAATAAAATACTAGCAGCTACGTTATATAGCAACCTTCTACTGTTTTCGTTTATCTCTTGTGCTGAAGAGGATAAGTTTCCAAAGTCTAGCATACCCATACCAACAATCATTAGGTTATGATCTTCTGGTATTGCCTCTGTAATTCTAATTTGTGTGTCTTCTTCTCTCCAGTTTCTAACTGCAATCCTACCTGCTCTAGGCATTTCTTCTCTACCAGAAGTAGCGATTGCCTCATCAGCATAACAAGTAAATGCATCACCAGAACTTATCTGTATTCCTGCCTTGATAGAACTAGAAACATTGTTAGCAACAGTAGTAACTGTTATTCTTTCCCAACCATTTCCCGTATGTGAATCTCCTGTAACTACAGTATCAGAGTCTGTCTGTAAGAATGCTGATACACGACTTGCAGTTTTAGAGTATACCCATATAGCAAAGTTTAGTTCTTCACCTTCGTAGTTAGTAGGATTAGTTACTGATAAATAGAACTGACCTACAGAAGATGCAGACACAGTTAGTTTTGCAGATTGAGATTCTCCCCATACCATTGCATTATCTGGGTCAGTAGTATCTGCTTCTACAGCAGCAGTAATATTACTTGCAGTCCAGTCAGTAATACTAGAGGATGATTCTTCCATGTCACAGTTCTGGTCACTAAGAATATTATCTGTGCTTGTTTTAGCATCTATTCTTTTCTCTATCCATACCTGTCTAACGTATCCTCTTGGAATAGAAGTAGGTCTAGTAAAGTTATATTGAAATTCTTTAGCCGTACTTGTATTGTTATACACAGGAACAAATACTCTAGGAAATATTTCTTGAGCTGCATCTTGCAACGTATCAGTTAGTCTTTGAGGATCATATCTATATATTTCAAACGTAGCCTGTGTACTACTATCTGAACTAAGACTAGAACCAGATACAGTTATAGTTCCACTGCTACCTGTGTAATCAGATATTCTACGAATAGCACCATCATTATTTTGTGATGTTATCTTTATATAAAAATCATTTAGTATGTCATCTACATCCCAACCTCTATCTCCTAGGGTTGTGCATACTACAGATGTATTTGCAGCTATAGCAGTTGTAGTTGTAAACGATCCAACATATGCACCAATACGCCTAGCATATTCTGGTAGCATAGTTGCTAATGATGTTGTTGATGAAATTGTTGTTGGCATTATACTAATACTCCAATAAAATGTATTTTATCCCCATCCGATGCAGAATCGCAATAAAATTCTGACAAGTCTCCTGGTCTTCCTTCCGTAAAATCTATAGTCTCACTACCACCTGCTGCTGAAAATTCAATACCTGCTACGGATGATGAAACATCTGAGCCTCCAACATAAGTTATACCAGTGTTGCCTGGTGGTGCTTGGAATCTAACACGTCTTACTGGTGTTGGAGTAGTAGTAACTTGCACTCTTGTTCCAGCTGAACTAACTGTTTTAGTACCTGCTGTAATAGATGCCATTTACAACTTAACTCCAAAACCTGCTACCTCTTCAGTAGTAAAGTAATGTTCTTTTATTTCTTCTAAGCCAGCTTCAGTTGTGTATGAAAACACCCACTTGCCACCCTTGATTGCACCGAAGTCATCATAGTCTGGATAAAACAATGCTTTAGGTTTTTTTGCTTTTAATTTGTCTATTGCTACTTGTCTTCTTTTCAAATCAAAATCTGTAGTCTGCAATTGTTCTCTTGCATCTTCACCAGCTTTTTCTGCTGCTTTATTGTTGTTATCAGCATGTTTACCAACAATATCTTCAGTCATTTGAACTACTGATTTATCATCACCGTATGCGTATACATTATCAGGTACAAGAATTTTTAGATCTTTACCTGGAACATCTACTTCTACGATAGTTTGTTCTTGTTTTCTAACAATGTGATTTTTGTCATGAGCCATTAGATTGCATCCTGAAAGCCAGCTACACCAGATGTGTGTGAACCATATGCCACTTTAAGTGAAGCACTTGTAGAAGTTGTTCTTATGAACTTTACTGCATTAAGTACATCAGTTCCCATCAATGTAATACTTCCGTCTGCTGCAATAGTTGTGCCTTCTGCTGTTGTTGGGTCAGTACCATCATATCTAAACCTAACAGCTGCTGTATCACATTGTATGTGTGCAACTGTAGCTTCTGATGGAACACTAGCCAAGCCAACTGCTGAGGCAGCCACAGCTAATTTCTCATATCCTAATATTGCCATTATATATTCCTTGTCTAACAGAGGGAGAAATAAATCCCCCTCTATTATTATTACTAATTTTTAGTTGTCTCCAGAAGTTGAAGAAACCCATTGACCAGCACTTCCGTCTGGCACAAATTTAAACCAAGCACCAGAGTTTTGGTGAACTAAAGCGATTTGGTTGTCACTGTTGTTACCATCTCTGATAGTTAGATCTTCGTCAGCATCTGCTTCGTTCTGTATGTAAACTTCAAAAGAACTTGTAGTTACACCTGTTTCAGAAGCATCTACAGCTACCAAGTCTAAGTTTCTTCCTGAACCACCTGGGTCAACGATTTGTAACTTTGTACTAGCAGCAGTAATAGTTAAATCTGCATTGCCAGACAAAGTGGTGGTTGTTGAACCACTCTCATATTGTCGTGTTCCAGCACTCATAGTTAATTTTCCTTATGTTTCCGAGTAATATGAATCTTCATGTTACTCTCTGTAGCAAATCTTTTTCTGCAACCTTTTACAGTACATTTCAAAGATTTACTTTTGTTAATTTCTCTTGTTTCCCGTTTCTTTAACTCTTGTGCTAACATATCGGTAGCCACCTCTAGACTGCTCTCACTGGAAGCTTCGGTACTATCGGCTTCTAACGTCTCAAGCACAGGGCGAGCCATGAGCCAATTTTTCTGTACGGCAGTGGCGAGACCATGAATCTGTCCAGGGTACTTAAGAGTTTCCCATTCACCATTTATCTCACGATAAAATATCGCTTGATCTGGTGTAACGTATTCAGGTAACGGTAATTCCTGTAAATTGTTCCTCTCCAAATATTCCTTAACCATGTCAGGATGTTGTGCAATGACTTCATCCCTCCAATAGTTTTGCATTATTTTCGGTGGTGCAATAACTGGTTGTTCCATTATCTTCTACCTCTCTTTCCTCTTTTTCGTTTCTTAGTTTTTGTAGATAGCTTTACCTGCGCTGGCTACACTATCCTCAATCTTAGAAGGTGGCTTCCAATCAAATAATTTTTTGTTGGAGTCTATGTTATCTACAATTGTTCCATTTTTTATATCACAAATGGTAAACGGTTTTTTTAGATAAGTGTCTGCGGCATATCTCGGGATGACTAACTTTGAACCATCTCTCTGGTCATAAAGTGTCACCTTCTCAGCATCAGCTGGAATATCAAGGTTTAACTCTGCAATAGATTCACTCAAGAACCTTTTGACGTGTCCTCGTTTTTTGTTAATCCATTGAGACGTATCCTGAGTTACCACAAATTACCTACCTTTCTTAGACAGCATCAGTAGCTGAAAGTATTTCAACTCCCCAAGTATCTACGATTTCTGACTCACCCAAGTACCAGTTGTTACAATCTCAGTACCTCTTAGAGATGCGTCTCTCTCTTCCTCAGCAGTAATTTCTTTCTGCATTGCAAGAGCTAATGCTTCCATTGCAAAGACTCCACCTTTTGAGTCACCTGATCCATCTCGTGAGATGTTTCCATCTTCATAGATCGGGACACCAAATACTGGGTCGTTACCTCTCCAGTAAGAACTGATTATGTCAGCTGATGGGCCTTCTGGTACAGTCTGAGCTGGCATTCCTGTGCCACCTGCTTGTATACCTGCAAGTTCTTGAGTCAACCTTCGTATCTGCTCTGGGTGTAGAACTGCATTGGGTCTACTTGGAGCTGGTCCAAATGTTGAGTTGTTGTCGGTTCTCAAATAAGATACTGCACCTGCAATTGTAGTAAATGTTGCATTGCTACCTGCACCTGGTACAGACTTTGAGAAACCATCTAATAGTGTCAATAAGTCACTGTCTAGTAGTCTTCCTACTGCACGACCGTGCATAGTACCTACTGCTGACAGTACGTTTTCGTTGTTTTCATGTCGTAATCGGTCACTAACAAATGATAGTATTCCGTGTTCAGATGCAGTCAAACTTACAACTGTTGCTGTAACCTGCTGTGGTACAGATAAATCTACACCTTCAGTAAGAGCTACTGCACTTTGTCTTCCCCAAATAGGAACGTTGATCTGTTTACTGCCAGCTTCTATATCATACCTCATCACAAGGTCCATCATAGGTGCTGACGGCTCTACGTTATCAATTGATTCAGCGACAATGATTTTAGACATATCACTCAAACTCGAGGAGCTTGAAAGGGATAATCCTGTTGCCATTGTTTTATTTCCTTATAATGTTGCTGACCCAGAACTTTTTATTTGTTTCTTGGCTTCTCTATACTGAGTAGAGTCTATATTACCATCTGCAAATAATTGTGCTGCATCAGACAAACTGCTAATTGTTTTTACGCTTTTTTGTGGAGCACCTTGAGTTGAAGGAGTAGCTGGAGTTGGTGTAGTTGCCGCAGGTTGTTGAGTCTGTTGAGGTTGTACACCTTTGACTTTCTCAATATTTTTTTTTGCTAAATCAATTGACTGCAATAAAGACATACCTTGTTGGTATCCTTCCCACAATCTTGGGTCTTCTATTTTCATATCAAGACCGTTTTGATTTAACAAATCCTGTGTAGCTGTTGCCAAAGCATTTATATTAGGGTCTACTTGTTGTTCCTGCTGTGCAGGTTGTGGTTGTGCCGTAGCTGGTTGTGACCTTTGTTTTAATACCATCTCTGCTAGTTGTTCATTGTCAAGGTTAAGAAGTCTTTCTCTTTCTTGTGCGCTAGCCATTTGCACCAAAGGTTCTAATCTCTGATTCAATTCTTCTAACTTACTATCAAAAGATTGTTTCACTTCAGCTATCTTTTGTCCTGATACTTGTGCCAGTCTACCTTGTTCTTTTCCTATAAAGTCTCGTAGTCTTTTGTCTACTAACTTGATACGTCTGGAGTCTCAGTTGTTGCTGGTTGTTCAGGAGTTGCTACAGTTTCTTGGGGTTGTTCCTTGGAATTGTCTGCAAGAATTTGTTGTGCAGTTGCTTCTGGTGAGTTTTGTTTGACTTCTTCTGCCATGTCCTTAGACCTTTCTATCCATAGATAGTTTTAATTGTTATTATATGTAGAGTATAAGTGATTAGGATTGGTCAAGTCAATAGCTCTCTTGTCTGTCCAAAAACCTTCAGTGCCTTTATTTCTAGGATGTAATAATGTATCTGAATAGTTCCATCTATATATAAAGCCATCTAAAGCTTGGTTGTTTTTTCTTAACTCATCCTGTATATTTTTTCGTCTTTTGTTAAAGAATCTCATTTCAGGTAAAGTGTCTATTAGTATCTTCTGGTCTTCTGTCATTCCTGCTTTTGAATAATGATATTGTTCTATAGATTCTTTAGGAATATTAAACCGTCTTGCAGTATCTTCTAGTGCAGCTAACTCACTGGCATCCCAGTAATAAGAAAAGTATTCTCTAGCATCTTTTAGTTCTTTCTCATCTGGTTCTAAATCTTGAGTTATTGCAAAATACTGCCTAACATATTCAAATGCATCTGTGCCATATTGATCTATCCAAGCACGTCTCATCTGGTCTTGTTTTTGATAATCAAAGTATTCTATGTTGTCTGATGAAACTACATCAAAAGCCTCGTTATATAGCACTTGTTCTTTGTAAGAAGTTATCCAAACTGACTCGGGACTTTCTAATCCTCTAGCAGTATCTAACCTAGATAAGTAATTCAATACATCTTTGTATTCGCCTTGAGGGTCATAAAGTTTGTCATATCGTCTTGCAAATTCTTTGTTAATATCTTGTATTATTTTTCTACGGTCTCTAGTATTTTGATTACTATTCTTGTATTTGTTTAATTCAGTTGCAGCAAACAAATCTTTTTCAGCACCTATTTTTTCTAATTCATCATAAAATTCATTTATTTTATTTGAGTCTTGATTGCTATTTGCTCTTTGATTTTCCATAATACGGTTTACTTGTTGATACTCTTTTAGAAGTTGTGCTCCACCTTCTACTTCTACTCTATTAAAAAAACTAGTATCACCTTTTGCTAACTCTTCTCGTATTATTTTTTTTTGCAATAGGATCTAAGTCATAGTAGTTTACAGTGTCAGGGTAAAGCATTTTTGTTGCTTCATTCAAAAGAATTTTATTACGTCCCCAAACTGTTTCTGGTGCAGATCTAAGACCTGCAAATTCAGCAAGACCACCAGCCGCACTAGCCGTAACACTTTCATCTAACACTGATTCTGTAACTGCTTGAGCCCAAAAAGGTAACAGTCTTCCTGTTTGAGCAAGAGCAAAGTCGCTTACACCTTCATATGGTTCTCCAAAGTAATTCTCATTTGTAATTGCCTCTGCCATCATAGAACCACCTGGTGAAGTAAATGCTCTACTTCGTATAAACTTAAACCAAGGTTGATCTTTAAAATCTCCATTTGCATCTACCTCTTGATATAAAGCATCCATCTCGTCTGGGCCTCCTAGTAATCTAATAATCGCTCTAGGTAAAGAAACTATCTGACCACCTGGTCCTACATAAGTATTTAAAACTGGCAACTTAACTTGCATGTAGTTTGGTTCAAATGGATTTAAGTTTACTTCTTGCCCTAGTGCTTCACCTACTGCCCATGTATAAGCTTGTAAAGAAGCATAAGCTCCTATAGCACCTTCTCTTGCTAGTTGACCTTGCCTTCCTCCCATTGTTACAGCATCACCTAATAATCCAACTATAGACCTTGTCATTCTTGGAGAGAAAAATAAATATGCACTTTCTATTTCTCGTTGAGCTCTACCAACACCACTTGCAGCGCTGTCTAAAGTACCCATACCTTTGTTTATAACTCTGCAATCTGTCGTAGTTCTGTTGCATTTTGCACAGGATCTAAATGTTTTGTTAAAGATTCCCATGTACCTATTTTTATTTCATCAATAGAATTTCTCCATATACGTTCTGCCTGTTCAAACGCTGCTCTACCATTTGTACCTAAAAGTTTGTTTACAATTCCACCTTTATGCAAAGCTTCAAAAGTTTCTATTGTAGGTTGATTAAAAATTACTCCAGAAGTAGACGCACTTCTAATAGCATCTGCTCTGTCTTTTCGCCATATTCTTTGTTGAACTGCCTTTTGATCTCCAAAAACTTTAAATGCATTATACTGAGCTTTACCTAGAACTTTCATAATTTCTAATCCTGTGTTTACTCTAGCCTTGTTACCTTGTGCAATACCTTTTAGTATTTCTGAGTTTGCCTTTCCAAAGAAAACTAAACCATACAAGAATGAACCAGCTACGTCTAGACCAGTACCAAACAATCTACCAGTAGAAGTTACTGTGCTTGTTAGGTTGGCAGGAATATCTAATCCTGTGCCTGTTCGCCCTAACAAAACATTCTTAAAGTGATCGGTCATCTTGCCTACAGAAGTAAGGTCTGACTTTTTTAATGCCCTAGACTCTAAAAGTACATCAGCTTGCCTTGCAAAATTTTCTGCTTGTTCTCTATTTTGAAAAAACAAACTGTCAAAAATTCTACTGGTTTCATCTATAACTTCACCTTCTGAAACTTTACTAACATCTTTTTTTGTAATCTCATATACATTACTTCTACCAGTTGCTATGTTAGTTCTAATATCAAATAAGCCTTCTACGTTTTTCTTTTGCCCTGCTTTAGTTTTTAGAACTTTAGCACCATACTTTTCTAACATAGCTGGGTTTGCCTCAAAAAACTTTTGATATTGAGAAGAACGATAAATCTGTGCTATCTGTTCATAGTGAGCTTGCATCTGTAAATGAATCATTTCATCTGGAGAAAAGTATCTTATGCCATTATCTTTTAGAGCAACATCATGAATGTCTTCTGGGTTTAATACTTTCCTAGCCTCGTTATAATATTTACCAATCTTATCGTTTGCATTTCTGTAATCACCTTCATGTCGAAAGTTTGCACCTTTCTCCCCAGGTTTCTTTTTGTATTTAATTTTTTCATCAAATGTAAGCTTTTCTACTTATGTGTCCACCAGCAAGTTGTTGGAAAGCATACTTATCGTCACCTGTTAAAACCGTAGATGTTCCATCTAATACTCTTTTACCTTTTACTATTTTGGTGTTAGCAACTTTTATAGGAGCTCCTATAGCATCAAGACGATTTACTTGTTCAACTGAGTTTAAAGATTTCTGTATAAAGTATTCACCTTGTTCTGTAATATTTTTACCATCCCAAAAAGGATTTACCCCCTTCTTGAATGCAGGATTTAAATCTGCTACTATTTTGTTTTCTTGTGCAATATATTTCAAATCTACTATTGCTTGAGAAATAATACTTTCATGAATAAAGTTTTCTTCCATTCTTGCCTTTATTCGTTTTTTTTGTTTAGTAGTCAAACCAGTATACTCTTTATATAAATCATCCAAGGTTACCCTTTGTTTTGCACCTGTACCTTTATCAATGCTTTTTATAAGATTAAATTCTTTTATTGCAGCTTGTTCAAATATTTTTTTATTGAAACCTTTATCAAATTGCATCATTCCATCTTGAATGTCATTTATATGAGCACCTACTTTATTAGGGTTTATTTTAAACACATCATCAAACTTTCCTAGTTTAGTGAGAAGAGATTGAGAAGATGCATATGAAAGGTTTTTTAGTTTTTGTTCTGTAATAGTAATAGTTGTTTGCAAGTTACGAAGATTTGCTTTATCTCTACCAACGCTAGCAACAAACTTTGGATTTATTAATCTTGTTGCATATGCCGTTGTTCTAGTCATAAAAGAAAGACCAAGATTATCTAACAAGTTGTTTCCTTGTTGAATAACTTTTATTAAAACATTTGGAGTTGTTTCTGATATACGTCTTAAAGTTTGACTGTGTAATTCATCAGTAAATAGACTTTGTTTTTTAGAAGCACTTTTTACACCAGATAGTTTATCTATTATATTAGAATCAGGATCAAAAACAGTAGTAGACCTTGTACCAGCAAGAGGACTATCTACAACGAATCTTTCTGCAACTTCACTTTGTATATCTGGGTCTGTTGCTGCATTAGCATTTCTTACATTATCTTTTATGGTATTGTCACCTTTTAGGAAGTCATTATAACCCAAAGGTTTTGCCGCTAATCTAGCAGATTTAGTTGCCCCTGCCTTAATAATTTTATATGCCGCTGTTACTTCTGCAAGACTACCACCAGTCAATAAGTTTATTGGGTCACCAAAAAATTCTAAAGTTCCTTTTACATACTTTGGTTGTTCTACTTCTAAGTACGCTTGTCTTGTTGCACGAAGATCATCTGTCCAATATTTAATAGAGTTACCAAAGTTCCATTCTTCACCTGTAAATTCTTCAAAATATTTTTTTCTTTTGTTGTTTAATGTATCTGTGTCTATACCTGTGCCAAACAAATTGTCTGGTAATGCTGAAAGTGCAATTGACGCACCGTATTCTGAACCTCTTTGCAAAACCTCGGCACGTCTGGCTGCTTCAGTTCCAGATGCAAAATACCCTCTTAGACCACCTGCCTTTCCTGCTTCTTCTCTTTCTTTTACTACTGCTTGCAATTGTTTGTCAAACTCAGAACCACCTGGAAGTAACCTTGCACCTAATCCCGCTGCTGTATTCATAGCTGGTTCTAATTTACCTAAAGTAGTTATACCAGCTTCCGTTATATTTTCTAAAACACCTGATCCAAAAAACTTACCGTAATCTATCATTTCTGGATTTGAAACGTTTAGGTTTTTTACATAAATATCATTTGGAGTAGGTGGAGGAACAGGTAAGTATTGTCCTGGAGTTGGAGTTACTGCTGGGCCTAGTGCAGTTGTAACATTACCTTGTTCGTATTGATCTCTAATTCTTTGAGATTCACGAGCAGCTTGTATTCTTTTACGAGCATCTGCTAGTCTTTGTTGCTGACGTTTTTGTTCTTGAAGTCTTTTTTGTCTCAACTTATCAAAGAATGATGATGTACTAGAGGAAGAGTATCCTGTTCCAAAAGGTGGTGTTGTCATTTATCCTCCTATATATTCTGTGCTGATAGTGTACCTGTAGGGATGTTTACTCCAAAAGGAGTTCCTCCCAATATTGACTCTTCTAAATTTTGACCACTTGCAGCAAAATTAGCTTGAGTTGCTCCTTGTTCAAATGGAGTTTGTGACTGGTATTGTCTAAGTGTAGGAACAGACATATTGGTAGTAGGAGTTGTAGTTGTACCATTACCTGTAAATGTAGTTCCTAAAAATGGATTTAGTGCAGTTCTTAAGTTTTGATTACCACCTAATACTCCAGACAATGCACCTAATGTTTGAGGTGATGCCCTAAATATATCTGATGCAATTGTAGCTCTTTGTTCTGCTAACCTTTGTTCTGGTGTAAGTCCACCTCTAGCCAAGGCAGTTTGTAATGCAAATTGATCTTCAGCAGACAACCCACCTCTTGCTAATGCTGTTTGCAAGTTGAACTGTTCTTCGGCAGTTAATCCTCCCCTTGCTAGGGCAGTCTGCAATGCTATCTGTTGGTTAGCACTCAGATTGAAAGGATTACCTGGTGCTCTTGCTAATGCCAATTGTTGGGCGGCAGTTAGTCCACCTCTTTGTGCCTGTGAAATATCGTCTGCTGTAAATGGTGTTCCAGATGCAGCCAGTGTTCCTAATGCACCAAACGCTCCACCAGTTCCTGCAAGTTGGGCTTGAGCTCTTTGAGCAGGTGTATCTAAACCAAAGAAAGGAGATGTTCCTGCCTGTGTAATGGCTACTGCTTCTTGTGACAAACGATTTTGTCTAGCAATTTCTTCATCTCTTTCTTGTAATATTTTTTGTACTTCTAATTCTTTTTCAGCAAGTGTAGTTGTTTGACTAGCCTGTGCATTTGCTATAGCTGTTTGTGCATCTCGGTTTGCTTTTGCAATAGCCTCTTGGGCTGCAGCTTGTGTAGTTGCAACTTGTATATCTGCTATTCTTGCTTGGTCTGCTGACCTTTCTGCTGCTAAACGATTTTCTAATGCAACTCTTTCTTGTGTTACGTTTGCACCTAGTCCAACCTGAGCCTGTAAGTTAGCAAGTTGTTCATCTAAATTTCTACGGTCTCGTAACTCCTGCATCTGCAAGTCAAACTGATTTTGCCTAGCTTCTGCTTCTGCTTCTCTAGCTGCTACACTTTCTTCGTATCGTTGTTGGTCTAACGCAATTAACCTATTTGCCTCTGCTACATCTGCTTCCGATCTAGCAGTTGCAAGTTCTCTGTCTAATTCTATTTGAGCTTGAGCAATTTCTAATTGTTTTTGGTTGGCATCTAAAGTAGCATTAGCTGTATAGTAGCTACAAATTCATTATGAGCTCTTTGTAATCTATTTGCCTTTTCTTGAAAATCTCTTTCATTCTCAGCCATCTCTCTTTGCATATCTACTTCACTAGCAATTGCCGCTCTTTCCATAACAAGTTGTGCAATTGGATCAAGCACTAGCCCAGTTACAAATCCAGTATCTGGGTCTCTTTCTTCAACAAGAAATTCATCTCGATTAGCTATAATTTGTGAGTAAAGATCATCTGCTGTTGTTCCTAACTGATTTAAATATTCTGCTAAGTTATCTTGAGTAACATTACTAGGAACAATAGAACCCATCGCAGAACTAGCTGACTCTACTGGAGTTTTAGCTGTCTCTGGAAAAACAACGTTATTGCCAAGAAGTCCATACTGTATAGCATCTAGATCTGTTTCCCCAAAGGGATTTGTATAAAGACCTTCTTCGGTAAATATTTGATCTGCTGCAAAGGGTGTTTGATTAGTAACATCATATGCTATTGGATTTGTGTCAATGCCTGCTGCTACTCTTGTTGCAACATTAGGATCTACCATCCTACCAACTATCCTATTAAGTGCATTTGGATCATTTTTACTAAGGCTAACTTTTGAAAAATAATCTACAAGGGCATCTCTTTCTTGTTGATTGCTAGCAACAGCGTTAATTTTTGAATTAAGTAACCTATTGTCAAAAAGGGGTGTGTTTGCTCCAGAAACTCCACTTTGATTAATTTCATTTATTGTTTCATCTAAAGACCAATTTCTATCCGACATATATAAGTCTTCATTATAGTTTGATCCTGTTGTAAGAACATCTTGAATAAATCTAACCATTGGTCCTGTAAATACTGTATTAGGATCTGTTGCACTAACTAATGGGTTAGGTAATAATTCGTTTTGTATTTGATTAGAATTGTCTGTAGTCATTAGTTCCCTCCAAATGGATTAGGCGTATTGTTGCTGTATATAGTTTGTTTCTTTTTTCTAGTCTGTGGTTGTTTTACTTCTGGTATTTTTTCTAGGTTACCAAAACTTTGAGAGACTTGTTTAAGCATTCGCTGTGTAGTCTCATCAAATTTTATAAATGCTAGTTCTAGTGGATGTGTACTTTTTGCCATTATCCTCTTGCTCCTGGTGATATGTCTGCCCCTGGTACTCTAACATTACCAGTTCTTGGTCCTGCTACAGCACGAGCTGTTTGATTCATTTCGTCTATAGATCCTGGTATTACAGGTCTAGTAGTTTGTGGTACTCCTGTACCTGGGTTGTTAGGTCTTATGCCAGCTTGGTTACCTTGCTGAAAATTTCCTGCGTTAGGTAACTGCATAGATGTTTGTGTGTTCAAAATATTTCTTGCCGTCTCTTCTGGAGTTGGACTTTGAACTGCACCTTGCTGTCCTGCTGCTTCTATAATATTTTGTATGGTAGGTATTCTAGATGCAGCTGCCATTTGTAACTGTTCTTGTATACCTGGTGAGTTTATAAATTGTTCTTCTAGTATCTTAGCACGAACTTCCAAAGGATTACTTACCCCACCTTTTCTGAGAGCAGTGTCCAAATCAACGTACCCTGATCTCCACAAGTTAGCCCAAAGGTTAAGTCTTCTTTCTTGTTCTTCTGGCGACACAGAGTTAATACGAACAATGTTGACGTAATGCCCTTTGATGTCAGAAGGTTTGATAGCTGCATCTAAAACTCCAGCTTCTGTTTTACCGAATACTGTTAGTTTATCATCAATTACATGTTCTACAATTCTTAGAACCAATTCACCTTTTTCTTGTAACCCACGTTCCATTGCATCTTTTACTGCACCAAAGTTAAGTGATGCAATACCAGCTAGCACAGCAGTATGATAACCAGACGCTGCACCCATAGGTCTCTGTCCTCTGGCAACAGCAGGAACTGTATTAGCTTCAATAGCTTCATCTAAGAATTGTTTTGCAATACCAATTTCTGCTGGTGGTCTTGGAGTATCTGATGCGTTTACATTTACCTGTGGTGGTTTAATATTCTTTGCACCTGGAGTATCATCCCATGCAGCTTGCACTTCTTCTGTTATTCCTGGTGGTCCTGTAAATTCTAGTGTGGGCCATGCTGATTTACCTACGATGTCAATATAGTGTGATGCTAATTGACTTTGAGCTCTTAGCATATCTATAGATCCGTTTAGTAATCCCATGTATAAAGTTTCTGGTTCTGAGTTACCAGTATCTAATCCCATCTGGGGCCAGTACATAATCCAAGGTAGTTTACCATAACCGTGTCGTCTAGGTTCTAATACCCATTTATCATCTGCTAGGTATCCTACTTGTGATGCAGTCCATACTTCTTGGAAAGTAACGTAACCTTTTTTGTGTACGTTCCATTCTGGAAAGTGAGCTTGTACCCATTCTGCATCTACTTGATATTCATATATAACCCATCTAGGTTGTGTACCATTATTCAAATCCCATATAAGGTTTTGAGGATTCACGGCTACAGATTTTATGGGCCATGAAACAGATCGTTTATCTAATACTTCTCTAACTCGTTCTCTGTATTCTGCACTTGCTTCTTCTTCATGTGGTGGTGCTTCTGGAAAGTCACTCCATTCATTTGCAGTAAACTCTATCTTCTCCCAACCAATACCATAAAGACCAGCGTGTTTAGTAATTTCTCTGTATACAGGTGTTCTGTGTTCTATCATATGGTGAGCACCTGTCAAAAACTTTTCCATTAGTTCTGCTCTTGCTTGTCCTCTTGCACCTGGAGGTGGAACAGATATATCCAAGAACTGTGGACTAACATGTGCAACTAGAGTATTTATTACTGACTGTGCAGTACCTAGTCTAATCAATGTTCCGTTTTCTGGAACACTAAAGTCAAAGTTGTTTAGATAAAAGTCATCTAGTTCTTCTGCTTTACTACGAAACTCTCTAAATAAATCATGACCTGCTTGTGCTTTTTCTTTTACCCACTGCAATGTTATCTCTGGTTCATCTGTAGGGTTTGCTGCCTCTACGTTAATAACGTCTGAGTTTTCTCCAGTTGAGTTTGTTCCATAATCTAAAACCATTGTTTACCTAGTCTCACTACTAATTAATTCGTTTTCTTCTAAATATTGTAATTTTTGTTTTGTCTTTTGTTGTCTTCTCATTTGCATAAATCGTGACGGTCTCTTAGAGTCTGTAGGTCTTATAGGTCTCATTCTACTTATAGCTCCCAAATAATTATACTCACCGTCTTCATACCCTGGTGGATCACTAGCCATTAGAGCTAACAGCTCTGCATCAACCCAATCATCATGTTCCCCTGATTCATTATAAAACACATATGAACCATTTCCACTAGGTCTGATACTTATATCTTCCAGTTGTCTTTTTAGTGTATCCCAACTTTCTGGGAAATGTACAGTCCCATTTTCTAGCGCTAGATAGTAATTTTGAAACAATTGATATTTACTTTGAGTGCTAAATTTAAATGAAGTCACTGGCAATCCAGAAGATAGTAGATGGTCAAATACTACATCACCAAGACCAGTTGAGTCAACCCTAACATCTCCTACTTTCCATCTAGTAATCTCTGAGTTAATGGTTTCTATTTGGCTAACCCAGTCACTACCAGACATCTCTAAAGCATACACAGATTGTCTACTCATTGCATCTTTTACAATGAACACTGTATAGTCTTGTTTCTTACCCAAGTCTAATCCAGCAACGTACCTTCTATTAGGATCTGGCATTAACATTTCTTTACCAGTACCAGCTTCTTGTATCTTGCTAGGTCTGAAGAAACCACCTCCACCATCTGGTTGTTTAGCCATGTACATTCTGTTCCATACCATTTCTGGCATAGTTGCTTTTTCGTCTTCAATAGCAGACTTCTGTTTTTGTGATAGGAATACGTTATCAAACTCGTTGCATGAAAGGATTCGTAATCTTCGCTAGGGTTTTCTTTAGACCATTTAAAAAGTTTTGAAAACCAGTGTGTTCTTTGGAATGGTGGTATA
>FUIF01002144.1_pt1 | contig 23997 bp, 20 predicted proteins | sample 1003461 | NCBI WGS metagenome assembly FUIF01 (sample SAMEA80401918, study PRJEB19352) | marine metagenome | reverse complement strand
AGCCTCCAAAACTGGCACACCTGTCACTGTGTACCCTGACCCATCTGCCACAATCGTCCCGTCAGGGAACGTCATAATATCCCAACTGATCTCGCCAGCATAAGTATCAGGAGTAACAGTGACAAGAATATTGTTTTCTCCATCCCCACATTGTTCGGGGGGAAAAGAACAGGGGCCTGGTGCATTGGCCCATGGATTGTAATCTAACGCTCCCTCCTGCATACACCCAAATACTGGGGGAGGACAGGGCAACACTTCAAACGGTATGGACATCTCCGCTGTGTTGAAATCATACACCGCTGTGTCTACACCGCATGCGTTTGTAAGCGAAAACCAACCCTCACCAAACCCGCAGCAGATTCCGTCGCCAAAACTGTCAAAATGGTAAATGTATAATCACCTGCTGGCAAGAAAACTACCTGCTGATTGAATGAGCTGCTGGCGATGAGTCCTGGGGACTCCTCCCCTACAAATCCGCTCTCGTCGGTAATGAGCCAGCTAGTTTCGCCGCTGTATTGATCTGCCTGTAGCGTTACAACAACCCAGCCTGTTGGGCCGAAGCAAGCAAGGGCAAAAACATCAACGACAAAAATCTCAATTTTTTAGCTTTTTCAATGGTTCTGCCCGCGAAGTAAGCACCAAAGGCGGTGAGCATCAGGATTTCAAGCAAAGATACGTAACTATCTTTTACGTTAAATGGCCACGCATCCATTGAGTCGGCAACCATTGTGGCCATGAACATGACCATAAGACAAATCAATGTAACGGGTCTAATTAGCTTTGCAAGCTTGACGTCACTACCCATGTCGGCCTTCCATCTTTCGGTTACATTGTTTTGAAATGCAATCTCTGCATCAACCCTAGCCTTTGCTTCCTCTGGACTAATACCTGGCTCTTGATCGAGTAGATTTTTTACTAGCCCAAGAGCTCCCTGATCGGGGAGAAGCTCCCCCACGGTATCTAGTACTTTGGGAGCCTTGTCTTTGAGCCATTGCCCCAGCTTGGTGTCCTTAATCTTCGTCTGTTTCATATTGTTCGTTGTATGCGGCCTCAAAGAGGTCAAGAATGTAAAGAGAGTGAGGCATGAAGTCCCCGTTTTCGTCGTACTCAAGCAAACCGTTGAAGCCTTGGTGAACCTTGTTGAAAGCGTCACCTCTTTCAGAGTCACTCATATTTTTGAACTCTTCCGAATGAACGAGCTTGTCAAGTGCATTGTAACGTGGTTGACAAGCAAGCTTTATGGCGTGATTGATTTGGTTTGCATCCAAAGTGATGGTGAAGTCCTCCTGAGGATTTTCTAAGAAGTTGTATTTTTTTGGCAATCTCTCGTAGGCCTTTTTAGCCTTGCCTCTGCTTACGCTAGGCGGTTTCTGCTTTCGGTAAACGCTTTGAGCAAACTGAGGTGGAGCGAAGAAGCTTGGAACCTCCCAGTGGCCGAGTACAGATCAATACCAGCTCTGGTCACGTCGTCGATTTCAGCAGAGTGTCTCTTGGAAAATCCAATCAGTTGGTAACCGATTCCACCGTCTCCAGGCGTCTGCTTAATAGGCTGCCCTTTCCAGTTGTATCTAATTGGCAACTCGTTCGTCATAAACGTTCTGTCCTTTACAACGTTCGCCATACGATCCATCATGTTATCACTTCTAAAGTCTGGCATGTATTCTCTTTGAGCTCTGTTCAAAGCAGAGAGCTGGTTGGGCAGGACTATTGCTGATGACGTCTTGAACATGCCTTCAGCCCATCTGCTCCAAGCCTGAGCAATATCATCTGGATCGCCTCCTGCGCTCAATACCGCAAGAGAAGTGTTCAATCCCTGCAAGAAGCTCTGATCCATCATGTAACCAATCGTAGCTATGTTGGAGACTCCGAAGAGCTCAGAAAGGCCGTCATTCATCTGGAACATAGACTCATCGTCTTCGAGAATCGCTGCCGCTGCGTTACGATCAGTTGCAGATACGTAAGACCCCATGATGCTGCCAAACAAGCCGAGCTTTTGGTAGTTCATCATTACGTCTCCGTCTTGCAGGTCTGGAGATCCGCCATCACGAAGTCTCTCAAGTGCCGTTACGTTAATGCAGTTTGGCGGGATTGAGCTGTACTGCATACCTCTCTTTTTCTTGTCTTCATCTGGTGGTCCAGAAATAACCCCATTAGCAATGAGATACATGGTGGTCATCGTTACAGCCTGACCCACAACACCTTTTGCTAGGTTTTCAGAAGCTCCTCTGGCATCTCCTTCCGCAAGGTGCTTAGCTGTTCTTGCGAGGGCGACGCCTGGAGAGGCATATGTAAGAGTCTCTTCAAGGATGTTTGCTGGCGTTCTTACGTATGGGACGTTAAGTCTAATCAGGGTATTGAAAAAGTCCTCTCCATCAAACCCTTCAAATTTTTGGAAAGGTTTGCCCATGCTTCTAGCCACAGCCCCAATAGTACCTTCAGCAACAGCCGAAGCAGATGTGTCTTCTTGGAATGTAAGTCTCATTCCAGCAGACTTAACCTGATCAATGACATCTGCAGGTGGATACTTAATAAACCTCTGGAGCTCTGGTCCTTCCAAGCCTCTGGCTCTTCCGATTTCGCTAAGCTCCTTGCGCTCCATCATTCTTCTGAAAGGAGTATCGCCAAGAGACAAGAACCTAAACATGGTCTCTGCAGGTATGCCAAACGTGCCTTGGAAGAAGTGCTTAAGTCGTGCGTTTGCTTCTGCCATTCTAGTTTCGTACTCTGGAAGCTGATTTGAGCTAAAGGCAAGCGTCAAAGAGTGGATAGGCATAAATCCACGAGCTTGTCTCCACTCGGTCACGTCAGCGCTTTGACCAGTTCTAATCTCTCCAAAAGCCTCTTTTACGCCTGCGCCAAATCCGCGCAACCCGTCAAGGTATGCGCCAAATGAAACCGCTCTTTTTGCCCCAGCTGACCCTCCGTAAAAATCAGGGAAGGTTGTTTCAAGAAGACCCGTAAGAGGCCTGGCTGCAAGATCGACAATGGTAGTAGGTACGACATTAGCAAGATTTGCAAAGACGTTAGTGGCCTGTGACCCAAGAGTAAGCAGGTTACCCTGAGCCGTGACTCTAGCCATCTCAAACCAAGACCTTTCTGAGATTCGATTCACGAATCGGTTTATATCCATCTCAGCAGCCTTCACCTTCTTCTCGATGTCTTTCAGCTCTGCCTCAACGTCTTCACCATCACCTATTCTCTTTCTGAGCTCCAAATACTTGTTGTACAACCCAAAGTATTCTTCGGATAATGCGTCAGCTTTTTCTTTGTGAGCGTCAGTAAGCTTAGCTTTGTTGTTCATACCAACACCCAGAATCATATTTTTAACGCTTTCTGGAGTTGAGCTTTTGAGTTCTGCGAACTGCCTAAGCATACGACCGACGTTGGTACCCATCTTAGACAAGTCTCTCAAGACAAGGAGCGCTGCATCCTGATCACCTTGGGCGGTGTATCTGTTGTAGAGCTCGATTTGAGCCAAAGGAGCATAAGACGTCTCTTCTCCGCTAAGTCTAGTCAGAGCCTCGTTATTGAGGTAAGCAAGGATCTCTGAATCGTTCAAGTGACCCATAGCTTCTTTGTAGTCATTGAGAGACTCTGGCTTGACGAAGAACTCTGGATTCTGGTTTACCTGATCGAAAAGTTCTGCATACATAGAGACCCCTCGCTCCGCCGTTCTACGCATAGCGTACAAGTCTGTATCAAATGCAGCTGGGAAAGCCTCCTCAAGGGCAGCCAACTCAGTTGCAGTAATGTCCAAGTCAAGGTCATCAGAAACCTTAATTCCAGTGGCGAAGATCTTACCGTTTGCGAGAACAACATTTTCTGCAGCTGAAACCCTAACTCCAGAGGCTTGGCTGCCTACGTAGTAGTTACCATCTTCACCCCTTACAATTTCGTGACCCTCTACGTTTTTCTCCGTAACCGCTTTAGTCGTGTTTAGGTTTTCTGTAACGAATCCGCTAACAACACCTCCTTCAAAGCTTACGTTAGACGCTGAAACAAGAGCATAGTCCCTGGTTCCGATAGTTACGTTAGACTGTCCATCACGAGAAGTAAAAGAAAGGGTTTGCTTCTGAGTTGGGTTCTTAAACAGCGAGTCTCCCTTCCCGTCTTTTGGCTTCTTGTAACCGTCAGGGAATATCTCCTCGGATGTTCTTACTGGAATGTCTTGTTGATTGAACTCAAGGCTTTGCACACCTTGAAGAATAGATCCCTCCTGGGCATCGATCATGTTTTGCACGATAGAAACCCTTGCATCGCTTCCAACCTTTCCAGTGACGCCGAACACACCACCGAAATTGATGTCTCCATTTTGCATGACATCTGAGAACGTGGCGGTCTCTGCTGAGGACACTCCAAACGCCTCTTGAACAAGCTTATTGTCAAGGAACATAAGCTGCTGAACTGCAGCCATAGTCCACTCCTCTCCTGCCTTTGCAGTTTTGTTCAGCTCGTTCATAACTTCTTGAGCGATGGCGTGGAAAAACACGATGTGTTCTTTTGTTTGAGGTAAGGCCCCTGGACCGCTTGGAAGCAGCTTAGCATACTCAGAAGCAAAATCATAAAGCCTTTCCTGAACAGAGCCCTTCCCGTATGTTTTGGTGACCGTGTCTCTTCCTCCAGACCCCCTCTTGTCTCTCACTAGCTTATTCGATACGGCTACAAGCTCAGAAAGATTTGTAATCTCACTTCCGTCTGCGTTTCTGTATCCAGCCTTGTTTGCTTGCTTGATCAGCTTATTGTACTTAGGAGACTCTGGATACCATCCAGTTGCTCTGAGTGTCTCGTGAGTAAAGTGTTGATCCATAGCAATAAGATCTTCTCTACCAAGGAGGTTACCTCCAAAGGCTCCAATCTTCCCACCAAAAAGCTTTTGAGCTCTAATGACGTCAAACCCATGCATCCCTCTTCCAGGAATTTTTTCCTCAAACCTGTCTACTGGCTCAAGCAAGTGCTCCACAAGCTGTGCGTCATCTCCGTCAAGATTCTTGTGAGTTATAAAGAGTGTGTTGAGAGCCTTCTGGACTTCTTTCAATCTTTGTCCGTTAATCGGTGTTCTTTTTACTCCCTTTACGTTAATGAAAGAGTCGAGCTCTTCCACGAATCTATCTCCTGACCTCATATACAGATCAAATATCGACACGGCCGCATCTAAGTTTCTAGTTGCCTGAGATCCATTAGACGTAATCGCTACGATTGTAGAAAATAATCCCCAGTTATCGAGCATCATTTTCTTCTGAGACTCAAGCTGACTATCATTGTTAGAAGTCTCTTCTGCAAAACGCTGAGCAAAAGCCTGCTTGTTTTCATCGCTAGAATACTCCTTAAAGAAGTTTTTAAAGCTATCTCCCTGCTCACTGTTCTCGTATGTGTACCTGAGGCCTGTAGCAAGAAAGTCTGCAGTAGGAGCGACTCTTGCTCCAGTGATGAACGGCTGGCCTTTAACAGAAAATCCTCCAATCCCCAACCCTCTGGCAATAGTTGGCCACATTCTAGCAACAGCGGTGTTTGTGGCTCGACCTGGAGCGTAGCCCAATTCCTGCAAGTTTTGATCAACATTCGCCAAAATTTCTGCAGCTGATCCGCCTTCTTGAGTAGCCTGCCATAAAGCATAAGCCTCGTATCCTCCAGTATCTTCAATGTATTTCTCCAGATTTGAAAGCACGTTTTTGGCTGCTAGTGCATCATATCCTTTAGAGAAGCTAATGTATGAGCTTCCGTCAGCCCTAAATCGAACGCTTACTGCAGCATCGCCAGCCCACTGCTTCACCATCTCCTGGAGAACTTTTCTATCCAGACCCAAGAAATCGGCCATGTCTGTGGCCGCATCAATCTTAGTCGGAAGCTCTTCACGAGCCTGCCTAGCTTGATCTTGCTTGATCATCTCCTTTCTCCACCAAGGCATAGCGTTTTGACCAATCTTGTTCATGTCCATCTTGACGGGGTTGCCTTCACCGTCTACTCTAGGCTTTGGCATGTAAAGATCTTTGGTCTGATTCCCGTCCTGATAGGTCATTTTAAAGGTCACAAACCCTCCCTCCAGAAGCTCACCGTTTCCTGTGGTGGAATTAATGAAGTTCCTGAAGTGGAGGTAATCGTTAAATGTCTTTGTTGTTGAGAATACTGTCCTAGAATCTGAGAAAGAAGAGTTGTGTCTGAAAATCTCAATAGTAACAGGCTTTCCTCCCAGCCAGTTCTTCATGGCATAAACATCACCTCTCTCTTCTTTTTCTTGATCAAGATTTACAACTCCCATCTTAAGCTTCGGAGCCTCACCTCTATTAGAGGCATCAACAATTCTCTCTGCAATGCTCAAGACATCACCGTCAGACAAGTCAACGGTAGTCGTCATTCCAAGCATTTCTCTAATGCTGTTCGTCAACTTAGCGAATCTTCCAGATGATGGTTGAGTGTCGGCCATATCGATGTAGACCTTCATCACCTCCGTGAGAGATTCGTTTAGCAAAAACGATTCTGCCTCGCTGGGGCTCATGTCTTGAGTTAGGTCACCGTAAGAAGAAACTTTTCTGTACACTATAGCGGACAACGCTGGGTCTTCCGCCAATGCCTTTTCAAGGCTAATCTTCGCCTTGTTTCTGGTGTGCTGATTAGAAAGCAAGTCTGCAGTAACCGCCGCATGAAGAAACTCCTCAGTCACATCCTCTGCTCTTGCTGTGTCAGCGATGTATATCGTGTTGCCATCAAACTTACCTCCAATCTCAACACCGTTTCGCCACCTCTCAGCACCCTTGCCATCCTTCATGTTGGCAAACAACCAAGCCTCTGGGACAACCTGAACTTTAATACCCTTTTTCTCAAGAGTTTCAGACCATCTAGATGTTTCCTCCTCAAGTCTCAATCTGCCGTCCTCTGTGCTCATGTTTGCGTTCGGAGGTGCAGAACCATAAAGGCGATCGAAAGGAGGGGCTTCATCAGACCTTTGCTCAGCTTTAACTCTTCTATTTTCAAGCTCTGCGTCAATTCTGCCCTTATTCTTATCGTAAATAGACTTAAGAGAGGCAGGGAGAGTGGAAGGATCAACACCTCCATCTATACCAATAACATCAGCCATCGCTTCGATCTTGAGCTTTCTTGAGCTGGCTGTGTTGGCCATTTCTGTTATCACGACTAGCTCGTTAACCTTTTTGGCTTGATCGCTAAGAGATGCGTCCTGACCGACATAAGATTCAATGAAGGATTGATCCATCTGACCCAAGACATCAAACTTATCCCGAACCATGTATACCTTTCCGTCAGCAGAACCGATTTCGAAGTAACCCTGATCCTTAAGGGTGGAAGCGGTTTCTCCTGACACTGCAGCAACGCGAGGAATGCCTGGTTGTGTCTTTACCTTAAATCCAATATCGTGCTTAATTACGTCTACGATCTCACCATTTCTTACGAGCATGGTGGTGTTTCCCTGCTCTACGTACAGGATGTCACCTCGGTCCACTGCTGCGGCAATGTCTTCGGTCATTGTGTGACCAGCTTGAGCCGCCACGCCTTCAATGAATGCTTTTCTGTCTGCTTTGTTTATCGTCCCCTCAAGTTGTAACTGCACAGCTGAAAGGCGAGCCCTAGCCTCGTTCTTTGATTCAAGACTTTCTGCTTCATCGAGCCTAGCCTTCGCAGAGACGTACTCGTCAGCAAGAGGCTGAAGCTCTGAAATTTGCTCATTCAAAGACTGCAAGTTGCTCTTTACGAAGTCGAGCTTTTCTTGTGAGGCCTTTCCGTTTCTGTAAGCTTCAGACACCTCAGCAAGCTCTTGTTCGAGCAAACCTCGTTCATTCTTCATGGCTCTAACTCGAACGGCTGCTCTGTCCGTCAAGTTAGAATCTATAATCATTTTGTGGTAGTCTCTCAGCGCGATCGTTTCTTGCTGTTGTATCTTCACAAGCTCTCTTGCGACCTGACCTTCAATTTTAGATCTAGATGCTGGAGACAAGGATGGATCCAACAACTGATCCATCAAATCGGATACACTCTGCTGTGATGCGGTCATGTTGTTAAACAGATCCTGACTGTTTTCAAACGCCCACTGGTACATGTTTGCAGCATCAACAGTTTTAGCTGTAAGAACTTCATGCTTTGTTGCAAGGTCTCTGAGGACTTGAATCCTTTCTTTCTGAGGCAGCTCCTGGATCCTTTTGATCTCCTGAGGAGAAAGCATATCTCCCAGCTCTCTTCTCATTCTACCGATGTTCACATTGGTGTTTACGGTGTTGTAAACAGCCCCTCCAGTGCTTATTGTTCCCTGAAGCAGTGCGGACTGGCGCATAATATGTGTCCAAGGGATCTCAACCTTACCTCCCTCTCCGCCTCCAAGCCAGCTGCCCTGAACAAGCTCGCCTTGCAGTTTTGCCGTAAGAGCCTCACCGCCCACCTCAGTGCTTAAAGCTAAACCGTAGTTTCCTGTCCGTGCCAAGTAATACTTGTAGCATTGCTAAACGCTTGCCTCTCGGAAGCAGACAAGAGTCCTCGGATACCAGTGCCAGCTCGGAATGCCCCTCCAAGTCTTGCTGCACCACCCATAACCAAGGCACTTGCCTTTTCGGTTGCAAACTCTGGTGCTGTGTGCAGGTTCACAAAAGCCATCTTCTCCCATGAGTTCAAACCATTGTACCAATCAAACTCTCTAAAAGATGCGTCCGTCTGACCAGCCATACCTGCATATGTTACCCCCTGAATTGCCTTTGAGGTAAGACCAGTAGCTCCTCCAGACGCAATCAAAGAGAGTGTCACTGGCAAGGACTGAGCAAGGCTTCTGTATGTCTCTCCCCATGCCTCAGGATCAGTAAACTCACTGACAGCGGCTTGGTAGTTCTTTTCAATCTCCTGATTAAAGTCTCTACTTGCGTCAGCAAGCTTTCCAGCAGCCGCAGAAGCCCCACTCGGTGCACCGAACAAACTTATCTCTCTAGCCTGCAAACCAAGCTTAGCGATCGAAGCGGCGGTAGTTCCCACGCCTACTCCAAGCTGAATAGTACCCTTCAAAAAACCTGCTCCAAAATCTTTAATACCCCTATCGGAGTAATAGTCAACAAATTTTTCAAGGTCTTCTTGGTTAAGCTGTCCCAACACGTCGGTAGGCCGAGAGGAGAAGCTAACACGAGAAATGGCTGTTTCTGCATCCGTGGTGAAGGTTTCACCATAAAACGCATCTGTAACAGAGCTTGTCATGTCCATGAGAGTAGCACCCCCCGCCGTGAGCCCCGACGTCGCATATGCGGTCATGGCCCAAGCAGATGGGGCGATTTCTCCGTCACCATCCAAGTCGCCAAAGTTAACATCAACCTCTTTTAGCGCTCTTTCTATGTGATAACCGATAAATGCTCTGCTTTGCTCAGTCATGTCCTCCCCTTCAGTCTGAAGCTGACCGCTAAAATTCTGCCACACGTCATTGGCAGTCGCCTTAGCTACATATGAGCCAAGATCACCCCCTTTGTACAGCGCAGACACAACACACGAATAAGCTGCCATCTCCTTATCATCAGGAGCTCCAAACATATTCTGAATGTTGTTAAGCTCTTCAAGCAATTCAGCACGATCCTCTCCCTCAGCAGACATATACGCAGTAGCAAGGGCAATGTACTTTTTGTGAGCATTAGGAAGATCTCCGTTCAGGTATTTCTGCGTTAAATCGGAAATGTCTTTTCTCGAAAATTCATCTGGATGCAGTCCGCTCAACTCTGAAAAAGCCTTATCAAACTGCTCGGTAGCCTCAGTTACAAGATCAAAAGCCCTATTGTCAATAGAACCGTAGTTGTCATTAAGACGGCGAATAAATTCGTTAGATGTTCCGTCAAAAATAGACTGGGTCAAAAGCTGCTGCTCCACAACCGCATTTTGAAACACCGCTCGTGCAGCTGGGTTAAGGTCTTCTAGTCTATCATTGACTAAATCAGATCTAAACTCAGGGACCTTTATGTCTGATTGACTTTGATACCTGTTGTACGCCTCTTCATATCCGCTTTCTACAGCTTTAAGCCTCTCAATCTCCCTCTTTTGCTCATCAATCAGTCTATTTATGCGTCTTTTCTTAAAGATCCCAGCATCTTGCAGCTGATCCTGAAGCGCTCGAATGTTTCTTGTTACCTGAGGGATATTGTACTGAGCGTCAGAAGCCTTCAGCTCGTATGATGACAAGTCGGCATTCGCGGCATATTGAGCATACGCAGACAAAGAAGGGTGTCTTTCTTGAAGCAGAGCAACATCCGCATCATCAAACCCTACCTCCTCATAAAGGTTGTAAAGGTCGTCAAAAGACATGAATGGGTTTTCACCAAACGCTTCAGAAATCCTCTGAACACCTCTGTCGAAAGAAAAAGCCTCTCTAACGTTCTCTCTCTGATCGCCAGGTATGTCATAAAGATCAAAGAGCCTGTCAAGCTCCTGCTCGCTGTTGACTTGAGAAGCCTCTATGTAGAAGCTTTCAGACAGCATTTCATCAAGCACAGTACCCAGATCCTTGACGCTAGAAAGACCCATTGCGTCGGTGAGAGAGAAAAGATTTAGCATAGCCTCCTCAGACGGCTGTTCTTCGCCTAACTGCAGCAGCTCAAATATGATCTCTCTACGCTCTCGACCAGGTGCAGAATTGTTAATCTTCTCTTGAACAAACGCGCCTTGCTCTTTTGCGAGCTCGTCTTGTTCAGCTTTTACGGCATCAGCTTCTTCTTCAAGAAGATCCTGTGACTCTGCAGTCTCAGCCTGAAGTCGGCGTCAAGTTCTGTAAGGAAGTCAGAGGCAGTCTCTCCTTCGGGGAGAGGAATCTCTCTAGTAGCGCTTCCAGGAAATCCCTGCGAAGAAGGGTCCGAGGATGAGTCCTGCTCGCCACCCTGTTGTTGCGGATCTTTTTTTTTTAGAAGATACTCAGCAGCGAACTTTGCAGCTTCGTCGCTGATGTCGTTCCCGAGGTTTTCAACGATGGCCTCATCAGACAAGCCCTGTGAAAGGTATTGTTCGATTAACTGAATGTACTGATCGTTCATATTCGCGTGTGTTTACGCAAATATAAGGATCTTCACTCAATTCGATTTCCGTATCGATCGTATCTTTTGCGCTTAGATCTGGTCGTGCCACCCTCTTCAAGCCCTGGGTCCACAACATTACCGCCTCTAGCGCTTCGGAACCTGCCAAAGAGACCTCTCCCCTGAGTTCCGTAATTCGGGAGCATGTCTGCAATGTAACCTGCCGATCCCACCTGATTAGACCCAATGTTAAGCATTGTAGGATCAACACCAAGACCTTCTGTCCCCCCTCTATCTGCAGCTCCTCCCACAATCTCGCTTTGAGACTGAATACCTGCTTTTTCAGCATCACCATCAAATTCGGTAGTTTTACCGTAAATGTCGGCGAAGCTTCTCCCTGTAAACTTGAAGTTCTGCGTCCCCATGTACCAGTTAGACGCATCCAGCGTGACGTTCGTTTGAGGCGTATCGAACCCATCTAGCTCATATTGAACAATAGGCTGACCATTTGCGTCAAGCTTAGGTGTGCCGTCGGGGTTTTTCTCTGGCTGTGGTGCTGATCTAACCTTTTGAGCTCTAGTGTTAAACACGGGGTCTTGCCCAATCTTCCAGTCACCAAGCTCAATATTACCACCGCCTCTCAGCTGTCGGTACTCTTCTGCTGCTGTGGAGTATTTTTTGTTAAACAATCCTCCTTTCGCCCGCATAAACGTCAGAACCCTCCAGACCCTCCATCTCTTCTACTGCAGCTTCGAACGATTGTTGAGCTACGTTTCTTTGCAGCTGAAATTGAGCCGCTGTCTCTTGACGAGACTGCAAGCCATCTCTCCAAGCATCAATAGCCGCTTGTCGCGCAGGGTCATTTTTGTCCATCTTAACCCACTTCTTTTTTGCTTCTTTCAGCTGCTTGTCCATGTCCTTCAAGACATTCTTGTGGTCCTTCCACTTTCGCAGAGGGACGTCCTTCATAGGCTTCTCCTCTTTCTGACGATCTGCTTTGCGCTCCTTTCTGCCTCTAGCACCCTCGACCTTCTCAGCTCTAGCTCCTCTAGCCTGAGCTGAAGGATCGCCTAATACTCCCCTTGATTGAAATGTTCCGTAAGCCATTAGTCCTTAAATCTAGCTTTTTCAAAGATATTCTTCATGGCACGAATTGGAATCTTCCAGTCCCCAGTCTTCTTAAATCTTTCGTAGCTGTCCTGCAGAGACTTTTCTTGCTTTGAGTTGGTGATTGTAAGCTCTCCGTCTTCATTAACCTCGTGACGCTCCTGTCCCGTGCTTCTAGCCACAGGCTCAAGCTTCACGCCATTCGAGGTTTTTACCATCCTGGCAATCAAGTACTCAAGCTTGTCGTGATCCTCTGGCCCTTCAGTTACAATCGAATCGCCTTGCCGAAGAACGCGGTACATCCTTGTAGTCGGTTTTACGCCCATCCTCAGAACCGAAAAAAGTACTTGGGTCGATGCCAGCCGCAACTAGCTGTGCTCTTTGCTCAGCGCTCGCCGCAAAGCCTTGTCCAAAATTAGCCTGAGAGGGATTAAGGAACCCCTCCAAGCCCTTTCCAAACGTTGTGTCAGAGGATAAGGCGCCACCCAATCCAGACAGCAAACCGCCTCCAAGGTTCGTGAACCCACTGATACCAGCGTTTATTGCTTCTTGAGACGCTGCCTTCTCTGCCAAGAGTCGGTCTCTTTCAATGTCATACGTCTCTTGAGCCCTAGCTACGTTGGCGGTGTCGACTTGCTGCGCGGCAGAAGCTCTTGTTCCTAATGCACTCTGAATGCTTTGAAGTCTCTGTGCTTCAAGATCAGCGGATGTCGTTGCAAGGTTTCTGCTGGCCGCATTAAGAGAACCCAATCCTCTTGACCCGAATGACGCCGCTGCAGCTGCCTGATCTCCAAAGGTTCTCTCAGCCATTGCTTGGCCAGTTTGAGGCGCATTCAGAGCCATATTGACCATCCTATCGTAATCAGAGGTCAGGGTGTAGTTAGGCGCATCGCCCATGGCGCCAAGAGCAGCTTCAGCTGCCGCTCTGTCCTGTCTACCTCTAACAAAGTTAATCCCGCTGGTTACGAGATCAACACCCATTAAGCCTAATGATACTGGATCCATGCTACAAATATAGTGATTTAGTGTTACATGTGGAGTTTTGACTCATCGACATCAAGAGTTACAGCGTAGCACTCAAAGTAAGCGTCATTCGCTAAGCTCTCAATTTTCACTTGGGCATAATAGTCTCTAAGCTTCTTTCCTCCGTAAGGTTGGTTTATTGTTGTCCCGCTGTAAGTCGTATCTGATACGTTGGCAGGAGTCGTTACAATATAAGCAAGCATCTTTCCTACAGGAGTCCCATAGGTAGCCCCAATGTTTGCGTCATATGTGCCAAAGAAGTTGCTCGCCTCTATGTATGTATTTCCTGAGCTGAGTTCGCCTGACCCCGTTATTTGAGAAGCCTCAACAAACCCGTCAGTTACATCAGTAGAAGTCCCAAGTATGTGGGGACTCATGATGCTAACCCACTTTTCAACTGAGCTATCGTAGAATACAAGTGTAATATTCTGCTCCTCTGGAATCGGAATACGGACCTTTGACGTGAGCTTGAATTGATCATTATCACTATCAATGCTGTCTACGACACCAAGAGGCACAACATGGCCTTTCCATGTCTGCGTAGTTATAGACAAGTTATGAGTCTTTCTAGCTTCCTGAAGGTTGCTACCGTCAGATGGGATCTCTTTGTAGAATCTATCTTCCTTGGTTTCTAGCTCAGTGTTGGCTATGCTTACGCTCTGGCTTCTAGAGTTTTCAATATCGATGTTTGCAGTAGTGTTTGACTCCAATCCAACAGCGTTGTACACCTTCACAGCAGAAGGTTTCCTGGCTGTAGAGATCATGGTCACGCTGCATGATTTAGACGTGCCATAGAAGTTAGACCTAGCAGTTTCGTCGTTGTGTCTATGAACCCATCCGCTAGACGTGTAGTACGCAGAAAGCATGTCGTTTTCACACTTAGCGTAAGCCAACGGGAAGAAGTTGTATCTGGAAACCCATGTCTTCTTCATGTTGTCATACCCATATGTCTCTCCAGCAAATGAACCCTCTGGCTGGAATGTAAAGTATACGTGCTCCGTGTCTCTGTCGTAACCCAAAGAATAGTTCTTTGTAAGGTTTGCAGTATCGATAAAGGTCTTTTCTATCTTTTCGCTGATATCGGAACCGCTAATAGGTGTGAATCCGTCACTAGCGATTCGTATAATTGCCCTCCTGCTCTTGTCTATAAAGTAGACCGTTTTGTCTATGTCAATAACAGCGGACTGATTTGTAGAAACTCCATAGTCACCGTTGAATGATTGCTCAGACCCCAAGACTAGGTTACTTACAGACAAAGAGGTTTGTCCTGCCGCTGTTTGCAGTATGTTTCGATCCACAGGAACTCTTGATACCTTGGAGTTTTGAAACACCATCAGATACTGGTCAGCAGGAGTAATGGCGTTTATTGCTCCATTGTTGATGTCCAGATCCTTAAAGTCCACTGAGAAAAATTCCTGAAGGGTGTTGTACAGGGTTTCAGAACCGTATGGCTGAGAGTGTATAAGAGACGATGGTCTTCTTCTTTCTCCTTCAGTAGACACGACGTTAAGTCGGCCTATATTTCTGATTTTCTCTGCTGACCCAGGGAAAGTGTAAAAGCTCTCACAAAACGGATTGTTTTCATCTGCAACTGGTCTAACTCTATCTCCATCGAAAAGCTCTAGCTCGTCCACTCTGGTTTGATCCAAGTAGTCATTGGCTGCTAGTGCATCATAGGAATCGGTTTCCTGCCAGCCAGAAGATGCCATGTAGGGCATGATATCAATCTTCTTTTTTGAACCGAACGGATCTTCGGCGTGGACTCTCCTCAGCCAAGAAAAACCATCGAACAATGTTATAGGGGTTCCGTGGGGGCTACTTCCTACTCTATCCGTCATGTTTTCAAATACACCCATTTCGTGATAGACACGAGCCGCTGTTCTTTTCTTAGGCCTTATAATCTGGCCTCTTATGCCTTTGTCCCAATCAGAATCTCTGTGCAATGGCTTTCTTCTGTTGGTGGTGTAATCTAGATCTCTAAAAAACTCCTTCCACACGGTGTTGTGATCAACACGAGAGTTGGTGTACTGGTTGTCTGGGTCGTATCCGTTGTTATCGGTGATCTGACTTGCAAATCCGCTATAATTGCCGCCTTGAAGTACGTGACTTCTAACCGTATGAATGGCGTCAGCTCCCCAAACACTGTTGGTTGGGTCTACGTCTATCTCCAGAAATATGCCCCCCTCAACATTCCCTGAAACAGGAAGCGCAAACGGGTAGTCGTCCTTGGATGTATCCTTAGAGATCTCCATAATGGAAATAATTGGCAAGTCAACGGCTTCACCGTCATTGCCAAGGGCGGAGTCTCCCGTAAAGTCTTTAAAAAACTCGGTCGTGGTTTCAACAGAGTGGTAGACGTTTGGGCCATTTCCTGTTCCAGCGGAATAGCTACTGTCTATAGTGTGGTTTCTTCTAGAGATAACTCTGAATATATCACCCTCCTGTGCAGAATACAAAGAAGTAAACTCAATCCCATCTTTTCTCAGGTTTGCCACATATGTCGATATATCAAGAAAAACTGACGTCGGCTTGCTTCCTGGGAAAAACTTTGTGTCCTTGACAACTTTTGTTGCGTCGTCTACATATATGTCGTGCAAGTCGTCAATATCGTCTGGACCTGCATACAGAATGGCGTATCTACTAGCCATTCTGGTGGCTCGTGATTAGGTGTCAATTTTATCGTGGCCCTTCCGTTGTTTCCAGATCTCCCTGAAGACCCAACAGGATGCACGTATGCAGACCCAACCTCTTGAGCAGATCCATATCTTCCATACTTGTCGATGTACGCAAACGCAAAAGAGTGATTAGACCCCCCCGTAAACCCAGAAGATACAGGGATAGAGTCGACGACAAATGCCCTGTTTTCGTGAGGCCAGTGGCCTACTGCGGTAGTTGACACACCCCATGACGTCAGGTTAAGTCCAGCCAATCCAAGCCCAGAGCTTTGCGTTGTTATTGTGTGAGCCACGAAATCAGAATCACCACTCCCCGTAATTTCTTTTACCTTGGTTGCAGTCACGCTTTTTATGACGAACCTAAATGACAAGACGTCACTATCTATGATAAAAAGCTTTGGCAGAACAGTAAACGTCCCAGTTAGCTCATAATTAGTAGCGCCTACAGTTACTGCAACATCCGTAAAGTCTTTTTCAAAACTCTGATCACTAAGCTGAAAGTTTAGTTCACCAACAATGTCTGAGATGCTTGTAGCACTGTCGATGGTTGTCTCACCAAAAAAACTAGCCTGATTTATTACTATCTCCGAAAAAGAGTCTATGTTTATTGTGTCGCTATTTGCCTGGACAGAAACAAACTTGTTAGATGAGTCACCAACACCGAATAAGTGAAATTTGGATGTAGTTGGCATCTCAAACTTAAATGAGAATGTGTTAGGTGCTGCATATGTCGAACTAAGACCGTCTACCATGTATATGTTTGGGCCGTCGTTTACATCTGTAGTAATGAGATTACTGCCGCTGATAATATTGATCCACGGTTGTATTAGTGTAGGCCCAGACCCCGATGTGCCAGTCGCCTGAGAAGACGTTGATCCATCGTAAAACAAAGGACCATGAGACAAAGTCTCTGTATCGCTAGGTTCATCGGAATATGTTACGGAAAAGCTCACATCAGGAGCCTCTCCGCTATCTCCGTCAACCCCGTCTGCATCTGCCAGATTCGGAAAGCCTTCAACATAGTTTCCGTAGATCAAACGGCTACCTGATACCGCCTGGGTCTTCGCCCTCCTAGGGACTGCAGAAAAAGGGTTGTCCTCCTGAGTAGAAGGGACAATACCAGCATATCCATCATTTATGAATTTGTAGACATTAGATGTGCTGTCGAAAACATTAAAGTTGCCCACATCGCCTATGTTTCTGGATATAGAGACTCTAGGGTCGAACTCTTCAATTATCCTGAATGGGCTAACCTCGGCCCCAGTATTCTCTCTAAAAAGCAGCCTTATCTTAGATAAATCTTCATCTACATTAAAGTAAGGGAGAGTTATAGAGCACACGTTTGGATAATCCGAAAGAGCGATTGATCTGTCGTGTCTCTCCTTAAGGTATACGTACTTAGAGTGAGGCTGATAGAGGAGACCTCTCCGTCCTTGTAGATGTACTGAAGGGCGAACTGAAACGATCCTTTCTGAAAGTTTGAATAGCCTAAGTCTGAATCGTAGTAGAAGCTTGCAGTAGGAGCCTTCGTGCCCAGAGACTTCATAACTGAAAGCTTGGTCTTGATCTGCGTGTCGGTTAGCCCGTCGAACTCATCCTTCGCGTCAACATCTATTTTTCTAGGCTCATTGACGTCATCTGTAAAGTACAAGATGCTTCTCGTTCCGTCAGACCTAAAGTTTCCATTGACCACAGAGGCACACACCGCTGAGTTTGAAGAAAAGTTTAGGTTTGCACTTTTCAGAACAGTAGTTATCGTATTGGTAGAGTCCGTGTACTGTATTATTGCGTTCGAACTAGGCCTACTGCAGTACACAAAAAGATAGGTTCTACCTCTTTCATTATCCCTGCAAGTACCAATCACTTCAATAGTGACCCCCGTGTAGTCAATTCCTGTGGAGTCGGTTACCTCAGAGGTTCCTTTCACGTTCTTGACAACCCCAGAATTACCTTCGTCGTCCGTATCAAGAGTGACGTTTAGTGCATCAATAAATACGGTTGGTGGAGTCAGCCTCTCATCATTGTCCGAGAGAAACTTTCTTGGTGTAAGCTTGTCTATCATACCTTAGGTGACTGTCTGAAGTTTCTTCTAATAACATTCAGAGCCTCCTGTTTGCTGAAGTTAGAGAGCCTAGAGTTAGCTCTTCTCAATTCGTTAAAGTATTCGGCTCTTGCTCTGGCCTTCTCTTGAGCAGGAACAGATGCCTTTCTTTCTACAAGCTTGTAGTAGATGTATTGGCGAAGGGCTTCTTCGGCATATACGTGAATCGTTGGGTTTTCAGATCTAGCCTCGTCAGCGATGTACTCAATAACCACCTCATCTGAAGTAGAAGTTGAATCAAGCTCGATTCTGTTCTGATCGTAATTTATTCTGTACTCCCCAGCGTGATGACCGCCTCCGAGACCATACAGCCCTCCTTCTCCGTTCCCGTACAAAAAGTTCCTGAAAATGTATGAGTCAAATCCATCCTGCACAGGATCTGCAGCTATTGCATTTGTGCCGCCTGTAGCAGTTTTATCCTCTTTTCTTTGGGCAAGGTAGTATGAGTCCTCTGGGCCCTCTACGTTGCTCTCAGAAACGTACTTCTGAGACTGGTTAAGGTTTTTGTTCTCTGCAAAGATGTAAACCAAACCATCAGTACCAACAAGACCGATCTTGGTCAAATCCACAAAGTCGTCTGGAAGAGGGACTGTGTTGTTTGTTTTATTGATAGATCTTTTCACGGACCTAATTCTTTTGAGCATGTCAAAGCCCATCTCACGAATACCCCGCAAAGCAAACGAACGCAACGCGTAATCAGACGCACCGCTTACAAAGTCATCCTCTCCTTGAGTGATGATAAAGTCATCTATGACTTGAGATACTGATACTCTATTCCTTGCCATCTATTACTTTTTAGGAGATAATGATACCTAGACTGAGGTGCGGCACTCTGCGCTCCATAAGCGGAAACCTCCTGCTCTTTGAGATTCACCCCAACCATTCTAGCTATTTCAATGATAAGCTCGCTTGAATACTCCTCAGGGAGTTCAAAATCAGAACAGTTGTTGGTAAACACCTCGACACCTGCGTAGTCTGTTATTTCGACAAACGGAACGTCTGACGTAGACCCAGCGGCTGTGTCCTTCCCCTTTGGAAGCCTGTAGTATCTAATGTTTATGTTTCTAATGTTCTCTGGAAAGACCTCAATCGTGTCTGACACCAAGGCCACAGGAAACGCATCTGATGGAGCGCTAAGCGTACTCCTCAGGATTCTGTCAATCTTTTCTTCGTCGTAAACAATCTCAACCTGCTTGTCTCTTTTAGAAAAACCAGAAAGCAAACCTTTCGTGGTAATCGAAATGAGTTTATACATGTCGGTTGGCCTCGAAGCCACACCGTCGGTAACGTCTTCTGTCTTTTTCTCAGAAAACAACGAGAGGTCCTCAAGCACAGACTTGCGCTTAGATAGGTTTCTACCTGGATCCATACCTCCCTTTTTCGCTGCGGTAGCGTCCGTGATGCTCGACAGAAGTCGATTGAATACAGTCAGCTGCGCCGCTCTAGCAAAGTCATTGAAAATGTCAGGCGTGATGAATCCACGAGCATCTTTATTCACAAGATCCCGTACTGTTTTATATACGTGTTTAACGTCTGCCATGAAGCAAATATACGAAAACAAAAAAGGCCCCGAAGGGCCTCTTTGTTAGTCCATTTTAGCTAGTCGGTCCTCAAGCTCCATAAGGACAGATGAACCGCGCTCTGTAAGGCAGAATCGAGACATCACGTCCAGTGGGTCCTGACCAACTGGGCATGCAACAATCAGAGAGTTGGTGTCAAACCAGTAGTACCCGTCTTCCTTGCTTTTCAAGATCTGGAAGTCTGTGCATTGCTTGATAACCGCTCTTGTCTTAACTGAAGGGCTATCAAAGGCTTCCATGAACTCGATCGGTGAGGCTTTTGCGTGAGCAAGAAGTGCGTGTCTAATCTCGGCTGGCCTTTGGTTAGTGCCGATTCCATACTTCATAGCCACTGGAAGAAGCTCAGAGATAGACTTATCTCTTACTGCAGAAACAGCCTCAATAATGTCAAACTCATTGTCAAGCGTAATCTTTGCTTTTTCACTCTTTTTGATTTCGAAGAAACTGCTTCCACCGTTTTCTTTGTTTCCTGGGTGAGCCCTCAAGTACTCAGCGAGCTGTGGCTTATTTGGTGGCACAAGCAAGTTCCCATCTCTAAAGACAATGCTTCCTCGTCTTGCGTGTTCTCCTTGCTCGTCAACAAAAATTGAACCCATGTTTTCGCAATAGCGAATCTCTCTAACCTTGTTTTGCTTTTCGTCAAAGACGGTGATTCCAGATTGAGGGAGCATGAAAACAATCCCTCCTTTGATTGCCTCAAACGCGTAACCAAGGTTTTTTGTCTCGGGCTCCTTGTATTTAATCGAAGACTCAACCTTTTTCACGGTCGTTTCGACAGGAGTGTTTGCTGGGGCTTTTTTAGGCCGCCCAGGAGCCTTTTTAGTAGTAGTACTCATTGAAATAAAATTTAATTACCAGTAAGAAATAAAAGGGAGAGGAGCCATTCTCCCCTCCCAATTACATATTAGCCTTTGATCAACACGTGCTGGTTTGCAGCGCGAGTCACCAATGCAATTTCAGATCTGTAGCTGAACGTTGCGGTATCCTTGGTGTTGTTGTTGAATCCGAGGACTCCACCACCAGTTACCCAGTGCTCCATTTCTCTGTTGTAGCCGTTCACAGCCTTGTAGTTCAACTCCAATGCAGGAGCCTTCGTACCAGTACCAGCGTCAGTAACAGTAGTCAATGGAACCATAGCGCCCTTGTAGGTACCAGCAGCTCCAGCCAAGGTAGGATCATTCATGAGCTTCCAGCTGTGCTTGTGGAAAGTGTAACCACCGCGAGTAGCTGACTTAAAGCCCAAGTCAATAGCCAAGTCCTTGTCATTGTTAAACGCACCGTACTGAGCAGTGATACCTGCAGTCATGGATGAACCAGACAAGCCAGCAGCCAATGTATCGTCGAAACCAAGCTCAGTCGCTCTGTTCAAGTACATAGCGTACTCGGAAGGAGCGCCTTGCTTATCCAATTCGAGAATGATAGCGTCGAGACCATCGGTAGTGTTACCGAAGTTGCTAGTCAAGTGCGAAGAAGGAGCAACAATACCTCTGTCTTCGATAGCAGAGAAGTAACCCTCAGAACCGTTGATAGTGCCGTCCACATCAACAGCTGTGCTAAACTTCTCGCCAAACAGCAACATCATCTCTCTGTGATCCATGAAACGCTTGCGCGTGTCTTGCTCACCTTTGATGTACCATCTGTACTCGCCACCGCCGAGATCAACCCAGCCGATGTTCGTAGCCTGAGAACCGCTGACCTCGAAGTTACCCTTCACGATCATGTATGGGTTGGTTCTCTTTACAGCTTGTGGCTGATTGAAGCTCTGTGGCTGATCACTACCCTGAGCGTACATGTTGCCCAAGATGATAGCCTTACGGTTGCCACTACCTTCCGCAAGAGCATTAACTGTTCCGTCCAAAGCAGAAACAGACACAGCAGTGCCAGAAATACCAGTAACGATCAATCTTTGGTTGTCTTCCGTCATGATGACGTCGTTCTTCTGAACGTAGATAGGCAACGCTGTTGATGTATCGTCCTCGACGCAGTTCATGGTACCAGCTGGGGCAGTGCCAGCTCCAAGGTTGTTGAACTCTTGAATGTTGTGCAATCTACCTTCTTCCCAGTACTGAACTTCGTCAGCAGTACCAGCAGCCTTAACTGCGCCAGTCAACTGCAAAAATCCAGTGATGCCTTGGTCACCGTAAGTCTTGACCAAGAGGTCTCTGTTATCTGGCTTTGACGGATCGATAAAGTCCGAAATAGCCGAGTATTTTTCTGGAGTCGCCAGCAAGAGCGATCTCGCAGTAGTTGTGCCATCCGTATTATAAATAGGAGGCGTGCTTGAAATAGCCATAATTTCTTAGTTTTTATAGTTTGAAAGTCATTGAGTTGCTCATCCCCATTGCCTGTCGAATTTGATTAGACAAAGGATCTGAACTTGGTTGTTGATTCCCCATCTGAGGAGATGTAGATCGAACGTTCGCGCTTGCATTCAAAAGACCTCTCTGACCGTCTCCCAATCCCTTTCGGTAAACAGCCGACACAATCTTGTTGATATTGTCCAACACAGTTCTATCCGCGTTAAACTTGTCGAAATTCCAATCTCCATCATCGTTGATGTAGTCATCAAAGAAATTCTCTATACTCTGGTTCTTGTTCACCAAAGACCGATTGTAAGACTCGTCCAAACCAAACTTAAATTCTTGACCTTGGCCGAGGTCAAACTCGATAGCTTCGAGAGCCATCGTTTCGTTTCGCATGGTGTCAAGCCACTCCTGGTTGAAAACGTCAATGTCTTCTGCTGGCTCCTGTCGGACGTATTCAGACTTATACTTTTCTCTCATATCCTCGATCGCCTTGCGGGATTCTTGAGAGTCAATTTTAAGCTGAAGACGAGCAAATTTCACTTCATCTTCGTTATAGAGATTTTCATCAATCTTATACTTGTTGGTTACAAGCGTTGTAATCTCCTCTTGAGACAGATTAGGATACTTGGAACTCATGTCAACCATAACGGCCGTCATGTCATCCATCCTTTCTGTGTTCAATGACTGATAGGTAAACCAATCCTCTGGTCTTCTACCCGTTTCCTGAACGAACTTAGAGATAGATTGAACGCTTTCGTCAACCTGATAAGATGCGTTATTTAGATCATCGAAAGACGAGATATCTCGACCCAACCTTTCAGTTAAGTATTCGAGAACACTCGACTCCAAATTATCTTCATCATTCTGTAAAGAACTTTCGTTCGATGTGGCTGTAAACGAGTAGTCGTCAACAGGCTGTTGCTCTGTTGGCGCTTCCTGCGCTTGCGGCTGTTCCGTCGGAGTCGGTTGTTCGGGGGCAGTGGTAGCATCGTACTGAGGCTGCTGCTCCTGGTTAACACTCAACTCTTCTGGCGAATCAACGAACTTGGGTGCTTGATTTTCTTCCATAATAAATTAAATTTTTTTACAAATGTATTACTTTTTCTTCTTTCCCTTGCCTGCTCTAATCTTGGCGGCTTCTCGCTTGCCAAATGCAGACTTAACTCTTGCCATAGCCCAGGCGTGCTGAGACACCTTAGGTCTGTTTCCAGAGCTCATGTAAGCGGCAAGGCCTCTGCGGTACACCTCTTTCTCTGCTGCAGAAAGACCAGACATTCCACCTCCTTTCTTCTTCTTCTTTTTCTTTTTCTTGGTTTTAATGCCTTTCTTCGCCTCCTTCATCGTGGCTCCAGCAATCTTATCCGCAAAGGTTATCTTGTCCTTAGGAGGGGCAAGGGCAGCAAACTTTTTCTGTTTTTCTGTCATATCTTATCTCTTTGTGCCATAAGCTTTTGAAGTCTTTTTGCCACGGCTGGTGGAAATCCTTTTTTCTTTCTCTTGGACTTAGTTCCTCTGTACTTCTTGTAGATATTGGAAATCTGCGTCATCAGCTTCTTTCTCTTACTTACGTTTGAACTACCAGAGGTGTACTTAGAATTAAAGCTTTTACCCTTTTTTCCCATGAGTAACAAGTTTAAACTGAGCCTTTGCGACAGCGCCGTCGTGAGGCTTGTAATCACCTTTCATAAGGTAGTATCTACCACCCTGCTCCATCCAATGGTATCCCTTAGGAGGTGCCACGGAAACTTTTGACTTTAAAACTTTCATGATCCTTTTTTCCATTTCTTGCTAGGAGACTTTGTCTTGCTTGGGCTCCACTTAACTTTGTTGGCCCAGTAAGCAGCAGACATCTTTCCTTTGCTTATGTTCTTTTGGTGACGACTCTTAAACGCTTTGCGCTGACCAGCCGTCTGATTGGTCTTAACTCCTTGTTGACCAAAACGGATAAGTTTAACCTTATCTCCCTGTTTCGCCAACACTATGTGAGACTTCTTAGGGTGAGAAGGAGTCCTCTTTGGCTTGTTAACACCAGAGAGGCCATACTTCTTAAGCATGTTTTTTATTCTTGATCTTACACCGTCTTTACTCATAATGCAAATATATTAAATATCAGAAGAGTACTCCATTAGGTTCCCGTAGCGCAGATCGTCAAGCTTGTCGGCGTCTGATACGGTTGAGTCTGTGTAAAAAGAAACTGAAGGGATGTTGCCAGCCTTTGCCCACGTTACAGCCCCC
>FUIF01013025.1_pt1 | contig 24013 bp, 34 predicted proteins | sample 1003461 | NCBI WGS metagenome assembly FUIF01 (sample SAMEA80401918, study PRJEB19352) | marine metagenome | reverse complement strand
AAATTATCAACTAGAATATGTTCCCACGGAAATGTCTGCAACTCTGCATCGACTATTCCTTGTTTATTAACTAGCATCTCTAATGAAATCGAAAGTCATACAATGGAGTCCACCATCCCACAGGTATCTATGACGGAAGGGTACGATAATTGGTTCCACCTTATGTTTCTTCAGGAAATCAAACACCTGTTTATTGTATCGAGTACACATGAAGTGTTTCTCATCAACAGCAAGTGCATTGACATCAAAGAAAGTTTCGGGTGAATATCCTACCCAATCTCTGTAATCATCGGGGATCTGATCTGGAGACCAAATAAACTTACCTTTGGTCTTCGCCATATCATTGAGATCTTGAGTATTCTGATCAAGATATAGGATATCCCACTCTGGAAACAGATACTCTAGGTTACGTCCCTGTGGAGTGGAGATGATTACACCTTCCTTGACTACACAGAATACACCATCGGTATGACGTTCGATATCAAAGTCTCTACAAGAGAGTCGTTCATACACATAATCATTACCAGGATTTCCATACTTAAAATACTCAAAACGTTTACGTGTCCATGATACCGCATCAAAGTAAACTCTGTCGGCACGAACTACAGAAGGCGCGCAGAGATTATCCAGAGTGACAAAAGGAGTTCTACCATCAAGCAACTCCAACCAATCAGCAATATTTTCTTCATACCTTGGACCGACATAAAGTTTGCCGTTAAGATATTGGAGATGATCCCGTGCATGTAGGAGTTGTGGTTTCCGAGTAACATCGGGATTCTTGTAAGTCGGTCGTTTAACTTCGACTTCCAAATCTCTTAACATTTGACTAAAGTTTGACAGATCCTCTTCGGTTTCGTCAAGGATATCTTTAACAAATGTATCAGTTACGAGCGAAGAATCGTATGCACGACCAACCCAACACTCCCGTAGTCTATTATATTCTGGAAAATATGATGCCATCATGGTATAATTAATGAAGGTATTCTATCATAGAATGAAATTATTTGCAGGTCCCTGTCTACTGGAATCTGAAGAAGATGCATTCCTAGTAGCGAAAACTATTACCGAAAATCTACCAGAAGGTGTAGATTATTACTTCAAGGCATCCTTTGACAAGGCAAACCGATCCAGTCATAAAAGTTTTCGCGGACATGGACTTAGATTCGCAATCAAGATCTTTGAAAAACTGCGTGATGCAGGTTACAAAGTCATCACCGATGTCCATGAACCACAAGACGTTGCGATCCTATCCAACTATGTAGACGCATACCAAGTCCCTGCATTTTTGTGTCGTCAGAACGACCTGCTTCAAGCAGTTGCAGAGTCTGGTAAATTAGTCAATGTCAAGAAGGGTCAGTTTATGTCCCCTCGTCAAGCAATTCTCCTAGGCGAGAACATGGAAGCCTATGGATGTGAAGACTTTTACATCTGTGAACGTGGTACATCTTTCGGTTATGACAACCTGGTGGTTGACTTCCGAACCATTCACAAACTGAAGAGTGCTGGATTCAAAGTTTGTTTTGATTCAACTCATTCCACCCAGGAAGGTGGAGAATCTACAACTGGTGGTAACTGGTTGTATGCACAACCCTTAGCCAAAGTGCAAAGATCTGGGGTGCAGAAGCATTCTTCGCTGAGGTGCATCCAGATCCCTCTAGGGCACTCTCAGACCGACACTCCCAGATTCCTCTAATCACATTCCCAAGCTATCTTTCGAGCGTGTTCTAGGTCTTCTGGCACGTCCACAGAAAAAACATCATACTTAGTTTCATAAGCATAGACTGGAATATCATTATCCAAAAATCTAATCTGTTCCAACCTCTCGTCTTCTTCTAGTCGGGAGGTTTTTAATGTGTGGAAGTTCTCCAAAAACTTTCTACGATATCCATAGATTCCCATATGAATCTTAAGTCGATCAGTTCCCAGAGGGTATCGACTAAAGTACATGACTCTACCACTCTGACTAGTAACTACTTTCGATCTACTATCAGTAACACCATAATCACTTCTACGATCATAGTATTTGTAAGGGGTAACAACTTGATACTCTTGCATCTGTTCCATTACCTCTGACATCTCTATGATGGCACCAGGATCAATGAATGGTTGATCTCCCTGAACATTAATAATATTATCACCAGGGATCATTTCTATGGCATTTGCAATTCTTTCTGTCCCAGAAGATGCATTTTCATTGAAACAAAGGATATTGACATTCCTTGGGCAAATAGAATCTGCTATTTTGAGCGAGTCGGTTACCAAAGTTACAGAAAATGGCGTTTTTAAACATTGTTTTACCACTCTTTGTATAAGAGTAAGACCATCAATGTCCTCGATGGCTTTCTCTTTGAGTCTTTCACTCTTGAGTCTTGCAGGAATTACGATAGTAGTCATGTCTTTAATAGGTTGTCAACTTTTGCACTATCAACATATTCGATATTATCAAATATAATTCTATCTAGTAACTCATCGTACTGCGTAAATGTCTTGGGGTTAGATTCCACTAGTATTGGATGAACTCTTTCCCAAAGTGCATAGTCACTAGAAATTACCTTTGCATATGGAATCTTCTGTGATGATGTTTTACTGGAACATTCTTTTTCATATCCTTCTTTAGCAAACTCAAATCCACATAATGCATTTTTATGTCCAAGAATAGAAAAGTCAGAGTGACATGAATACGTATCATCCAAATCCCACTTAGGTAAGATACGTTCTTCTATGAACTTTTCATAGTTTGTGTATTGAGGATTTTTAATATCATTCAAGATAAGATCTATTTTCAGATCTGGGAAATACTTCGTCATTAAAAGAAGTCTACCAGTCCCCGAAGACAAAGTGTGTTGGTCGTAATTAACAACAACTGGATACAAAGCCTTGTTGTGTTTTTTAAGAGAGTTGTATAAGTATGGATACTTGGTAAGCATACTTACTTTTGATTCAAGATATGATTTTCTTACATCTTTATAATTTTTAAGTGACTTAAACTTTTGAATCTGAGTAATAAAATCCGAAAGATAATCTGGTGACAATCTCTCTGGGATATTTACATTTTCAAAATAAGAAAGAGAAACATCAAATTCATCTGGTTCAAATTCTTGATGATTTTGAAGCCATGCATCCTTATTACTGAATTGATAATAATGATATCTCATCTAGAACATCATATAATTGATCAATATTATCTATGTTAGTTGACTGAATTATTTTTCTTACCTTTCTTCTCAACATTTGAAAGTCTGGTTGTTCATGCCAAAAATCAAGAACACCACCACTACGAGTTATGCAATCTTCCAACTTCCCAAATGTAATATCCACTATCTTATAGGCATCTATAAAATCCGACTTCTCAACATGAAGTAAGACATCCTCACTTTCATTCTTTAAACTATGAATCAAGTCATATATTTTTTTGGTTGACTCAATAAATTTTCTTTCATTGACTCTTACCATGTCAATCTTCTTATCTTTGAAGTAAGTTCCAACGATAAGACATCTACCAGAACCTATAAGAAAATCAGAATCTGATCCATAAAATATCGGGCGTTCCATGGGAACACCTTCAGAAAATTCTTTACGGAGATATGCAAACTTAGTAAACCTAGAAGGAAAGTTATCTATGTGATGGAAGTATGGATCACATATGTCTATAGGAGTATCGTAAATTTTTTTAAGTGATTGAATATCCTTGTAAAAATCTTTCAAACCTTTACGGATAAAAGACTCAGTGACATATTGATCTTTCTGATATTCAAAATCACAAAACCTAGGAGGAGATGTAAATGCAATCTCCTTACAGGTATAGTTATCTAGAAATCTTAGTCTTACTCCACTCTTCATAAGAATTGTTCCATAGATCGGCGTAGTCACAATCCTTAGTCTCCTCAAACCATGGACCGCCGTCGGTATAATGAAGTGCAGATGGATCTTCATATGGCCATGAATCATCATCATAACCAACCAACCAGTTCCAACATCCAGGTAGTTCACCTAGATCTTTATCATCAATCCAAGTAAATCGATGCAACTCAACAGGAGACATGTTGTTGACATCCAGAGACTGATGTGCTGGGTGTTCGTTATTGAATAGAATCAGAGAACTCCAGTTCTTTCTTGGATATGACCATTGGAAACGTCCATCCATCTTATAACGACCCTTTGGTTTATAGTCATGTTTAACTACCATTGCAGCATACTTAGGATCTGCAAGATCAAACAACTCCTGAATATCATCTAAAAAGAGGAAGTCACAATCACAATAGAGTGACCACCCCTTAAATTCTGATAGGGCAGGAGTAAGAAACCGAGTCAGAGAGAACTCGGTCGAAGCAAGATCATCAACAGGTCTAGTATAAAGACCCAGCAATCTCATATTTTTTTGTTCGATTGCATGTACTTCTACTTCGGGTCTGTGTTTATGAATACTATATCGACAGACCTCGAAGGCATCATGTTCACGGGTATCGTACCCAACCCAGACGTTCATACTTTCCAAATGTTATCGCAGTAGTCTTGAATAGATCTATCCGAAGAGAAGAATCCAGATCTCGCAATGTTGATTAGAGATCTACGATTCCATTCCTTTCTATTACCCCATGTGTTATCCACAACATTCTGAGCACGGCAGTAGTCAGAGAAGTCTGCACAAACACAGAATGGATCACTCTCCATCAAATTATCAATAATGGAATTGAATGCATTTTTATCACCATTGGAGAAGTGACCCGATCTGATGAGTTCGATTGCTTCAAACAGAGAAGCACTCATATGGAACTGAGGTTTGTATCCATTCGCCCATAGTCTACCAATCTCTTCTTCAGTCTTACCAAAGAGGAAGAAATTCTCTTCACCAACCAGGTCACGGATCTCAACGTTTGCACCATCGAGTGTACCAATAGTCAAAGCACCATTCATCTGGAACTTCATGTTACCAGTACCAGACGCCTCCTTACCTGCGGTTGAGATCTGTTCAGAGAGATCTGCAGCAGGATAAACTTTCTCACCCAACTTCACACTATAGTTCGGTAGGAATACAACACGCAACTTCCCATCCATATCAGGATCAGAGTTGATAGTCTCCGCAACATTACAAATGAAACGAATGATCTCTTTCGCCATGTAGTAACCAGGTGCGGCTTTACCACCAAAGATTACTGTACGTGGAACAACATAATCGTCTTTATGATTTTTGATATACAAATACCGAGACACAATCCATAAAGCAAGGAGATGCTGTCGTTTGTACTCATGAATCCTCTTTACCTGCACATCAAACATACTTGACGGATCAACAGAAATGCCAAGTGTCTTCTTTATGTATTGTGCAAGCTTATGTTTTCCAATAAGTTTTGTTGCACCGATCTTCTCAAGAACAACAGGATCATCTGCATAGTTCTCCAATTCACTAAGACGATCCATGTGAGATACCCAATCCTCACCAACATATTCATCAAGAACTTCTGCAAGTGCAGGGTTAGAATCTGCCAACCAACGGCGTGGTGTTACACCATTAGTCACGTTGGTAAACTTATGAGGCCAGAGATCATAGAACTCAGGCATCAGGTTCTTGGTAATCAGATCTGAGTGAAGTGCTGCAACACCATTGATATGGTGAGATCCGACTGTTGCAAGATTGGCCATTCTGACATATCTACCACCCGTCTCATCAATAATAGAAAGTTTGCGAAGGGTTTCCTCGTCTCCAGGGTAGTGCATTCTAACGATCTGGAGGAATCTGGAGTTGATTTCATAAATGATCTCCAAATGTCTAGGTAGAAGTTTCTCGAAAAGACTTACACTCCACTTCTCCAGTGCTTCAGGAAGCAGTGTGTGATTTGTATATGCGATAGACTTACTAGTAATATCCCATGCAAGATCCCACTCAAAGTGATAATCATCCATAAGGATTCTCATCAGTTCCGCAACTGCAACTGATGGGTGAGTATCATTCAATTGAACTTGATAATGTTTGTAGAACTCTTCCACAGGAAGATCGCGTTCTTCCAAACTTCTAATCATGTCCTGAAGAGAAGCACTTACAAAGAAGAATTGTTGTTTCAGTCGAAGTTCCTTTCCTTGGTCTGTACCATCATTAGGATAAAGAACTTTAGAGATAGTCTCTGAAGTCACACTATTCTCGACAGAACCAAGATAGTCTCCCTGGTTAAATGCTTTGAAGTCAAACACATCAATCGCGTCTGCTCTCCAGAGGCGGATCTTTGCACAACTATCTACCTTGTATCCTGCTTGCAGAACATCATAAGGCACTGCGACGACATTCTTTTCAGGAACCCACCGAACCTTATTACCATATCGTTCTACCTTACCACCAAATCCAACCATTACCGACTCATCGGGGTAACAGAGTTCCCATGGCCAATCACCATGCAACCAGTTGTCAGTAACCTCTACCTGTTGGTTATCTTTGATGGTTTGTTTGAAAATACCATACTTATATCTAATACCATATCCAGTGGCAGGAACTCTCAGAGTCGCCATGGATTCCATATAACATGCAGCAAGTCTACCCAGACCACCATTACCAAGTCCAGGTTCAACAGAATGATCCAGAATCTCTTCTAGACCATCATCCATACTTACCGAACTGCACTCTCAGCATCTTTGCGGATATCCAGGTTGAGAAGATTGTTACTCAGTTGAGGTCCAATCAAAAATTCTGCAGAAAGATACGCAACTTCTTTACGGGGAGACTTGGGAACTAAATGGTTTTCAACCATTCTGTCTCGAACCGCATAACACAAAGCAGTGTATACGTCATGTGATGTAGCATTATCTGGGTTCTTACCCAATGTGTAGAGGAGATGACTCTCAACTCTATCCGTGATGCTGGTTTTTAACATATTAAAAAGGAGGAGGTTTCCCTCCTCGTATTTATTGTGCGATTACGGGTTCTTCACCCTTCACATATTCTAGTAGTTTTTCTGGAGTTGACCACTCATAGGGATCTTCATCCACGTTGTCACCGATTCCATCTTCTGCAAAGATTTGTTCAATAACCATATCATTGACCACCATGCATAACGCCAAGAACGTGATGCAAAACCTAGGTTGAACTTCTTAACGAGCAATCCCATGTAACTAGTAAACTCACCATTACCATCTGGAATGAGTTTGACTTTTTCGATACCTTGGTCTTTACCCCAGGCATTCATTACAAATGCATCGTTTACAGAGAGACAGAAAACTTCATCGATACCTTGTTCACGGAACATATCGTAGAAGGCTTCATAACCAGGAAGTTGGTATGCACTACAAGTGGGAGTGAATGCACCAGGAAGTGCGAAGAGAACTACACGTTTACCACCAAAAAGTTCTTCGGTAGAACGAGCAACGAACTCTCCGTCTTCACGGAACATAAAGTCCACTGAGGGGACTTTGGATACTTCTTCAGGTGATAGACGAGGCATAATCAGATGTTTTCTTCTTGTGCAAGGAGGATGCGAACATCACTAGTGGGTCGTGCAACACAGGTGAGAACAAAACCTGCTTCAATCTGATCATCATCAAGGAAAGATTGATCTTCTTGGTCAACAGTTCCTTCGGTGATCTTACCAGCACATGCAGAACATGCACCAGCTTTACAGGAATAAGGAAGATCTGCATCTACGTTTGCTTCTTCTGCACGATCAAGAATGGTATCATCTTCATCACAAACGAAGGTATGTTCCCGTCCGTCAGTGTCTACCAGAGTAACTTTGTAATCAGCCATTGTGTTTTATTAAGACTCTTATATTTTATATGTTTTTAGATAGGATTGGCAATGGGTGTCAGGATTCCCCCATCTGGACCATCGGAGTCATCATCGTCGCTTCTTAGAAGTGAAGCGACGACGAATCCTGCAACCATAGATGCTGCAAAAATCAGCATCACCAAATGCCAGGGATAATCTGACCAGTTGCGGCATAGGAACCCATTGCTGCAACTACTCCGAGCATTGCTGCCCAACCATTAATACGTTCTGCTCTTTCAGTCATTGGTTTTCTCCTGAGTTTTGTTAAAGATTACGACTCTACCTTGTTCGTGAGTGAATACTAGTTCATCATCGTGCCCCCAGCAGAGTTCTTCGTATAGGGCATTAAGTTTACGCATGTCTTCCCAGAGAGCGTTTTCGTTGGTCATGATATTAAGGCGTTTCAACTATCTAGTTCAAGAAAAAATTTAGTGTTGTCACTAGATACCGAATGCTCCAAAGAAGAAGAGACTACCAGTGGTAGCGTAAGAAAGTACTGCGGCAATGAAACCAAGCATGGCAACACGACCATTCAGTTTTTCTGCACGTTCTGCATAAGTCTCGTAACCATAGCGTTCAGCATCAGTCTGAGAAACATACATGCGTGGTTCTCTTGCGAACAGATTTTGTTGTCCGCGTTCGTTGGTCGTTACAGTCATGTTACCTCCAGTAACAAATCTTTACATATTATATAGTAAAAAAGAACCCCTGGCAAGAGGTCCTTTGTAGTGACGAATACTAATGTTCGTGATTGTCTAATTTTCCTTCAAGATGACCAATCCGAATCATGAGTTTCATGTGTTCTGCTTCCATATCTTCAAGTCGATATTGAAGTTTCTCCACAAGATCGTAGAGACTTTTACATTCTGCAGTTTCTTTGTATTGTCTTTTCATTACTTCAACCAATCCTCAGGTAGATATTCGGCACATTCACCAGGGTTTGTTCTGCAATACTTTCTCACAACTCCATGAATATCATGTTCCATTGTGTGGTGAGCATGATTATGTTGAACTCCAATTAGAATTAAAAAACCCACTATCAATACGTTGAAGTGAGTAACGGGAGAAAGTAAAATCCTCTTCATAAAAAAAGGGGTGCCGTGGCACCCCAATATAACATCTAGATGTATTATTGTCTATATCAGAAGTTGTACTTAACGCCCAACTTACCGCCGACACCCAGGTCATCCAGGAACTCGTCTTCTGCGGTAATGAAGCTGACCTCACCATATACACCGAGTGCATCCGTCACGGGGATGCCAACACCGGCTTTACCAGAGAAACGGGTGGAGAGTTCTTCACCATCAACAGAAACGATAGCAGGGCCACCCTGAACATAGTAGGATGCACCAGAATCACCAAGGGCGCCTTCGTAGCAACGTGAGCGTCTGTGGTTGCGCCGGTGTAGTCATCACCAGTCCAGCCAGCATTGGTCTCGACGTTTACGTAAGGGCCTGCAAGGGCAGCGGACGCAAGGAAAGGAGCAGCAGCGACAGCTGCGAATACAGATTTGAACATTAGTTTGTACCTCGTAATTATGTCTCGTAGAGTTAAACCTACGGATGAAAGGAACCTCGACATGGTTCCGTTGTTAAGTAATGTCAACAACTGGCACACTACCAGTGTGACAATTTATTTATAGTAACTTAATTTTTGAGTATTGTCAAGTCACTTGTTGTTGTTTTTCGGATGTCCGACCTAGATAAGGGTCAAAATCCATGAGTCGATCAATCTCAAGATCAGATCCTCGGGTAAGCCAAAGGTCTCTCAGACCATCGTGAGAACCTCTGTGGAAGACCTCAATGTGTTCTGGGTGGATTGATGAACCCATCTCAATCTTATAGAGAAAGATAGGAATGGCAAAAGTATTTCCTGAATTGTAAATCAAATCATCCGCGACTGCGCGGGGTTTGACTGCGTGATCCAGTTTGTACTTGTCACCTCGACAATGTAACCTTACTACCTTTTCCGCATGATGGCGAGTGATCATGTAGCAGGCGGTGGAGAAGTCATTAACGAATCTCCTGTGGAGGTTGACATGAAGAGTTCCAGGGCAGATCACTGCAAGTTGAACTACATCATAGTCATAGGGAACCCGTGCAAGGAACTGATTCCAAGTAAATGACCAGAACTTTGCAACGTTGATATCAACATCATCTTCCATGACCACACAATATGGTGCATCAGAAGTCTCTAGAAAATGTTTAAGAAGTTTCAGGTGAGATGTCGTACATCCGATCTCACCAGAACTCATGTTCTGAGGATATCTACCAGTGAGAATATCACTCAGATCATCTTCTCTGCCATCATAGGCAGAGATTCTTTCGTAATTGGTAATTTCCCAGTGGGCAAACATGTTCTCCATGTATTCCCTTCGTTCTGGTTGCATCTAGATTGATATAGTAGATGGGTCCCATACCATTGAGTTTAGATACGGACTTATTCTTATCCATCAGATAACTTCCCAACCCTCACAATACAGATCACTGGTGTCTTTGTCGGCATAGTCAGGTCCGAACCAATTCTTAGGTGCGATAATCTTACCAGCACCATTCTGCAACCAAGCACCCCACCAGGAGAGAGACGAGTTTGCAATAATACCACCCTTACAATGAGCCATAATAGACAGGTCCACATAAGGGGTGTAAGAACCATCAGGATACTTCTCTTCGGGTGTAGAAACGTAGAACCTATCAGGTTTGAAGAGTTCTTGTTCCATGACCCACTCAGGCGAGTCTGAGACGATTACAACTTCCTGATCCTCTGGGAACCTCTTGAGGGCTTCCTCATAGTATTCCAGAGTCTGAGGAGGATGTTGCGAAGAGCATTGAGTGTAAGACCATTTGAATCCACGGGCATCTACAAGATTGGGGTCACCACGACGAACATGAAGGAAGATAGGATCTTTGAGTTCATTCAAGAACTCAACAATAGGAGTCACCAGATCTTCATGGAAAGTAAACTCTTTGCGGATCACATCACGGATACCTGCAAAGTACTTTTCCGTTTGAAAGAATCCTTGAATGGAAACATCATTGGGGCAAAGATCAAGAAGTTCTTGATCAAAGTGATATTGTTTCTCCATAACCACAGGAGCAAATCCACGATCCAGAAGATACTGGTTTGTGGACTTCACATCTTCCATGAGGAAACAATTCGCAAGACTATAGTTGTCAATGCGTTGGATACCGAAAGGTGGAATGCACCAGTCATATCCTTTGTTTGCAGCAATACCTCTTAGGGCTGCATACTGGAACATCTGGTTACCCAGACGACCACTATTACCTAGTTCATTGAACGCTAACATTTAACTGGTCTCCTCTCTGGCGAATGTAATCTTGTGATCGATAATAGTTTTTGAGTTTGGTTGAATCCCACGTCCTGATTGATTGCCACAGGTTGTGGTTATCCATGAATTTTGGATTGTGATAATGGGAGTTGAAAGTTCTACCATGTTCAAAGTGATAGATGTCTGCAACGACTCTACCTACCTTGAATCCAAGAGAACAAAGTCTGAAGTAGAACTCACAATCCTCAGCACCCCATGAGATAAAGTTCTCATTCCAGAGTCCTGCTTTGATTTCTACTTCTCTCTTCAACATTTCGTCCCCAACCAATAGAAGAAGCAACTCTAAACTTTGAGTCAGTTAAGACATCAAAGTCAAGTTGGAATCCAGGAACTGATTGAAAACGGGCTCAGAGTAGTTTACAGCCCATTGATAGACACCTGCACCAAAAGGATACATGCAGTCTACACCTTGGTTCTTAATTGCATCATATGCAATCTCGTAACTCTTTTTAGGCAGTACTACATCTACATCATGATTATACACGATGTCTGTGTCTGCAGCAACCAGAAGATCATTCAGGATGCGAGTCTTGTGAAAGAACCTTTCTTCACTTTCTTCAAAAATATGTCTCAGTTTTTGAGTACCAACATACTTTTGAATAACTGGTAATGCTCTGAATTTGAAGTGTGATCTAACATCTACTTCCTTTACAATTACTTTTGCATCAGGGAAGTTCTTCAGTAGATATGTAGTCGATGTAATGACGTTCTTGAGTCTATCTTCAGATTCGATACGACATGGTAATAGGAATGTTAAATCTTTCATAGTTCAGCAGGGATGGGTCGGGGATCGTTATGAAGTTTAACCCATCGTTCTGGAATCATATCCTTCATATTGTAGTGGGAATATGCAGGTCCAAACCAGGGATCTGGTGCAACCACCTTTCCTGCGTCTCCTTGCAACCATGCACCCCACCAAGACAGGGAAGAGTTGGCGATGATAGCACCACCACAAAGAGTCATCAAACAAAGATCGATGTATGGTACAGAAGCACCATCACCAAATTCTTCATAAGATGCATCAGAGAAGTGGAATCGATCTCCCTGAAGATAAGGTTGTTTCTTACACCAATCGATTACGTCAGAGACGACGATGACTTGTTTGTCTTCGGGGAACTCTTGGAGGGCCCTATCATAATAGTCAGCTTTACAGAGTGGGTGGTACTCTTGCACCATCTGGTAAGACCACTTTTCCCCTCTCCGCCCAGTAAGGTTTGGGTTACCTCTACGAACGTGCAAAAAGATGCACTGATCACGTCCACCAAGAGAATCAACAAACTCTTGACACGGTTCCAGGTACGCCTTTTTAAAAGTGAAATCCTCACGGATAGACGGAGAGATTGCATCGAAGTACTTTTCTGTTTGGAAATTCCCAGAGAAATTGGTATTGTCTTCGCAACGCTCATAGATGTCTTCGTTGAAGTGCATGTCCCTATACTCTACAGTCTTGTAGAAGGGTTCTCCAGTGTTCTTATTTAGATCACAATTTTTTAACTCAAATGCATCAAACAGACCATAGTTGTCTAGTCGATCTGCATCTTCGGGAGGAATCATCCAGTCAAATCCACGATTAGCAGCGACTCCACGGATGAATGCATATTGGAACATCTGGTTACCCAGACGACCTTCATTACCAAGCCCTTTAAATGTTACAGCCATTACTTACTCCACTCTTGTACAATCCAACGATCAGGCACGATGTCTGAGGTATCTAGGTTAGTCATTGCAGTACCAAACCACTTATCAGGATCTGGAGCAACAATCTTACCTCTATTCTTCTGCAACCAGGCACCCCACCAAGAGAAGGATGAGTTTGCAATGATGGCACCAGAACACAAACTCATCAGACAGAGATCTACCTGAGGAAGAAGAGTATTCTGCATACGACCAGTGCCATCAATGGTCTTGTAAGTATATCTACCATTACTTTCATTGAACAGGAATCGATCCTGTTGGAAGAACTCTTGTTTCTTACACCATTCCAAATCGTCGGTGAGAACAAAACAAGGAGTATCTTCGGGGAATTCTTTTAGCGCTTCTTCAAAATATGAAATAGGGAGGATGGGGTGGTATTCCTCTCGTCCAATATTATCGGACTGACGAATATGCAGAAAAATAGGAGGCCTATCCAGACTATTAATGAACTCTGTACAAGGATCGAGATAATCTTCTCTAAATGTGAAATCTTCATGGATCTCATTTGCAATGTGAGAAAAATACTTTTCTGTCTGGAAGTATCCATCCAGACTTACATTGTCAGGTAGTTTATCGAAGAAGTCAGGAAGGAAACAATGATCGTTCTCCTGAACATAATCACCTTGAACAAATCCAAGATTCTTGGGACCAACGTTGGTCATCTTGAAAGTTTCAAAAAGACCATAGTTATCTTTATGTTGGCAGTCTTCGGGCGGGATACACCAATCGTATCCATTCTTCGCTGCAATACCTCTCAATGAGGCATATTGGAACATCTGGTTTCCCAAACGTCCATTATTACCAAGTCTATTATACCCAATCATAGATTAATTTCAATAACGTGTTCATGTCTGGTGGTTTCCCGAACTTAAGTCTGGTGACATTAAGTCTAGGATCCTGTTTCAGTTGAGTAATAATACTATCAACATCATCAACATAACAGGTGTAACCTTCATATAGAAGATCCACACATAGACGATACTGCTGACTCTCAGTCAGGATATCAGTACCAGGTTTGTACGAGACATATCGGAAGTAGAATGCACTACTATCCTTGTTCTGTTTGATATAGTAATTCTTCAAGAACTTTGCGTGTTCTTTATTGAAGTTATCAGTAGTATCACCCAGATTATACTTGACTCCTACCTTTGATGCAAACGATGCAAAGGCACGATTGTCTCTGGGAAGACATGGACCACCAAATCCATACCCGTACTTGAGATATTTATTTCCGATTCGGGAATCGTCACCGATCGCACGAAGAACTGTATCGATCTCACCATCAAGTCCCGCACCAATCATGACCTCACCGACCATGTTTGCAAAACTAATCTTCGTAGTGACGAAACAATTGACTGCAATCTTTACAAGTTCTGCAGCAGTTGTAGACATTCGACCCCATCGAGGCGGGCGTGCCTGAATGCGATTATACATCTCCTGCATGAACTCATAGGTTTCATCATCAGCACCACCGATGAGAACCATATCTGCATTTTGCAGGTCATTGACAATAGTACCCTGTGCAATGAACTCAGGATTATAAACAACACTCACACCAAAGTAGTCCAAGTGTTCTTTGAACTTCTCACAATCTCCAGGATTGGTTGTGCAACCAACGACCAAAGTCTTTCCATTGAGTTTCGCTTCTGAATCTTTGAAGTCTTCTACAACTTCCCAGACGGCATCTACATTATAAGAACCATCACTACGAGAAGGAGTTGCAACAAGGCAAATAATAAAGTCGCATTCGTTGATGACACGTTGGTTGTCCCACGTTGCCTCGAACTTTTCTGTTTGTCTGAGGAGCCATTGGACATCAGGTTCCTCCGTAGTTATCTGTTTCTTATTTAATGCAGCAACATAGTCAGGACGAATATCAGATACCAAAACATCATATCCCGCCCTCTCAATCAAGAGAGCGAGACAGATTCCAAGTCGTCCTGCACCAATAAGACCAATTTTCATGACTTCAGTTTCTTCAGAATAGAATTGATAAAGGGTTCGTTAATTTGACGATGATCGGCTTCACTCAAATAACCAACAATTACTTTAGCTTCATACGGAGTGAGTTTGAGTTCAATAGTTTCTTTTTGGTTGAACTCTGGCGAAACATAGTATTCCATTATACAAAATGAGGTGCGGGTTTAAATTCTACTTTATATGTGGGGATAGGATCCATCTTGTGACGATTTTGTCTATGGAACTTTCGGTACTGATCAATGGCTTCTTTCTGATCTAAAGTAAGATCATTACCTTGCCATTGAGTAAGTTCCTCAGGGTTACCTTGCATCCACTCGGCAACACCAGACTCCATGACCCACTCTAAGAGTTCATATGATACACCGAGTTGATCAGTATCAGTACGTCCATCATCCCAAAGACCATCAGTTGGTGCAGCAGAAACGATACGTGGATCAATACCTAGACTTTCACCTAGTTCCCAAACTTCTGTTTTATAAAGATCAGCAATCGGAGCAATATCAATGCCACCATCACCATACTTAGTGTAAAAACCAACTCCATAGTCTTCTACTTTGTTTCCAGTACCGATGACAATACCTCCAACAGATGCAGCAATCTGATATAAGGTTACCATCCTGAATCTGGAACGGGTATTGGCTTGTGCGAGTTTATCAGTCGCATATCTAGCACCAATATCATCATTGATAGTTTGAAGAAAACTATCATATACTGCACTCATGTCAGTTTTAACAAAAGTAACATTACTGAATCTTGACTGCAACCACTCACCATGGGCATCAGAAAGTTCTTCTTGACCCTCAATCTGATTGATAGGCATACCAACCACGTAGGTTTCATGCCTGTCAATGCACTGAGAGTTGAGACCACCGAGGAGTCGATACCCCCAGAGATCCCCACAACTAGGGTCTTTCTTTTATTCAACAAACAATAATCAGAAATCCACTTAACAATGTTGTCAGTCAGTTCTGCATAATCTTCGATACGATTCATAGGCCCTTTTCTTTTGCTAGGATTACTGTGTTCTCGTAGTCTTTATGAGTGGTGAACTCGAAAGTCTCACTCATTCGAGTTGTAAATTTATTATAATAGAAATCATTAAAGTTGACAAGATTGTAGATAATATAAGCATACTTAGAGTTTGCAACCAATTTATCATAGTAGTTCACTTGAGTATCATAATCACACTCAGATAGTGCATAGTTACTAATAAACAGATCTACATCCTTTACTTCTTCTACGTCGTCACAACTTACAAACTTACACTTCTTATGAAGTTCAGGGAAGTTACTAATGAATTTTTCCTGAACTGCAACTGCTTCAGGAAGGTCTACTAAAATATATTCGTCGAAATCACATACTACGCTGAGAGTCTTGCAAAGACCACCATACCCGCCACCAACTTCTACTACACGACTGATAGGAGTCTCTCCAAGGAGAGTAGCCATCTCAAAGACGTTTTTGATATATCGAATTGTAGTGGGAGAGATTTTACCCGTTTCTTTATAAGAAAATGTATCGGGAGTACCGATAGAATCATTCTCCTTAAAGGCTTCGATATTTTCCAAGAGACCTTCTTCAGACATTTCAAGTGCCTCAAGAAGATACTCTCCACCCTGACGTGGAGTTACATGTTCAAGGATATGTTTGTATCCTTCCAATGACTTAAATCTTGCAAAGATTGCGTCATCTGCAACTGCACTACGACAGGCATCTAGATATTCGTTAGCGTACTTAGCTTCCGCTTCCCATCCTTTGTATGTACTCATGTCCAATATTGTTTGTAAAGAAAGTCTTCTGCAACTGGCCAACGACAAGCACGTTCAAAATTGTCCTTGATCGCGTCCATTTTAGAGTAATAGAGATCTTCCGTCAATGTAGAAATATCGAAATCATCATCTAGGAAGATTACCCCATCAGGGTTAAAGTATTTCTTGATGACCTTCTTTGATCCGTAAAAGACAGGAATTGTTCCAGTAGCGAAACAATCTGTAAGTTTCTCTGTAAAGTATGTATCGTACACGGCATTCTCTACTGCGATAGAGAACATATAGTCTTTAAGTCCTTCTTCCTTTCGGGGAAGATCACGAAATCCACGACCATACAAGTCAACATGATCTCGGAACTTCTCTACAAATTCTAGTCGTTTGACATGACCAGGAACCATAGATTTGTTTGAGGAGATCATGGAGACTAGTTTAGTCTTCTCATAGATCTCTCGTTCTTCAATCCAAGGAGCAGCATTACTGATGCAATACTTGAACTTGTCATATCTTTGACAAAGGTTCTCATCACAAGAGAAGATACCATCAACTCTGGATGCAACAAAATCATAATTGTTGATGATCCATTCATACACACCTGAGATGATCTGTTGAGATTCCAACAACCAAATGTATTTGGGTGTATTAGATACGTCAGATAGAACATCTAACGATCTTTGATTGACGTAAAGACTTACCGCACCACTACCATCGTACACCCATTCAGTATGTTGAGAAACATTCTTATCTGATGTAGATGGTTTCAGGGAGTCATTACAAATTAGATTAATTTTGAACTTTTCCATGTCATCTCCAGACGTACATACCACCGACATGTCCGTTTTGAGGAATGTCAAATTTATAATGTGGATTTCTATCTAACCACTCACGGGCAGCGAGTCTTTCGTGGTGGTCGAACTGAGGATCGTGACCATGCCAGTCATCGAATCGGATATAAAGTTTATCCCATTCAAGTCGATCAATATAATTTAGACAAGATACTGTGGGTTCGTAAATATCAACGTCAACATTGACTGCAGCAACCTTACCAATACCATACTCGGATGGATCTTTCAGTTCATGAACATCTTCTACGAATAGATTGACATTCTTATATCGTTCCAGTTTCTTGAAAACACCCTCGATAGAATCGGGGATCCAAGGATGATCTGGATCACCAACACGGAACGCACCTTCACCCCATCCAGCATGTTCGGGAGTAGGTTTTGAAGTCTGTTCAAGACCAAGGAAATGATCAAAAGCAAATAGAGGTCGATCTGGATTGCATCGTGCCATCTCAATAGTGGTCTGTGCAGATGCAACACCAAACTCAACAATACATCCTTCTTCTAGATCTTGAATCTCTTCGGAGAAGAATACAATGTCACAGGAATCATTGTTAGCAAACTGGGGGAAGATATTATCTACCTCCTGGTACATATCAGGCATTATTAAACTCCCCTTTCATATCATTGAATACGTTACGGATACCTTCTTGAATAGTGGTTTTAGGTTTCCAATACTTGGTAATGAATTTATCAGCTTCATTCCTCTTATCTTTCTGAACCTCATCCTTAGATTCTGCAGGTGTGACGCTCACACTACGACCAATCTCTGCAAATAGACCTTGAATAATGTGTCCAATGTCAAGGATAGTAGTCGCATCAAAGGATGTGATGTGAAGATTGTCATCAGAACTTAGTTCGTCATAGTTTTCCATGACTGCCTCTAGGGCTTCGCAGCAATCTTCTGCATAGAGGAATTCTCGTTGTTCAGTTCCATCTGTCAACATAGAGATGTCACCCGTTTCAAATCCCTTCTTAATGAAGTCAGTGATGACGTGTGCCTTGTCCATGTCTTTCTCAATACCATAGACATTCCAGAAGTGAACGATCTTACCACCAAGAGACTTAGTATAAAGTTCACCCACTCGTTTCATCACACCATAAGGAGAGTAAGACATATTACTCATCTGAGATGATGCGAAGACAAATGGTTTGTTGTACTTCTCAAGTAGACCAAAGGTCTGTGTCATCAGTCGAGCATTGTTATCAAGGAACCTGAAGGTATGTTGATACTTTTTCAGATAACGAGATCCACCAACATCAAATGCAAGGAAGAAACAGAAGTCACATTCCCTCACTGCACGATCAAGATTGTGGTTAGGGATTTGAGTCATATCTTCCCCATGATGTCGGTTCCGATCGAACTCGATTACCTCATGACCTTTCTTACGAAGATATTCGGTCAGGTATGCACCCACCTGACCACTAGAACCAAGATTTAAAACTTTCATCAGACAAGAGCAATTTCGTGTGCTTCACCAAAGTTGACAAGACCAGTACCACTCATATGAGCAATCTCGGTAACATCAATTTTAGGTTCGGGGATTTCATCCCACATCAATTGAATATCAGGCCAACCAGGTCCAATATCATCGTGAAGAAGTAGACCTTTCCATCCCTTCTCACGCAACCAGTCCATCATAACACGTTCTTGAGAACCATCATGAGGATCGACATCAATCATGACAATAGAAACATTGTCCCAATCAATCTCTTCATCTTGCATGAAGTCACCAATGTTCCAAGTGATATTATCTTTTTGAATCCGACTTGCACCCTGTTCAATCAAGTCATAACTGCGAACTTGATTAGTTGGATTGTAGGAAAGTGCAAGTGCAGAACCACCAGTACGAGTACCAATGTCTAGGATAGTGGTGTTACTAAAGAAGGTAGAGAGGTATGCATAAAAACGATACTCACTCTGACCTGCAGGTAACCAGTCATTTTCATTGAGAGAAAGTTGTCTCAGATGAGCATGATCAAGTTCACGGACTTGATCCTTTACGATTTCAATTTTCATTTTAGTTCTTAGCGATTTGTGCAGAAATCCATTCGTATGTTTTGCGGATACCCTCTTCTAGAGTCTGAGAGTAATCCCAACCTAGTTCTCTACGAACTACGTCATTGTTAGAGTTACGTCCACGGACACCAGTTGGTCCGTCAATGTGCATCTTGGTAACTTCTTTACCAGAAACACGAGCAGCAGTTTCTACCAACTCATTGATAGTAACCATCTCTTCCGAACCAATATTTACTGGTCCAATGAACTCGGAGTCCATGAGTCGTCGAGACGCTTCAATGCATTCGTCAATGAACAGGAAGGAACGAGTTTGTAGGCCATCTCCCCACACCTCGATAGCTCCACCCTGTTCTGGGAGGTAAGCGACTTTACGGCAGATTGCAGCTGGCGCTTTCTCTCTTCCACCCTCCCAGGTTCCTTCGGGACCAAAGATGTTATGGTAACGAGTGACGCGAACAGGGATGCCGTAATTACGATTATAAGCAAAGTATAGACGTTCACTGAAGAGTTTCTCCCATCCATACTCCGAATCAGGGTTCGCAGGGTAGGCAGATTCTTCACGGCAGTCAGGGTTATCAGGATCTAGTTGATTGTGTTCTGGATACATGCAAGCAGATCCAGAGTAGAAGATCTTAGTCTTATTAACTTCCTTAGATTCGTTTAGTTTACGTTGTTCTTCAAGAACATTCAGATTAATACTAACAGAATTATGCATAATATCAGCATCGTTTTCGCCAGTAAAGACAAAACCAGCCCCACCCATATCAGCAGCAAACTGATAGATTTCATCAAAAGGCTCGATATACTGATAAGGAACTGAATTATAGAAATTACCTCTGTCACCTTTGAACTCCAGGCAACGGCGAACGAAGTCTACATCCGCAAGTCTCCTTGGACAAACTCATCAGCAGCAGTCACAGAAAACTCGGGGTACTTGAGGTCAACACCACGAACCCAATATCCCTCGGATTTGAGGCGTTTTACCATATGACTTCCAATGAAGCCACCAGCACCAAGTACAAGTGCCTTTTTAATGTATTCACTCATGATAAAGGAGTAATTATATCATAGTATATATTATACTTTATTTCAGAGCATTTGACCAGTATCTGCGAACCAAAGGTGATCTAGACTAGAGTTTTTAAGAAGAGATACTGCTTGTTCGGGAGTCTCTACCAGAGGATCACCTGCGAGATTTAGACTGGTGTTCAGTAAAATACCATACCCAGATAATTCTTTGAACTCTTTCAAAAGTTCATAGAGATATCCACTAGAAACAGTCTGAACTCTGCACGTTTTATCTACATGAGTAACCCCAGGAATCATAAGACCTAAACCTTTATTAACTGGGAAACACATGGTCATGTATTCATTGGGAGTCACATTATCAAAGAAGAGATGAGCATCTTCTTCCAATACAACTGCAGCAAAAGGTCTATACCATTCTCTCTTTTTGATCTTATTGACGATTTCTTTTGCCTTTCTATTCAATGGATTGAACAGAATTGATCTATTACCTAATGCACGTTGACCTGCTTCTGCAAGACCCTTATAGACTGCAACAGACTTATCATTATAAAGGAGTTTTGCAATATCTTTTAGATTTTTCTCCTCACCAACATAATTATTTTCATAAACCTCTCCATGTAAAAATGTAGTTCCTAGTGGTTCTGGAACTCCACCCTTCATAGCATAATGACTCATTGCATACCCAATTGATAGTCCACTATCACCACACATGGGTTCAAAGTAAAAATCAACATCAGGAAATCTCTGAGTTAGATAATAATTAGCAACAACATTCATTGCATATCCACCAGATACACAAACTTTTTTTATACCTGTTGAGGCCACTGAACTCGCAACAAGATCGCCCAATGCCTTTTCTGTTTGTCTCTGCGTCTCGTAGCAGAAATCCGCATACTTCTTATGATTCGCATTAGTTATTCCCTTCGCAATATCACCATCATAGTGTTCAAATGCACCTTCATTATTAAAACTATTACCTTTTAAAAAAACTGATACTTTGGCGTTGATTCACCATAAGCAGCAAGTGCCATTGCTTTACCACAATCATCATTAGTTCCACCAATATATTTTGCAGCAATATCATAAAAAGATCCTAAACCAAAATTATTCTTATGAGAATATTGTGTTTTGATCTCTTCAAATTTTCTACCACTATCTATACCTTCTTCAACAACATCTCTAATAACACTTTTATATAATCTAGAAGGTTTTTTCAATCTATCATAAACATAAATGCTTTCAGATTCTACAAGATCATTCTTTTGTTTATTTACATGATGACCTTGAGAATCTACAACTAATACAATACTTTTATCAAAACCACTATTCCAAAATGCAAGATCGGCATGATGTTGATGATGCCCTTCGACAGACAAAACAACTGTACCTCCTCTAGTCTGACGTAGGCCTGGACCACCTACTTCAAATGGATAATGTTCTGCAATAAGATCTAGAAGTCTTTTTTCTCCACTAATCAAAATACGATCTGCTTCTTCTTTTTGACTAGATAGGAATTCAGGTAATAGTGAGTAGATATCTCTATCGTGTTTCTTACCAGTAACTCTCTCTGTTAGAATATATTTTTCTACCTTACCATCATTGTAGACACAGGCATTTGAGTCGTGACCTGCATGAATTGCTACTATCCTCATTGCATTAAAAAAGAGAGTCCTGTGACTCTCTTATTTAGGTCTTTACATGCACGCCACTTGTTCTTTTACAGGAAACAAGAAACCTGGCGGGAGTTATCCCATCCGCACCAGGGTAAGTTTATCGTCATTCCAGGACTCTAATCCCATGGATTAATTATCATGGATGTTCTCTTTCCTCCAAACTCTTCAACACAATGTTCTTTTCCAGGAGGAATCAAAACAAGTCGATTATTTTGGGGAGGAATCTTCATGTCTTCAACATAAAGACATCCACCAGTTAGATACTGGACATTTACGTAATAGATTATTGAACATAGAGGAAATTTTAATTCTCCTGTTTGTTCTTCAAGAATCTCATCCTTGTCAAAATGCCATCCACCATTTGGACCTTTCGATTCTGGTTTGGTATTGTGTTGACACCACAATTCATATCCAACACATTTGGATAGATCAAAATAATTTGAGGCATAATTCAATAAATGCAAACACATGTCACTACGACTATGCGTTTCACCTACAGAATAATAGTGGATACAACAATTTTCTTCAGTGTAAGTATCAAAAAAATACTTTTGAAAACTTTTAAACTTAGTTTCTGGAAGAAAGTTATTTACAACAATTATATGATCTTGTGACATCACTCACATAATAAAAAAAAGAAATTGATCAAGATCCAGAAATCAGCAGTGCCGCTGTACTCAAATCCGTTATATTTACACAGAATAACATCTACGTATCTAACGGCGATATTATGATTTGTAGTAAGAGGACCTGATACTGATGTATACTGATAGGATGCTTATGAACACCATCACTACCTTTGTTACCTGATGTGCCGTCACTCATATCAGCACGTTGTCCACCTTGATTACTAGGAGTGTTATTAGCAACACCAGAACCACTACCAGCATTAGGTATATTATGATTATGCCTAGGTATCTCAGGAGTTGTTAGGGTATGGTTACCTACCTGTAATCCCGAAATTGTACTCGTAATTGTGTGTGATTTTTGGTGTTCCTTAAAAGCCTGAGTAAATGCAGTCCTGCCTGTTTGAGTGTTAGGCACCCAAGCAGTCTGACTGACAATTCTCAGTGCAGCATTGTTAAAACTATTATCAGTTCTCTTTGTCCATCCAGTAGGAGCTGCTGAAGCATGAATCAGCATTCCAGTATTTTTAGGAATAATATCGAACAGAGATGTCATTCGACTTCCGTCTTGGAAGTCAATTCCCTGTTGTCTAATACGAAAGAGAGCCATTACTGAAATCTAACTTATTCTTTTTCTATTTATAGGGTCGTTTGACTCCACCACCTAGTTTTAAGAACTAGGAAACTTAGTTGAAACTACAGATAATAACATCTGTATACTTTACTCTCAAGTCCATAGAGGTAGCTAGGTTACCACTAGAGGAAAATCCATTACGACCATGAGAGTGTTGTCCGCTACCACCTCTGTTACCAGTTGTGCTCCATTAGTGGTATAAATTCCAGGAACACTACTATTTGGTGTACCACCATGGAAACCTCTAGACGCATTAGGTCTTTGGTATGGGTGGTTGTGAGCAGCAATTTGAGGTGTACTTAGTGTATGGTTTTGAACGTTACCGCCGTTTACCGAAACACTAACTCCACTCTGAATGTTTCTTTGAGCAAAAGAACTGGTGAAAGCTTGGTTTCCACCAGTACTCACATTACCAGTAACAATTCTACAGCCTGAATTGTTGTAGGTACTACTAGTTTGTTTAGTCCAACCAGTTGGGGCTGAACTTTGACGAAACAACATTTGAGAACTTTGAGGTATGATACCATACTTAGAGTTCAAAGTTGTGTTATCACTAAACCTAATACCAGAGTTAGTTAAGACTGCCGCCATGTTATTACAATGATAACTTCTTTATCTTCAGTTATTTAGTAAACCAAAGAAAGGGGAA
>FUIF01005849.1_pt1 | contig 24094 bp, 30 predicted proteins | sample 1003461 | NCBI WGS metagenome assembly FUIF01 (sample SAMEA80401918, study PRJEB19352) | marine metagenome | reverse complement strand
CAAATCTCTTTTAATTTCTTTAGAAGACATTTGAGTAACAGCGCTTCCTCTTTCTGTTCTAACAATTGCTTCAGCATGATCTATTTCTACATTCATTGCTGCTTGCATTGCTTCAAATTCAAGATTTAAAATTTCTAAATCATCCATTGCATCTTGCTGATGATTTACCTCTGCATATACCGTGCCTTTGTCGGGATGATATATAGATAAAATTTGTTGTAAAACAACTTTTTCCTTTGGAACATTTAATACACCGTCTCTAAAAATAATATGATCTAATCTTGCTTCACCTTTGAATTCATCTACAAATGGTGATTTTTGATTAAGTGTATATTTTATTTCTCTTTCAAATCCCTTTTTTTCATCAAACCAAAAAAATCCTTTTGATTTTAATATAAATACAATTGGTTGTTCTTCACTAATTAAGTAGTATTGTCTATCTTTATATTCCCAAGTATTTTTTGGTTTTTCTTCTTTTGGTGGGGCAACCACTACGGGTTCCTTAACAGCCACCTCTGCTATTTTCTTTTTTGCCATGATATAATATAATAAAAATTAAAATAAAGGCAGGGTGCCGAAACACCCTAGCTATATTATGTATTACTTAAATAATACGAAATTGTTAGCAGCTTGAGTAATCAAACATCTTTCAGACAAGTAATGTACTTCCATTTTGTCATCTCCAGATGTTGCAGCTCCACCTACTGAACCTGTAATCCAAGATTTCATTCTTCTGTCATCAGCTTGAGAAGCTCTATATCTTATGTGTAAGAAAGGTCTTCTAATATTAGATCCCATAACTTGATCATATACTGATGAAGTTCCAGCTGGTACTAATATACCCTTGATGTCATTAATCAATCCTCTTGTTGACTTATTATTTAAGTATTTCCAATCAGTTTTATAGAAGTCATAAGAACCTCTTCTAAATCCGTTGAAACCTAAATTTAACGCCATGTCTTCAGAGTTTTCAAATACACCAAAAGACGACTGACCTGCGTTTGCTGCATTTACTGCACCAAGAGCGTCATCAACTTTTAAGTTTGAATCTCTGTCTAAGAATAACATATTTTCTTCAATTGATCCTTGCTTGTCTAATTCTTTAAGAATTAAATCAAAGTCAGAAATAACATCGCTAACTGAGTCATATGCTCCAGTTGCAACAATACCTCTTGATTCAATTGCGTCAAATAAACCTTGAGTACCTACTTCGTCTCCATCACTTCCACCATAAGAAGCATTACTATCAATAACGTTTGCGCTTCCACCTTTAACAGCTTCAACTAATGCCATTTCTAGATAATCCTCAAATCTTACTCTTATATCACCTTCAGCTTTTAAATACCAAAGATAACCGTTTTGTCCTGCTTCTCCAGAAACTTCAACCCATCCAATTTGTGCTGCATCAGAACCATTAACTTCAAATTTATCTTTTAAAATAATTGGTTTATTTGTAAAAGTATGAAATCCTGGTTTGATTGAATCTGTCATTGCTCCGGATCCTTTTGCGAATTCAGAACCATAAACAAAAAAGTCACATTTGTTTCCTGAGTCATCAGTTGCTGTTTGGAACGCTGTGTCACCTAATACACCAGTACCAGAAGTTACTTTGTAAGGTAATACAGTTAAAGTTGTAGTTCCAGGTGTAGCTGAAGAAACATAACATTTTACCACTGTAGGAGATGCCTGTTTGTCAGAAATAACAATTGTTTGTCCTTTTCTAACATTGTGAGCTGCTGTTGTAGTAATAACACCAGCGTCTGTAACAGAAGCTCCTTCATATGATAAGTGTAATCTACCTTGCTCAGACCAAATAACTTGATCAGAAGCCATAGGCATTTCAGCACCTATCATTCTTAAAAACGAAGATACAGATCTGTTTCCATATCTTTCGACTTCCTGAGCATATAACTCTGGAAGATATTGTTGAGTCCATCCATTACTTTGGATGTTCAAATAATTCGAATACGAAGTGATTTTCTCATGTGCTGGAGAAAGTTCACTAGGCAACGAAAAGCTTGCATTTGCCATTTTTAATTAATTTTTAATAGTTTTTCAGTTTTAATTTTAAGCCTGAAATATTTTCACCACTAAGCACTCTAACTTTTGTACCACCAACATCTACAGTTCCATCTGCAGTTTGTCTAGGTTTCATATCTATGTTCTTAGCGTCAGCAGTCATTTGCTTTACAGCGTCTGCTTTGCCTTGTTCATAAAAATGATTAGCTATAGCGTCAGGGTTAGAAGCAGCAAATAGAGCTTTATGAAAACCACCAGCGTCAGACAATAAATTATTATTGTCAACATATTTATCAAAAACATTTGTTAAATCTTGTGATTTTACTTTGCCTATATCACCAATATTAAAACGATATTTTTTGTCACCAACTTTGAAATTAAAACCTTTAAATTCATTATTGAAAACTTTATTCGTTTCTTGTTGAAAATGTGTAGCTTGCTTCTGAGATAATTCATCAGCTTGTTTTTGCTCATTATTATAACGATTGAAAAAATCTATTGCTTTTTGTTGTTCAGGTAGTAACTTGGAACCCAACTTGACTTCTTTGTAATACTGATCCTTCAATCCAGTCAAATAGCTTTTAGCTTTTGCAACCGCTTCTTTGTGAGCGAGTTGTTTTCTTTTTATAAATTTTGGCTCATCTACTTCTTGATCATACGAAAATTCATCCTCCATAAGGAATTGAATTTCATCATAAGTTAGATGAGGTTTTGTTTGTTTATAATACTCTATTAATAAAGTATCATTATCAACATTAGAATAATCTGCATTTAATCTTACATAGTCATCTAATGTTCCTCCTGTTTCATTCATAAACTTTACTAAGTCTTGAATATTTTCAGGTAAATTTAACTCAGGTTCTTGCGCTTGTTCAACTTGTGGTTCAGGCTCTGGTTCAACCGGAGTTTCTTCTACCACCTCTTCTTCATCTGTTATTTCTTCTAATACAGGTGTTTCTACTTCTTCTTGTCGTACTTCTTGCAATCCCACTTCGGTTTCTTGCCCAGCTTCTTCATTCTCGCTGCTTCCGCGTAGCACGCCATCTTCTGTTTCTTGTTCTTGAACGGCATTTTCTTCGGGTTTTTCTTCGTTAAATTTGTCTAAGTTTAATGTAAATGCACCGGTTTCTTCATTAAAATCGGATTGCACTTCTTGTTCTTTTTCAGCAATAGACTTTGGTTCTTCCGTGTCTACGGCTTTCATTTTTAATTCTGCCATGATAAATATTATATAATTATTTAAAGTTATTTATTTTCTTGCGTAATATGCAAGGATGCTACCGCCTGCAACATCTATTTCAGTATATCTACCGTGAATAGTTATACCTGCAGGAAACGTAACATTTGAATTTGTGATTTGTACACCACCAGATCCTTCGTCGTTTGTTTCAGATCCAGCTGCTAAATCACCTGCAGCGTCTTCTGTATTTGCAAACTGAGTAGCATTATCAGCAACTAACCCTCCACTTGCATCGAATGTAGCGTTAGCTAATACATCAAAAGCAATGAATACATGATTCAATGGTGGTTTAATTGCATCACTACTTGCTGTAGTAAATACAGATCCTACGATATTGTGCGGAAAATCAGTTCCTCTTACTCCCATAGTTTTATTATTTATTTAGTTATCTAGGTTCAAATTGTTCTAAACCAAATCCACCTAAGTTATCAAATCCTGCAGATTCAAAATCTTTTGGTGGAGTTCCAGATTTTCTCTGATCTATCATTGCACTCTGTTGAGTTGCTTGTATTTTTGTTCTTTCGTCTTTTCTATCTTCTTTATATTTCTCTTTATTTTTAATCACGTCAGACTCAACTTGTTTAAGCTGCATATTCAATTGAAATTCATATTCCATTAATTCTCTTTTAATTGCTGCTTCTTTTTCTAATTTTTGAATATCAAATTGAGTTTGTGCCTGTGCGATTTGAACTTTACTTTCAGCAATACCTTGTTGTTTCTGCATGTCAGCCTGTGCTGCTGCTTGAGCTGATTGAGCGTTTGCATTTGCTTGCGCTTGTATATTTTCAAGCTGCATAGCTCTATCTCTTTCTTGCTTTTTCTTTCTTCTAATTTTTAATAACTGATTAGCTAACTTAAGATTATTAATTTCTCTTACATCAATAGCGTCTTCTAACTCAATTTGTTTTTGAGTTATAGCCATTTGAATATTGTTTTCTAATAGTTGTTTTTCTTCTTCGTCTGGCGATAATTGTAAAAATATACCAAAGTCATGTAAATGTAAATTTCTTATTTCAGCTAATGTGCCTACATTAAATTTACCTAAAGTTTGTTCAAATTGATTAGTAGTATTTCCATACTCTAATACGTCTGCTATTCTTAATGAAATAGCTTCTGCGGTTTTTAAAGTTAAATATAAACCTGCTTGTAATATATGTCTTGTAGCTGTATTACTATTTGCTGCAGCTATTTTTTGTAATCCTACTAACGAATTTTTATCAGGATTACTACCGTCTCTTGCTTCATTTAACCCAGTTACATCTCTCATCATTTGTAAATAATAATTATAAGACTGTATTAAACTAGCTATTTTTGTATTTCCTCCCGATGCTCTAAGTTCTTGAATCGGTACTCTTGCATTATTAAAGTCACCATCTTGTGTCATTGATCTACCAATAACAGAACCAGTTTGAAAATACATATTTAATGCTTCTTGTGGATTGTAATTTGTACCATTACCTAAATCCACTTCAGCAATACCATCCGCATCTAAGAATACTCCATCGGGAACCAATCTTGAAAGTACTTGTTGTAATTTAAGATGCGTTATTTGAATCATATCAGCAAAAGACGTCATTCTGCTTACTAAAGATTCAGGCTTTCCTTTATAAATTCTTGGTGCTACTATATTGTAACTCATTTGAACTTTAGTAATATCAGAAGCTGGACGTGTCATATTAACACACTTTTTCCAATCTAATAAATTTTCGTGTCCAACTATTTTAGCACCTTGATATAATACTTCTATTGCTCTATTAACTTTTTGAAATCTTGATCTAGCATCTTTAGGCGGATTAAATTCATCTGTTTTTTCAATCGCTTTTTGAGCTCCTGATGCTGTTTGTTTTATTTTGTATACTTGATTTTCAAAAGTTTTATATTCAAAATATATTATATTAACATAATTTTTATCTTGATTATCTGTTGTATATGCTTTATGTAATCTTATATCTGAACCCTTACCTTCTATTTTTTAATATCTTCTTCTTGTTAAATAAGGATATTGCTTTTTTAATTCTGCAATAGTTATACTTCTTACTTCACCAACATAATATATATCATCAAAATATGGGGATTCAGAATGAGAATAAACTAAATTAGCAGGATCTACATATTCTAACTTAATACCTTCTGCAGTATTAAAGCTATTTCTAACAGCACCCATACCAATAACAGCTATATCATAATCAACTCTTTTCTTTAATAAATCATATTTATTTAAATCAAATACATTATTTATAGCTTCTTCTTCCGCAATTTCAATACTTTGCTTATAATCAAGTTGCATATGCAAAGCAAGTTCCTCGTCATTAGCAGGCAATTTACTTTTATCTGTTTTAAATAAATTTAAATTTAATTCAGACTCAACAGCGTTTAGTAGTTCTTTATTACGCATGTCGCTAATAATATTTTCTACATACTTTGTTCTTTGACTAATTGCATTAGGATCTTGCGAATATGCTTTTATATCATATGTTCTTTCTTGTATACCATTTACAACTATATCCACAAACTTAGGTATAATAGGTACGGGTTTCCAATCTAAATTAAGATAAGATAAATCACCATTAATAGATAATTCATCTTTATATTTTTGTACACTTTGTTCTCCTCTTGCATATAATCTTAATCTATGAAAGTTATCTCTATTTGCAAAGTAACGTGTAGTACCAGAATCTTTCTTAAACCATTCGGCCTCTATGGCTTTTGCAACTTGCATGCCATATTGTGGAGAAGCTTTTTCAGCATCAGGCACCGATTGACTCGGGAATATACCGTTTTTAAATGTTTTTGCCATTTATTTTATTATTTTTGAAAAATTGCCTTTATTATCGTATTTAGCAAAACTAAAATTTACTTTATTATTTAGTTGTATTTTAGGTCTAGGTGTATATAAATTTTTATTACAAGCCATAATTGCTAGCCCAGAACTTATCGCTGCATCAAATTTTGTTCTTTTATTTATATCAAATCCAGCCCAATCATTTAATGTTTCATTAAAATATAAATTTCCATAACTGCCATCATGCTTTATACCTACATATGAATTTATATAACTTTCAATTGCCGCAGCATGTGCTTGCCTTATATCTTCACTTGAGTTTGGTATACCACCTATTTCTTTTTCTGTAACAGATAATTTATTCCAAACTTTATCAGGTCTATTCATTGAATAACCCCTATATCCTCTTCTTTTTAAATAATATAATAATCTTGGTTTATTGTTCTCTGCAAGTATTGGCATACCATAAAAATGTAATGCCATAAGTATATCTTCAAAAAACATTTCCGCTGTTTGCGGTCTAGCTATATATTCTAAAAAGAATTGGTTTGCTGGCGCGTTTTCCATACTAAATTTAGTAAGGCCATGCAAGGCGCCTTTAGATCCTTTACCGTCGGTAGTACCGGATATATCATAGCTATCGCAGCCAAATGCACCAATATGTTCGTTTCCAGGATACTTAATTCCATTTTTTATTATTACTTTATTTTGTAATTCAACTTCAGGAACCCAAGATATATTAAATCTTCCGTTTAAGTTTGGCGTGAATTGGACTTCTGTGTCTTGCACCCCATTTTTCCACGAAAAACTTCCACGGGTAACCGCAGCATCGTATCTAGCTTCTTCATTAAAATCAATCTGTTCGTAAATCTTAGCAAGATTAAATATGCTATTTTTAGTTTCATCTCTGAAAGCATGTTCTTCAGTCCTTGGAAATTGTCTGTAAAATTCATTTAATGCGTCTTGATCTCCCTTTAAACCTTCAACTTCGTTTTCCCAATGTTCGATAACCCCGACATCAATATAGTCCCCGTAATTGTCTTTAACCGGCTCTTCGGGAGTGTTGAATACAGGTAATCCATAAGAATCAATGAATCCCTCGAAGTTCCATTCCATAGGTATGAACAAACTATATAATCCCGAACGAGTTTGTCCGTTCCTATTTCTTTTTGTAACGTCTGAATCATTATATAATTTTTTAAAGTTTCCGCCTCCTTTGTCTAATGAGTTACTTGTTGAACCCATCATACATTTTCCTATAATCCTTGAACCTAATCTTAGCGTGGTTTTCGTGACTCTCCAGTTATTGAGGATGTTTTCGGGTCTTTCCCATTTCCCGGCTTCGTCGTGAACCAAGAGGGAAAGCTTTTCTCCATCATACGAGTTGTCCCCGGTATTTTTCCAGTCAATGGTCGTATCGAGTCCTGCGAGCTCCTCGGTCCTTTCATTGGTGATAATCTTCTTCCTCGTAAATTTGGAAGCTGGTACTCTATATGCCAGCTCGGTTTTGGGACGATCCATTCCATCTTGAATGGGTTTAAAAAAGAACGGATAATTGACCGATATTGGGACAACCTTATCTGTGAACATTTTCTTGGCATCCGCCCCAGATTTGGACAATATTCCAAACCGTGAATCGGAACTAATTGTTGCTGAATTAACCACTTCTCCGCTGGCCATAAACGAAAATCCTGATCGACGGTTTTTGAGATAGCACATTCCATAAGATCTGGAATCGGCTTTACAAGCTTCCCAAAAGATGAAGAAGAGTCTATTGGCTTCCCTATAGTCTGGTTTCCCAACATCAATTTTGGTCCACTGCAAGTACATATAGTGAGTCCCAGTAATATAAGTAGGGATGCCCTTGTTGTAGAACCAATAACCTTCATCGCGTTTGGTAAATTCGCTATCAATATACCCATGCCATTTATTTTTAAATTCAGCTGGTAAATCTTTCCAATCAAATATAGTTTTTAACTTTGCTAAATCTTTTGGATATTCTTGTACCTGCCATTTATTATTTCCTTTCTCTAAATCTTTCGGCGCTAGAGGCAATGCTATTTTTAAATTTTGTATGCTATACACCTCACCTATCTGCCCCGTCTTGCTGATAACAACCACGTCATGATCCTTATCGTATCCATATTTCCACTTTTTTGATTTATTAAGCCTTTTAATCGTATTGATTTTTATAGGCTCTATAACCTCATATAATGATTGTTTGTACATTATCTAGATCTTCTTTCTGCAAAGCCTTTAAATGACTCTTGTTTTTCTTCTATAGTCTTACCTTCTAGTAATGCGTTTTCAGCTTCTATTCTATTTAATATTTCAAAAGCATCAAATATTGCAAGCTTCTTTGTAGCTGCAGCATTTTTTAATCTATCTGCTGAAACATCATCTTCAGTTTCAACTATAGGTTCTTTTGCAACCTTAATTAATTCTTTAACTGCCGTGTGCCCAGCTTGGATTATACTCTTTTTCTGTTCCTTTACGTTCATACTTAATAGATATTGAATCTGTTGGTACTCTATACATTCTTTCACCGTCAACAATAAATTCATATTCACTGCTCGGTGTAAAACCAACTAAATCTTCTTTGTGTATATCTTTAAGTTCACTATCAACGTGTTTTATAATACCACGTAATGGAACTTCTTTTTCTATAATATCATTTGATTGAATTGGCTTAACAAAACAATAGCCTTTTGGTGCATGCCATTCACCGTTTTGTTTATATAAAAATATTTGTTCTGGCCTTACAAAATACTTATCTTCTTTATAGTATGCTCTACCATTTTTTTCTATACCCCTAACGTCATACCAGCGACGAAAAATATTATGGTGTACAATAACCTCATCACCTATTTTTATTTCAGTATTAAACGCTTTTGGTGTAGTAAGTACTATTCCAGATCGGCTAACATATCGGTGATCAGAAATTTCTGAATTTAATAACAGTTCTATATCACCAATTTGTTTTGTATTATTATATCTTTTGTTTTTAGGCTTGATTATAAAATCAAATATGCTTTGCATTAATATTCTAAATTATATTCTACGGCTATTGCCATGTTTTTATTAAAATCTTTCCAAGGCAATACATTTCCGTCTTTTTTTATAAAAATTGAAAACTTATCTGGTTGCTCAACTATATCGCAAATAATATGGTGACCATATACTTCTTGCCCAACGGAATAGTGCATTGCATCGTTTTTATAATCTCTGCCTATACTTATTTTTCTTACGAGTGACATTATTCAATTATATTACTTTTTAATTTACCGGTTCGTAAATCAACTTTTACATCACCGTATTTTTCTTTTAAACCATTTTGGAAGTCTCTCAAGTCGCCTCTAATTATAGTTATTCCATGTAGTATATCATGTTTTTCTATTTCTAGCTCTCCTAATCTTTGTCCTCCTTGTTGTATATTTTTAACAAACTCATTCAATTGATTAAGTTCGTTTTTAGTTACTTTATGTTTACTCATTATATTTAATTTTATTTTCTTTGTGGTGCTTTATCTAAAAACCAGTTTTTATACTTTTCTCTTTTTTCACATATATAGTCAATATATTTATCAACTTTTTCTTGCCAGTTTTTATCTATTTCAGGATTTATAATACCTGACTTGTAGCATGAGAATGTTTTATTAATATATTCTTTTGCTTTATCTTGATGATATAACAAATGATTATTTATACAATAAAACGAACCTCTTTGTATATTATTCCAAACATCTACAGGTTGTGTGCTTTTTCCTAGCACAACACCATAAACGCAGCTTTCGCTAATATGTGTTGTATAAACACCTTTAGCTTTCTGTAAATAATAATACATGTTTATATTTCTTGGTAGTATATTTTCTTCACCAAAAAAATCTTTTAATTCACCTATAATTTGATGTGTTGTTATAGGATGCGGTTTAAAGTATACATTATTACCATGTTCATTAGCAATAAACTTTAACCTATTTAAACAAACATTTTCTCTAACCTTATTTGATCCTGGTAATACAACTATATAATCTTTTGCAGGATACCTAGATAAAGCTTTTTCGTCTCTTTCTAAATATTTGTTTGCTTTATTATTTACAATTCTATTTACTAACCAATCTGCATAATCAACTTCATCACATTTTTCAGTACAATGAAATGCATCAATTAATTGTTCGTTTCTTAACTTAAAGTTTAATGGTTGTAAATAAAAGTTACCAGCATATTCTGTATATGCTAAAGTTTTAAAATATGGCATCTCTTCTGCCATAACATCGTAGCTACTTTCTAAACCTCTTTCGCTACATTTTCTAATTACATAACCTTCAACCTGTTCTAGGTTATATAATTGTTTGTCTTTTTTTAAAGGCCCGATTCTTTTATCGAGCTCTTTTTTGTTAAACATTTCCATAAATTAAATTTAAATTCTACTATTATATTTATTACATGGTTTTATTTAATACTAACTTCTTGGGTGATGCACGGTATCTCCAGGTTGTCCAGATCTAGTTGAAGGATCATACCATGTGGTAATAACCGTCGTGCTTGTATCAAAGCTTGTTGAATATACAGTATTAACTATTGAATTAGTTGTTGTAGTTGTAGATGTGTTAAATTCTGTATTCGTGCTAGTATTATAAACAGTATTTGTAGTTGTATTAAATGTTGTTGTTGTGCTAGTATTATATACAGTATTTGTAGTAGTATTATACGCTGTAACTGTATTATATACTGTGGTTGTTGTATATACTGTAGTTGTACTTGTATTATAAGCTGTTGTTGTTGTATGATTTGTTGAAAATGTTGTACTAGTTGTTTTACTAGTTGCTGTTGTAGTATTATAAACAGTTGTAGTAGTTGTGCTAGTATTAAATACAGTATTAGTTGTTTTATCTGTTGCAATAGTCGTCGTTGTACTTGTGTTAAATACAGTCGTTGTTGATGTATTAAACGTGGTAGTTGTATTTGTTGACGTGTTAAATACTGTTATTGTAATAGTATTAGTTGAATGACTTGTATCTCTACGTACTTCAGAAATTACTTCTGTGTTTCTAGACTCTTCATAAACAGTCGTTGTTGTAGTACTCGTATTGTACGCAGTAGTCGTTGATCTATTTGTACTAAACGTTGTTGTATAAACGGTATTGGTTGATGTTGACGTATTAAATGTCGTGGTGTATACAGTTGTAGTATTAGTACTTGTATTAAATACAGTCGTTGTGCTCGTATTAAATGCTGTAATCGTAATTGTCTGCGTAGATTTTTCAGTTGATCTATATATAGCTGATGTTGACAACGTGTCATTAAATGTTTCAAAACTTGTTGATGTACTTTTGCTAGTGCTTATTGTAGTTACTTTACCCGTATTAGTTGATGTATTATATACAGTTGTAGTATTTTTATTCGTACTAAAAGTTGTTGTGTATACTGTAGTTGTATTAGTGCTAGTATTAAATGTTGTAGTATATACTGTGGTCGTACTTGTAGATGTGTTAAACACCGTTGTTGTACTTGTATTGAACGCAGTTATTGTAATAGTATTTGTTAACTTACTTGTATTTCTATTTATAGCTACAGTAGATAAAGTATCTCTAAATGTTTCAAACGATGTATTAGTTGTTTTACTTGTTGATTTACTGCTTGATGTTGTTGTACTAGTATTGAACGTTGTAGTATATACAGTTGTTGTAGTTGTATTTGTACTAAACGTAGTTGCTGTATTTGTGCTTGTATTGAAAACAGTATTAGTGCTTGTGTTAAATACTGTTGTTGTATTAGTACTTGTATTGAAAACAGTATTTGTTGTTGTTGACGTATTGAACGTTGTTGTTGTAGCTGTGCTCGTGTTAAACGTAGTCGTTGTATTAGTACTAGTGTTAAATGTCGTTGTAGTATTATGATTTGTACTAAACGTTGTTGTATATATTGTAGTTGTATCTCTATTCGTACTAAATGTTGTTGTTGTTGAAGTACTTGTATTATAATTAGTTGTAGTATTTTTACTAGTAGCTGTGGTTGTATTATATACTGTAATTGTATTTGTACTAGTATTAAATACAGTTGTAGTACTTGTACTGGTATTAAATGTTGTGGTTGTATTTTTATTTGTACTAAAAGTTGTAGTCGTGGTTCTATTTGTTGACTTAGATGTACTTCTGTTTGTACTAAAAGTTGTAGTAGTATTTTTACTTGTACTGAATGTTGTGGTATAAGCTGTTGTTGTACTGGTACTAGTATTAAATACTGTGGTCGTACTTGTATTAAACGCGGTAATTGTAATTGTTTGCGTTGTCTTAGATGTATTCCTATTTATTGCAACTGTTGAAACAGTATCTCTAAATGTATCAAACGTTGTAGACGTAGATTTGCTTGTAGACTTACTGGTGCTTGTACTTCTAGTAGTACTAAATGTCGTGGTGTATACAGTAGTTGTTGATGTACTTGTATTATATGCTGTACTTCTAGATGTATTATACGTAGTTGTTGTAGTAAATGTAGTTGTAGTACTTCTTCCTTCAACAGTAGTTGTTGAGGTATTGAAAGTAGTCGTTGTTGATGTACTTGTATTAAATGTCGTGGTTGTACTTTTACTAGTGCTAAAAGTTGTCGTTGTACTTCTTGACGTTCCAAATGTTGTTACTCTAGATGTTGTTGTAGATGTATTATACGTGGTAGTGGTTGTGGTACTTGTATTAAATACAGTATTAGTTGTATATACTGTTGTTGTACTTCTTGACTCAGTTGTGCTTCTACTAGTGTTAAATGTTGTAGTATATACAGTTGTAGTTGCAGTACTTGTATTGAAAGTGGTTGTTCTGCTCGTATTAAAAGTTGTTGTATAAGCAGTGGTAGTAGTGGTACTTGTATTAAAGGTTGTCGTTCTTGACGTATTGAATGTAGTGGTAAACGTTGTTGTAGTACTTTTACTAGTATTATATGTTGTAGTAGTAGTATATACCGTAGTCGTTGATCTAGACTCTGTTGTCGATCTACTGGTAGCAAATGTTGTTGTTGTACTTTTAGATGTATTAAAAGTAGTAGTTGTTGACCTAGAGGTTGCGAATGTTGTAGTTGTAGACCTACTAGTAGAAAAATAACTAGTATATGTAGTTGTTCTACTGGTATTATACGTTGTAGTCGTATTAAACGAAGTCGTTGTTGACCTGCTTTCAGCTGTTAAATTACTGGTAGCGAAAACCGTTGTTGTACTTCTACTTGTATTTGGCATTTTAACTTATTGTTTCACCTGATATAGGTATTATTATTTTACCACCTGTTTTTAAATGTGTAGTATAATGATTTACTAAATTTGTTTTATGGTCTTGTGTTATATCACTTGGTAAAGCCCATAAATCACATATTATAATATCGTATGTTTTACTATTTGCTGGAACATACGCCCATTCGTCTCCCTGTATTACTGTTATATTGCTATTAATCCAATCTACATAGTCTATAATCTGCTGATCACTCTCAATTACATCGATGCTCGTTACAGACTTATTGTTATATATATAATCGGGTGCACAACCTAAATATAAACCTAAATATAAAATATCTCCCCATGTTGCACTATCGTATTGATCGCTTGTTAAATCCCAGCCTAAACTATCACCATCGCCAGCAATTTTTTTGTGTGCTACACTAAGATTTTGTCTGCAATGAAACACATCATCTTTATATTTAAATGTAGAAATAGTTATTGTTTCAGTTGCACTTTTATCTTTCGTTACTTTTTCTATAACAAAGTTGGTTTTATTTGTAGCAGCTATATTGCTTTCGTTAAAATAGTTTTCCATTATTTACCAATTTGTTTAAATTCAACATCTAATTCATCTTGACCATAATTTACATAATCATAACCACCTATTTTTGAAACTAAGTTAGGATGTAAATGTTTAACTTCATCTGCCATAACACCTTGCCATAAACCTTCATACACATTATTTATAAATCTAAATTGATAAATATTAATTCCTTTCGGTGATACACCTATTAGTTTAATATCTTTTTTGATTCTTCTATCTGAAAAACCACCACCACTACATTGGTTTACAGCTGTGATTAATCCAGAACCACCTGTAACAGTAATAAAATGCGTTGCACCAAAGCTACCACTTGTATCTTGATAAGCATATAATCCATTTGCTAATGTTGATGAAGCACTAGAATTTGTATATGCTACAGAAGAGTTTGCTGTAGGAACGCCGCCTGGCGAAGGGTTGCTAATCCAAAGGTTACAACAAATAAATTCATTACATGCATCGAAATACGTTGTAGCAGTTGAATTATAACCTACTTGGGTTACAGAAACTGACGTAGAATATACAGTTGTTGTAGTTTTAGACGTGTTATATGTTGTCGTAGTAGCATAAGCTGTTGTAGTGGATTTAGATGTTCCTGTAGCTCTACTTGTATTAAACGTTGTTGTTCTAGATGTTACAATACTTGTCGTATATGTTGTAGTCGTTGCTTTAGACGTATTAAACGTAGTAGTTGTCGCTCTAGTTGTATTATAAGTCGTAGTAGTTGATCTAGTTGTATTGTATGTTGTTGTTGTTGTATAAACAGTAGTTGTGCTTCTTGATTCTGTTGTACTTTTGGATGTATTATACACTGTTGTTGTTGATCTAGTTGTAGATCTTGAAGTTGCAAAAGTAGTTGTTCTTGAAGTTGCAAACGTAGTTGTTGTACTTTTTGTAGTTCCTCTTGAAGTTGCAAATGTTGTTGTTCTAGATGTTGCAAATGTAGTCGTAGTTGATTTGCTTGTCGACTTAGAAGTACTAAATGTGGTTGTTGTTGTATACACAGTTGTTGTGCTTCTACTTTCAGTTGTATTTCTATTTGTACTAAATGTAGTTGTAGTTGATCTACTGGTAGCAAATGTTGTTGTAAACGAAGTTGTTGTACTTGTATTAAATGCTGTTGTTGTTGCTGTACTTGTGTTAAACGTCGTAGTTGTTGATCTACTAGTAGAAAATGTTGTAGTAGTAGCTCTTGTTGTATTATAAGTTGTTGTTGTTGTGTATATGGTACTAGTGCTTCTACTTGTAGTTGTTGTTGTAGATGTAGCAAAAGTCGTTGTCGTAGATGTATTATAAGCAGTTGTAGTTGCTTTACTTGTAGATCTACTCGTGTTAAATGTTGTTGTTGTGTTTGTTGACGTATTATAAACCGTTGTTGTAGTCGTACTTGTATTGAACGCGGTTATTAACGTAGCTATTGAATTTCTTACGAATGTAGCAAAAGTTGTTGTATATACAGTAGTTGTATTTTTTGATGTGCCAAAAGTTGTTGTTCTAGATGTACTAAAAGTTGTTGTAGTTGATTTGCTTGTAACTGTACTAGTATTAAATACTGTTGATGTAGCTGTGCTGGTATTAAATACAGTCGTTGTAGATGTATTGAATGTTGTTGTAGTATCTGTACTAGTGTTAAATACTGTGTTTGTTGTTCTTGTTGTTGAAAACGTTGTAGTAGTTGCTTTACTTGTACTAACAGTAGTTGATGTTGATATTGAAGTTGGCACAGTTGTTCCAAACGTTGTAGTTGTAGCAGTACTCGTATTAAATACAGTTGTTGTTGTGGTTGATGTATTAAATACTGTACTTGTTGGTTTACTAGTTATAGTAGACGTATTAAACACAGTATTAGTTGTTCTAGTTGTGCTAATAGTAGTTGCTGTTGATCTAGTAGTATTATAAGCTGTTATAGTATTTATACTTGTATTAAACGTTGTAGTGGTGTTTTTATTTGTACTAAACGTTGTTGTTGTAGATTTGCTTGTTGAAACCGTAGTGTTTTTATTTGTACTAAACGTGGTAGTTGTATTCGTTGATGTATTATATATAGTGGTCGTGGTTTTTGACGTTTGTTTAGACGTACTAAATGTAGTCGTTACAGTTGTACTGGTATTGTAAACTGTTGTTGTTGTAGTTGATGTATTATAAGCAGTTATCAACGTTGCAATAGAGTTTCTAACAAAGGTTTCAAATGTTGTAGTATACTCTGTAGTGGTATCTCTAGATGTATCAAAAGTTGTCGTTGTACTAGTATTGTAATTAGTCGTAGTTCCTCTACTGGTTACAGTACTTGTATTAAAAGTTGTACTAGTTGCTTTATTAGTTATTGTACTTGTGTTAAATATAGTGTTGGTAGTCCTATTTGTACTAATTATAGTTGCAGCCTGTGTAGTTGTGGTTGTATTATATACAGTCGTAGTGGTTGTAGATGTATTATACGCTGTTATTAAAGTTGAAATTGAGTTTCTTATAAAAGTACTTGTACTTGTATTATATATAGTGGTTGTATCTCTACCTGTATCAAATATAGTAGTGGTAGTACTCGTGTTATAATTTGTAGTTGTAGATCTTTGCGTTATTGTACTTGTATTATAAACCGTTGTAGTATTTTTATTTGTAATTGTGCTAGTATTAAATACCGTGGTTGTGTTTGTGGAAGTATTATAAATAGTTGTAACAGTTGTACTAGTATTATACGCGGTAATTAAAGTATTTATTGTATTTTTTACAAATGTACTTGTACTTGTATTATATACTGTTGTCGTATTTTTTTGTGTAGAAATTGTTGTTGATGTGGATCTACTTGTGCTAATTACAGTGGATCTACTTGTACTAAATGTAGTTATTGTACTTGTATTAAATGCTGTAGTAGTATTGTGATTAGTACTGAATGTAGTTGTAGTATCTATTGAGGTAGGAACTGTAGTACCAAAGCTTGTTGTAGTATCTGTGCTGGTATTAAATACTGTTATAGTACTTGTACTTGTGTTGTAATTAGTTGTTCTGCTTTCCGTTGCAATTGTAGACGTTTCAGTATTTTTAGTCGTTTCAACTGTGGTATCTCTATTTGTTGAAATAACTCTTAAGCTACTTGTTGAAACAGTGGTATTTCTATTTGTTGAAACAGCTGTGTTTCTGTTAGTTGCAAAAGTTGTTGTAGTACTTATAGGATATGCTGTATTCCTATTAGTAGTTGTTGTACCCGCGGTATTTTTAGATGTGTTCCAAAAATCTATTCTGTTCCAAAGCCACCTCATTAGTAAAAAGTTTTAAGGTTGAGGATAACTTCCGAAATTACCTACATAGTTAACTAGTATTTTATTGGTTGCAGCTACAAAATAAGTTAATATTGCAATTTTATTTGCAGTTAAATTAAATGATATTGTACTACCACCTGGGGTATAAACTGAGGATTGTAAAGCGGCCCAAGCCAGTGAGCCTGTTGTTGAAGGGTTTGTAATTACTATAGTACCGGCTTTACCAACATTGCTGCTAATTTCTGAAAACGTTATTGTATTTGTAGCGTTTTGCGCAGTTACATTATAATTGTTTTCACCGGCATTTAAATCTATAGTATGTGTATTACTACTATGTGTTACGGTTGTGAAACCTAATATAGCAGCATTTGCAAAGTTAGATATATCGCCTAACGTGTAATTCTTGGTTGAACCTGAAACATCGGTTCCCAGTAATTTATCACCGCTGGTTAGCTGGGAATCATTCCCTATATCTTTTATTCTAGGCATTATTTTTTAATTATATTTGTAGATTTTTCAATCCCACGCGAACCGAAATAGGAAATAACAACTGCCATCATAACCTTTTCGAAAGTGTCATTCCACAATGCGTTAATTTGAAAATCTATTGAATTTACTGAATCTAATATACCAGCAAAAGAAAATACAACAATACACCATATTAAAACCATAGGTCGTACGTTTTTTGAAAGCCACGAGTCTGAAGCGGAATCCGCCTTCCACCTCATGCTTATTGACTCCATTTCTTTATTTTGCTGATCGTATATTAGCTGTTGTAATTTAATCTTATCGTCTGTAGATATTTTTGCTTTACCTATTTCAGCAATAGCTTCTTTAGGTGAAGTTACACCGTTTAATACAGCTCCAAGTTGTGGTGAAACAACTGAAGCTGCACCAAATAATAATTTACCTACGGTTGTATCTTTAAACTTTTTTTTATCGGACATTAATTAAATCCAAATTTAAGATTAATATTCTTTTTGCCTTCTTTAAATAAAGAATCAGATAACTTTTGATAATATTTTAACTCTTTTTCAAGGGAAGGTGAGTTTTTTCTTGTCCAGCCTTGATCGATTGTAAGATTGTTTCTATCATTTGTAAGTTCTACAGATCCACGACTATTCATAAAATCTTTAATTCCACTACTACCTTTTTTGTCATATGCAAATACTCGAGGTGGTTGGCCAGCAGCTTCTCCGTATTGGCTTATACCAAAATTGTATTGATCACTACCAGTATTTTGGTTCGGAATATTTAAATTTCCAAATTTTCCTGGATTATAATTATTATTTATATTAGCCATAAGACTGTCTTTAGAATATTGCCTTTTAACTTGGTTGATACATTTTCTCCTAAGTCTCTTAATGCTCGTTGATATTCCTTTTCTTTTGATAAGTGATCTACTTTAGGGGCACTAACGTCTACGTTATCTAATTTAATAGTTGATACTTCAGGATCAGTTGATTTAGATCTGCCAATCATTGGCATTGCGCTGATATTTGCAGCGTCTTTTGTTTTAAAGTTTGTAGGTGAATAATTTTCTTTATCACCCATTTTCATTGAATATCCCATTTTTGTTGCGGAGTTATTTATAGCATCATATTTGCCCTGTTCCCAGCCATCTATTTTGCCGTTGTTATTAATATCTTTTACTTTGTATTTTTTTGCCATTTTATTTAATATATTTATTTGTTAATTTGCCATCTGGCGTATAATGGCCATATAATTTGCCACCCACCCTGTATTCTGGCATACTAGGTGAATAATTTTTGTATCCTTTTGGAACATAACCTCCTTGTACTTTAGGTACATCACTTGTTAAATTTTGAATACGTTTATTTATATTATTTTGTATTGTAATATTTGAAGGTGTTGGAGGAACAAAACGTTTTGGAGCGCTTAATTTTGCATATTGCTTAGGTGTATTAGTAAAAGCTTTAAATATTCTACTAAAAGCTTTCCCTTTTCCTATATAGCCAACAGGTGCTGTTAGTAAAGCCACTTTAGCTACATCTTGCACAAAAGGATTGTTTTTAACTCTTCTAAAAAAAGAAGTTAAAGCGCCTGGTGCTTGATTTATAGTTCCTTGATCTCTTTGCGAAAAAGTACTTGGATCATCATTTTGTTTAGATCCCATTTTCATTGAATAACCCATTTTAATCTTTTTTATATTTATATGGAAATAAAGCATTCATTGCTTTACGTCTTCCTTCACAGCCACAAGGTATATTTAATCCTTCAGATACTGAATCTACCATTTTTTTAATGCCTGTTGCTTTTGTAAAATTATGTATGCTATCGCCTAATCCTCTTGGTTTCATATTAACAATTCCATTTTCTTCTAGCTGCTTTACCTCTTTCACTTGTCCAGCTACGAGATCTAGCACAGAATGATTTTCTTCTTTTCCAAGCCTTGCTACCTTTCTTTAATTTTGAAGGCGGTGTAGTAACCGCTGTTTTAAGTTTACTACCAGGGTTGTCTCTTCTATATTTAGCTACGCCTTTTTTAGTCATACCTCCTCCAGCTTTGGAACCAGTACCTCTACCTTTTTTTACTTTAGCGTAATATCCTTTTGACTTTTTCCTTGAAGGAGCGTTTTTACTTGGCATACTTTTTAGTTTTATTATATATAACTTTTTCCCACGGTAAGCTAGGATGTCCTTCTTTTACAGACGATCTTGCGATAGTATGCATAGGTGATCCAACTGTGGGTTTATAATATATGTTTTTATTATCATATCTAACAGTTCCTTTACGAAATTGTTTGATATGTTCCATTTCATGCTCAACGGCATGTTTTTTATTTTCTTTAGATAGATCTTTATTAATGTGTATTGTCATATCATTATTAGCTGCTCCCCAATGGCCATCTTCTAAATCTTTCTCAAATACAGGTATATCATAAGTTGATAGCTCAGGATTGATACCTAATAATTCGGGTATATTACTTTTCATTGTGTAGCCCATTATCGATCTATATCTTTAATCATATCATCTATAGCTTTGTTATAGACTTTATCAGTATATGATTTATTATTATAAAATACACTTCGCTCGCTTGTAGGTAAGTTTTCTTGACCGAGCATTATTCTGTATATACGAGATATAAGTTGACTACATTTAAATGAGGTTTTGTATATACTGTATTTATAGTTGTTCTATTTCTTTGCCTCCATACATCAATCCAACCATCACGCCTTAAACGTTCCCATCTATCTTTGTCCCAGCTATATGTATAAGAGCCATCAATAAATTCATTACGTGTAAATCGTGATTTGCAATCTAAATAGATTAAAAGTTCTAAATCTGCGTCTTTTAACCCATAAGTTTTACAGGCCCACTTTCTAATGAGCCTGTAATACTTAAGTAAGTTTAGTTCACGCAAATTATGCGCGTCTAGTCTCATTATGCATCAAGTGTGATCGCACATGCACTAATATTGCTATCAACATAAACAGAGTTTACGTCATCAGCGACAACAATAGAAGCAGCAGAGTAAGCGTCAGCACATGCATTAGCAATAGACTGGAAAACAGTTTTTTCACTGTCCGCAGTAATTGTCAATGTAACTTTGTCGACACTAGCAGCTTGCCCGTCTCCAAGAGATCCAGGAGCAAATTTGATAATTAATGACCCATCAGAAGCAACAGTCGCAGACTGTAGATTTGATAATGGGAACATTGCTGCGTCATCAGCAGCATCAATAAAAATCAAAAACTTTTCTTGTAATTTTGCCATTTCAATAATTTTTAAAGGTTAAACAATAAATTCAGCACGACTAAATTAAATTTCAATTGTTTATTCAATAATAACTATATCTGCCATCTTAATAACATAGTATAGTTTATCATTCCATTCAATACCATGACCGGCGTGCTTGTCATAGTGTATTACGTCACCAGGTTTTACAACCTCAACGAGGTTACCTACTGATATAACTTTTCCTTTTAGATATCTTACATCTTTATTTTGATCTTCTGTAAGTTCTAATCCGCCAATTTTTTTTGGCGCTTCTTTTATTTTTTCAAAGACTACGTAGTAATTAATCGCTTGCATTTTCTATTCTTATATTACTGATTACACAATCCGCTGAAAAAATTGTACTTGCAACACTAACCGCATTTTTCAGTGCTGTCTTAGTTACCAGTACAGGATCAATAATGCCAGCTTTTATCATGTTCACTGGCTTTTCTGTTACAACATCTAATCCTCTTCCATAAACAGGATACTCTATGTATGGTAAGTTAGCATTTTTAAGTATAGTAGCATATGGTGCTTTTAATGCTTCTAGTAATAATTCTTCACCTAAGCCGTTAGGCTTAATTTTTTTGGAAGCATTTAATAAAGCAACTCCACCGCCTGGTACAATACCTTCTTGTAATGCTGCTTTAGTAGCATATATTGCATCTTCGACTCTATCTTTCTTTTCTTTCATTTCAACTTGAGAGTCCGCTCCGACTTTAATCATCGCTACTTGGCCGTTCAACATTGCTAATCTTTCACGTAGCTTCTTCTTAAAGAACGGATTTTTTTCTTCTTTTATCTTATTCTCAACTAACTCTACTCTTTCTTCTAAATCTTCTCCTGCATTGATTGTTTGCAATACTGTATGTTTATCATCGGTTACCGCATATTTAGCTTCACCTAAAACAGTTGGTACTATAAGATCTAAGTCATCACCTAGTTCTTCATTCATAACAGTCGCTCCTGTTAATATCGCAAGGTCTTCAATCGTATCTTGTTTAGTGGGGCCGAATCCAGGCAAATCTACAACATTTACTTTTATATTACCTTTGACTTTGTTAGCTAATAACGCCGCCATAGGTTGTTGTGCTACGCCTGCAACGATCAATAAACTCCTTTTATTTGTAATAACAAACTCCAATACTGTTTGTATTTTACGGATATTAGGTATTTCAGATGTAACTATGAGTACGTACGGGTTTTCTAGCTCTGCTTTACCTTTATCCTTGTCTGTTTTAAAATATGGCGATTTAAGTCCGCAACTAAATCTTGTGCCCTCTACGAATTTTACGTATGTGTCATGGGTCGTCGGACTCTTCCATAAGGACGACACCATCCTTACCTACTTTTGAATAGGCTTGCGATATAACTTTTCCAAGAGCTTTATCATTGTTACAACTAATTGCTGCAACACCTTCTAACATGTCTTCTGTAACTTGTACAGCTTTTTTATCAAGAAACTTCGTTACTTTGTCTAAACCTGAATTTAGACCTTTCTTAATTTCTCTAGTGTTATTATCGCCTTCTGCATTCATTGTTAAATGCAACAGTGAATTAGCAAGCACGGTAGCTGTTGTAGTACCATCACCTGCTTCTTTAACTGTGTTTTTAGCTGCTTCTTTTAATAAAGTTGCACCTATATTTTCGACCGGATCCAGTAAGACTACGGATTCTGCTACCGTTACACCGTCTTTTGTTATCACCGGTCTTCCCATTGCGTCTTCATATACAACGCACTTTCCTGATGCACCAAGAGTGGACTTTACTGCTTTTGTCAGCTTATCCACTCCCTGCATTATCTTTAATTTTGCATCTGAACCATAATTCAGATCTTTTACTATCTCACTTGGGTTATTATATTCCATTAAATTAAATTAATTAAGTGGTTTATTCAAATGTTTTTACTACTTTTGGCCCTTTTGCAAAATCTAAGCGCTTTTTGTAGTGTTCGATGCTTCCATCTATAGCAGCTTCTGCTGATTCGATGGTTTCTCTTCTGGTTACGTCTGTCCAATTGTCGGTTGGATTACCATTTGCATCTAAATTCTTACATTCAGTCTGATAAAATCCGTTTGGTAGTTGAACAATTCTCCAATTTTTTTTGTCTGCGAAAAATTCCCATGTTTTTCTGGTTTCTTCGGATATTCCTTGATTACTATTATTCGTCCAGGAATAGGTTTTGTAATAATATGTCATTGGTTTTGGTTATATTTAGATAATTACGTAATATAGGTTAATTTTTAACTATCCTATAGCTATATACGAAATTATTGCGGTATCAGCAGCACCTTGAAGTTTTACGGTTAAGCTATTTGTACCAGGTTGCACTCTTTTTATGTATCTACCGTTGTCATTAAAGCTTATAGTAGCAGTTACTATAGAACTTGCAGTTATACCACTTACTGTAAACGTTTGTTCATCTGTACCGTTACTCATAGTTACTTGGCCGAACCGTATAAGCTTGTCTGTATCTATAGTTAGAGTGCCTTTTACAACTAAATCAGTTAAATCGTTTATCGCGGCTGTATTGGCTTCTCTATCAATGTAGTTTTTTATTGCTGATATTGGATAATTTGAGCTAACACCAGTATTTGTATCTGTTCCCGCTAGCTTTTCGTTACCTGTTATATCTTTGTCAATTTTTAAATTTCGTATGTTTGGCATAATTACTCTTTTTTAGTGCCTCTACCGAAGCTTCCACGGTTCTTTTTTACTGAAACAAATCGTTTGGTCTTATGGTCATAGTCTTTTCCTTTAAGCTTTACACCACGTTTTTTAGCTTTTTTACGTAATCTTTGGTTTTCAGCCTTTTTTCTTCTACGATCTGCAGTCATTGCGTATTTTTTGTCCCTAACTGCTTTTCTTCTTTTAGCAGCTGGTGATAATTTCTGTGCCATACTAGTTATTATTACGTAGTGTTACAAATATATAAGTAAAGGGTTACATCACCGTATTTCCTCTGTATCCTATAAAATAAAATTGTATATATTTACCCCACCACCCCCTTTTTTATTATATTTTGTATAAAAGTTTTACCTTTTTACAGTACGAATACGACTATATATAGATATTATAAGTGTAAAAAGAATTAATAATTAACTTAATAAATTTAAATAATATGAATAATACTAAATTAAACAATGCAATTTCTAAACTAACTAAGAAAGAATTATCTGAAATCTTTCCACCAATTACGAGAAACAATTTCGTAGTGCGAAAGAACTGGTACGGTAGAAACCAAATCATTACC
>FUIF01008194.1_pt1 | contig 24109 bp, 28 predicted proteins | sample 1003461 | NCBI WGS metagenome assembly FUIF01 (sample SAMEA80401918, study PRJEB19352) | marine metagenome | reverse complement strand
TTGATAAGAACATCACCTATAGACTGCCCGTTAGCGTTCCCTAGACCAGACAGTACAATCATGCCGTCAGAAGTTACTGAAACGGATCCTGGAGACCTAGAAACCTCAGTATCAACTAGAATATTTTCTGGCTGGCCTTGTTCTTCAGCCCTTGGGTTCTTCAAAGAAGATTTCGTGAGCGACTCAGGCAAGAATGGAGTAATATTAATCTCTCCATTAATTCTATCTGGGGAGAACGTAATGCTATCCCTAAGCTCCGAAAAACCTTCGCCTCCAGCCATTCCTGGAGCTACAGTAACTGTTTCCTGTGTTCTGACGATGCTGTCAAAAAGTCCCTGGTATGCAGCCATTTGGTTTCTTTGTTTTGATGTAGGGCTCATCTTTTCCTCTTCAGGAGACTTTCTTAACCCCACCCCCTCAACAGCCTCATTTATATACTCAGCAATCAGGTCTTCATCGGTATAGCCTTCTATAAACGTTTCTCCGTCATCATTATACAGGTCAGACAGCTCAAGATTATTTCTTCTAGCCTTGTCAATTCTGTATTTATTTTGAACCGACCTAGGGTTGTTGTTCCACTTGTTGGTAGCAATTTCCTCCACATTAGATTGATCTACCGCTCTATTCGAGGCATACTCTGACCTAACGTCCATAAAATCACCTTGTCCAATCTCTGGCCTCCAGAACTGGTCGGGCTGGTTTCTCCAAACGTTTTGGAAAAAATCAACACCCTCTTGCATAACGTTTCCATCCTGATCAAGGACATTGCCTATAATTTGTCGGTTGCCAGCCTCCCCTAGTATTTCTGCGCTTGCGAAAGCTCCCTGCTCCCATGTTGCGTTTCTTTTATCAAGCAACTCCTCGTTTCCCGTAAACACGGTTCCGTCTTCACGGTCTGGATTAAGTATACTTTGCTGATAAGATTGCCTACCAGCTGCGCCTGTCTGCCCCCATCGCTTCATCTCACCATAAACGTTGTTGATAAAAGCGATATCAGAAATTAATTCGCGAGAACTAGAATAAGAGTTTTCTGAGTTTGGGTCTAAACTGTTTGCAAGCTCCGTTTGAAGATCTTTTAAAAGCTTAGCATCACCAGAAGCAAGTCCAGATACATCAAAGTCGTATATGTTCTGAAGCTGTTGGGTTCTAAACTCCCTGTTCTTTTGTTCTTGAGCTATTCTTTGCTCAAAGTTAGCAGCCCTTTGTCTCTGGATAAGACCAAGCTGCTCATTCACCATCTGGGAATAAGTCTTCCCTCCGCCTCTTTGGGGTAGTGAAGGAACTTGACTAGGGAGTCCGTTTGCCATTATGCTTCGTTAAATTGTGGTTGACTAAAGACACTGCGAACAGCTTCGTATAGAGCCATAAGCTGATCCATAGTTGGTTCTTCACCAGAATCCACAATCTGCTCGATGCCTTTGTATGCCATGCTAATTTCTTCCCCTTGTTCTGGGTTGAGGATGTATTCTCCGCCTGTAGCTTCAGCTTCTTTTACGCCTGTCTCCTCGTCGATGATAGCCTTCTTGTTAGTGCTGTGGTCGAACTCCCCTTCTAGCTTTGTGACTGGTGCGTTCATCCCACCTTCTTCGAGGATAGCAATAATTACGTCTTCGTTCATCTTACCACCGTGGCCGTACTTCACCCTGCCTCCTTGAGCCGCTGGTAGCCCTCCGCCCAAAGCGCCCAACAAGGATCCAACGCCTCCTCCAGCATCAGAAATGGCAGAACTCAACGCTTGTTCTCCAGCGTTAATCGCACCTCCACCGAGCCCTGCAAGCCCTCCAGTCGCAGCTGCAATACCGATGTTCGCAAGCCCGCCTATACCAGCTGCCAATTCCCTCCCTTCTCGCCTGTCTTGCATCAGCGATATTCTGACGTGCTTGAGCCCTATCCGCCAGGGCCTGCTGTCTATCTCCCTCCAGCAAATTAAGCTGTAAATTCTGCTTCTTCTCAAGCGCTCCCTGCTCCAAATCAGCTAGCCCCCTCATAGCCGTCAGCTCTCTCCCCAAGTCGGCTTGCTGAGCAGCCAGCGTAGCCTGCTGAGCTCTCGCTGTAGAGGCTCCAAGGCCTCCAATAAGTGCTCTTGGATCTGTAGACAAAGCCGCAAGCTCGGTAGCCTGTATGCCCTGCATAGGCGATAAGTCTGTTGGTCTGATACCAGCGGTAGCAAGGTCTCTTTGCGCCTGAGCAATGTCAAACTCAAAAGCATCTAGCCCAGCTCTAGCCTCTTTCCGTCTTTCTTGAGCTTTTCTTTTCTGATTTCTTGCTCTTTTAGCATCTTTTTTAGCTCGTGCAGCGTCAGCAAATCCACCAATGGCTTGCGTCAATCCAGAGATAGCTCCGCCACCAGGGATTAAGCCTGGAATAGCCGTGCCAAACTGATCTCTTCCCCCTCCTGCTGGATCAACCCCAGATAAAAATTGTTCTAAGTTAAAGTCTCCGTTCGCCATAGTCTACAAATTTAAGAATTTTGAGTTAAACGCGCTGCGGAGCTAGAGAAGGCGTAGTCTACGTTTACAGAGTGAAGCTCCAAAGGTTCTCCATCTGCAAAGCATTCAAGCAAAGCTTTGAGATACGGACCCCTCATACTGTCTCCATTTATTTCTGCTGGAGTAACAGCGAATATACCCGACGCATTAAGAAAGAAGTCTTGCAAGGCAGTAAACCAAACGTTAGCGGGTTGTGAACTGGGCGCCTGATTCAAGCTCGACGGAGAGTTAATGATAATTGTCATAACCCCATTCTCTATGTTCGAGATAGTTATGTTCCCGCCAACAGGGTTTACAGGGCTAAAGTCATAGAGGACACCGCTGAGAGAGTTAACAAAGTCACTAAAGGTGTACATGCCGTCGCTTAAGGGAAAGGTTGCACCTTGAAAAAACGCAATGGCCTCCACGCCGTCTCCGAAAGGCGTAGACAAAAAAGAAGAATAGCTAGCTTCGTCTAACGGCAAATCTATTGATATTGTATATACACCTTCAGCCTGAAAAAATTCTTCTGAGGCTTGCGCTATTTCATCTTGAATCTGTTGTATCCCCTCTTCAGAAAGCAGTATAGATGGAGCTGGGACTACGTTTGCGGTAGAGTTGGAAACAGATTTAGGAAGTTCTAAATATTTAAACCCTTCTTTGTCATTTAAAGATGCAAGCTGAGATTCAGTTCCTTGATTGTTTTCATCATCGTACTCGCTATTAGAAGAAAATTTAGTTCTCCATGAGTCCCTGTTTGTCTCTAATGAGATGCTATTGAAGACTTTGACTTCAGATGGAGACTCGTTAAATGACACCTCTAAAAGAGAACGGGCTGAATCACCATTGTAAAAGCTATTTCTTATAGGGTTTTTGTCATGAATCCAAGCCTTGTTTGTGTCGTCTTTAAATGACAGCATCTGATCGTCGCAGTTTGCATAGCAGGTCGGGACAAAAGAATACCTTGTTGTCCATGCGTCTTGCCTTTCAGAAAAAGCAAACGTCACATTAGGTGAATCTAAATCAGTTACTGGCATCAGTACTATTGTTGAAATGCTAAGTCGTTAAAGTCGTAAGTACCAGGCCCTCCAGAAAATCCAAATGCGAATACTCCTAAAAACAGTAGTAAATCCGCAGTGGTAATCGCGTAATCCTGGTTTGCGTCTAGCTTTGCCTCCGTCTTGATGTATTGCGCTAGCTCAAAGTATTCACCAACGTTCATAGTTCCGTCGTTGACAATCCATAAGATTGCATCCAAAGAAGAAGGCCCCGCTAAGATTGGCTCTCCGCCTGGGATTGGAGGGTTGTTTGTAAATGCTGATTCATCAGGCTCAAGATCGTCACCAAAGTTTGAAAGTAAGGATAACAACTCAGGGAGGGCAATGCCTGAAAATTCATCTATATTAAGAACAAATTCAGTTTTAACCTGAGAGCTCAATACATAAAACTCCTCTACGGTTAAATCTCCTCTGCTTAAAATATAGTTGATAGCATCTTGTACGTTTACGAAGTTTACTAATGGAGAGACTGGTGGCGGGTTTGTCGCTGTAGTGGTTTGAGGGGTAAATATAGATCCGCTTGTATCGTATTCCGTGTTGAAAACGGTCAAGAACAAGAGCAAGTCCTGGGTGTCAATGAGCCCGTCGCCAAAATAATCAAAACGGAATTTTGCATACAAGTCGTCGTCTATCCCGTTTAACAAGTCAAAGAGGTTATTAAACGTAGGGTGATTTGCCTGGTTTGGATCGTTCTCTAGGTCTTTCAGGTAGTCTATTGCTAATTCTGCACTCATGTCTTCTGGTGATATATCCGACTCATAAAAGTCATTAAAAGCGTTTGTAAATTCAATGGTTATTTGTGAAACATCAGACGGGGTGATTGATGGGTCTTTCGGGGGCTGGTCAACAAATTGAACATTATATGGAGTGTCGTATTCTTCAAGGTTTTGAATAGACAACAAATACTCTTCTTTAAGGGGGTCAAACCCTCCTACGGCTCTAACCTGCCCTGCGTCGATTGCACGATTTATAGCAGCCCTGATGAAAGAAGAGATGCCTTTTGATGAGATATCTTCAGCGCCACCGCTTCTTGTCCACCTGTATACCTTAGACGTAGCCTTATTGCAGAAGTAAACTTTGTCCCCTGAGTCGTATACCGATGATGGGTCAGTGTCGCACCCTGAGTCTCCAGGATAAACTATAGCTTCATTTAAAACTTCAGTTGATGCGATAATCTGTTGAGTGCCTGAGGCGCTTGATAAAATATTTTTATCAACTGGGACTATACTTGTTTTGTCTCTTTGAATAACAACGATGTATTCGCTGTGATCGGCCATATAGAATATGCCCCCATATCTCTCGGACAAATCTTTGAAGTTTGCCAAAGAAGCATTGAATGAAGAGTAATTTACTTTATTTCCCTCTGGGTTTGTGCGATCAGAATATGTTATCGTTGCTTCCCTTCTTGTTTCAGCAGAGTCTTTAAATATTACGTTGGGCCGTCCAATAAAAGAGTTGTCCGACCTAAACAAATCATTAGCAGATTCAGTTTCGAGCAAAACAGAAACAAAATTTGACTCTGTTAAAACATCGCTAGTGCCCCCAGCAGTATCTAGTATTATATCCTCAAAAAGACCGAATTCATCGTTTCTAACGTTTACGGGAACTGGCCTAAACCAAACGTCACCTTTGTTGATTTCTATTGTAGGGTTGCCTTCGTTATCACTGTAATCAACTTGGTGAACAAGCTGCCCAAATGTTTCTGACAATGGATCATTGTCAAATAAAACATCATACGTATCGCCTATCTCGTAATAAATAAGCTCGTCTACGTCTCTATCTTTTTGAGGGGTTCTCAACTCTATAATGCAGTTGTGGCCCCAAAGGTCAGATTGCGCGAATACATCTCCATGAGTAAACCCAAAAGCTTCTGGATTATCCTTTAGAATAACAAAGTCGCCTTGAGCGTTTTCGGGGACAACTTCGCCATCTTGAAACAAAGGGTTATCAACATCACCCAGTTTAACAAGGTCAACTACTTCAAACTCATACTTATACGGATACTGCCTAGAAAGAGTGAATCCATAGGATATGATCCTTAATTTATCGCCTGGCGAAAACTTGTAAAGGTTGAGACCTCCTTCTGGAGTTCTTGCACCAAAAGAGCTGACATAAGAAATAGGGTGTCCCTGCAAATAATTTAAAGAAACAAATATGTTTGAGTTTTCTTCTGATATCTCTTGACCCGCGTTTTTTGTAAACGCCCCTCCAGCTGAATACTGCACAAAGTCAGACACAGTGGTATTACCAGAATAAGCGATTTTATAACTATGAGCCCATGAAGGCGGCTCATGGTATAGCTTTATTTTAACGTGGGCTGGACCGTGCAGATTCGGGCCCCTCTCTACATTGCTGTATCCCTCTATAAACACGGTGCCTAAATGATTGACAAAGCCGTGTCGTCCCCTTTCGTCATAATAAATAATCCCGAAGTCGTGATTGGCCTCGGTTTTAAACGACCTGTCAAATTCGGAAAGTGCTTCTCCAACAATTATAGAAATACTTTTGATTTCCACATGAGGATGAAGGCGGTTGTAGTTTACAGACTCAGGGTCCAGGACGCCAGGTTCGTCGGGGTCTTCAAAAGGCGCAGGATAAGAAGCCTCTAGAACGCCATCAGTGCTGGGTTGACTAATAGAAAGGAGGGGCATAGAAGTAACAGAGCTATCTAAGTCCGTTACTAAAGATCCCGTATAAAACGTTGTAAAAGCATAATTAAATTGCGCAGGAATGCCTGTGTCCGCGTTGATAAATTGTCCCAAAGGCTGTACGCTTACTGACCCCTGAAAGTAGTTTAAGTTGTCGTCGTAAGCGTTGCCACTACCACCGCCCCTAGCAGGACCCCCACCAGGACCACCCTCTCCATCCATAAGGCAGTATGTAATTGGCGGTGTAATTCCAGTTTCTTCATCGAATCCTGTATCAAGAAGCAAAATGCCGCTGTAAAACTCATTAGCTGCCTCCTGTTCAGCTAAACTAGGAATGTCTAAATATCCTAACTGCAATAGGAAGTTTTTTGCCATCTCTTGGAGTGCGGGATCGCCAATTGCAGGATTAGAGAAGTTATTGTCATTTAACATTTAAATCCCCTAAACCGTATTCCTCAGTAAATTCATCCCATGAACTAGCAATAAACGGACCAGTATACCCTGGGTTTGGGGGATTAATAATACCCTGAACTTGATTTTGTTTTATAGCTACCCAGCCGCTAGACACTTGTTCTTCGATCAACGTAAAATTTTCTCCCTCTCCAAACGTTGGTATTTCATGGACGCACCCAATCAACTCAACATCTTTGACCTGAAGAATACCGATCATTATATGTCTTCTTGTTAAGGTCTGCGTAAGAGGGGTAGATGGTTTACCACATTGAAACCGAAGCGTAGCCTTATAACTATGAAGTGACCGACTGGAACTTTTTCATCAAAGGGAACAGTATCTATTTCACCTACAGCGGCGTTGCGTTTAACAGAACAGATAAGCTTGCTTCTATAGTCTTCGGGTTCTGGGATAGTTCCCGCGTATGGCTGACCAATTATCTCTCCGTCCTGTATATTTAAATCAAAAGAATAAGACGGTGCATTATCAAAAATTTTTCTAAGCGCTTCGAAGTCTGCGTTTGCGGTCTCTGATGATGGATCGAAACCATCCAACGAAAAACCATGAGGCGCTAAAGATGCGTTCAGGAAAGTTCTGTCGTTAAGGTTGTTATAAGTAAGGCAATTCTCAAGGGCTTTAGCCACGAGAGCCGCGCCATTTCCGACTATGTTATAAGTACTACACTTTATCTTGGCTTTAAAAACTAATGTGCCCCCCTTAAATATTAATGGGTTGCCAGCGCTTGTGCCAACAGAAGCTACAACACTTCCGTTACTAAAATAACCAGGAAAGTTAGTCCCAAGATTAGTGGGGACATCAAACTTCCAATTCAGCAAGGAATCGTTTACTTGAGTGCCAATCCCAAAAACATTAGCATTGTTTTGGCTTAAATAATCTGCTCCAGCATCTTCATCAGTTTGGTGGAAAGAAGTCTCAAAATTAGCATTGTTAAAAAGAGTGTTTTCTCCAAACTGTTCTTGAGGTCCTAGTTGCCTAGACTGATGGTAGCTTTTATTGTCTTTAAACTCGTACAGATGCCAATTTTTCATCTGGAGCTATTGTGAGTTTAAAGTCTATAACTGTACCCAAAGATATATTGCTTGGCAAATCGGAGCAGTCGAGCACAAACCCTACGGTTTTTGCATGTCTCTTGTTATCCACTGCCGCATCATAGGCCGTTGATGTACTTGATCCAGGTTGTCCCAAAGACTCAATGACTGGCTCAACCTTAATATTGAACTTTTAAAATCCTCTCCCCTCGGCCTATATACAGCCTCAACAACAGCATTTGTTTTACGTTGTCGAACCCATCTAAATAATTTCCATACATCATCCTGTTTGAAATGGCTGCCTGAGATACAGCATTTCTTGGAACAGAATCAAACTGTTTATTTACTTCGTCCGTACTAACGCCTCTAGATATTCTGTCGTTATAAAAATTATAGGTTTGAAAATCAGAATCAATTAAATCATCTATCTCATCTATAATGCCAAAGTTGCCTGCCGCTCCTTCTTTAGCCAGGATGCGTATCTCTTTTACCTCTTCAATATTTTCAGACGGTATGTTAAGAACACACCTGTTGAATTGAGAATGATCAACATAGGTCTGAGAGCCCTGGTTTAACACAGAGGGAGGAAACGCAACATCAGAGTATGGAGAGATGGCAGACTCAATACCGTCTTTGTAGATGTATTGATACGCAAACTTAAATCCGCCAGATCTTGAAAAACCACTTACAGAACTGCTAGGATCAAAATCAAACTGAAACGTTATTGGCTCTAGAGGCACTCTAGGGCAAGCACATATAAAGTCTGACTCCGCATAGATATTATTGGGGTATGCTTGAGAACCAGAGAATTCAGAAAAAGCTCTATATGCGTTTAGCTTACGAGGCTCATTTACACCATCGGTAAAGTATATAAGAACGTCTTTATCAAAGCTATCCCCTAAATCATCAAGGGTTTTTGATGCGCTTGTATAAACTACATCAGCCTTTACAAAGCCATTTTGAGGAAAATTAAACTGAGTACTTTTGTATATCAGCCTTATAAAAGGTCCTTGAGCCTCACCTCCTGAAGCCGTGTTTAAAATATCGTTTTTATCATAAGCCCAAACGCCTTGATTATTGGCGTTGTTGCTATAAACAAAGAAATACGTAATGCTATTCTTTACATCCTCAACAGATCCTATAACCCTGCAATCACCTGGGAGCTCTTCTCCAGGGTGTATCGAAACCTCCTCGTTACCCCTGATGTTTTTCAGAACGCCGTCGCCCGAATCATTTTTGACGCCTCCAGACAGACCCTCGTTATCAGGACCAGAATAAAGATTCAAGGCATCCAACATGGACACCTTGTTTATGATCTTAGAGTCAGCGTCTGAATTTAAGATCCTTGGTATTCTTTTATCTACAGCCATTAGTATTTAGGCGCTTGCATAAAGTTCTTGCGAATCGTCCTCAACGCTTCATCTTTTGTAAAGTTGCTGAGTCGAGCGTTGGCCTTTCTTCTTTCATTATAGAACTCAGCCCTAGCCCTAGCCTTTTCGTTAGCTGGGACAGAAGACTTGCGCTCAATAATTTTGTAATACATGTAGCAACGTAAAGCCTCCTCTGCGTAAACGTGCACCTCTGGGTCTGAAGACCTAGCTTCATCAGCGATATACTCTATAACCACCTCGCTAACATCGCCGTTGGCTTCTATCTCAATTCTGTTTTGCTCCAGATTTACTCTGTAGTCACCAGGTAGGTGCCCGCCCCCTGTACCATACAGCCTCCCCATGCCGCCTTGATACAAGTAGTTCTCAAAGACGTAAAAATCTAAGTTATCATCCACACTAGAAGAAGATGTGCTCGTGGCTACTTTTGCTTGACTCAACGTCAGTAATTTTGTTTGCTGGTATGTTTAAGGGGCCGCCCTCGCTGTCAAAGAATTAGCAACAGCTGTGTCTGAAACCTCAACGGCAGGAGATTTTCCGACTCTGTGCATGGAGTGGTTGATATTCTTGTTTTGACCGAGAACCCTTATGATTCCATTTTCATCTACAACTCCGATTTTTGACAAATCAACAAAGTCGTCTGGAAGTATGATAGAGTCGTTGGGCTGAATCTCTCTCTTTAAAGACTTTATCTTTTTGCCCAAATCAAACCCTATCTCTCTAATACCTCTGAGCGCAAAGTTTCTGATAGCAGAATCTGATGCGTTGCTCGCATAGTCATCACCGTCTAAAGTGATTATAAAGTCTCTAATTATCTGACTTAATTTTACCTTGTTGAATGCCATTATTCAGCCGCTTCTTCTTGAGTTGAAAATACAGACACCTGTTGATCTCTAAGTCTAATTCCGATTAGCTTAGCCATCTCCATAACCACCTCGTTTAAACAATGAGCAGGAAGCATAAAGTTTCTAGAGTTAGCAGCGTTAAACAGCTCTAATGTCTCTCCAGTGTAGTCTACGACATTAAAATCATAGAAAGGGGGATCCACACTTATCTCTCCGTTACTATTGAAAGATGTTGGTTTAGCATAGTAAGTCATGGTGACGAACTCTACGGTCTGCGGAAATATCTCTATGTCCAAAGCCGACACGAAAGCTACAGGGAAATCCTCTGTAGGATATGAAAGATTACTGCCTATAATTCTTTCAATCTTTTCTGGATCGTAAACTATCTCACAGGTCGTCAAGACTTTACCAGATGATGCTGCATAGGAAGCAGTAAGGGCGTTGCCCGTGCTTATAGAAATAAGCTTAGAAAAATCAGACGGTTTATCTAGTAGACCACCCTCATAAAAAAGATCTTGATTAGATTTTTTCGTGCGAATGAACAAAGAGAGATCCTCTTCTTTCTGCTTTCTGACAGACTTATCTCTACCTGGGTCAAAGTTTTGCCTGCTGATACGCTTAGCATCAACCAGCTCTGTAAACAGCTCGTTGTAGATGTTCATTTGAGCCAAAGCAGCAAATGAATTAAACACTTGCGGTGTAATAAACCCCTTTTGCTCTTTGTTCGCCAGGTCCCTTAAAGCCGTGTATACTTGCAATACGCTAACCATAAAGCAAATATACGAAAAACAAATGGGGCGTAATTAGTAGCTAATTCTTGTAGAGGTAGCCACCCTGCTGGTAGATTTAGTAGATTTAGTTGATGTACCTGTAAGCTTGCTTCTCTTACCGCCATACACGGAGTACAGCCGAGCAGCTAAGTTTGCAGCTTCACTAGCTCCTATGTCAGAATTTATAACTCCAAACCTGTAAAGCTGCACCCGCTTTGTGCTTTCAGCGCCTCCAACCTCTCCTATAGACCCCAAAACCAAATCACCATCTGTTCTAAAGTCAGAGCTATTTGTAAGGTCAGGATCTATCTCAAGTGTTTTTGCAGGTAGTTTACCAATAATGTCTCCGTTCCTGTTATGCAAAAACATATTACCAAGTATGTCTCTACGAATAATGAAGACGTGATTTGCGTCATATCCTTTAGCGTCTGGATCAACGTCTGGGAAGGCAAAAGACTTAGTTCCATCCTCTGTGGATGTGGTGTCTACAAAAGCTGGATAGCCAGTCAGAATAGTAGAGCTAGCAAGAGCAGCAGAATCTGTTTTACTATGCCTTACAGCAAATATATTTCTGCTTTGACGCATGGTGTTACCTGCATCAAACTTACCGTTATCAGAAGGTACAGCCCCGAAACCAAAGCCACCTCCACCAAGATCACCGTACAAAGCTCCAATCCCGTAATCTGCGCTGCCAACTTGCCCATTTAAATTTACAGCCACATAGATTGTGTAATCTTGCTTTATCTCAAAAACATTGTCTAGATTAAAAGCATTAGTGCTTCCAATACTCACTGATGGCTTAGTTAATGTGTCGTCACCACCGCTTGCAAGTTGAGTCCTAGTGGCACCCGACTGCTGAGAAAGATTGTGATCTAAACCTGCTGTGCCTGAATTCTTCCAAGAAGTATTAGGTGTGTTGTGAGTTTGAACCAGGTTTTCATGATTGTAATCAATCACGGGAAGCTCGTTAAAGAAGATCTCAGCTATTGTGTTCTGGAATTCTCTTTCTTGCCCTCCAACAGAAGGCTGCTTGTTTGTCGTCTTTACAGGAGCAGAAGAAATAGCAGGAAGGATATCATTAACGTCTTCAACAATAACCTCCCTAAATGTAGATTCACTAGACACCACATCAAACTTCATGATGTTTTTAGGCGTTTTCCTAGACATAAAGTTTACGATCTCTTCTATCAAGCTCGCTTCTTCACCTTGCCTACAAGAAACTGTTATAGTTGTTTTAAGCAATGACTCTCCCTCCTCTAAGGCAGCCTCATCAAAACCGTTGCAATCTTTAAAAGTAAACCTCACCTTTCCGAGTTCAGAAGTAATGAACGTCAGATTTTCAGACGGTATCGCTATGGTGCTTACACCAACACCAGTATCTGAAAATGAAGCGCTAGTTGGAGACTCTATCTCTCTACGGAAAAAGAAGAACTTTCTGTCCATAAAGCAAATATACGAAACAAAAAAGCCACCTTTCGGTGGCCTTTTCTTTATGCTAGACGTTCAAGCCGTTCCTCTAGGGAGGACAAGACGGAGGCGCCCTTTTCTGTCAAACAGAATCTAACCATCACGTCTACGGGGTCTTGACCTACAGGCACCGAAACGATTAGGCTGTTGGCGTCAAACCAGTATACACCATTAGACTTTACATTAATGATTTGATAGTCTGCCGCCTGAGTTACAGTCGCTCGACATTGAACTTGCGGTGAATCAAATGCCTCCATAAACTCACTGGGCTTGCTTTTTGCAATGCGCAGTAAGTTAAATCTGATTTCAGTGGTTGGCTGATTAATGCCTACTTTGAAGTATAGGGCTATAGGTAGCAGCTCATCAATGCTTTTGTCGCGCACCATCATGACCGCTTCGTTTACCAAGAACTCTTTATTGAGCTCTTTTTCAGCATCCTTTTTCTTGTTCACTTCCCTAAAGACAGATCCTCCATTTGCTTGGTTTTGCGGATGAGCCTCTATAAACTTTCTTAGATTAGGCTTTTCCTTTGGGACAAACAGTCTACCGTCACGAAAGGCTACAGATTCACGACGTGCGTTGTCTGATTGCTCATCTCTAAAGATAGACTGTTCATTAGGGCAATACCTAATCTCTCTTACGCTGTCCGTTTCTTTGTCGTATATGGTAACTCCCTTCTGCGGCAGCATATACACAATTCCTCCACCGCGGACAATCTGATACTCTTTATGCTCGTTAACCTTTTCTTTTCTACGGATTGGAGCTTTCTTCTTTGCGGGGGCAGCAGGTGCTACTGCCTGTGCGGGTGCCTGGGCTTTTTTAGGTCTCCCAGGAGACTTCTTAGTTTGTGTAGTCATATTAAATTGAATTAGTAGTGCAAATATAATGAAAATAAAAAAGGCCCCCGAAGGAGCCTTTCTTTTCAGAGGAAACGTATTACACCTCCCCGATAATTTTAATCATGAGTTTTCCAGACGTATATGTAGCCGCATCAGAGGTGCCGTGACCATTTCTCAAAAACAAGAAGGGTTTTGCAAGGGTCGGGGCAACAGCGCCATTCAAACCAGTTCTAGTTTGAGCGCCAAGAGTTATGTCGCCATTGAAGTCAGCCAACAAATCCCCACTTGTTACAGCGCCTCCAGCAGCATCTGCCTCTGTCGCTCCACCAACAAGGTGAAGATCAGGCTCACCAGTTGCAATAGCCTCCACACAAGTGACTTCGCAAAGGTGAAAAACACTGCCATTAATAGCAGAAGTAAGCTCGGCAATACTTGCGTTTGCAGAGGTGCCCTCGCCTACGATGTTTCCATCCGCAGCAGTCGAAGCCAAACCATCTAAGTCAAAAATAATTGTTGTTTCGATGATATTACCAACTCTTTTTACTGAGCTTTTGTATGTATCACCCCCGTCAGCACCAGTTCCAGCGCTCATAAGGCCTGTAGAAGAAACAACATTAGCGTTAATAGCAACACCTGTAATAGATGAGTTAATAAAATTGCTATTGGTTGTATCGGCAATAACGACAAATTGATCCTTGCCGAAAGCGACGGCATTGGAGATAGACTCCATTACAGCTTTCTCGGTTCCAGCATCTACAGCTAGAGTAGCAAAGGTTCTTGACCCAGCGGTGCCGTCCTTGTCCTCAAAGGTAATTAGAATCTCAGTGTTTCCAGTTTGATCAATCGATAACAATCTATCAACTGGCATAGTCAGGGAATTGTCAGACCCTGGATCAAAGTACAAAAATTTTGCAGCCATTTTTTTTAGTTTATGTAGTAAAACAAATCATACAAAGTAAAAAAGTAGGGCCGAAGCCCCCCTTTCTCATTAATCAAGCATTTCAAAAAAGAAATCCACTCTACAGTTCCAGCGGCAGATATTGCTGAGTCTGTAGCTGTAGTGTTGCAAAACAATGTTCTTTCTGTATCTGAAATCTCAGGAAGTGCAGCAATTGCTGTATTACTACCAGAAGCAGTAGCAGTAGCTACTGGGAGCAAACAAAAGCCGTTAGTTTTAAAGGCTGTCGTATTTCCAGCAGCGTCAATAATTCCATCAGCATCATTATAGATATCTGTACCTCCAGTGCTAGTACCCACCGTAAACCCAAGATCCATACTAGCAGTTATAGTAGGCTGAGACACGCATCTAATGTATGCCTTAGAAATTAAGCTACCTGCGGGTTGACTAATCTCAGCTTCTACAGAGCTGTTTTGAACAAAAGCATCCTTGACACGAACCTTTCTAACAACGGTGTTAGATCCCTTTGTGAATGTATATGTAGCCATAACAGTTGATTATTATGAAGCTAAGGGGAAGGGCCGAAGCCCCTCCCTTTCACTTCAGGTTAATTATCCCTTGATGAGTACGTGCTGATTAGCAGCGCGGACACACATAGCAATTTCAGATCTGTAGTGGAATACAGCCTGGTCAGTACCTGCGTCGCCGTTGTTGGTGTGACCCAATACGCCGCCACCAGTTACCCAGTGCTCCATTTCACGAGAGTATCCGTTTGCCTCTTTGTAGTACATAGCCAAAGCAGGAGCCTTAGATCCTGTTCGTGGGTCAGCCACTTGAGACATAGGGCACATAACGCCTTGGAATGCTACGCCAGCTCCAGCCAAAGTAGGATCGTTCAACAATCTCCAGTCGTGCTTGTGGAAAGTGTAACCACCGCGAGTGAAGCTCTTGAATCCAAGCTGTACAGCCATGTCAGGAGAGTTCTGGAATGCACCGAACTGACCTGGGAGACCAGCAGTAACGCTAGTTGCAATACCAGATGCGAGCATGTCATCGATAGCGAGGTCTTGCTTTCTGTTTACGTACATAGCGTACTCAGCAGGAGCGCCTTGACGGTCGAGCTCGATGATGATGTCGTCAAACTCAGCGAAAGAATCGAGAGGGTTAGCATTGGCGTTGCTCACCTGAATACCTCTGTCTTCCAAAGCTGCGAAGTAACCTTCAGTACCAGCCAAGCCAGCGCCAGTAGTTTGACCACCATCGTGCTTTTCACCAAACAACATAGTCAGCTCACGCTGATCTTCAAATCGCTTACGAGCGTTACCTTCTTCGTACATGAACCAACGGAAGTCACCGCCTCCGATGTCAATCCATCCGATGTTAGTTGCTTGTGAACCGTTGACTTCGTAACGACCTTTTACAATCGCAAATGGAGACTGACGTCTCTTGAGGTCTTGAGTTACAAAGCGGTCAGGCTGATCAGAACCTTGAGCGTACATATTACCTACGACGGCAAAAGTTCCTCCAGAAACGTCATCATCGCTGCTAAATGCAGCGGCATCCAAACGAGCAAGAGTAACTCCGTCACCATCAGTGCTGTTAAGTCTGTCAACAACAAGGTAACGCAAACCATTAGCGACATTCATAAGAATATCATTCTTGTCAACTTGCTTAAGTGTTGCTGGATCATCACCGTCAGCAGAAGTGCCCTCATCAGTACCAGGAGTAATAGTTAGCAAGTGAGTTGCTCCACCTGCACTAGTGATATCACCAACGATGGTTCTGTGACGACGACCGATTTCCCACCAATCAACTTGATCGGCAGTTCCACCAGCGATAACCGCGCCAGTCATTTTCAAAAATCCAGTGATACCTTGATCACCGTAAGTCTCAACAAGTTGAGGGATTACAAAATCCTTTGTAGGATCTAGCAATGAATCAATCGTAGTATACTTCTCAGGTGACAGTCTATACTGAGCACCAGCTGTTGTATGGTCTACGGTTGTAGTAGCTGTAGTAGCCATAATTTTTTAGATTTTAAAAGTTAGTCTGTTGGACTGATTGCCGAGAATATTTTTTAGCTGGTCAGCCAACGGGTTGGTTTGTTGGTTTTGATTCCCTTGCTGCGGAGTTTCGGTAGAGACATTGGCCGCTGTGTCCACAAGTGTTTTTTGTCCGTCACCCAATCCTCTGGTGTAAGCAGACTTAACAATTTTGTCAATGTTGTCAATGACAGCCATGTGAGACGACAGCAAGTCGTAGTCCCAACTACCGTCCTCACGAACGTAGGGATCAAAAAACTCGTCGAGACGAGCCTGTTTGTCCTTAAGTTGACTTCTGTAGTTGTCATCCAAACCGAACTCTAAGAGGTTGTTATCACCGAGGTCAAACTCTAGACCTTCAAGGGTGTCAACTTCTTGAGCCATGTTTGCAATCCACTGCTCATCAATTAAAGACTCTTGAGCTTCATCCTGAATCTCAGGAGCGGAATACCCTTGTCGGATATCCTCGATACTGCGACGAGCAGTATCTCCATCAATCTTAAGTTGAAGCTTAGCAAGATTAACTTCGTCCTCTGAATAAAGGTCTGAGTCAATCTTGTATTTGCTATTCACCAGCATGTTAAGCTCATCGTAAGAAAGGTTAGGGTGTTCATTCGACAACTGAATGCGAATAGCCGTCATATCATCCATACCCTCTGGATTCAATGACTGGAACCTAAACCAATCTTCTGGTGTTCGACCTGTTTCCTCCACAAATCGAGCAATGGCTTCGACACGTTCGTCAATAGCGTTAGTTTCTTCTTGTACCACAAAGTCGTCGAAAGAATTGATATCTCTTCCGAGTCGTTCGCTCATAAATTCCATAACCGCTTGTTCCAAATCAGCATCGCTGTATTCTGGCTCAGCCTCAATGGTTTCTGCTTGAGGCTGTACGGCTTCTTCTACTACGGGAGCCGATTCCTGCACGGGTGGCTCCTCAGTAATTGTTTGTTCAACGGGCTGTTCTGCGACAGCTTCTTGTTGTTCTACAGGCGCTTCAGTTGTAGTTTCTGAAACGGAGTTCATAGATGCAGCAAGGTCCTCAGGATTACTGAAGACCTTCATTCCTGCGATTTGATCAGGTTGATTATTCATTTATGTTTATTTAATTGTGTCTTGTAAAGTCTACTTCTGCGGATGGAACTTGAGGCTGGGGTAGCAGGGCAAGTAACAGATACAAGAAGCATTGCTGCCAGCAGAAGTAACCTGGAATGCCTCAACCAGAAGCTCTGTTCCTGATGGAATATCCGCTACAACATCGTCTGTTCCAGCCCAGTTGTTAGCCTGAATAGAAGCGATTCCTCCATCGTCAAGCGGAACTATTTTAAACGTAGGGGGAAACGGAAGCAACGTCATTGTTCCATAAACAGATCCTGAATCGTTTGCGTCAGACACCCCATCCTTGATGTCGGCTAAAAACCCTTCAAAGTTGATGTTCTCAAGGTGAAAAGAAGACTCACTGGCATCAAAGCTCTTAACTTTGTACAGCCCGTCATTGCTGACGCCATCGCTATCAACGTGACCTTCGATTAAGACCAATGAGCCTTTGATAATCTCAGCGTCAGTCATATCTGTTAGAGGTTCAGTTTCTCCTGTAGGATAAACAATTTTAGCGGTTGTGTCTACGAATACTTCGAGATCATTATCGCTGTCAGAGTACACATAGCCGTGTGAGGCAGCACTATCAACATTAATAGTTTTTCCATCAAAGCCTAACCCAGCAAAAAATTTTTGACCATTTGTAATCCCAACGGCGTAGCCCTGCCCGCCAGTAGCTTTGTTGTAGGTGCTAGGAGCGGCCATGTTTTGACCAGCTACCTTTTCTAAAAAACCCTTTGATTGTGCCATGTCTTATTTATTAATCTACTCCAGTCCCCGTAAATGGAACTGCTGAGTTATCGTTACCAAATACACCGTACTCGACCATCGTGTCTACCTTGGTAGCATAAACTACGTAAGCTTTGTCCACTGCAACGGGGACAAAAGCAAACTCACCGCCTCCAATCTTGGCTACAAGACCGTCAGAGTCGCTGTCGTTGTATACGTAAACGTATTGTTCAAGCTCAACGTCAAGGTTTTTTACATACAGGTAAGCTCTTTCATTACACTGATTGGCAGCGTAAATACGAAGAGCAGTGTTATCGTGATCGGTAGCTTTTACTTTGGCTCTGATCAAAGCGCCAGAGTCGCACGTAAGATCAGATACGGTAACCAACGCCAACGCGCTTGTAAGCACGTCAGCACTATTCAGGCTGAGTGAAGCGCGTACTGTTGCCATTATGCTTCGTAGATCACCAAGTACTCAACAGTCATATTGACATCAGACGTGTCAATATCGATGTCGTTTTCTCCATCGTAAGGCATAAACAACCAGTCACCTGCATAAAGGAATCCAAGAGAAAGGTTAGACGATCCGAGCTCAACCTTAATGAATTCACCAGCCGTGGTGCTTGTGTTTTTAATGTACACCTTGTGAGCCTTGCCAGCGGTGTAATCCGCAGCAGCAATCAGGTTTGTGTTAGCCTGAGCAGCAGCGAAGAACTTACGAGCAACGCCAGTAGTTTGATCCAAACCCGTAAGAGTGCCTCCTTTTGTGAGTGTAGCCGTGCTTGACAGCGCAAGAGCGTCACCAGTCAGGTCAGCGCTCGAAAGTGTAATTGTTGCAGTAGTTGTAGCCATAATTGTTAGTTATATGAATGCAAATATAAGCATTATTTTTTCTTGCCCTTCTTGGCTCTAATCTTTGCTGCCTCTCGTTTTCCGAAGTCACTCTTGACCCTAGCCATGGCCCAAGCGTGTTGAGATACTTTGGGTCTATTACCAGAGGACATATAGGCAGCAAGGCCTCGACGATACACTTCTTTTTGTGCAGCGCTAAGACCAGCCATCCCGCCTTTTTTTAGCTTCTTGACCTTCATTACATTCCAAGCATTTTCTTGGCTCGTGCTCTCTGCTTTGGGTCTTTCAACAAAGCTTGCATCAAGCTGCCGCCATCCTTAAACGTCTTACCCCCATACATGTACATAGGCATCTTGTGCTTGCCTCCATGCCTCATCATCATAGGCTTTTTCATCATGCCACCACCTGGCATCTTCTTGACTTTCATCTTTCCGCCCATCATCATTTTTTTCTTACCGTGATCCATAGTTATATTTTTAAAGGTTATATCTTATCTCTTTGCGCCATGAGCCTTTTAAGCCTAGCGGCTACAGCAGGAGGGAAGCCCTTCTTCTGTCTTTTGGCTTTTGTCCCTCTGTGCTTCTTGTATATATCGCTAATCTGTTGCATTAGCTGCTTTCTCTTGCCTACGTCAGCGCTACCACGAGTATACTTCGGGTTAAACTTCATTCCCTTTTTCGCGGACTTAGGCTTTTTCCCTGCCTTCTTCATAGCGATAGCGATCGCTGCTTGCTGTGCTGGATTCTTTGCCATCACTTCTTCTTCGGATGGTCAGCCATTTTAAAGGTAGCTTTAGCAACCGCACCAGGATGAGGTTTATAATCTCCCTTCATGAGATAGTATCTACCACCTTCTTCCATCCAGTGAAAACCCTTCGGTGGGTCAATGGACATCTTTTTGTTCGTGACGGTGAACTTCCCGCCCTTCTTATACTTAACAGCTTTCATTACCACTTAGACTTATTGGCCCAGTACGCTGCACTCATTTTGCCCTTTGCGATGTTGCGTCTGTGTCTAGCCTTGAAGCTGGCTCTCTTCTTTTTCATTCTGTCGCTCTCTCCAGCCTTGGGCTTACCCGCTGTCTTCGCACCTTGCTGACCGTAACGTATAAGCTTTACTTTGTTTCCTTCTTTCGCTAACACTATGTGAGACTTCTTGGGATGCTGTGGAGTTCTCTTGGGTTTGTTTACCCCAGATAACCCGTGCTTCTTAAGGAGATTCTTGACTCTAGTATTAGACATCTAGCAAAGGTAATAAAAATAAAAAGTTATGATCTGACGCCATACTCGCCAGCAGGTATCGTTGCTGTATAAACTCCAGAGGCGTTTTCGTACTTAAGTGTAACCTCAGAAGTGTACTCTACAGTATTGTACGTAGCTAAATAGTTACCGTTTTCGAGTTGGGTACACTCGTCTAAAGATTTTTCATTAAACTTAAACCCTTTGGTGGGATGATTGGGATCTGTCCACCGTTCAGATAAAGTGTCTTCTGAAGATATTTCGACTGTATATAAAGCCATGATCAACTAATATTAAAAGAAGCTAAGACAAATCGGCTGGTGTCTGTACCAGCTTCAGAGATAGTCGCATAACTACAGGTATTAGTATTTGCAACTGCCGTAGCAGTGTTTAATGAACTGCTTGATGAGCTAGAATGACCAAGCTGTGGGCGGCTAATAAAGTAGCCCCAGGTAAAAAGTTGGCCATTGCAAATCCCAGCGAACGTGTCATCACTGTCGTTTGAGGGTTCAGGCCTGCAAATTAGAGTCCAGTTGTCGCTACCTCCTGCGCCTGATGATCCGCTAACCTTTATGTGATAACCGCTTTGAACAGAGGTGTTAGACCCATCGCCTCTTCCTCCACCAAAACCCACACCAGCAAACCACAGCTCTCCACTAGAATTTATTAAAAAGCTGCATTCGTTAGTATAAATCTGCCCGCTAGTCCAATTTGTGCCAAAAGTGCCACTTGAATCTATCTTACCAGTTTGTGTAAAAGTAGTAACGTCAGAAGTGGAGTTGTTTCCCATCGCCTCGTTGTTGCCTCTCCCACACATAAACACCTTTCCAGCCTTAATAGCTAAAGAGTTATCCTTACTACAAGAAACAAACGTCCAGTCCTCACTAGCATCAGCAGAAACTCTTTCTATCCAGGAGAGGTCGTCTCCAGAGGTGTCCCCAGATCCGCACTTACCGTTATTGTTTTCCCCAGTTGACCAAAGAGATCTGCTTCCAGAAGCGCCCCTTATTGCTATGCTGTGATCTTGGCCCGCAGCTACTCTGTACCAATCGTTGCTAGACCCAACCTTAGTGAAAGTTGATTTGGTTGAAGTGCTGCCCGTACCTAATTGACCGTCGCCGCCGACGCCAAGAACATACAGATATCCAGCATTTATAGCTAAACAAAAATCATCGCCTACTGAGACATCCGTCCAGGCAGTATCATCGGTGACGCCTGTTACAGAGGTAACCTGAGTTAGAGTTCCTGGATTAGAGCTTTGGTGTGCCTGAGTGGTGCCAGAGCCTGACATCCAAAGCTTTCCGTCTGTATCTAAACCGCAAAAAATAGTCTCAGAGCATTCAAACTTCGTCCAGTTCCTGTTGCTAAAATCACCAGGTTGCTTCCTGTGGGCAAATACTGCGTCTTTGTCGCTAGAAAAGTTTACTACTGGCCCTTTGACGTATCCAGAACTATACGTGCTATTACCAAGACCTAAACTTGCTGGAACCCCCCCATACATAAACATGCCAGTACCTACACCGCTTTCCTCAGTGTAAGTTCCTGTATCTGCAAGCGGATCAAAAGCCCCGCCAGAAGCTGCAATGTCTTGTCCGTTTATTGATGCTATATTACCCACGTCTACTCCGTTATGTGATGCTATGTTTGGCATATTTATGCAAGGACGATAAAGTCGTTAGAAGGATTAAACCAAATCTGTCCGTTAGTGCTGTCTAGACAATATCCAACAACACGAACAACGTCTCCAGTACCAGATGGGGGAGTCCCTGTAATATCTCCAGCCGTGGTAGATACATATAGCTCATCGGCAATAGTCCCTGGATCGTGATCCAAAGTAAATGTGCCTCTAAGCAACATACCATCAGAGTCGGGATCTGTGCCTAGAGCTATCGCCAACAAACAAGCACCAGAAGTAGAAGCGGCATCAGCATCAGCAGCACCCCACGATCCATCAGACTTGTAATAACAAAGCTCACCCTGAGTAGTGCTGCCTGTTCCTATCTTAATAATATCACCCTGAGCGCTAAAGTCTGTGTTTGCAGTTTTAGCAAACAGGTTTTTAGTGACATTTAGTTGAGGTGCAGTTACAGTGCCTGAAGAAGGATTGTACGTTAAATCGCCATCTGCCTCTAACCCCACGTTACCGCTGCCTGCCGCGCCAGCAACAAAGGTTATTACGTTTTCTTCGTCAGTGCTCTCATTGTCCGTTACTGTAACGGTAGTTGCAATAGCAGCCGTGCCAGAGGTGTTTTGGTTCCCTGCGCTATTTACACCTGGCAAGTCTATGTTGCCTGAGCCGTCAAAGCTAACTCCACCGATGTTTACAGCAGAAGCCAAAGCCGTCGCCGTATCAGCATTTCCCTCAAGAGCCCCATCAAATTTAGTGGCCTCTATCTCACCCGAAGCCTTCATGGTGATTCCGTCACCACCACTAACTCTGAAGATGATTTGGTTATCAGTACCAAACTTGATTCTGTTGTCGGCATCTCTACCGATCTCTAAGCTAGAGTTTACCACAGAGGTAATGCCTGTTTGAGCGGCCTCTACATTTAGCGTTACGCTACCTGAGCTCCCGCCACCAGAAAGACCAGTGCCTGCGGTAACACCTTCAATGTCTCCGCTGCCACCACCACCTCCTCCAGCAGCAGCGATAGTAATTCCACCATCGGAGTTTGTAATAGTGATGTTGCTGCCAGCCGTAAGGGTACCAACTGCTGGACCGCTACTGCCGCCTATAAGTAACGACCCATCTGTAGTCATGGCAGCGGATTGAAGCGTGTCCGTTCCGCTATCTTGAGTAATAATTACAGCTTTGTCTGTAAACGAAGTAGCATTAGTTCCGCCGCTACTTACAGCCAAAGTAGAAGACAGGCCTCCAGCGGTTCCTGTAGTATTTATGTCCGAGGCAACAACGAAATCCATGTTGCCATTAACATCGTCATAAGTAACGCTAATTCCTGTTTTTGTTCCGCCAGTAGCGACTAAGGGTCCAGCTATATCTTGAACTTGCTCAGTGGTTAACTGAGTATTAGTGTCTGTAGACGCTATCGTAATATTGTCTGCATCTGTATGAGTCAGGGTTATATTAGACCCAGCTACAAACTTGATGTCGTCAGTTCCCGAACCTGCACCACCTGTGGTGTTCCTAAGAATGATGTCGTTGGAGCTATCTACAAAAGATAGCGTGGTTGTGTTTTGAGTGTTGGTGTCTGTGGTTTGAGCAACCCAGTCTAAGTTGCCGCTGCCGTCAGTCTTCAAAACTTCGTTTGCACTTCCATCTGTGTTTGGTAGCGTCAACGTATAAGAAGCACCAGCAGAGTGGGGCGGTCCCTTAATTACAATGCCATGACTGTTCTGCTCGCAGTTCAGAACAAACTGACCAGCACCCTTGTCAGAGTTGCCTTTAAATACAACCTTACCCGTGCCGTTAGGATCAAGATCTATGTCGCCGTTAGAAGTGCTAACAATATCATTTCCGTTTACATCAAGGTTACCACCTAGTTGGGGAGATGTATCAGAAACAATATTTGTTCCTCCGTCAGAGCCATCATTTCCCGCTGGTCCCTGAATGCCTTGTGGCCCCTGAGCGCCTGTAGCGCCTGTGGCGCCTGTGGCGCCTGTGGCGCCTGTAGCACCAGTAGGGCCTGCGGGGCCAGTTGCACCTGTAGCCCCCGTAGCACCAGTATCGCCCTTGTCCCCCTTTACCCCTTTCTCTGTAACCGTGACAGAGCTAGAAGCTGGAGCTGTAACTGTTACCGAAGTGCTACCCGATGCTGCTGTAACTGTTATAGCCATATTACCTAGAGATATCTTCGTTTACAGTAAATGAACCTCTAAGGATGGTTGTGACGACATCGCCTACTTTTTGCTGAATATCGTACTCAAAAGAACCGACTGGCAAGTTAGACATGGTGTCAGCAGATGCCGTGACATTTACAGTTCCGCTATCTGTAATATCTTTAAACTCGAAGCCGTTACTCAACCTGTTTTTTGATCTGACGTTAGTTCCTTTGCGTTTGACGTGGAGGGGGACAATGAGCTAGACGCAATAACTTCCCTCTCAGATAATCCAGATCTAGTTCTTTGGCGCACAGTCTTTACGTCCATCAAAAACTCATAGCCAGAGGTAGCCAGGGTTATAGCGTTCCCACTTGAATCATTTAAAGTAAGGGTCAAAGAAAATGTATCACCTCTTCTGCAAGTGATGTCCAATCTTTCTGCTACGTCTAAATTTACGCTACTAGCCATATTAACCTAATAATGAGTTTAC
>FUIF01018210.1_pt1 | contig 24156 bp, 32 predicted proteins | sample 1003461 | NCBI WGS metagenome assembly FUIF01 (sample SAMEA80401918, study PRJEB19352) | marine metagenome | reverse complement strand
CCACGCTGATGAAGTTTGTTCTTGAGCTTCACGTGTTGGAAGACACCATACCGTGCTTTGAACGTGGACAATAGGCGTAGATCGTGTCGCTCCCAAAAGAGCGGATCAACGAACTTGATCTGCTGGAACAAGTCAAAGGGCCCATTGGCCACAGGAGTTCCATTGAGAATTCGATTGTACGCACCATACGGACCTGCTTTAACGATCCGCTTGGATCTAGTAGCAGTCGGACTCTTGATGTCGATTGATTCATCGAGCACAAAGAGGCAACGCTTATCACGGAGGAGGTACCACATGTACTTCATTCCACCCATGTGCTTGGCTTTCTTGCCGCGTCGAATGACCTTCGGTTCCTTTGTACAGAAACCATCATAGCTGATACAAGCCCAAACGAGCTTGTCAGTCTTGAGTGATTTGGTCAGAATCTCCTCATGCCATTTATTGTGATGACGATGCGTGTCATACATCACGAACATAGAGTCTTCCATGACGGTATCGACCATGTGGATCGGAAGTTCGTCATCGATCCAGTTGCGGTGCACCCCGTTTGGAGCCACGACGATGACTGCGTCGATCTTACCTTCCATGTAAAGCTTACATGCAGTGTCAATCGTGACTTTGGTCTTGCCCGTTCCTTGCTCCCAGAAGATAGCGAAGCCGCGGTGGTTCCACGACTTTTCAAATACTTCCGCCTGGTGAGCGAACGGTTCAGTTTTGAATGGGAACTTCATTGAGTGTTGCTCTTATATTGTAGGCGGCTTTAAGTGCATCATCCAAAGCATGATGTGCAACGCCGCGGAAATCAGGACCGCAGCTGCGAAATTCGGGATAGCGCTTCTCTAGCTGACGTTGGCACCATACGTTGCGATGATCCCATGGAATGGGTAGTGAATAATGGTGGAGTGCGTTCTCTAAGATCGGAATGTCGAAGTGAGAACCACGAGACCAGATCCATGAGTCCCGGTCGAAGTTGACCATGAACTGGCCAAGAGCTCCAACCAGTCCTGATACTTCATCAGGCTTAGGATCGATGATATAGTGAGATGCTTCATGCTGATCCATCCACCAGGCAATCGCCTTCCCTTCAACATGGAAGCCAGGCAAACACCAGTCATCTTGGTGGATGACCCAATGGTTCTTGCGAATGATGCCATCTTTAAGAGACATATAGACGCAACCGATTGCGATGATTGCAGCAGTCGGTCTTGTTGACAGCGTCTCAAGATCGATAACGGTGTGCTTATCCTGGATCATTGGTTTTCTCCGCAGCTCGTAGGGTATCAAGGACGAAGATCAACTCGCTCCCCCATCCCATGAGACCGTTCCAATTGCAGTATTCGCAGAATGCTTGCTGAACACCCATCAATCGGATTTGGCTGTCTGTGTAGCCACGTTCATTTTAGATCACTGCGGATGTGCTGAGGAATTTTATCTACCTGAAGCATCAAGAGTCCTTTGAGAAAGTGGAACGAAGTGTGTGTGATAAACGAGGTTGTCGTTGGCGTACTCATAGAGATAGCCGCCAGGAACGCGACGCATGATGATGGATTGACCATCCCACGACGAATCTCGAACGGGCATGGAGTCATGTATCTCCATTTCAGTCCATTCTTTGTTCATCAGCAAACCTCCACATCGACACCCATGGCCTCGAAAAGTTCAATTGCAGCCTGATTCGTGCCAAGCCAACCTCTGAAGTGGATGGCAGGTGTATCCTCGTCTTCATCTCTTGTTCCAACGATAAACATATCGTCGTTGTCGAGTACGACTTTTAGATGACTCATTGGCATCCAACATTCATCCATGAGCAAGCAAAACTTCTCCTTATCAGTCTTGCATTCAGAAAGAGCTTTGAGGTGGTGGCGCATTATTGCTTCCTCTTTAGGAAAGACAGATCGACGGATCTGCGATAGTTGGAGATGAATTCTGGGACCTTGATGAACTTCAGGCGGCCGTTGACTCTGGCCTGAAGTGAGACGATGACACTCTCTGCTTGGCCAGTCGTATCCCACGTTTGATCCCATTCTTCAAGGAGTTCTGCCATGAGGTATTGCCAATCGTCCGGCATCTGGTGCATCATGGAACGAGGAAGTGTAAGCCAAGAAGCGCGGTCCAAACCGAACTGGGTCCAAAGCTTCTCGAAGCCAGGCCGATCACACGGGAACCCCGTTCCCTCGAGCACATCACGCTTGTGAAGTTTGCGAGCAAGATCTCGCTTCATGTGGGCGATGCAGTAATTGAACCACACCTTTGTGCATTCGTCGCAGTGCTCTGCGAGTGAAATGCCATGCCGGCATTTAATGTCTGTACTCATTATCACTTCCTGTTAGTTATCAGGATTCGCCACCCGCTGGGTTTTGCGTTAACCGATCAGGGCACCGCCGACTGCTAGAAGCTTTGGCGAGCGCATCCCGTTGTGGAGTGTGGGTTACCCAGCGGGTGGCGTTGAGATAGTTATACACCAGGTAGATTTTGGATGTAAATACTTATTTGAATGTGCTTTACTGGCTAGTTTACATATTTTACCGCCGCTATATAATGAATAGGTCTATAACGGAGACAGATAATGAGTAAACGTGCAATCATCATCAGAAACACTAAGCTAGCAGGTTTGCTGGCGGAAAGATTCAACGATAAGAACTACGACGGAGGTCATAGGATTAACTTGAGTTCTTCCTATGAGATTGGCCTCTTCCACTCTTATGTCTCTTGCGTAGCCAACAAGGTTGGTATGACTAAACAAGAATTACTTGACCAGATGGAACTAATTGGAGACGCAACTTGGATTGATAAATCATGAACAGACGAAACTTCCTAAAGATGGTTGGGATTTCAGCGGGAGCGGTTGCAGCTCCTGGTATCGTTCGAGCTGGAATCTTGATGCCCTTGCCCAAGAAGATAGTCACTGTCTCAGCGCTTGACTATTTTCACATCGATAAAGTAACGGGTAATATTCGTTACATTGAACCTTCCACGGCTTTTGTTAAAGCAAGAAATATAAAAGCTGCTACGGTTCTCGAATTCCATCGATGGTTACAGGCTCAAGCAGATGATATGTGTAGCGCGGGCGACGACATGCTTGACATTACGGATCCGAATCCGTCTATTCGTCGTGATGATCAAACCATTTTGATGGACAACGGATTCCATGCTGACGAATCAGCTTTAAAGAAACTGTATGGCGGATCGATTACGCAAGAGATGCCGGATGGCGGTTTGGAACAGTGGTGTAGTTTGAGAGTTGAACCTGTTGAAGCTACTCCACCAGAATTATTTCACATTGATAAAGACGGAGGAATTAAAACATGAAACGAAGAACGTTCTTAAAGATGGTTGGGATCGCAACTGGTGCTGTCGCAGCACCGGGGATTGTGCGATCTGGAATCCTGATGCCGCTTCCGAAGAAGATACTGACTCCGTATTCGGAATTAGAGATCCTCCATTCCAACTTCACAATCAGCGGACTCCATGATGAGACTCACGTTGCTGTGTTCGACGAAGCAACTCACGAACTGCTGTGGTCTGCTAAAGTTCCTAAAGGTGGCGACGGAACGGTTCATGCCTACATTCCGTCTGACGGGTATCGTGACGTGATTGTGAATGCTCGCAGACCTGGCGACCAGTTTTTGCAGGTTCCGTTGGGAATCAGCAACCACATTGAACCAACAATGGTTCATGTGGTTCCTCAAATCGACGAAGCGTTTTATGGAGTCTACAATGAAGAAAGTTAAAGCAGGATACTCCGCTGCCCATGAGCTCTTTGACGGGATTCTTATCCAGAACATGAGTGATGTCATGGATTTCCGTGACTACGCTGAAGGCAAGATCAAGGAACATCTTACGTGGATCTGGGGTCGTGGCATCGAACCTGAACGGTACGATCACTACTATCCTATTGGGCCGTGCCGCGCAATCTGGGGAGCAATGGTCGTCGATATTAAAGTCAAAGGAGGAGTTCCCTGGCTGAAACTCGATGAGCATTTCAAGCGATATCTCGTCATGCTTGTGGAACATCTCGATGCAACTGAAGTACTCGAGAATGAGATACCTGGGATGATCATCAATCAGAACGGTGGCCTGTGTCCTGCGAACAACTATCCTTATCAAGTGGATGCTGAAGAGTTTGATTGGGAAGCAGAACTGTTCAACATCGTTCTAGAACCTGGGTCCAAGTATATCTGTCTCGAGAATGACCCAACCCTCGAGGCCGAGGCATTCACATGGTTGAATGAACACAACGAAGAGAAGCCATCCTACATCACTGGGCTGAGGTATGTGAGTGGTGAAAAGTTGACCTCCGTCCTCCAGATGTTCAAAGAGAGTGGCGGAGAATGTGTCTACGTGAGGACCACCGGAGGTGACGTGGCCCAGGCAATGGACTATGCAAGATCTGTCATTTCTGTTGAAGGTCTGGCCATTTTCATTCATTTTACGGCAGCCCCTGCCACAGATTTCGCGAAAGTGATTGAATTATTGGAGTCCGAGGGACGGTTAATTGGCAGGGCCTAGCCTTGCCATTGGCAGGGCCTTGTAGACGCATATATGGGAGGCCCTGCCACTGTAACTGATTGATTGTGTTGGGTTTTGTGCCCAATTGGCAGATCTGACCAATCTTTTTGGCCATTTTTCAGTCCTTTACAAATCGTTTTTATTTACTCCTTAAGACTTTTTAATAAAAAGATCTGTCAGATCTGTCAATAATCAATATTATTATTTAAAATCAATAACTTAGGAGTGGCAGGGCCTGTGGCAGGGCCTTGCCAATTGGCAGGGCCTGAAGCCTTGCCAATTCACCTTTGTGCTCAAGTGTTCATTTCTCGTACAATCGGTATAGAATCTGCGTCATGCGATTTATGTTCCAGAAAGAACGTTTTTGAATGGCTGACTACAGTTACCTCAAACCTACACGCAATCCATCCAAGTTCAACGCAAAAGCGAAGAAGATCTTCTACGAAAACTTAGCGTTAACTGGATCGATCCCCCTTGCTGCCCAAGCCGCTGGTGTAAGCAAATCAGTTGTGTACAACCAGAAGAAGGTTGATAAGGTCTTGGCAGACGGGATCGAGGATGCAATGGATGCGTATCGCTCATCGATTGAAGCAGAGATTCACCGACGTGCAATCGTGGGCGTCACAGAAAAGCAATATTATAAAGGCATGCCGATTCTCGAATACGAACTCGATGAAAATGGTGACATCATCATGGACGAGAAAACGGGAAAGCCAAAGATCGCAGGTCACGCAGTGATCCGCAAGTATTCTGATACTTTACTCCTCGCACACGCTCGCAGGCACATGCCTGAATACAACGAGAAAATCCAGTCAGACGTCCGCGTCCCTGGGCTCACTGAGCTTCTAGGCCAGATCAAGAGTTCTACTGGATTACCAGGCGAGGAAGAGCCGAATGGCGGGTAAAGCAGCAAGGCAGGAAGAACAGTTATTCGATATTCTTGATTCTCCATGGAGTAGGATGAATAACCTGTATTGGCAGGTTGATAAGAAAGCAAAGAAGTTTAAGTTCGTTCCCAATCGAATTCAGCGAAAGCTATATTGGGAAATGTGGTATCTGAACATGGTGTTGAAGGCTCGTCAAGCGGGATTGACGACCATCATTCAAATGTTCTTGCTTGATCGATGTTTATTTAACAGTGACACACGCGCAGGGGTCATAGCTCACAACCGAGAGGATGCTGAAAACTTCTTCAAGCATAAAATTAAATATGCGTATGATAACTTGCCTGCAGCAATTCGATCAGAAATTAAAGCAAGGACAGACCGCGCCGGAGAGCTTTCATTCTCTAACGGGTCATCTATCCGCGTTGGTACATCAATGCGGTCAGATACGTTGCAATACCTTCACATATCCGAGTTTGGTAAGATTTGCGCCAGATACCCAGATCGGGCCGCGGAAATTATATCTGGTTCTCTCAATACAATTGTCCCCGGCCAATTCATCTTCATCGAATCGACCGCTGAGGGAGCGTATGGCCGCTTCTACGACATGTGTCAAGCTGCTGAGAAAAAGATGCTCACTGGCCTTGATCTTAGCATCATGGATTACAAGTTCCACTTTTTCCCTTGGTTCGATACCCCGGAATACGTTCTCCCCGGGGCCGTTCCCATCCCGGAGGAGCTTCGAGAATATTTCAAGAATCTGCAAGCAGATTATGGCATTAAGCTTAGTAAGCAGCAAAAGAACTGGTACGTTAAAAAGCATGAAGAGCAGGGTGATTCCCTAATGCCGCGCGAATATCCCTCTGTGCCCGAGGACGCCTTCCGTGCAATCGTCGATGGCGCAGTCTTCGGTAAGGAAATGCGTAAAGTCCGCACATCAGGTCGGATTGTGCGTAACCTGCCCTATGTCGAAGGCATCCCAGTCAATACGTTCTGGGATCTGGGACGCAACAACAAGACTGCCATTTGGTTCCATCAACGAGTTGGAGCCGACGATCGATTCATCGATTACCATGAAGACAATGGCCACAACATGCAGCACTACTGCCATTTGTTGATGAACAGGAAGCCCTATCTCTATGGAACGCACTACATGCCGCATGACGTAGAGCAAACCGAGTATACACAATCAGAGAATCTGACTCGAAAAGAAGTTGCACAACGGAGCGGACTTCGGCATATAATCACCGTCCAACGAATTCCCCTGAAGGAAGAAGCCCATGATCTCGGTCGCATGGCGCTATCATCTTGCGTCTTTGGTAACACGATCGATGATGATTCAGAGAACATGATCAATGACGGGGTCAAGGCCCTTGAAAACTATCGATACGAGTACGATGAAAAGAAGCAACAATACAGTACGAACCCCATCGATAATAAATTCGCACACGGAGCAGACGCCTTCATGCAGTTCGCGCAGGCGTATAACCCACACGCTGGCGTCTCAACCACAACTCATACGGGAATGTACTGATGTCACTTTCTAGCAAACATCCTAGCTACGCTACCAAGATTACCGATTGGCAAACCATGATCCACACCCATGCCGGAGAACGGATTGTCAAGGAGCAGGGCATCCTGTATCTACCAGCTACGTCTGGCATGATACAGGATGGGTTTCCATCAACCACGACGATTGGCTGGAAAGCCTATGATGCATATCGCAAGCGTGCGATCTTCCACGGCTTTGTCAAGGAAGGTGTAAACGCACTTGTGGGAATCATGCATCACAAGCCACCGACCATTGAGCTGCCGCCCGCTATGGAGCCGTTGCGTGAACACGCCACAGTTCATGGTGAAAGCTTGAACGTTCTTCTTCGCAAGATCAATGAACGTCAGCTCATCACCGGCCGCCTTGGGCTCTTGCCAGATCTGCCAGCGACACCTACTCTTGGGGAAGTCTTACCACTGATCGCGCTTTATAATGCGCCATCAATTATCAATTGGGACAATGGTGCGTCAGACGAGCTCGTTGATCAATCCCTGAATCTCGTTGTACTCGATGAATCCGAATCCGAGCGCCAGGAAGACTTCGAATGGAAGAACATCGAGAAGTATCGCGTCTTAGTCTTGGGTGAACTAGAAGACAACGAAGCAAAAGGTGTGTACAAGCAGGGTGTCTTCAGGGAGACGACTACCTACGTGGAAACGATGACCGAGGCACCCATCTATCGAGGTAACACACTGGACTTTATTCCCTTTACATTCATCAATGCTGTCGACGTTGTGCCTTCGCCCGATGATCCGCCCCTGATGAACCTAGCCAATTTAGCCTTGGCCATTTATCGAGGTGAAGCAGATTTTCGCCAGAGCTTGTTCATGCAGGGTCAGGACACATTGGTCGTGAGCGGAGACCAACCGTCAGCTGATGGTAATCCTAAGTCCTATCGAACGGGTGCGAATGCCGTGATCTCCTTGCCTACTTCCGGTGATGCCAAGTTCATTGGTGTGGAATCGGCAGGCCTGAGTGAGCAGCGCGAGGCCTTGGTTGAAGACAAGAAGACCGCCGCCTCGATGGCCGGTCAGCTGATGGACACGACGGCCCGGGGCGTGGAATCAGGTGATGCACTTCAACTGCGTGTGTCCGCCCGTACATCGAGTTTGAACCTGATTGCTTTGACCGGTGCCTTTGGCCTACAATCCTCGCTGCGCCACATTGCGCAATGGATCGGGGCCGATCCGGAACAGGTGATCGTTGAACCCAACCTCGATTTTGCTGACGAGTCACTTGAAGGCAAAACCCTGGTTGACATGATGAATGCCAAGATCCTTGGTGCTCCATGGTCACTTGAATCGATGCACGCTTACCTCCAGGATAAAGGCCTGACCGAACTTGAGTTCGAGGAAGAAATGGAAAAGATTCGAAACGAAGAACCTATTGGCAGCAATGACGGAGCTCCCGACGCAAACCGCGGCGCACCTAACGCAGAATAATGGCCACTGTCAACGAGCAATTGCTTGATGCCCTGATCCGGCATCAGATTGGACTCATGCGTCTGTCTGGGTCCATTCGCAATGAGATCTTCGATATTCTAGATCTGACAGAGGATCAGCTATTCCAGACCATTACTTCCCGAATTGGTCAATCTACAGGCCTGCTAAGTGCTAGGAGAATTAAGGCCTTGGAGGAAGCAATACAAAAGATCAGAGGCGGCGCCTGGGACGAGGTGACCGATGTCTGGCTTCGAGAGATGCATGAACTCGCGGTTGATGAGCCTAGGTATATCAACCAGGCCGTGTTGGCCACATCTCCCGTTGTGCTTCAGACCGTTTTCCCAGAGGCAGCACGCCTTCGTGAGATTGTCAACGCTACCCCATTCGAAGGACGCACGTTGAGGCAATGGGCCCGACATATTAGAAATTCAGATATACAACGCATTACTGCCGAGATTAAAATAGGCATGATTCAGGGCGAGACTGGTCCCCAGATCGCTCGACGCATTATAGGTACAGCTCAGTTCAAGGGGCGAAATGGCGTTACGGAGATTACTAGACGCCACGCGAACTCTCTGACTAGGACTGCTGTCAATGCAATCGCTAACCAAGCAAAACGAGCGTACTATAATGCAAACACAGACCTTTTCGATTTGGAACTATATGTCGCAACACTTGACAGTCGAACTACGCGTATATGCTCCTCCCTTGATGGAAAACGCTTCCCAGTGGGAGAGGGACCTATACCACCTCTCCATTTTGCGTGCCGTTCGCTTAGAGTGGCTATCCTGGATGGAAAAGTCTTGGGACAGCGCCCTACAAAGTCGTCAACAGATCGGATGCTCTTGCGAGAGTATACACGAAACAATGGATTGTCAGAAGTGTCCTCTCGCGGGGCACTCCCCCATGGACACCGTGGAGCTTTTGACAAGTTCGCCAGAAGGCGAGTTCGAGAACTAACAGGCACGACCCCAGCTGAAACAACCTATCAGCAGTTTCTGAAACGCCAATCAGTCGAGTTTCAGGATGATGTACTAGGGAAGACTAGAGGAGTACTTTTCCGTAAGGGTGGATTAACCCTTGATAAATTCGTCAATCGTCAGGGTGATGAGCTGACATTGGCACAACTTGCACGGCGTGATGCCGATGCTTTTCGTCAAGCCGGACTAGATCCGGATAACTTTTTGTAATGGAGCAGACACATGTCACAATTAATGGCAATCCATAAAGCGCAGGAAGAGATACCCGAAACGTATCGAGACCTGTACACCGAGCGCAATGGCCAGTGGGAACTGACTGGCATCCAGGGGATCAAGACCGCTGCCGACTTCGAACGTCAGCAAGCAGGCTTGACCAAAGAGCGTGACGACCACAAGGCAACGAAAGATCTTCTGGCGCCGTGGACCGCTCTTGGTAAATCCATCGAGGACGTACAGTCCATACTTGATCGCCTCCCTGAGCTCGAGGCTGCCGCTTCCGGTAACGGGATCGATGAAGACAAGATGAACGAACTTGTTGAAGGCAAGGTTCGCACTCGCCTGGCGCCGGTTGAACGTGAGAATGAAGGCCTGAAGAAGACGGTTGGCGAACTTCAGGAATCGATCGCTGAATACCAGCGCAAGGATACACAACGCACAATCGCGGATGCGGTTCGTGAGGTTCTGGTCGAGCAGAAGGTCATTGATACGGCGCACGAGGACGTACTCATGCTTGCCAACTCGATGTTCGAAGTGACCGAGGACGGTGCTGTGATCACCCGGGACAATGTCGGTGTGACGCCTGGTTCCAGCCCGAAAGATTGGTTGGCTGAAATGCAACCCAAGCGTCCGCACTGGTGGCCTGCCTCTTCTGGTGGCGGTGCAGGTGGTGGCGGTGGTGGCGGTGGCGGAGCCAATAATCCGTGGACCAAAGATCACTGGTCGGTTACTGCTCAGGGTGCCTACGTACGTCAGCATGGCCAAGAGAAGGCCGAAGCGATGGCCAAGGCTGCCGGATCTCATATTGGAGCCGTGGCCCCACCTGTAAAATAGGGGTTTACAAGTCCTTTTTGTTGGACTAGAATCCGGATTATCCTCTATCTAGGGCCGAACATGGTGTCGGCCCTAGGCTCAGCAGACATGGTGCTGCCGAGGTCAGAGTACGCTACTGAACATGGTTTCAGGCGCGGCTTGTCCCAAGACATGGTGCTTGGACGAAGTTTAAATTAATTTGTCCACTATACCATTTGAATTTTGGAGGCAATACCGTGTCTGGTGCTATCACACAAGCAGTAACCACGCCGTCCGGCGTTGGTGAAATCGTCGAACCCGTCGTATTTACCCCATACATGCAGCAACTGACGGAAGTTAAATCCCGTTTGGTGCAGTCTGGTGTACTTACCCGAAACCCTCTCCTGGATCAGGAGCTGCAGGGTGGCGGTTTGACGTTCAACGTTCCGTCTCTCCGCGATCTGGCCGATGACGCCGACAACGTCTCGGGTCAGGACGAAGCAGATGTTCAGAAACTGGCTGCCGGCGGCGGTACGACTCTGGCCGCGCAGACCGACGCGCGTCCGAAAGTGACCCGGTCCGATACCGAAGTCGCTGTTCGCCTGAGCCGCAACCAGTCCTGGACCGCTGCAGATCTGGCTGCCAACATCGCCGGTACGGATCCCATGGATTCCATCGCTCAGCGCGTTTCCGATTACTGGGTACGTCGCCTGCAGGATGTTTTCGTTGCCGTCTACAATGGTGTCATTGCTGACAACGTTGCCAACGACTCCGGTGACTACGTTCACGACATCTCTGGCGGTTCCTACGTCGCTGGCGTAACCGACTTCTCTGCGGAAGCATTTATCGATGCAGCCGTCACCATGGGTGATTCAGCCGATCTGATCACCACTTGTATGGTGCACTCCATCGTCTATGCGCGCATGCAGAAGAACAACCTCATCGACTTCATTCCGGATGCTCGCGGCGAAGTTGTCATCCCCACCTTCCTGGGTCGCCAGGTCATCGTGGACGACGGCATGCCGGTTACTTCGGGCGTTTACGACACCTGGCTGTTTGGCGCAGGCCAAGCGCAACTCGGTGTCGGCTCGGCGAAAGTTCCGACTGAAGTGCATCGTCAGCCTCTGGCGGGTAACGGTGGTGGTCAGGAAGTCCTGACCTCGCGTGCTGAGTGGTGCGTGCATCCCACGGGCCACGCGTACACCGGTTCTACCTCCGTCAAGGGCGGTCCGACCAACGCACTGCTGGACGACGCTGCGACCTGGGATCGTGTCTACCCGGAACGCAAGCAGATCCGCTTTGCTCGCCTGGTTACTCGCGAGAGCTAATCCGCAGTAACCTCGATAAAACGGTACGGGTGGGGATCTTCCTCGCCCGTATCGCTCTCAAAACAGCAAGGGGAACACTGTGGCCAAAACTTCACGAATCCGTCGTACGCGACACAATACCTTCCGTGGCCTGACTCGAGGTTCAGAAGGTCGTCGCCGACTGCGACATCTCGATGCCTGGTTGGAGCGCGCTGGTTCAGCGCAGCCTGACGAAGGTGGTCTGGCTGGTTCCGCAGCCGTCAACACCATTACGTCATTCGACGCAGGCGCCAACAGCGCAACTTTCAATGGTCATGGTCTTGAGACTGGCCAACAGTTTGTCTTCGCCGGTAGTGGTACCGCACCTACTGGGCTCACGAAGATGGTTGCTGCTTCTGGCACATTCACTTTTTCAGGTCAGCCGTCTGCCGGCGATACGGTGACGATTGGTCATATCACTTACGTCTTTCGTGCAACTGCCGACGAAACCATTCCGTTCGAAGTAACGATTGGCGGCAGCTTGACTGCAACGTTGACCAACCTGGCTGCTGCAATCAATGGCGACATTGGTGGAGGCGCCTTTTCCGACGTTACTCCTCCGCATGAAACGGTGGAAGCAACCGGATCTGATGCCACTACGGTTGATGTTGCTGCTCGCGCTTTCGGCACTGGCGGAAACTCGATTGGAACGTCTGAGAACGGATCCAACTCATCTGTTGGAGCTGCCACCTTGACTGGTGGAGCCGGCAGCCACTATTACGCAATCCGCATCGATGCGAATGACTTTCAGTTCGCTGCTTCGCGTGAGGATGCGGGAGCTGGTACCGCGATCGCTATTTCCGATACCGGCAGCGGCACGCTGACTTTCCAGCTTGCCGAAGGTGCAGATTCGATTCTGGACATGCTTCGTCGTGGCATCAAGCCCGAAACGATCGAGGCAGGTACGGACATCGATGCTGTGTAATTGAAACTTTAGGAGCAGACTACACATGAACGCAGAGCAGATTATCGAAGTATTGGGTCAACTTGACCCTGAGGACGACACTCATTGGAACGCCTCTGGGCAACCGATGATGACCGCCGTCTGTAAAATCGCCAAGGGTCCTTTGAAGCGTGAGGACCTCGATGCGGTTGCTTCGCACTATGACCGAACCTTCGCCCGGGACCTGGCCGCCAAAAAGGCTGCCACGGATGATGCCGGCGCTGATCAGGAGAACCAAAGCGCTTCGGCCAACGCGAATCCTGATCCGTCGACTGATCCCGACTCCAACGACGATCCTGATGATCCTGATGATGAGGATGAAAATCAGGAACCGCATGTTGATCCGCATGCTGAGTGGTTCGCCAATCGCGGCGTCAATGCGGTCGACGAGCAGGAGATTAATCCTGCCGATACCAACGCGCAGCTCACTGCACTTCAGGAAGAGTACGAACGCCTGAATGGAGAACGAGCTGAACTTCACAACAAAATCCTGGAAGCGACTGGTATTCGCAACCAGTACGACAGTGAGTTGAGCGTCATCTCTGGCCGAATGGATCAACTGCGAGGCACTCGAACCACGCAGGACGACATCAAGGATTACCTTGATCGGCAGCGCCAGATCCGCGAGGAGAAAGCCGCTCGAGCAACCGAGTTGCGTGAATCCGGCCTCGATGTGAACGCGCTTCAGCTCGCTGCCGCTGGCGGCAAGTCTGCATTGGATCAAGCGATGAATCGTCGCGGTGCCAAGATCGGATCCACCCGTCCTCAGTTCACGGGTAACACGGCTGGCTAATGTCTGGTGCATTCACAAGACTGACTGACACAGGGCGGCATCGAGGTGCCGCCCTTGTCCACGAAATCGGCGTGCACGGTTTCCTGTGCCTTGGCCTGTGGGTCAAGCATTCGACGGAAATGGTGGTCAGGTTGACACACCTTCCGTGTATGCCACACGCGACCTAGGAGTCACGTCCTGGGAACTTGAGGGATACGACGGGCTGACAATACAGCTGCTCGTGAACTCAACAAGTCAAGGTGCGTTAGCCGCTGGCACGCCCCTGACTTCAATTACAATAGATCAGGGGGACGAAATTCAGATACGGAAATTGGCGACGCCTGATGGTTCAGGCATCTTCACAGTAACGGGGTACGACGCAAGTGGACACAGAATCGCTCGCGCTCGATTCGACGCAGTTTAAGGGGTATAAGCAATGCCAATAGTAGCAGCAGACTGGTCAGTCACCAGAAGTAACGGCAACATCCGTTACATCGGGGATGCGCACGGTGGCGCTTCTCCCTCGTATGCGACGACCATTGAATTCCACCGGTGGTTACAAGATCTTGCAGATGACGCATCGTCTGCAGGTGATGACGAACTGGACATCACGGATGACACTCCGTCAGAGCGATCCACCGACAACATTATCACCCTCTTGGGCTCATACAACATCGACCAGACGGCCGCTGAGCACCTGTATGATGGTTCAATTTCCCAGAACAGTGGTGATGACATCTGGACCGGTCTCGTGGTTGTGGGATCAGTGCCCGATGGCACAACGCTTCAGATTATCCGCAACAACTTGTTCGTGGATTCTGAAGCGTCACCTTACTGGGGTGCAACTTCTTCTGGTGCGGCACTGAACGGAAATGCTGCCGCCAACATTCTCATGCGCACCATGATTCAGACCCGTTCGGGTGGATCCGACACCGATGGCCAGCGCCTGCGTGTACAATCACGCGAGCTCGGAGATACCTATGCGGAATTCTCCATCACCATGGGTCTGGGTAACAACACCGCGGCTATCTTTACTTCAACCGATCTGAACAACCAGACGGCCGCTGGTACCATTGCCGGTTTTGCGATTGCCAATGACAACGAGGGTTACATCGGCCTCGATGTCACGGGTGACGGCTCCGACGAATTTTACTACAGCAACTGGGATCTGAACGGCGATCCAATCAACAACCTGTACGAATACACGAAGTGGCAGCAACGTCGCGGCACTTCGGAAACTGTTTACGGCATGGGAGGTGGTCTGTTCCGTGGTATCACTCATCAGTGGAACTACGATAATGAGGGAGGCGGCGGCAGTTGGACGCAAAACGAAACGCTTACGTGGACGGGTGGATCCGGTTGCTTGCTCGCAGTTGACGACAACGGAGCAACCGGAACCGTCTGGATCCAGTTGCTAACTGGAACAATTCCTTCTGACGGATTGGAAATCACTGGTGGTACTTCTACCAAGACCCATGACGTTGATGGTTCGGTTACCTCGCGCACGATATCACCCGCATTCATTGGGCAATCGACCGGTTCTGCTATCATTGGTGCCTTCGGCATTGGTGTAGATCCTGGTGACTTGTCTGCAAGTGATCAGCTCTTTGATCTGACAAACACTCTGCGTGTTCCGCCCAACAATGTTCAGTTTACCGTTAGCGGTTTGGTGAGTGGCGAAGATCGCGTGCTGGTTGGCCCAGAGGATGGTTCTGGTGGCCTGGATCTGGATCAACGTAGCCTGAGCACCACGTTGAATGGCGCGACAGAGACTGCTGTGGTTGTCTCGGTTGCGATTCCGACGGATACACCGTCCTCAGGTACAATTCGAATTCAACTTGATTCCGGCGCTTATCGCCGTGTTGCTTACACCAGTTTCACTGGCAGCACGTTCACGATTGCCAGCACCGATTTCACCGGTGGCAACGTTGCGACTTCTGGAAATAACGTTTTCATCAGTTACATTGACAAGCTGGCTGCTGGTACAACGGAATCATTTACCGTGGTATTTTCGTCAACTCGCACGTTGTTCATTCGCGTTCGTGACGGTGGTGGTACTCCGATCAAAACTTTCGAGACCACGGGCTCACTCGGCTCCGGAGGCGGTAGCTCCACCGCTATCCGAACGTCAGATGCCTGATGCGCCAATAGAGATTTACCAGTGGGTCGTGACTGGCCTGCTGGGCGCGTTGAGCATCGCTGGTGGTGTCATCGTTTTTATGTTCCGCAAATACGAAGCTGCGCGGAATGGTAAAGACAAACTTGGCAGAGATGTTGTTCAAGTACTCGCAGGAGTTGAAACAACTCTCAAAGAACTAAAGGACCTCGTTATTACGAAGTTGTTGTCATGAAATTGCTTACGGTCACAGGAAAGTTTTTCCGCCGAGTCATTCATTCAGATAACTACAACGGTCCTGATCGTCGAATTGGCAACGGGGAAGAACTAAAAACGTATATAGGTCCTGATCGTCGAAAGCCCGATGTCGATGAGGCCATCAAAAGAGTGAATGATACGCTTACTGATTTCAGTGAAACAGTAAGAAGGGTTAATAAGCATGCTAAATGAATTCATGGAATGGGCCACGTATAACTTGAACATGCAATGGACCATGTTCGGGAACACCATGTGGACGTCATCGGAGCTCTGGACGCTTGCCTTGTGCATTTTGATCCTGTTTCGAAACCACTACGTTCCCGTTCAAGACAAACTTACTGCGATCCCGTTACTTATCGTTTGGGGTCAATTGTTAAAGAGCTTTTCGGATGTTGCTCATCGATTCTATTGGGTCCTTGAGAACTTCCTGATCACTGTTGGAGTGTTTACTCCTCAGTCAAATTGGATGTGGGAGAATCGTCACTATCTCACGTACATAGTTGCAATCGGAGTGATCGGCACATCGCTATACTTGCAGGCTTATGTCGCAAGAAACGCGAAACCGAATTGGCGATGGATCGCTAGATTTTATGCGTTCGTTCTAATATGCTCGGGCATCGCTTGGTTACTTCCAGCCATGTTTGGCGGTCCTGACATGAGGGTTCAGTAGCAGCATGAGTGGCGAAACTATGCGAATACGCGTGAACCGGTTTTCATCTACGGATGATGCCACGCTTAGCATTATTACGATCAATGGCATTTTTGAGTGCTTCGGCCTGGAGGACGAATATAGACTCAAGAAAGTAGCGCAAGAAACTCGGATCCCGGCTGGTATTTACAAGGTCGAGGTCAGAGACTTTGGCGGTAAAGATGCAAAATACCGCAAGCGGTTCCCAAGTATGCATCAGGGAATGCTGTGGGTTAGAGATGTCCCCAACTTTGAGCACGTCCTCATCCACATTGGGAACTGGGAAAAAGATACCGCAGGCTGTTTGCTTGTTGGTAAAGGATGTATGTCTGGCGATGATTACTCTCTAAGCTCATCGAGGCAGGCGTACTTGGAGTTGTACCAAAAGGTCATCACCTCAGCACTGAACGGAACATTGTTCATCGAGTATGTTGACAACGATATTGAGAGGTTAGTTGAATGAGAATTTTACTATTAGTTTTTGGTTTGCTGCTGCCGGCTGTTGCGTTCTCGCATCCTGCTGAAAATGCGATGGACCACTATGCCGTCGCCGAGTTTCCGCAGGATCTACTTGATCTGGTTGCCGGTGATGAAAATGAAGTTGTTACTGTCCAGCTGAACGCCTGCGAAAGCAAGGCATCCGGTTGTAACATGCAGCTTCGGGCAGAATCTGACTTTGACAAGACTCACGAACTCACAGATCCGGAGGGCAGGTTGGTTCAAGCACCGAACACCAACTCCGTTCTTTTCTGGATTGGCGATATGGAGTGGGATGAAAACATCCATATCGAGATCAGATTCCTGCTGCGGAATACGACAACCGGTGACGAAGAATGGGGAGTGTGGTCCGATGCTGGACGCTTTCGAAGTTCTGAATCGCATCCGCCTGAACAGGTCGTCATCATTCCACCGGCCAAGCCTGATATAGGCTTGGTCAAGATTACTTTGTACGACGGGGAAAAGCCCGTTACCCTTGTGCCACCTGAGTAGGAGCAGACTATGTTAAGTGCAATCGCATCAATCTTTTCCAGCGGCATCATTGGAAGTGCCGAACGAATGGCAATGGAACTGATTGAAACCGATAAGGAATCGGCAGAGGCAAAAGCTTTGTGGATCAAAACACTTGATCCAAATGGACTGATGCGCCGTCGCTTGTCCAATTTCGCGTGTATCGCGTACGGGTTCTATCTGATCGTGATGACCATTCTTCTGCTGGCGCATGCCTATGGAGTTGGAGGCGTTGAAAACGCTGCTAATACCAAGCATGCAGCCGAATCGATCACTGATCTTTTCATGCCGATCACTACGGCGTGGGGAGGTATCGTCGCGGCATCATTTGGAGTCAACGCGACAAACGTGCTTAAAGGCAAGTAACATGACCGGTAAACAATGGGCCCATAACATCCTGGTTTCGATCAGCCAGGTTGGTAATGCGATCTGCCAGGGAAACCCCAATGCAACTGTCTCAGCGCGCGTGGGATATTTTGCTATGCAGAGTGGTTTCGCATTCTGGTATTGGAAGGGTCTTGAAAAAATGATCAACTTTGCATTTCAGCCTCTTGACGGTGGAAACCATTGTTATATGGCTTGGAAAGCAGAATCTATGGAAGAATTCCACCAGCCTCGCAATGACTTCATTCTGCTCCTCTTGGGCATTATCATCTATATTGCGTGTGGCCCTATCCGTATTATTACGCAATTGATTGCTTGGTTCAGTAAATAATGTCTGCTGAATTTCCATCACCAATAAATGACTGCAGAACTGCTTGGAGCAGTCATGTATTGTCATGGCGTTGGTTTGAAGAGGGTGGTGGTTCAAACCCAATGGTCGATTCTAACCGGTCTGGTACAAAAGCCGGTGGGGGATTGCCTGCACTCGATAATCTTGGAGCAGGCAATGGAGCTCAAAGTTGGAGATTAAAAACTGCAAATAGCGATATTGAAGGTGGTTATTCATGGAAATTTGAGGACAGCGGAAGTAATGCTCCTGTCGCTCAAGATTTTACGGATACTGGTACTCATAAAATATTAATTATTCATCTTCAATTCGAAGCTCCAGAACGTATTCAATGCGAACCTTTAGCAGATCCTGGATTTGCTGTTTGGTTAAGTGATTCTACTACCGGTGATTCTACTGGCAGTAGTCAATCTGCCAATTCTACGATGGATAATTATCTAGAATGTGCAATTGGTGGTTCTGATACTTTCCTTGGTGCTCGACAACAAGGCCATATGCTTGTAGTTATTGATCCAGAAGTTGATGCTGCAGGTTCTTCTTTACGGACAACCCTTAGTGCTAGTGCTTATGATCCAAGTGCTGCTACTGGTTACGCACTTTATTCTAAAACTGATGACTATGGTTTAGATACAGATGCTACGCAATGGATGTATACAGCTAATCATTTTCTTTTAGGAACAGAGGTTGATGATGCTGATACTCCTATTATTTTCGGATCTGGTTGTGATGTAAGCGATTTATCTGACATTTGTAATCCTGATGATTCGGCAAATGATGACGCAAATTTATTCTGCAGAGAACTTGTTCCCAATGTAGCGTATCTTATGGGTTGTGCATTGGTCGTTGGAACTGGTGCTCATCCTACTCGGACTGATGCAACTACTTTCGACGATATGGGGGCTACGTTTGTTTGGCCAGCAGACGCAGACTCTAATGATCCTCGCTTTCATGTTACTCGTAAAGCTTTTCGCCAGTATTGCCGCCTTCGTTCAGGTGATACTGCTCGGTATCGCGGAACTTATTCTTGGGGTACAGGTGCTGGTCCAGAAATTGATTTGGAAAGTAGTAACGGTACAGTTACGGTTGAAGGTTCGTGGACTAATTGCGCTGACTTTAAGATTAATGCGCAAAATGTATTTGCAGGTTCACCTAGTATTGAACCAGACTCAGGTTTTAAAGTAATTAGCAGCGGAGCTGATTTTGATACCGGAGGTTCTAAGACAATTACTGGTGACCTTGACCTTGTTGGTTTGGGCAACCATGCAGACATTTCAGATCTGACGGTAACTGGTACTTTGGATTTTGACACAGCCGGTACTTACAATTTGAACAATTGCACAATTGGTACCGTTACAAACTCATCAGGAGGAAGCATAACTATCAACCTGAATGGTGGTACAATTACTACTAACACTGGTCCGAATATCACGATCGTTAATGCGGTCACCGTTCAGGCCAATGCGTCTACAGCAGACGGTACCGCAGTTCAAGGTGCAAGAGTTTACCTTGAAGCAGGTTCGGGAGGCCCCTTGGCGCAGGGAACAGTAATTTTGAACGGGCTTACCAATGTCAGTGGAATTGTTGAAGACACAGCTTTTGACTTTACTAGTAACCAGCCTGTTGTCGGGGTCATTAGAAAAGGAACGGCGACACCAAGATACAAAACGGCCACGCTCCTCGGAACGATCACCTCAGCAGGATTGGTCGTTACCGGAATCATGGTATCAGACGAGAGTTAACATGGCAATTAAAACGACGTTATTAAGCAGGTCCCTCAGTTAGACGTAAATTTTCTTGCGTTTACAAATCTGCAGTGGACTGTTCGCAAGAATCCGCCATACGTAGTTTCGGTCAGCGCCGAAGTTGATCCCTACGGAGTTGACGCGGAGGGGAAACGTCATTTTCCAGAGGACACACGATCACTGAGAATCGCGGATCTGGATCAGTTTATTCTGGGCCTTGGTGATCCTGCCAAGATACAGAGAGCAGCGGCAGCAATGGTTGCACTTCAGGAGTCCTGTGGTGTTCTTGCTGAATTGTATTTTGATGACATCACATTTGACAAGCATGAAACCCATGGCAAATAAAGACGTTGAACAAATGAATGCTGCTGCCGTGATGGAAGCATTGCGGCATCAGAACGAAAAGCTTCAGAGCTTTCAAGAGCAGTTGTCTGCGGCGCAGGTAACTATTCGAATGCTCCAGCAGCAATTGGGCCAATTGCAGCAGGCTAATATGGAAGAGCTTTGCAAGCAATTTGGTACGGGATCAACGCAACATACGAGTTGATATGCCGATTTCAATTGACTATGGTGCTACGAATATTATTGACATTCCGCAATCTGACTTAACAGTAGTTAGCGGAACGCTTTATACGTATGACACTGATGCTTTTCGTGCGGAGTTGAACGCATACCAGGATAACGAAACCGGAATCGTTTTTCCTGATACGCACACTCATAACACGGAAGTTACGTTGGCGGGCATTGTATATGCTCGCTTTATTGAGATGTTGTCACCTTATCAGGTGCGCTTCGAAGATGGTCAGTACACGGTTGTTCTTGAGGGATCGAATAACAACGTGTGGGATGTACAAGGTGGAATCCTGTTTCGTAATCAAGTTCAGGTCATTCCACAAAACGCCGCTGGGCTCATTGTACGAGAGTCCGGTGTATCAGGTTTAACCGCGCAAGAATCAGCGGACTTGACGTTGATGAGAGAATTGATGGAAGCAGATGAGTTCTTCGATGTTTCTGAAGGTCTGCTTCACTATTACCGTAAAGGTACAACGACGGATTTGATTCCGGCAAAAACGGTGGCTGGGTTTACAGCAACGAGTGATACGAGTGCAACTGAATGAGACCTGTAACGCACTTTATATTGCTGGCTGGACCAACATCCACGAGCCGAGCGATCATATCCGAATTGGAGGCCGAAGTGGCTGAGTATACTGCAGAATTACCTGCACCAATCGAGGCAGAAGTTGAAGCGCCGCCTGAAGCGGAAGTTCCAACTCCTGTCGAAGCGGAGACTTGTGCATGAGCATTCCTGCCGGACCAGATCTGGAATATGCCCGCGGTGATATGGCACCTCTTGCTGTTATTGTAAAGCAGAGTGGTGCTCAGTTCAACTGGGCGGGATATACCGAGATCGAAATTACAATCAACTCGGAAAAGGAACCAACTGATGCGACCAATCAGGTTGGTCAGCTGGCCGGAACTCCTCGTGCAACTGACGGCTCGGACGGAACTGTCGACTTTGTGCCTCCTGATCAAAGCACAAGTGACAACTACACTCCGGGCAGTTATTTTTATGACATGACTGCGTTGGACGGATCCAGCAGGAAAGTCACATTGTTTCTTGGTGGCAAATTTAAAATCCGCCAGGACATCAATAAGGATTAAGCCATGGCACTGATCATTGAAAATGGTAGTGGCGTGCGGACGGCAAATTCGTACATCACTGTCGCAGAATACAAAGCCTACCACACCGCCCGTGGAGCTGACTCTGTGCTTAATTCCGAATTCACTGATCCGGAAATCGAGTACGGTATCATCAAAGCTACTGACTACATCGAGCAGCGTTTTGGCCGTCTCTTTAAAGGTTGCTAAGATTTTTACCAACTTGAATGTTGCTCGATCAACGTTGGTTTTTACCCAACAGCCAGTGGCAGATGAAACGGTGGTTATTGGCAGTGTTACCTATACTTTCAAAGCTTCGGTTGCCGCCACCGCGAACGAGGTTCTCATTGGGGACAATACGGATGATACACTCAATAACCTGCTTTACGCGATCGCTGCAACGGATACCCAGTCCGGCACCAAGTTCGGTTCTTCTACTGTCATCAATCCTGATGCTTACGCTAACAGCTTCTGGGGCGATGGTATATTGGTCAACGCCAAAGTCTCCGGTACTGCTGGAAATGGAATTGCAACCACCACAACTGTTACCGGTGCGTCATTCAATTTCGCCACTACCGTCGGCGGCTTGGACGATAACATGCCACAGCCTCTTTCATTCCCAAGAAACGGAATGCGTGATTACGACGGAAACTACATCAATGGAATTCCGATTAAGTTGAAGAACATTGTCAGTGAATACGCTTTGCGTGCAATGACTGTGACGCTCAATCCTGATGTTCAGCAGGATGAATCTGGTCGTTCTATCAAGAAGAAAACCGAGACTGTTGGGCCCATTACTGAGTCTACTGAATATGAGGGTGCAGGTATCACGCAGATTCCAGCCTACCCAGCTGCTGATGCGATGATCTCTGAATATTTGAACGCAACTGCAGGTGGTGTCTTTCGTTAATGGCAATCAATTACACCAAGCTTGCTGGAACAGCACTTCGTCTGGTTAAGGCGAATGGTCGCGCAGTTATGTTCATTCGATTGAATGACACTCCTGCAGATTCTGATGAGCCGTGGAAAGCTGCGGCTACTCCTCGGAATCCTGCGGAAATTGAAACACCGACATTTGCTCTTGCTGTTCCTCCAAGTGGTGTTTCTAAGCTTGGATTTAAAATTGAGAGCGATGATTTCGTGAAACGATCAGAACAAATCTTGATTGTTGCTCCTGCCTCTGTAGATCTTGACAATTACACGGAAGTCGTTGATGGAGCAATCCGCTGGCAAGTTACTGGAATGGAGAAACTCAAGCCAGCAACCACCACACTACTTTACTTTGTGGGAGTGAAACGATGACTGCCACAATATTAGAAGCAAAAGATGCGATGTTTGCGCATTTTAAGACAACCTGGGAAGCAAACCAAGCGAGTGCTTCCTATCCTGTTGATTGGCCGAATGTTGATCAAGGGGAAGTACCACCTAAGACGGACAACGCGACAACGAAGAATCCTACCCCTTGGGCCAGGATCACATTGTTGCACAGTCCGGCAGCCAATCAAGGTCAGGTTACCCTGTCTGGTGAGACCGGGAACCGCCGATTCCGTCGATTTGGGGTCCTTACGGTCTCCCTATTCACTCCTAGAGGTGACGGAAACAAAATTGCAGATACACTCATCCCGATTGTGATGGGTGGCTTCGAGGCTTTGCGTGATGTCGGCCGCAATCTGATGCAGACGTTCAGAGACATCTGGGGCGTGTCCAATCAAACGATAGGAGGAATCAAGGACGCGTTGATGGGTGGCGACATCGAAGCGGCCGGACAAATCGCGATCACTGGCCTACGTCTGGCGTTTGCACACGGCCTGCTCGCAATGTACGAGACGGTCAATGATGTGTTTGGTTGGATCGTCGACATCGTAGAGCGACTGATCAACTTCGACATCACGGGCGCGTGGGATGCGGCCGTGCAGGGAATGACAAACGTATTTGTCAACTTCGGTACCGCGATCGTCAACGGCTTTACTCGCATTGCCAACACCACCAGTGACATCTGGGAGCGAATGATTCAGGGCATGGCATCGCTCATCCTCAAGGCTGCCCTCGAGAACAAGCTGTTTGGCGCGTTCTTTGAAAAGATCAGCGGTGTCAACGTCGAAGAAGAAGTCAAACGCGGCGTGTCACTCGATGCAGCGCGACGCGAGTTAAAGAAACAAGCAGAGGCCGAGATCGAGGCGGCCGAAGGCCAGGTCAAGCAGCTTGAACGAATCAACGCGCCTCAGAAGTTCATTGACGAAGCCAAGGCCGAACTCGCCGAGCTGCAAAAGGTGTACGGCAAATTCGCCGTCGATACTGATGAACTGTTCGGCGATTTGAAACCACCTGTGCCTGAGGAGAAAGGTAAAGACGGATTCGATGGAGTGATAGAGCGACAACGACAACGCATCAAGGATTTGCAAGCTGAACTCGACGCCCTGACAGGACGTGCCAAGAACAAACTCGAAGACCCGTTTGCAGAGATCTTCGATCCGGTTGCTGGGGGACGTGGCGGCGCTGGTGGCGCCAAGGGCAAACGC
>FUIF01001662.1_pt1 | contig 24188 bp, 26 predicted proteins | sample 1003461 | NCBI WGS metagenome assembly FUIF01 (sample SAMEA80401918, study PRJEB19352) | marine metagenome | reverse complement strand
GATCTTGGAGTCGGTTAATACACACTTACTCCTTATAATGGCACAACAAAATTCTACCCTGGTCACTAATCTTACACGGCCAGGTCAATCTAATAGTACGGGTGATGCCCGTGCTTTGTATCTCAAGCTGTTTAGCGGTGAGATGTTCAAAGGCTTCCAGCAAAATGCAATCGCTCGTGACCTTGTCATGAAGCGTACGCTGAAGAATGGTAAGTCCCTTCAGTTCATCTACACCGGTCGTACAACGGCTGAGTACCACACCCCAGGTAACGCAATCCTCGGTAACACCGATGGTGCACCTCCTGTGGCTGAGAAGACCATCACTGTAGATGATCTGCTCATTTCTAGTGCATTTTTGTACGACCTTGATGAGACCCTTTCGCACTACGATCTGCGTTCTGAGGTGTCTCGTAAAATCGGATATGCACTTGCTGAAAAGTATGACCGTCTGATCTTCCGTGCTATTGCACGTGGTGCACGTCAGGCGTCTCCTATCACCAAGACTGGCTTCGTTGAGCCTGGTGGTACTCAGATTCGCGTTGGTACTTCTACTAACGAGTCTGATGCTTTCAGCTCTTCTGCACTGGTTACTGCGTTCTATGACGCTGCCGCTGCAATGGATGAAAAAGGAATCAGTCAGGACGGACGTGTGGGTGTTCTGAACCCCCGTCAGTACTACGAACTGATCCAAGCCGTTGGTTCCAACGGACTGGTGAACCGTGATGCCCAAGGTGGCGCTCTTCAGGGCGGCAACGGCATCATCGAGATTGCTGGTATCAAGATCTACAAGTCCATGAACATCCCGTTCCTTGGCCGTTATGGCACCAAGTACGGCGGTACGACTGGCCAGACTGATCCTGGTAACACTGGTGATTTCGTGAACCCTGCACTGGAGGATGCTTCTGGTGCACAGACTGGTATCAACAATGACTACGGCACTGGAACTGAGTTCGGCTCTGTGTCTGCTGGTCTGATCTTCCAAAAGGAAGCAGCCGGTTGTGTTGAGGCCATTGGTCCTCAGGTCCAAGTGACCAGTAATGATGTGTCGGTGATTTACCAAGGTGACGTAATTCTGGGGCGTTTGGCCATGGGTGCGGACTACCTGAATCCCGCTGCTGCTGTCGAACTGTATGTTGGCGCTTCTGCTCCTTCTGCATTCTGATAATTCGTTCTTTATGGGGGTTCCTTCGGGAGCCCCTTTTTTTTAACTATATGTCTTTTCCTACCACTAATGCTGCACAGGAACTTCCTGCTGTAAATCAAATTTTGCAGTCATGTGGTCAAGCGCCTGTGACTACTCTTACTCAAACCAACCCGGACGTTGCGATTGCGCATAGCACCCTGCTTCAGGTGTCACGAGAAGTCCAGGCGGAAGGATGGAGTTACAACCTTGAGTACGATTATGAGTTTACGCCTGATACTAACGAAGAAATACTGATTCCAAATAATGTCTTGCAACTTGATGCTTCTCCTGAACATCATGAAGTAGATGTTGTTCGACGTAATGGAAAGCTATACGATAGATATACTCATTCTTATAAGTTCAAAACCAAGCTTAAATGTGATGTGCTTTGGTTGTTTGATTGGGTAGATCTACCGACACCAATTCAAGATTATATTGTTGCTAGAGCTGCAACTATTGTGTCGTCTCGCATTGTAGGAGACACAACCCAATACCAAATGCTTGGGCAGAAGGAAGCGTATAACCGTGCTATGGCTTTGGAGTATGAATGTAATCAAGGTGATTACACGTTCTTTGGACATCCACGTGGAATCAATTCTTATATCAGCTACAAACCGTACCAAGCATTGTATCGCTAATGGCAGCAGTAACTCAACGAATAAACAATTTTTTAGGTGGTGTTAGCCGTCAACCTGATTCTAAAAAACTTCCAGGTCAAGTACGTGAATGTTTAAATGCATACCCAGATCCAACCTTTGGATTGGTCAAACGTCCTGGTCTGAAATATCTAGATGTATTGAAAGATACTGGAGGCTCTGCTTTCTCTAGTACTGCATTGGACAATGCTCGTTGGTTTTATATCAACCGAGATGATGATGAAAGATACATTGGATGCATTGCTGGATCAGACATACATATCTGGAATGCTATCGCTGATAGCAATGGTAACTATGTAAAAGCTACTGTTACTAATTCTGCTAATGGCAACACAGGATATAATCCCACTACCTATTTAAATACAACCAAAAAAAATTACAACGTTCTTACAGTCCAAGATACCACTATTATTACCAACACAACAGTAACGGTTACCAAGAATGCAGACCCGGCTTACACCTCAGGTCTGAACCATACTATCCGTTTGAGTGGTGTTGAATATAGTGCTGAATATACAGTTAAGATCGGCAACCAGAGTTATACCGAAACTACTAAGAATGCTGACGAATTTCAGCCTTCTGGTACTAATAAAGCATTGGCTGCTGATGACATTCTTACTGATTTAGAAACTGGTATTAATAACCTAAATATTTCTGGGCTGACTGTCACTCGACTTGATACAACACTAGAGCTATCTAGTACATCAGCAATCGTTGTCACAGCTTCTGGAGGTAAAGACTCAACTCTCCTTACAGCGTTCTCTGATCAAGTAGAAAATGTAAGTAAGTTACCTGAGCAATCCGTACAAAATAGGGTTGTCAAGATCATCAATACCGAGTCTACCAATGACCCTTATTATGCAAAGTTTGTACCAAAAAATGGAACATCGGGTCCAGGTTTTTGGGAAGAAACTATTGGATATGGAATGTCTTCTGGTATCAACAACACGACAATGCCACATGAGCTTGTCAATACAGCTCTAAATACATTTGTCTTTCAACCTGTTAATTACACTGCAAGGTTGGTTGGTGATGACTCTACAAATAGTCATCCTAGTTTTGTTGACCATAAAATTCAGCAAGCTTTCTTTCATAATAATCGACTTGGTTTCTTGACTTCTGACAATGTGTCAATGAGCCAATCTGGTGAGTTCTTTAACTTTTACCATATTTCAGCTTTAGCACAGACAGATTCAGATCCCATTGACATTAACTGTTCGAGCGTCAAACCAGCTGTTCTTCATGCCGTAATACCTACTGCACAGGGACTGGTGCTGTTTAGTAAAACTCAGCAGTTCATCATGTTTTCTGATGACGCTGTGTTGACACCTACATCAGCAATCATCAGAGGCATTTCTAACTATGAAATGAATCCAGATATTGATCCAGTAGACGCTGGCGGTACTCTTGCTTTCGTTAGTAAAAACCCTGGGTACAGCCGTGTCTTTGGTATGCAAACACGTGGTTCTCAAGAGAATCCGATTGTTGTTGACATTAGTAGGATTGTTTCTGAATGGATTCCAGATTCAGTTGAAAATTTAATTTCTAGTCCTGCTAATAACTTCGTTGCTTTGTATGGTCCTTCAACTGAATATATTTGGTTCTACCGTACATACAGTAATGGACAAGAAACTTTAGTACAGGCTTGGTATAGATGGTATCTGCCAGGTAACGTTCATGATGTTGTTGTCGATAACGACAGGATGTATTGCGTTGTTAAAGAAAGTGGTAAGTATATTCTTCTCAGTTCAAGTCTTACCAATACATTTGACGATGAGGTTCTTGTATCCATCGATGGCAAATTGATCAATCCATACGTTGATATGTACTCAGTTGCATCATCAGTTGTATATGATTCAGTCAATAAACTATCAAAATGTTATTTGCCATATGATGACATTACTAGCCTGACCCCAGCCTTAATTATTAAAGGTACTGGTACGTCAAATCTAAATGGCATTACTGAGTCTGGCTTTACTATTACACCTGAACGTGGCTCTGATGGTACGGGTGCATATTTTATCGTACCTAATAAAGATCTGACATCACAAGCTAGTGACGTTGTTGTTGGCTACAAATTTTCCTTTGACGTAGAGCTTCCAACTATCTACTTTACACTTGATCCTGCTGGTAAGGAAACTGATTTCACTGCTAATATAACTATTGCACGGATGAGTTTTTCTGTCGGCTTGTCGAGTGGTTTAGGTTTTAAAATTAAAGCAATTGGAAATACAGAGTGGTCTGATATCGCTCCGTCCCAAGACGCTAACTATTATCTTGCTGATGACGTGCCATTAGAAGAACAAAACATATTTACAATTCCTGTACATCAAAGATCAGAAAATGTAAATGTCCGCCTTTACAGTGACACACCTTTTCCTGTGTCATTGATTTCAATGATGTGGGAAGGAAATTATTCCCCTAGATTCTACAGGAGAACTTAATTAATGTTAGAAACACTCGGCATTATTTCAGCCGTTTCAAGCGTTGCTGGCATTGGACTCAATTTATTTGGGGCAAGCAATCTAATAATCAAGCAAAATCTTTAGCCAAAGATCAATACAAACAAGCTAAAAAGCTGTACGACTTTGATTGGGATTCGTCTTTACGGAAGTACGAATATGCAAAGGCATCGGTCGATCTCCAACGTCGTACATCAGAAAATCTTCACGCATATAAAACCAAGCTGGCAGAGAGATCCTGCAGCAACAGATGGCTATACGTGAGTATGAGTATAAAAACCAAGTCGCAGCCTTTAATCGTTCTGAACAACAGTTTGAAGACCAGCTTGCAATCAATAATGTCTCTTTGGGTATTGCGCAAGGGGAAGCAACACTAGCGTTTAAAGAAGCACAGATCTCAATGCACTTCCAAAAGGAAGGTGTAGAACGAGCACTCTTAATGGCTCTTGATGCTTCTGCTTTTGCAAAGGCTGAACTAAAACGTGAACGTGCTTTTGCGATTGATGCTTCATCGAATAAACGACGACAGAATGAACTGGATTATCAGATGAAGTCTGTCGATAGTTCTTTTAAAGCCCAAGAGGTGGCGATTAAAGGCTTATTAGGAGAAGGTCAGGCTCGTGCTCGTGGCACTGGTCGTAGTACTGGTAAGGCAGTGCAAAGCGTCTTAGCAGGTGCTGGAAGACAGCAAGCCGCCATTGCAGCCAACATGGCCAATGCTGATCGAATGTTCAAAATCCAGGCCAGCTCAATTGATCAGCAAATGATCAATGCAATTAACAATGCTGACCTAGGTATTGCAAAGCAGAATAATAATGAGCTCTTTGCTCAGCAACAGCATAATCAATCGTTGCGTGAACTTCAGGCCTCAATGGATAGTGCTCAAGCTGCATTCAGCATGAACATGATGAAGATTAATCGTGACAAGCAAGCTGCTGATATGCAAGCTCATTACAACAGAATGCTCGAACCTTCAATTGGCCCCGAAATTCCGAAACCTATTGAACTGCCTCAATCAATATTCTTAGACCCGCTTAAGCCTATTAAAGGTCCTAAGCCGATGAAAAATGCACCACAAACACAATCTGCATTTACAACCTTTGCACAAACAGCTGCTGGTATTGGAGATGCTACTAGCAGCATTATGAGTGTTGGTAAATTGGCAGGTTGGTTTTAATAGCTAATTAACTACATGGAGTAAATGTCTAAATTCAAAGGGTACGCCCAATCATCTGGATTTAAAACAATACAGCTCCCCGATACAACTAGAAGGATCCGAGAGGAAGGTGCTCGTACGACAAGTCGTATGGAGCGCAACTTTCGAGTAGAAAGGGAAAACGCCCAGGCTGTAATCAATGCCCTCAACGATAAATATCGTATTGAGGCGGATAATCGACAATTAGTTTTCAATCTCGAAAGTGAAAATCGAGAGCGAATTCGGCGAACAATGGTTGACAACGCCGAAGTACAACGTCAAAACAACCTGACAGAACAGAAACAAACACAACAGCTATTCGATGCATTAGGTGGTCTTTCGGAAACTGCTAGAAAACTCTCTACAGAAATCCTAGAAGACCGCGTTGAAAAAGGTCGTGAACAAGGTGCACAAATTGCTAATGCCATTAGTTTGGCTGGTGGCAGCTTTGCTGATATTGAGTACATCAAAGATATTGATGCCGCTCATATTCAAAATGACGAACGATACAGAGAAGTTGTTGACCGTCTTAGAGCCAATGGAGCTCCTAATGACATTGTCGAACAAATACGGAAGGCCAATTCTTCTACTCTCTACGGTATCCAAAGGACCCTTCTAGTTAATGCAGGTGAGGATTACGCTGAAGAACTTCTTCGGTTTGAAACTGAACAACTTGTTAACGAAGACGGAACCCTAAGTGATTTTACTTTGGGTGCAGCCCGGTCAATGGGTGGTCAATTTACGGCCGCTGTTGAAGCTCAAGATCTGCGAAATAGAGCTGAGTACATCGCCCAATTCCAAGGTAAAGACAATGACCCTATGGTCGCTCGTTACCTTTACCCAAAAATGGTCGAGGCGGAGAACCGTAATAATCGTGCTGCTGCTGCTGAGCGTCTGCAAGACACACGTCGTGAAGATGCAATTAACTATAAGGAACAATTCCGTACACGTTACAGAGATGCTAACGGTCACGCAAGTAACCTTACTTTCATTGCTCTTTCGGCAAATAGGCGTTCGGCACGTAAAGCATATCTAGCTGAACTTGCTGAAATGGCAGGAGCAGGTGTATTTGGTGACTATGCACAGCAGATCGATATGTTGGATTCACTCTTAGATTCTGATGTATCTATTGATGGTCAAGCTCCCAAAAAATTTAGAGAACTTTTTGGGGATATCGATGCTAACGAAATACAGGACATTAGTAACGCGATCCAACAGCGGCAAGCATTCGTAGAAGGTCGTGAAGCACAGATTAAAGAGGTTGCCCTTAGGCAAAAAGAAGAGGAAGTACTGCAATGGCTTCATGAAAATCGTCAGGCAGGAAGGTTTGATGATGGCTACTCCAAGCAATTAATTGAAGAACTACAAACAGCACACCCAGGTATTAATCTCGACAGAGTTAAGCATTATCTTACTCATAATTCTTCTGACGCAATTCAGCGCTCAAGACTTGACTCAATGCTTGATGAAGAAGTAAGGCTGGTACGTTTAACGAGAGCAGCATGGAAGGTGTAACTGACCCTGTTCTTCTCGAAAAGTATGCACCCATACTTGCACAACTTGCTCAATATAGAGGCCGTATGCCTCAAACTGATCAGGAGGTTAAAGCTGCTTTTGGAGCTGAGTTAAAGAACATTCTTAATCCAAACGGACTCAGTACAAACTACGGTGTTTCATATAATCGTGCACTTAATTATGCGATGCGCGAATATTATAAATATACATCAGCACCTGATCCAAATTCTGATCCTGCAGCTGTTCAGATGAATGCTGTGAACAAAATAATGGATGATATTCGAAAAGGTCAGTCAGGTGATATCACAAGTATGTTTACAGTAAGCGGAGTCCTTGACCTGCAAATCGGTACTACTGCTGTTTTTTCAAAATTTGAGCCTGGCCATGATCTTTATGATCTTCCTGACATGGGTCTCAAAAGGCAAGAAGTTGTAGAAAGTATCAGAAAAAACAATAATTATGTTTTGGAACAACCATTTGTTTCTACAACATTAGCAGAAAGAGTAGCCGAACAAGTTAACAACGGACAATTTATTTTGATACCTCCATTTATTAATGACCTGTCTGAAATTACTGGCATTCCTTCACACGAAATTCTAACAAAACAGTTAGAGCTAAGAGGCTTTGAAGGTTTAACAGTTGAGCCAGACTTAGTTCAAAAACTGAGAACGACAATTACTGACCCAGAACTTCTTAGGATTATTAAAACACCTACTGCTGCCAACATTAATTCTGTTGCTCAGCTTTCTGGAAATCAAGTTCCTTTTGTACGGAAAGGCGTAGATGGCTACTTTGATGTGATGTCTTTAGCTAGGACTATCCAATTCCGTGCACCAAATGTGATGGCAGCTATTTGGGCATTGGAAACCGGATATGGATCTACTGTCCATGGCTCGAATGCTTTGTTTAATGTCAAATCTTACGATGGTACTGGGACATCTACAACAACGATTGAACAAGATGCCAACGGTAGACAATATACCGTTAGGGCAACTTTTAGAAATTTCAACAGTCCAGCTGAAGCTGCTCAGGACTTTGTAGATACCATCTCAAAATACCCAGGGGTTAGTGAAGCCAACACACCTCGCGAAATGCTTTCTGCAATCGTTGCAGGTGGATATGCCACTGATATTGAATACGAAGCAAAAGTTCAACGTGTGCTGCAAGACAACGGTGTTGATCTTGATGAACCTTTTATTATGTATAACGGGCCTATTACACGTGATCCTAATTATTCTTCTCAAACATTGCAGCATGTTTATAATGTCGGAAGTATTGGTTGGGGTTCAACTGGACCACATCTTGATCTAAAACAGGAAGACAACCCTAATACTCCTGATGTTGACGAAACTGGGTCTTACTTTAAGTATGACGATCCTGAAATTAGTGAATACATTTTTGTAGATGATCAGACCATGGGTTTGGTTCCACTACCTGATGTACCAATGACTAATAGTTGGAAAGACCATACAGACAGAGGTTCAAATGGATACGACTATGGAATCCATGATGGTAGACCTATTTTAATTAAACCACCTGCCAGGGTAGTACAAATTCTCCGTACATCGGAAGGAGATGACATGATGGTTATCGAGCTGCCAAGTGGTAGACGTTTTAAATTTCACCACGGTAGGAAAGCATAATGAGTACTGAAAGAGATAAAAAAATCGATGCTCTAATTGAGCAATATGATGCAGATCAACAACGTGCCGAACCAGAAAATATTAGTCCTCTCTATGATCCATTCCGTGATCCTAATGTTGTCCCTGATACTGGAGGGCTTGAAGCTGTAGATGGTAAATACACCATCAAAGGTGTCGAATACGATGAGGAAGACATTGAATTTGAAAATGGTGTTCCATTTGTAAAACGTGAAGTCCGAGAAAAATATGAACCTTCTTTTAGTGAACAGGTTGAAGAAACTAATCAATCAGTTAAAGAACGTTTGTCTGCTCCAGGTCAAGGTTTAGTTGACTTTGGAATGGATTTAGTTGGTATGGTTCCTGGTCTTGGTAAGCTAGATGATGCATACGATGAAGCAACTAAATTCCAAGATCCTGTCGCTACAAATATACGTAGATTGTCAACTGTCATTGTTCCAACGTTGATGGGTGTTGGGGCAGCTACTCGTGGCATTGATACTGTATCGAAGCTAAACCTCGCACTAAAAGGACGTGAGTTTCCAAGGCTTCTTACCGGTCTCGCTAAGATTGGTGCAACTGCTGCTGTTGATGTTGGTGTTACTTATATCAGCGACACTTCAGAAGATGGCGACACCCTTACACGTCAATTAGATGACTTTACTAACGGTACCTTAAATCTTCCTGATGCGTTGATCACTCTTGACAGTGATGGACCCGAGGTTCGTAAAAAGAAAACCATGTATGAAACAGGGGTGCTCAGCATCGCTGCTGATTTCTTAGGTTATGGACTCAATCTAGCAAAGTCATTAAGAGGATTTAAACCATCTGAATTTATGGATTGGTTTAAAGTTGGTGATGACATTTCTGAAGCTTATAAAAATGCTCACATTCAGTTAGGACCAGACCTACGTGCTGGTGAAGCACCTCTTGAAGCCCATGTAAGACACCAGTCTTCATTACGTGATTGGCAGATTGATGAGGCTGCCGTACGTCAGCTAGAAGCAGAAGCTGCCACAGTAAGTCGATCTGCTGATAGTACAGCCCTTCAGGCAGTTGATGGCGCTCCTTCACCTAGTCAAGTAGACGAAGCGTTAAGTCCTGCTATCACACCGAAGCTTGTATCACCAGCAGAAAACGCTGTGCTCAGTGTTCCTCCCGCATCCGTAGCACGTAATGCTTTGGATGTTGCAGCTATTAAAAATGGAGCTGCTACAGGCGATCCTGCACCTGTTGTCACTGAAGCAACTTTTAGAGCTGTTGCAGGTGGTAACGCAGATGCTCGTGCGCTTGTCAAAGATATTGCCGATGACTATCAATCATCTGGTGAATGGGAAGGTGTCGTAAATGGCGTTAGGTTGACTAAACAGCAAAGAGATGGTGCAGCCAGTACTGCTCTTGCTGATTTTATGGAGACTACTACAGCAGAAATTAAGGAAGCTTTTTATGCAAAGCCCTCCCGTCTCCAACTAACTGATGAGGTTGGTTTTGAATATCCAAATGAAGATATGGCTGCTGCTGCTCTGCGAGGTATTAAGGAACTCAACGATACTTACCTTTCTCTCAATACAGCACAATCTTCTGCTCGTCTTCTAGATACAACCGGAAGAGAAATACAAACTATTGCAGACGCTGCTGTCAAACTTCCTAACAACGTTTCTCAAACCCGCGTCCGCATGATGTTGTTGGACAGGTCTCAGCTTTTGATGTCTGAATGGGCTCTTAATAAATACGTTAAAGGTTGGTCACTGCAAAACACTAAACGTATCTACGACGCTCAACAAAACCCCGCTCAAGCTGGTGAACTAATTCAGGAAATGTTGGGAGAGCTTAGTGATGCACGTCTTAAAGCTCAAGAAAAAGCATTGGCATTTCGTACCACTCTTGATCAACTAATTGATGATGATCCTAATATGATTGGTGCTTTTATTGATGCATTTGCGATGTCCAGTGGTGATGTCACAACTATCGATAAAATGCTGAAATGGGCTAACAGCCAAATTTCATTAAAGGGTATGTTTGTTTCGCCGTTTGATATTAAAGGTAAAACTCGCTCAATGAATATCCTTGCTCAAGGTTTCTGGGCTGTTAGATATAACAATATTCTGTCTGGTCTTTCAGCTTTGAGAGCTGGAATTGGTAATTCCACAACTTTGATGCTTAAAAGTACAACTGCTTTGATGGGACATGGTTTGAGGCAATAGCTTCGCGTGACATGTATAAACTTAGGCGGGCCATGTATATGTATGGCTCCTTTTATGAAACCAATCGTCGTGCAATGCTGCACGCATGGGACGCTTGGAAGCGAACAAATGATGATCCAACTGAGTTTATGGATCTTATGCGTAAAGATCGTCAGGTCATTCAAGATAAACAAAACTGGGATTTGATGGAAAATATTGCCCAAAATAAATGGGCAAAAGAAGGAAACAGAGGTGCTCTATTCATGTGGAATTGGGCAAAAGCTAATAAGGCTGCTTCTGAATGGGCTCCAATGCGTTGGGGTACTAATGCAATGATTTCCTCCGACCAATACGTCAACGTCACGCTTGCTACCCATATGTCACGCATGATGGCTTTTGAAGAAGTATTCCAGGCATCTGGTGGTCGAATTACTAAAGACTTGTTGCGAGCTGCTGAAGAAAGGCACTTTGCAAAAATGTTTGATAATAACGGTTTGATTTCTAATGAAGCTGTCAAACAGAGTGCTGGTGAACTTGCTTTAAACCTTGACAACCAAGTTTCTGATTTTGTCAATACTGCTTTAAGTAAGGCTCCGATGTTTAAGCCGCTGTTTATGTTTCCTCGGACAGGCATTAATGGTCTTCGTTATGGTCTCACATATGTACCTGTAGCTAATCTTGCTGGTAATAAAAAGGTTGCTTCAGTTCTGCTTGCAGGGTCTGACGAAAAGAAAATGTTCGAAGCACTTAGTTTGCATGGTGTTAAGGATACTGACCCTAATGCACGTGCTATTTTTGATAACCTACGCGCTGAATATAAAGGCCGTATGGCTTTTGGCAGTATGTTGTTAAGTGCTGGTTTTGCATATGCAATGGCTGGAAATATCCGTAGTAATGGTCCAGTAAATGCTAATGAGCGCAAGCTTATGCGTGACAATTTTGGCTGGAAACCGAAGCACATTAAAATCCTTGGTAAGTGGGTTTCTTATGCAGGTAATGAACCGTTTGATAGTTTGCTAACCCTTGTTGGCGATATTGCTTATTACTCCAATGACATCGGATCTGCTGCGACGGATGAATTTATGCAAAAAGCTCTGTGGACTATTACTGCAGGCTTTACAAACAAAACCTTTATGGCGGGTCTTGATCCGCTAGTAAAACTTTTTAGTGGTGATACTTCTCAAGGGACGCGTCTAGCTGCCAATGAAGTTAGAGCTTTTATCCCAATGTCTGGAGCTGCTGGTGTTCTTGCAAAAGCAATTTCTTCAACTGCAAAGGATATTGATAATGATCTACTTGGTTTCGTTGCTAACCGACTGCCTATAGCCAATGCGTATCTTCCTGAGCGTATTGATGTTTGGACTGGTAAACCAATTAATGATATTGACAATCCTTTCCTAAGGTTTCTTAATGCCGCGAATCCAGTACCGATTAGCGATGGTAACGAGCCTTGGAGGCAATGGTTGCTTGAGTCAGGTTGGGATGGTATGCGACTTCTGCGTAAAGATAGTACTAGTAACTATGAATATTCACCTGCAGAACGTGTAGAGCTTTATAAGATCATGGGTGAAATGCAACTTTGGAAAAAGGTCGAACAACTTAGTAACAGCCAGCGTCTTAATAATGAACTAAATGCATTGCGTCGTGAACGAGCTGATAATCCTGATTTTGATTATTTCGAGCTTAGATCTAAAAATCTTTTAACCTATAGGGCGCTCAACAAGCTTATTCGAGAAGCTCAGAGAGATGCGGAGACTATTCTACTCAATCGTAATCCATCGATGGCTATGAAGATTCAAGGTCAAGCACTAATTAATAAGTTACTCGGCCAAGGACAGGTTGAGAAAGCACGAAAGGTGGCTGAATCTTATGGAATCAAAATTGATCAACTCGATCAATATGTACAACAAAATTAAAACTAAAGTGTTAGCTAATGGCAATTACACAAAATACATACACAGGGGATGGTAGTACCACTACCTATTCTTTTACATTTCCATATTTAGAGACCGTTGATGTGAAGGCATCAATTAATGGGGTCCTTACAACTGCATACACTCTTGCCACAGCTACCACCCTAGCTTTTACTACTGCACCTGCAAATGGTGCTGCCATTCGAATTTTCCGGGATACGAACACAACTGGTCTTAAGGCTACGTTCTATCCTGGTTCAGCTATTAGGTCTACGGATCTAAACGACAACTTCACCCAAAACCTTTACGTCACTCAGGAAACTGATAACGACGTTGTTACTGCGAACACTACAGCGGATACAGCCAAGACAACAGCTAATACGGCTCTATCAAATTCCAATACTGCAGTTTCTGATGCTGCATCTGCTGTAAGTACTGCTAACACCGCTAGCACTAATGCAACGAATGCTGTAAACACAGCTAATACTGCCAGTACCAACGCAAGCAATGCTGTCAGTACTGCTAACGCGGCGGCAGCAACAGCTAATACAGCTAGTACTAACGCTAGCAATGCTGTTGCTACAGCTAATGCAACGTCAGCTGCTCAAACAGCGTTAGAGGCTAATGTCTACGACTCTACAGAGCTTGATGCTGGTCAACTTGACAACAGGTATTACACAGAGACTGAGCTTAATAATGGTCAACTAGATAACCGTTATTACACTGAGACAGAGTCTGACACCAAGTACTTCCAGAAGAATACGAACTCTATTGAGTCAACTGAAACTTGGGTTAGTAACGACAGCAATTTGGCCACTACAGCAGCTATCGACGCCCGTTTGGTGTTGCTAGTTGATGATGTCGGTGGTTTTGTTCCTGTCACGACTCATACGAACTTTCCTAATGCCAACCCTGACATCAACAACGATGCAGGCACAGTAGTTTCTATTGCAAATATTAGTGGTCTGACCCACTCAGGTGGTACTAGTTCCAATGCAACCCGTGTTGGTGGTGGAAGTGTAGTTATCAATGGCATCCCAACTTCCATTGCAAGTCCTGCTCCTGAGATGTCCATGCTGGTTGTGACGACCAGTACTGACCATGAATATACGTTCCACAAAGCTGTTGCTAACGTCAACGACCAAAATACAGTTGCAAATATTTCTTCTGATATTACTACTGTTGCTGGTATTGCTTCTACCGTAACTGCTGTAAATAATAATAGTAGTAACATCACTACTGTCGCGAATATCAATTCTAACGTGACAACTGTTGCTACCAATATTACTGATGTTCGTACAGTTTCAGCCGACATCAATAATGTCAATATTAATGCTAGTAACTCTACAGTTATTAATACCGTTGGAAACAATATTTCCAATGTGAATACAGCTGCCTCAAATATGTCTGCAATCATTGCAGCTCCTACTGAAGCTAGTAATGCTGCTTCTTCAGCATCTGCTGCATCAACAAGTGAAACCAATGCAGCTAGTTCAGCAACTGCAGCCGCCACAAGTGCGGTTAATGCTGCTGCCTCAGTTAACAACATTAATTCACTTTCTTTCTTGCTTAACTTTGGGTCAATTACTCAAACACACGGCACATCATCTGATTACGGATCTATTTAATTATGAGCACACAAATTCAACGCCGTAGAGGCACTACTACAGAGCACTCAAGTTTTACTGGTGCAGAAGGCGAGATTACAATTGATACAACAAAAGACACAGTTGTTGTACATGACGGGGTTAGAGCTGGTGGTTTTCCGCTAGCACATGAAAATAACCCAAGTTTTACGGGTACCGTAGAAGCAAAGCAGTTAAGTAACAATGCTCTAGATGCCTTTAGAGCAACCGACGCTAATGGTACAAGGCTTAGTGTTACAGCAGCAGGTTTGATTAGGATCTATGATAGCTCACTCACAAATAATGTAGAGATTGGTCCATCTGGAGCGGCAAAGTTTTACAACACTGGCACTAATTCAACCTGGACCTTAGACGCTGTAAGTAACGACGGTCGAGGAGGTCGACCAACTCTTAGGTTAAAGAACCTTGCTGCTGGTGATTCAGAGGCTTTCAGTGTACTGAGTTCAGACGGAAGCACAACCAATGCTTTCATTACTAGTACCGGTAAGGCAACGTTTGCTGGCGACGTTGTCAGTGGAACGTATGCTGCAAATAGTAATTACATTGCTCTGCGTGGTCCTGGACAACTTGAAATTGCGAGAAATACAACATCAAATGATTTAACCTTTATCAATGGCACAAGGTATAACGGCGGAGTTGCGGAAGAGAATTTCAAGATCACAACCGATGGATCGGCAAGCTTTGCTAGCACAGTAAAAAGTGAGTCACCATCTGGAACATTCTCAGCGTTAAACCCTGGTTACATTGTTATCCAACAACCAGGAACATCTAGCAGTGATCTAGTATTTAGGGCACGGAACTCAGTAGGTAGTGAAGTTGTTGAGTTCTGGGGTGATGGCAGCGCCACGTTTAGTAGCACTGTAAGTACTACAGGAGCTCAAAGTTATGTAAGAGTCAACAGAACAGGCTCACTTTCTAATTCAGCGGCACTTTATCAAGGCGTAAACAACAATGTCTTGAAATTCAAAGTGGCTGCAGACGGTAGCGTCTTCTCTGCAGGCAAGTTCACGTTAAGGGAGGGGTCTACTGACGCCTGGTCCATCGATAATAACGGCGCAAATGGTTATCTAAGGTTTTACGATGAGTACAACAACAGCGAGCGGGTTCGAATTGATAACAATGGAAACATAGGAATTGGCACCACATCACCATCTCACCCGGTTACTATTCTAGATGATCAACAATATAAAGGGTTGCAACTTAAAAACTCTTCTACCAATAACTTAATCCTTGGTGGTTATACTTCAGCGAATAAAAATGGTTTTATTCAGTTTTATAAAGAAGATGGGACTGTCGGCGCTCTACTCAAGCAGAAAACAATAGTTATTTTGCCGCTGGTAATTTTGGTCTAGGTCATAACAACCCTACTGTACCTCTTCACGTAAAGGCTACAGTTAATAACCCGATCTTTTTTGAGACAACAGGTGACAGATCTCAAGTTAGGTTTAAAAATGCCACCGATAATTCGGTTTATATTGGATCGCTTGGTGGTGACTTTAGGATTATCACAAACACCACCGAAAGAGTACGTGTAACAGACACTGGGCAAGTGGGTATTGGTACCTCAGCCCCAGGGGATAAGCTGCAGATTACTGGGGGTAATACCCTGATTAAGGGTGGCAACCTTGCTAACGGACTTACCTTTGTGTCTGCCTCTAACACTAGCGGCGCTGCTCAAAAAATCTCATTTTTCGGTGCCAATCGCCAGGATAGTGGTGAAGAGGCAGTGTCAATTAAAGGAAAGATGGTTTCCAATATGGGTGGTTCTGGGAACACCCAAAAAGGTGAACTTGCGATCTCAACAACTGGAGTTGAGCGTATGGTTATCGATGAGGATGGAGTGACAACCTTTACTGGAAATGTGCAGGTAGGAGGAGATGCAAACGCTGGCTCAGCAAACGGAACTAAGATTTTAAGCAACAGTGGCATTCAGGCTTCTAATGACAACACTTCTGCACCGCTGTGGCGTGGTTATACAACAAACAACAGCACTCCAACATCTTCAATCAAAACCAGTGGTAGCGCCACCTTTGGTCAAGCTCAAACACTACGAACAACAATGGTGTATTAATCGGTGGTAATAATGGTTCTTTTAATATCTACACCACTAGATACTCATCTGACTGTTTTCAGATTCTCAATACTACAGGTAGTGGGGCAAATGTTGCGGTTAGGTTTGACGGCGACGGATCGGCAACCTTTGCTGGTCAAATCAACGGAACCACCGTTGGAACCTCCGATCAGCGCTTTAAAGAGAACATTGCTCCTGCTGGTTCTCAACTTGATGATATCGCCGCTCTTGGCGGAATCCTGAAAAACTTTGACTGGAACGCTGATGCTCCTGTCAACGATGAGATCCGTGCTACTCGCCAGCTCGGTCTGATTGCTCAAGAGGCTGAAGTAATTAGCCCTTCACTGGTCAAGACTGTCTCACGGACCACAACTAATGATGAAGGCGAAGAGGTTGATGACTCCTACAAGGGCATTAGCCATGACGCTCTCGTCATGAAACTCCTCGGCGCTGTCGCTGAGCTTTCAGCAAAAGTAGCAGCGCTTGAAGCTGCAAATTAATTCTACCCTTTTATTTTTTAACTATACAAATGTCTATTACTATTACTTGGTCTGTCAATACTCTTGATCGTACTACTGCAGATGGTGCAGTGACTGCTGTCCATTACAACGTTTACGGTACTGATGGTACTTATACCGGTGGTGCTTATGGAAGCGTGAACCTTACTGGTGACGTTACCGTTCCTTATGCAGATCTAACTGAAGAGACCTGCATTGGTTGGGTGAAAAATGCACTTGGGCAAGGTATGCCTGCAGAAGATGCTGAAGGTAATGCTATTTCTGATGCTGACCGTACTGCAGCTGCTGTTAACCAAATTGAAACTGCTATTACAAATCAAATTAACGAACAAGTTGCACCTACTCGTGCAACTGGTAAACCCTGGAGCTAATTATGCTTATTCTTATCCGTCCAATTCTATTTAAGTTTCTACAGTCTGATCAAGTTAAAATGCTAATTATTGAATTGCTTGAAAGACTTGCAAAGACCACTGACAATGATATTGATGATAAAGCAGTTGATTTTGTCCGTGCTGGGTTGTTTCCTCCGAAACTCCTTGACTAATGGATTGGGCTGACCCACCTGGATTCCCTTCTATAAACCTCCCAGAAGCCCCTAAATTACCTGGTCCTATACTGGAGGTACCAAGAGCTACTTTGCCTTCTTACAGGCCGCTTACGGTACCTCCTAGCGTACTTAGACCACCTCCTGGGATTGAGGGTATTAATACTACTGACGAAGCTCCTAAGTCTGAACCACCTGCCCCAACACCACCAACAACTCCACCTCTGCCCCCGGAGGCCCAGATAGTAGAGATACCTTTTACTGATGTAGAAGTACCTATGCCTTCTACTATTATCATGACAACAGCAGTTACTACAGCTTTCATTTCTGTAGGTGCCACCCTAATTGCTACTTCGTTGTTCAAATACATTGTAATGTCTCGAAGCCAGTAATTAAACAAGCATGGAACAAGATAACAAAAAAGAAGCAGGTGGAAGAAACTTCCTAGCAAAAGTCAAAGAGACAGCTGAGGATGAAATTCAAATCCTTGGTACTTTTGTCCGTTTAGGTGTCGTCGTTTGGAGTGGTTTTATTATCACTCTAAATTACGTTGACCTTCCGATGATCAAAAAAGGTCAGAGCGGCGGTGACATTACTTTTGTTGCTTCTGTGTTTACAGGCGCTCTAGCCACTTTTGGTTTGACTACTTCTAATAGCAAATCGTCAACTCCTAGAACTACAGACACTAAAAAGAAAGAAGAATGAAGTATCTGGTTTTTCTGCTGCTGATGGCTAGTCCTGTTGCAGCTCAACAAATTACCCCAAATTTCACACAGGGGTCAATGCAATCAACCACTACCACCACTGTTGATATTGATCGGACTATCTCGACCGAGATTTATGGTGGTGATTATTCATCATGGTCTGGAACAAACGTAACACCCAGTGGCGACATTACAGATTCTGCCACAACCTATTCAGTAACAACCTCTGGAGAACAGTTTCAACTCGAAATTACAAACAGAGCAGCTGGCGTAGTCGAGACAATCGACATCGACGAAACCATCCAGCAATCTTCTACTACTACATCCTTGTCAGTCTTTTCTCAGTAGCACCTGTCTACGCAGAAGATCCCAAGGTTCAAAATACCTCTAATCCTGTAGCCGCAGCTACGGGTAACGTAACGAATCAAGCGGTTCAGTTCCAAAATAATGGAGCACCGTCACGTCAGTATTTCCACGGCAACAACAGCTGCAACGGTACGACCATGCAGTTTTCACCCTTTTATATGGGAAATGACACAGTTCCATCCAATTCTGACGGTTATGTCAGAGGAAACAATTTTGGTGTCCAACTTAACTTTTCAGTTCCTTTGGATGGTGGAATGATTGAAACATGTAAGTCAATTGCTAGACGTCACGAAGAAAAAATGCGTCTTGACTATGAACTAGTTCGTGCACTTAAGTGTACTGAGATCATGAAAACAGGATTTACTTTCAGACCTGGCAGTCGTGTGGAAGTTCTATGCAATGACATTGTACCTATAGTATCTTTATCCGAATAATGGAAACAATAGTGTCTGTTGTCATCGCTTGTATTGCAGGTGGCGCAGCGTTGAATAATCGATTACATAACCGAATCAATAATGTGCACGACCGCATTTCAAGTTTAGATAGGCGTATAGACGCTTTTGAGCTGTGTGTTGCCCAAGACTACGTGTCTAAAGAGGACTTTACGCAATTTATTAATCGTATTGAAGATCACATGATTCGCATTGAAAATAAATTAGACCAAATCGTACTTAGAAATCCGTAATTATGACATACAAAATTGTAGACACAATCCGTGGCAAAGTGATCCAAGAATTTCCTACAAAGGATCTTGCTGAAAAAGCACTTGGCCGTTTTAGTGTCGATGCTCCTGTCGTCCTTGAAGAAGTCGCTGCACCGAAAAAGCGTACTAAAAAGGCAGTAACTGCTGATGGCGAATAAAAAAGCTACAGAAGATCAGTTCAATGAACTGCATAATCTAGTTACTAAAGAGTTCCTTGCTCGAATTAAATCAGGTGAGGCAACTACGCAGGATCTAAAAGCTGCATGTGATTGGCTGAAAACTAATGACATTAGTGGGGTTGCTATGGATGGCAATCCCTTGTCGAAGCTTGCAAGCGTGATGCCATCGATAGATCCAGAACTTGTCCAGAGCAGACTTTATGGCACAAAGCACATCTGAATACTACAAATCAAATCCTAAGGCACGTAAGAAAAGACTTACTCAACAGGCCAAATACAACAAAACAAAAAAGGGACTCAAGATTCGAACTGATGCAAACAAGCTAAATCGAAAACTTGGTACTTATGGCAATGGCGATGGCAAAGATGCCTCTCATACAGGTCCGAAGAAAGGGAAGCTTGAAAAAGCTTACTAACTAACCGACGCAGACCTCGCCTCAAAATTAAGTACGCATGACCCCTTTACTTCCTACTCCTGATCATTACATTCAAAACTTAATAACCATGACATCCTCTGAAGCCAAGCGCCTTTGGAGGCGCAGCATCAAAGAACACTTTGGCTGTACATGTGTTTATTGCGGAGAAACTTATGAATTACACGAACTTACTTTGGATCACGTTCATCCTCGCACCTTCGGTGGGGAGGACGTTACTAGCAACTTGGTATGTGCCTGTACTGAGTGCAATCAGGATAAAGGAAGCACACATTGGCGTTCATGGATGAGAGAACGCTTTGGTCAAAACCTACTTAGAGAAGGACTGATTTTGTCCCACATCTCTTAATCAACCTATCCACTTAAGTATATCGCCGTCCCGCTGGGGCGGCTTTTTTTATGGCATATAACATTCCATATGAGGTTCTTGAAAGAGAACGTCTTCGAGTAAAAGAACTGCGTGCAAATAAAAAGGGCGGTCGTCTGCCAAACGGTGCTGCACAATTTGTCCACGACGGTATAACTTATACTTTGTCAGCTAACAAAAAAGCCCGTCATGGTCTAGAAGTAAAAGTCGCAACAAAGGAAGCTGCTAAAGAATCACGTCGTCGTGGACTTAGGTTAGGGCAATCAGTCAAACAAACCCCAGAACAACGGGCACTTTATGATCAGCAATTTGATGACGCTCGTATGTTTTCTGAAGCAACTGGTCAGCAGTACCACGTTGACCACAAAAACCCTGTTAATAAAGGTGGTATTGCTAATGACCCTGATAATACACAAGTAGTTTTAGGCGCTATTAATACCGCGGCCGGGGATGCTACTGAAGGCCCCCTATTTGAAGCCAAAATGGCTAATGGATTGCAAAATGGTCAGCTATTAAATCGCTTGCGTGCTCTCAATATGGATCGCGCGGCAATGCTGGAATACATCGCTCAAATGCAAGGCGCTATGCCGGGTGAGCTTGCAGCTGCCAGTCGTGAAACAACTGCACGTCAAAATAAAATGTCTGAAATTGCTCAAAGTAATGGCGGCATCAATGGTATGCCTGATTTTGGTATCTCAGAGGCTTTGTTTGGCAGGTCACTTGTTAATGATGGACGTCAAGACTTTGCTAGATGAATACAGTCGAACTTTTACAGGAAGATTCAAGCTGTTTCTACAAGCCCTTTGGGCGCAGCTTGATCTGCCTTCCCCTACACGAGCTCAATATGCAATTGCTGACTACCTACAAAACGGTCCTAAACGTCTTCAAATTCAGGCGTTCCGTGGTGTAGGTAAGTCTTGGATTACTGGAGCATTTGTTCTTTGGACGTTGTTTAAAGACGCTGAAAAAAAGATCATGATCATTTCTGCGTCAAAAGAACGTGCAGATAACATGTCTATCTTTTTACAAAAACTAATCATTGAAACACCATGGCTTTCTCATTTACAGCCCAAGTCAGACGATGCAAGGTGGTCGCGAATAAGCTTCGATGTGAATTGCTCTCCCCACCAAGCCCCATCCGTAAAGTCGGTGGGCATCACTGGACAGCTAACCGGAAGCCGCGCAGATTTAATGATTCTCGACGACATTGAAGTTCCTGGTAACTCAATGACAGAGTTAATGAGAGAAAAATTGCTTCAACTCTGTACAGAGGCTGAATCCATCCTTACTCCAAAAAATGACTCTCGCATTATGTACTTAGGTACACCGCAGACAGTCTTTACCGTTTACAGAAAACTTGCTGAACGTAACTATAGACCCTTTGTTTGGCCAGCACGTTACCCACGTAACTTTGCCAATTATGAAGGGCTAATCGCTCCTCAACTTCAAGAAGATGTTGATCAAGGTGCAGAAGCTTGGCATGTAACTGACCCAGATAGATTTAATGAAGATGATCTTATCGAGCGTGAAGCGGCTATGGGCCGATCCAACTTCATGCTCCAATTTATGCTTGACACGTCCCTTAGTGACGCTGAAAAGTTCCCCCTTAAAATGGCTGACTTGGTCGTCACTTCTGTTAATCCAACCACTGCTCCTGACTCCGTTGTCTGGTGCTCAGACCCTCGGAATGTCATCAAAGAACTCCCAACAGTTGGCTTACCTGGAGATTATTTCTACAGTCCTATGCAGCTCCAAGGAGACTGGGACTCCTACCAAGAGACAATCTGCTCGGTTGATCCGTCGGGTCGTGGCACAGATGAAACAGCAGCAGCTTATCTCTCGCAGCGAAACGGTTTCTTGTACCTGCACGAAATGCGTGCTTACAGAGACGGGTACAGTGATAACACACTCCTGGACATCCTCAACGGATGCAAAAAATATGGAGTCACAAAACTAGTAATTGAAACTAACTTTGGTGATGGTATCGTCGCTGAACTATTTAAAAAACACCTAGTAAATACAGGACAAGGCATTGATGTCGAAGAAGTTAGAGCCAATGTCAGAAAAGAAGACCGTATTATCGATGCTCTGGAACCCATTCTCAACCAGCATCGTCTTATTGTGGATCGCTCTGTTATTGATTGGGATTACACTTCCAACAAAGACTCTCCACCGGAATTGCGTATCCTCTACATGCTCTTTTATCAAATGAGTCGTATGTGTCGTGAAAAAGGTGCAGTTAAACACGATGACAGAATTGACTGTTTAGCTCAAGGTGTCAAATATTTTACTGATGCCTTTGGTATCTCTGCTCGTGATGTTGTCCGTCAACGTAAACTCGAAGAGTGGAATCACCTCCTTCAAGACACAATTGAATACCCTCATGAGTCCGCAAATCACCTCGTTTTAGGTATGAATGCAGAGCAAAGAGCTGCATCTCGTGGAAATGCTAAAAACGTAGTCCCCAACTGGGTTTAGCGGTAACACGCACCTTATACAGGGAGGAGAGAGGGTGGACTCAAATCTCTGGACTGGGGAAGAGACAATCTTCCCCTTTATTAATGTCCGCTGAATGGACATTCTGTAAAAACCGCCAAACCCAAACTGACATAAACTTGAACTTATAAAGAAGCGAGCCCCTAAGGGCGAGCGGAACTCCTGGTTGATCTCGAATCTAGTCAAACCCTTATCGTTTGTATCTATACAAGTATCAACACCCTACATAGTTATCCTCCACCAATGACATGCATTCAGTAGATCTTATTCACTCCACACCTGATGGTGATGACCTTATTGCCTATATGGCACGAGTCTCTAATCCTGATAATCAAAACAACACTGAGACCAGTGCTCGTCTAATTAAATACCTCATCACACATAAACATTGGTCACCTTTTGAAATGGTCAATATGTGTGTTGAAATTAATACTACTCGGTCTATTGCTCAACAAATCCTCCGTCATCGTTCCTTTTCTTTTCAAGAATTTAGTCAGCGTTATGCTGGTGTTACTCAAAAACCTGGTCCCCTTCCTGTAAGACGGCAAGATCACAAGAATCGTCAAGCATCAATTGATGATGTTGATCCCTTTGCTGTTCAAGATTTTCAGCTTAAAGCTTCTATGGTCTATGACATGGCCTATAAACTCTATTCTGAATTGCTTCAGGCTGGTGTCGCTAAGGAATGTGCACGAGAAGTCTTGCCACTTAGTACTCCGACTAAGTTATATATGAATGGTACTTTGCGGTCTTGGATTCATTATTGTGATCTACGTTGTGATAATGGTACACAACTGGAACATAAATTGATTGCTGATCAGTGTAAAGAACTGATTTTTCGATGTTTTCCGGTAGTTTATGAGGCTCTTATTTTTTGACATAATTTTCTGAGGCCATATCTCTAGAGCGCAGGAGCCGCGACCCCCCAATGGGGTGCCCAAATAGTTAAACGCGCGCGTTTTCTCCGCGCTAGACCCGCGATCTAGCTTTCGCGCCTGGCCGCAGCACAATAAAACTCACACCAAGCCGTAACGGATCCGTGCCGTGGCTGTCTCAATTTCATGTGATCTGTCGCGAAATATATCTACACAATCTGACACCCCAGTCATACCAATGGATCTCAGCTGATAAGCAGCACTGATCATACCATAAGCACGACTGATCAATCCAGTCATAGCAGTGGGTTTGCCTACCGAAGTGTACAAGTCGATACCAATCCACTACGGGACAGGTCGCTATGTTGTGGTGGCTGACGCAGCGATGCCTCAGCGCAGCAACTTGACAATCTGCAGGCAGCAAGCGGGCTAACCGCTGACGACGAATACAGGCATGGGTATCTGACCTGAGCTGCTGACATCTCCGCTACGGTACACGTAGCGCCACGGAGCCACACGTGTAATGGCTCATGGCATG
>FUIF01015533.1_pt1 | contig 24328 bp, 29 predicted proteins | sample 1003461 | NCBI WGS metagenome assembly FUIF01 (sample SAMEA80401918, study PRJEB19352) | marine metagenome | reverse complement strand
CCCATTCAAAACTGGCTTGGTCGAAAAATGGTGTTGCCAATTCGACGGCGATTCAACCAGCTGGCCGCGGCGACTGGTCAGTTTCGATCGGTATCAGCTCGTCGCTTCTCAGAGGAAATTCGTCGCTATCAGCGATTTGATGTGATTGGCCCCGGGCGGAACTTGCTGGATCCAGAAAAAGAGAACGATGCCACTCTCGGCCAGTTGCGCGGCGGACTAACGGCGCTGAAGATCGAGTGCATGAGACGGGGGCGTCCACTGGATCAAGGTCCTGCGACAAATCGCTCTGGAAAACCGCATCACCGATTGGCTGGAAATCGTGCTCGATCACAGCAAAGGACAAGGTGGCCAGGCTACCAGCAGCACTCGCAAAGCTGACGACGATTCGAATCAAACTGACGATCAATTTGCATGGGGTACCTAATGGGACGCGCAGTCAAAAAACGCAAAGACTTAGCGATCTCGATGATGAAGTACATCGGTGCCGCGCCATGGGCGGTGTACGAGCCAGCGTTTGAATCGATCGTTGCCGACGCAGTGAACATTGCGGAAAACGGTCGGCCAATTGAACGCGAAGAGTACAGCCACGTGGACGCACTGGATCCGTCCAACTTGCTTGTACGTGGCGGTGTGGCGTTGATTCCAGTTCGAGGCGTGATTGTACCCAATGCGTCTGACGAGCGTTTTTATTGGGAAGCCACAAGCCTGCAGAATCTCGTTGCTTCATTGCGAACCGCCAATGCCAATGAATCAGTGACCAAAGTCATCGGTGTTTTCGATACGCCTGGTGGCAGCGTCAACGGGCTTGAGGAAGCAGCTGCAACCATCTTTGCGATGCGCGGCCAAAAGCCGATGGAATCGGTCGTGATGGGAATGTGTGCGTCGGCCGGATACTACCTGGCCAGTGCGTTCGGCCGAGTCTACGGCGGTCCATCAACGATGACGGGTTCGATCGGATCGGTGTTGATGCACGCAAGCTGGCAGGGGTTTTTTGAACAGGTCGGAATCAAGATCAATGCGATCCATTTTGGCAAGCACAAGGTCGACGGCTCGCCATACAAGGATCTCGATGCTCAAGCCAGGTCTACGCTTCAGGAAATCGTAGACGACTATGGCAACCAGTTCGTTGATGCCATCGCTCGACAGCGCGGAATCGAACCAAAAGACGTCATCCGAAACTATGGCGAGGGGAAAGTCTTCATTGCCAGCAAAGCTGTCGAACATGGCTTGCTGGATGGAATCCAGACTCTCGAGCAGCGACTGGCCGCCAAAGCGGAAACTACGGCCAGCACTCGACAACAAGCTCAAGATCCGATTGCACTCGGCGGCGTATCACTCGCCACGGTGCAGCCGGCGAACGTGGAATCATCCGTAAACCAAGTTGCCAATGCCAAACCCCCGGCAAAAGCAGCGGACGAAAAAACCGAGGGGGCAACAAATGGAGCGCGAAAAGTGAAGCTATCTCCAAAAATCAAGTCGGCGCTTTACGCGCTGGAATTAACCGACAGCCAGGATGCGTCGGATGAGATTTGCGTCGCAGCCATTCAAGGCTTTTGCAAGGCTCGTGGCGTGGCGGTTCCGGAAACGGAATCTGAAATTTTGGGGCTGCTGATTTCAAACTCGGAATCAAAAGCTCCTGCAGCGGGTGCGCAAACACCCCCCAAGACCGATTCGGTTCCGACCGAAATGAGTGCGAAGGAGTACCGGCAGACCCAGGACGAAGTCAACGCAGCTGCTGAGTTGATCAACCACGGTCGCGACGAACCCCTGATCACTGATGAGGATCGAGCGTCGGCATTGGACGCTATCGTCGACGGATCGAAGACCCTTGCGTCTGTTCAGTCAGATTGGAGAAAGAAAATCGCCAACGATCCGAATCGACAAGCGGTGACGATCACTCGATCTGCTGAAGATTCGTTTGTGAAATCTGCGACCAACGCACTGTTGGCACGAATGGGCTACAAGCCCGACGGCGACGTGCCATCCGACATGGAGTCGATGAAGTTTTTCGACATGGCCAAACGCTGTGCGAGCTTTACGGGTCTGCGGTTGGTGGGCAGCGACGAAGATCAAGCCAAGCAGTTGTTGCAGATCAATCCGATGGACATGCCGATGTCTGCGGAGAGCTACAACCGCCCCGGCGATTTTCCCAACCTATTGTCTAACCTGGCCAACAAGGTTTTGGATGGCGCGATCGAGCTGGCAAAGCCCACTTATCCATTGTGGACGAATCGCATGATGGATCTTCCGAACTTCCTACCGAAAACGGTGCTGGGAGTCGGTTCGTTTGACAATCTCCCTGAGATTGCTGACGACGAAGATCCGCCCCAGCTCAAATTCAGTGAAGAGTTGAAGGGCTTCATCCAGAGCGGCCAGCACGCTGCCAAGGTCGGTATGACCCCAGTGATGATGGTCAACGATGACCTGGATGGGTTTGAGCAACAGTTGCGATCGCTGATGATGGCTCACGAGTTCAAGTTGAATTCGTTGTGCGTCGCGATCTTGATTGCCAACCCGACGCTGCCAGACGGCAATTTGCTGTTTGACACGGCGAACCATTCGAACTTGATCGCCACTGCGCCAGGCGTTCCGTCTGCCCCGGAAGCGACCAAGGTTCGCATCATGATGGCCAAGCAAACCGGCATTGGCACAACGCGAACGATTGCGGTGGATCCGAACGTGATCTTGACGCCGATCTCCCAGTTGGAAGCGGCGGAAACCACGTACCTGACGATTCGCGAATTGGTTCAGCGATACGGCGAAAGCAAAGTCGCGACCACCGATTCCAACATCAACGTCCATCGCGGCGGGAAAATCATCGTTCAAGAACCTGAACTCGAAGCGGTATCGACCACGGCCTGGTACGCCTTCGACAAGCGGTTCCGCACGATCGTTCACGCATTCCAAACGGGATACGGGCGTGGTGGCCGTCGCACAACCTGGTACGACCCGGCACGTGGCACTCGCTGGATCAAGCTGGAAGGTCGGTTTGGTGCCGCGGCCGTTGGATGGCGTGGCAGCTTGAAGGATCCGGGAGCCTAATCCTGGTTCGTTTCGAGTTCTGTCGTTTTTGATAACAACGAAGGAATTGGCCATGAGTTTGAAGCAGCAAGTTGAGTTGAAACTTGGTGAGACGATTGACGTTGACGGAGCGACGATTGAATTCGTTGCTTTGGGTAGCCACTCAGAGGGTACGAGCGATCCCAAACCTCGTATCACATTGAACGTCGACGTGCCTCCCCAGGAAGTCAACTTGGTTGAGGCAGCCGAGAACCCAGTAGCCGAAACAGTGTCGGAAGAATCCGGCGCGGACGCTGCTCCTGTGATGGCCGAATCCATTGCCGATAACGAACCCAACGCCGGGGAGTGATCCCCGGCATTTTCCGTATCCAAATTCCTTGCATAAGGTTTTGAAAAATGTCTGATCACAACACACAGATTATCGACTACAGCCCGATTTTATTCGGTGCTGGTGGTCCGCCGGCGGCTGGCTCGGCCAATGGAAGCCCGTTCACCAAAAGAGTTGTTGCCACTGGGGGTGCGCCGACAATTGTTGGTGCGACCGGTGGTGGATGGGTCATGTCGCTAACCAGCGATAGTGAAGCACAAGCGATCGGATTCGATTGTGACGACAAACTCGTCTATGACATCGACGATCTGAAATGGATTGAGTGGCTGGCAAAAATCAACGCTGCTCCTGGAACCAATGTCGAGTTGGTGATGGGGTTGGGTGGTGCATATAACGCCACTCCAGACAGCGTGGCCCAGAACGCATGGTTCAAAATGGTCGATGGAGATCTGACTGTTTTCGCAGAAAGCGATGACGGGACGAATGACAACGACGACAAATCGACCGGCGTTGATATGGTTGCCGACACGCTGAAGCGATTCCGGATTGATTTTTCGGAAGGTGTTCAGACGCGCCAACCTCCACTGGCCAGCTTGGGCGGAAAGGCCAATGTGTATTTCCGCATGGGTGACGCCAACAACTTTGGTGGAACTCGAGTTGTTGCATCAACATTGTTTGATATGAGCAACTACAGCGGAGGCCTGCAGCCCTATTTCTACTTGCGCAAGTCAAGTGGAACCGCAACTGGAAGCCTGACAATTAAGAGTCTTCGAGTCGGTATTCGAACGTATTAAGTCCCTTTCGTGGACTGCACGCTGTCCGGAGTTGGGACCTCACTCCGGGCAGCATTTTCTATTTTGGGTGGGTCGGTGAATGTCGTTCCAAACTGCAAAAAAGGCTGTGTACGCGGCATGTCATTTGTCGGGATATTTTGCAGAGAAAGTCGAGTTCACTCCAGAACCAGGTGGCCAGTCGAGAAAGATTTGGTGCAGCATCACTCCTGAATCAAATGAACAGGAGTCGGACGGAACAACAGACATCATCGATCGATACAGCGTGTTCCTTGGCAGGGATGAATCGAACGAAACAAGAGGGGGCGTTTGGGATCTGAAGTTCAACGCCAGCATTTTGCGAAGCGCTTCCAAAGATCCGAACCGGACTCCGATGTTTTTCACTGGCGAGATTGTTGAGCAGTCGGATGCGTTTACCCGTGCGATCTTTATGAGACGAAGACGGAAGGCGCAGGGGCGTGACAAGTGACAATTACCGCAACCAGCTCGGCAGCCAAGATCGCAACTTCGATTATCAATCTGATTGCGCTGTCAGATGTGTTTCAAACTCGAATTGCAGACCGGCACAACATCACCAAGAGCGAAGCGAACGCACGCCTGCACATCTACGGTGGCGATGTTTACAACCCCAATTGTGAGCTAGCCGAACTCAGGCCATTCGCAGTCGTCTTCAGCCCAGAGCAATCTATGGAAGTGGTTGCTCAGTGTTCGGTGCCGAACTACTTTCCAACCGGAAGCATCTTGTTCGGTTTCGAAGATGCTGCCCAGCTCACAGATTGTTTCGAGGAGAACTCTCCAGATGCTTACAACGATTCGTGGATTGATGCCCTGAACTGGATCCACGGAACGTTGGACGATTTTGATTCCATTGCTGTTGCCGACGAAGCGTTTCGCCCAAGGCTCATTGAGCCTGTGCATCCGGTATCGCGACCGAACGTAAATGATCGAAGCTCTGACGATTTTTGGATTGGCATGTTTTCTGCCCAGATCAGGGAGGGCAGCTGATGGTCATTCCTGTTCGTGTGGAAATATCTGGAGACGCCCCATATCTGCCGGTCCGTTCACAGCGGGCCGTGTTGAAAGGCGCGTACCACTTCATTGGCGAGACGTGGCTCGAAGACTACCTGCCATTGCACTTTAAACCGTTTGCCGCGCGACGATACGGATACGCCAAACGAACCGAACGAACTAAGGAAAAGAAAAAGCGATTGGCAGAACGTGGCAGGGTTGAGGATGGGGGCAGGCAGCCGCTTGTCTGGTCTGGTTTGTTGCGACGATCTCTGCTGGAACATCACCACACAGTTCGCGCCTATCCATCGCGGGCAACGGCAAAGTTAATTGGCCCATCGTATTTAAGTATTCGGTACAAATCGGGGCGGCCAAATATTGGGCGAGAGATCTTGGCGACCACAACAGACGAACGCAGGAAGCTCGAAGAGGCTGGCGGTCGACGATTAGAACATTTGATTCGTCAAGACATAGAACGGCGAACATCAACCAAAACGATCAAGGGATAAGCCATGCCAACTGATATTTATGTCCCGCACGCGATCAAGTTTGCATCGGGAACCGACATCACCCAACTGGATGCGATCACGCCGGATCCAGGGCTCGATCCGTTGACGGTCTTTTCAGCGTCGGAACCAACCCCGGGTTTTACTGGGTCGAGATCAGCTCGACCTAGTCTTTCGTTGGTGACAACTCAAATCAAAGAAGTGCTCGACCGGGTTGGTATTCCGGCTGGGGCACCTGTTGCAACCGCACATTCAGCAACAAACGTGCTGATGGAATGGCGGAAGGTTGTCTCGTTGACTGGCCGCGCAGCTTTGGCGTCCGCTGTGCATACCAAGGTCACGATGGCTAACAGCCTGATGTTCTGGGACGCGATCGATGCGCCTCAAGATGGCGACGCCACGATCTCATTCATGTTTGTACCGGTCAGCGTGTCTGGTGCTGCACCGATGGTGTATGCCACCAATACAGCCTTGACGGCTTCATCTGCTGTTCAAGGTTTGTACGAGGCAGGGCCTGTTGTGCTGGATGGATCTACGTTGTGCGTCCGATCGTGGCGGTGGAACAACAACATTGCTGAGTTCCCGCGGTTGCGATGTGGCGGCTCGTCATATCCAGAATTCGTTGCAGTTGATCGGCTGCGTCCCGTTGTCACGGTAGAGGTCAGCGACATCACCGGTCCATTATCAGCAATGCCGGCCGGTGCAGCCGTCACGTCACTGGTCTGTTATTTGCGCAAAAAAGCGGCCAGCGGAATCAACGAACTGGACAACGCCACGGTGGCAATTTCATTGTCATCGTCTTCTGGCACCGTCTACCCACGTGGGCCGCGAACCTACGACATCGTTCTGCATTCTTTTGCCATCGATACGACCGCAGACATCGTTTAAACCAACGAGGTATCAAATGCCAAGTGAAGCCGAAAAAATTGAAGCTGAACTGAGAAAACCGAGCAAACCACCGCGGCCAGCGGCCAGCTTTCCCGCGATGCTTGGGATGTCCGACGCTGCCTTTAAGGATCGTTTGCGTGGCTGCGACTGTGGCGATTTTCTTTCGCGTGTCGAATCGGCAGAAACAGATGACCAGTTTCGAAAGCTGGTTGCGGAATTCAATCAGCTGATGCGCAAATCTGCGACGCGAGAATCCGGCAAGGCTGTTGAAGATGTTTCCGGGCCCACCAAGCCACAAAACCCCTAGTCAAAAGCACGATTTCAAATGAGCCATCCGTTTCACTATTTCATTGTTGGTCAGCGACGAGAAGATGTTGCACCAGGTGCTGGAGTTCGCAAAGAAGTCTTAGGCGAACTTGGACTTCAGCACATGGAGAAAAGATTCAACAGCGTGTCGCTGCACGAATGCAAGGTCCTGGACAAGCAGGGCGTGATGATCACCCCCAACCCGTGTGAGATTGGTGGCTTCAATGGTGATGCCCAGCAGTGGCTTGACTGCGGCAAGGTGATCATCGGCTGGGAGAAAGACAACCCGCCAGGGCCGGGCAACTTCATCAAGCCTTCCGGCCAGTTCATTTCAGACGGCTACAAGGTGACCGATGTAGCTGGTCGTACGTGGACGATTCCAATTGCACGTAGTCCGTCTGGTCGCGAGACACTTCCAACTGAATATGGGTGGGACCTGGAAGGCAACCCCACGCCACGACGTCGGTCCGATTGCAATTGGATGTGGGAGCTGTCTGGCGAGATCTGGGACTACTGGAACACAGCGACAAAGGCAGCGGAATTGGGCGGCCAGAAGTGGCTGGCTGTGACGGCGCTGCGAATCCTGCAAATCAACTACGACATTGGTCCGATTGAGCTGGAGGCGTTTTGTCATGTAGGCGGTGCTGTTGTTGACGACATTCGCGCAGCCACGATTTCAATGTGTTTCATTGATCACGACTTATCAAACTTCATCAAGGATGCAAAAAAAAACGAGAAGGCGACCGAGGCAGCGTAAGTGCAAAGCTCGTTGAATTTTTGGCGTGGTGTGAGAACCCGAACCTGGTTCCAAACTACCGCCCAAGTCGTTGTGCGTTGGCAGAGTCAGTTGTATTGGCATCAAACAAAAACAGAACAGCTCCGAGGGGATGCTGTTGTCGGTCTTGGCGATCATGGCGAGGCGTGGTAGATGACCATCACTCAAAAATGGGACGGCGACGTCGCACCTTTACTCCGCGAAATGGAAAAGTTGCGACAGCAAAATGTTCGCCTGCAAGAACAAATCGCCAAGGTTGCTCAAGAGTCCAAAGAACAAAACAGAAATCTTCAGGACCAAAATAAAAAGACTGACGAGAGCTATGACATGCTGACCAAAAGGGTCGGCGCGTTTCTTGGAACACTCGCAGGAGTTCACGAGCTTGTCAGCCGTGGTAAGCAGGCGTGGGACGAATACAACCAGAAGCTGAAGGAATCAGCTGAACTCGCCATCACGGTTGCTGAGTCACAGTCAAACGCACTGAAAAACCTGGCTGGGCTGACGACTCTTCAAAAGACGGGGTTGCTGGATCAGATCCCCGACATTTCATTGCAAACACGATTTGCAGATACATCCAAGTTGGTCGATGCGGTAGGTGCTGCATACTCGGCTGGTGCAGGGATTGAGGGCTCGCGTCGTGCGGTTGAGGCGGCTGCGCGGCTGACGTTCTTGAGTCCCGATCAGCTTGGAGTCTACACGGGTGCGGCGGTTGATATTGGCAATGCCGTCGCGTCGGCTGACGCAGAGAAAAACCTGGCGTTCATGTTGAGGGTTGGCGCGAACGCCAGAATCACTGATCCGTCTCAGTTGGCGTCAACATTGCCTCCAGTTGTGTTTGGGGCCGCAAGCACCGCACAGAACAAAGAGCTGGCTGCTCAACAAGCTGGTGCGATTTTTGCAGAGCTGACCAAAGTATCGACCGATGTCGAAGGCCGTCGAAGCACAACAGCGGCCATGCAGTTCATCGGTCGCATGGAAGAGTTTTTTGCCGGCCGAGATCTCGATGACAAGATTGCTGCACAGCAATCTAGGTTGTCCGATGCCACAAAACTATCACAACGGACTGAGATTCAAGCTGAGATTGATCGGCTGACTGCGTTCCAGTCCAAGTTGGCGTCGACTGGTTCATTGCCATTTGAACAGTTGGCCGCGTTGGCATCCGATCAAGATTTGAGCAAAGCATTCTACTCTGAGTCATTCGGAGAAGAGCGTTTCAAAAAAGCGTTTCGCATGATGACGGACACAAGTTCGTCGCTGTGGAAAGCAGTTCATGCAACGGCACCGACTCTAACATTTGATCCGTCCGAATATTGGCAGCAAGTGACGGAGCTTGGTGGAGCAACGCCTCAGCTGGCTATCTCGTCGTTTGGTTCGGAAGCAGATGCCATCGTAAATCGAATGCGAAGCAACCCAACTGAAGCATTAAAGGGGCAGCTTCGTGAAACTCTTGGAAAGGTTTTTGCTGAGACCCGATCCGCATGGTGGGTTTCAAACATAACCCAATCATGGGACGAAGGCTTGGGGCTCCCGTTTGCTCGCATCAGCGCCGCTGGCTCGCCTGACGAAGCTTTTGCAGCTGCAAGACGAACGATTCTTCGTCGATTGGGTGACCTGTACGGCACAGGTGGGTTTATCCCAGATAACATTCAGTCGCTGGAAGGATTTGATATTTCCGCAGCTGATGCCCCAAAAGCAGATGCTTTACGCGCGCTTTATGGCCGGGTGGAATCGTTGCAATCTCGATTTGGGCAAGCAGGCGCTGAAGAACGCACAGCATTGCTTGACGCATTCCAGCAAATGAATTCATCGCTCGAGAGTATCAAACAGAACACCGCTACCACCGCCAACAAACCTGGCGGTCTCCCTGGAGGCAATGAGCCCGACTAATGGCCAACTTCATCGACACATTTCCGTTTATCTCAATGTCGCTGAACCCGCTGGGGTCCAAGCAGCAGACGGAGATCGAAGCGCGGCCAGGCGTCGACGGCACCTATATTTGGCTCACCGGCAACCGCGGCGAACCGTTTGAGGCCGTCACGATGGTCGATACCGACGGGGCGACGTCTTCGACCGAGTTGATCAAACAGTACGAGGCGTTGATCGGGCTTCCGGTCCCAGTGATGTTCGCCAACACCTGGCTGGAAAAACTCTACTGCGTGCTCAACGTGCGACCCATCCCGGAAATGGTTCGCGAAATTGCTCTTGGCGTTGGCGGGACCAGTGTCACCGGAATCAGCTACGGAATCTGTGCCGCCCAGTGGACGCTGATCGCCACGGATCAAGACTACGGGAGCTGATCCAGTGCCGACCGTCACATTCGAACACGAAAACTATACCGGAACCGTTCGGTCGCACACGGTCTACGCCAAGACTCGCTGGTCGGATTCTTGGACCGAACAATCGCACATCATCTGCACGTCCGCCAAGTGGACCGCAGCGCCACAAGTGGCATCGGCTCAGATGTACTATCGCTACGGCCACGGAATCATTCCCGGCAATGCATCGACGCGATACCTGAATCGCTACACGCTCCCAACGCTCGCCTACGTCAAGATCGTCTTCGACGTGACTGACATCACCGATCCGACTGGCGACGCTGTGACACGAACCTGGTACGGCGTGGTGGGTTCGCTGGTTGACCAGATTGGCGGCTCAATGGAGTTCGATGGGAATGCGGCTCAGCAGGGGCAACAGCAACTGAACGCGGTAGGGCTCGAATGGTTGCTTGATCGGCACTACATCACATCGACCTGGTACACCAACTACGAAGAGGATGCGGCACCTACCAAAGGCAACGTCGGCATGGGGTTCAACTTGCCGCTGCGACGATCTGACACGCTGACCAGTCTGGGCACAGTCTCTACGTCGTACCCATCAAAAAATCGGACGGTCAATCTCCACACATTGGGAACCGAGGACACGTTCATATTCCTGGACCATGCTGAAGACAACGAAAACTGGTCGACTCGCGACATCGTCCAATATTTGCTGGCTGCTCAGACTCCCAGGCTGGTCGATGATACGACCGACATCAAATGGCAACTGCTGGACGCTGAGAACCTTGTGCCGGATTGGGACGCACCGAAACTTCAGCAGCACGGCTTTCGAGTCTGGCAGCTGCTCAACCAGGTAATGGCCCGCCAGCGGTGCCTTGGGTTTACGATCGAAGTGGATGAAGAGGTCGACCCGGCTGTCATTCAAGTGGTCCCGTTCACGTTCACGGCGTCGGACATCACGGTTCCGGGGACCACGAACGCGATCAAGGCCAACCCGTACCAAACCGATGTGGATGTTACGAACGATCTGACGGCGAATCCGATCACGTCGGTCGATGCTTTTGCCAAGTACGATCAGGTTCGCGTGACGGGCGCTCGAGCGATCCACGTCTGCACGCTCAAGATCGGCGACGGGATTGCCAAGTCCTGGTCATCCAGCCTGGAAAGCGAATATGAGAGTGGTGCCCAGAGTGAATCAAACTATCCGGCTTCGACCGAAATTGGCGATCGGAACGAAGCAGACAAATCCTTTCGCGACAGTACAAAATTTCAGCACGTGTTCCGATCCTTCAAGCTCGATCCAGATTGGGACCTGAAAACCGCCGACGACTATCCAGCGTTTCCGACGCAGATCAACCTTGCACCGGAACTATACGAGCCGAGAGAGTATCTGTTTGATTCAATCTATGTGGTTCCGATTCCGTTTTCCGCTGACGGAACCTCGTACAACGAAAACCCGCACGCCTGCAAATTTATTACGTACAACACAACGACGAATCGATTCATCGACGGCGAATTGATTCAAGGTCTTCGGTTCAAAGACGGCGAAGAGGAAGGCCAGAACTTCGCCTGGCGTGCCGCGATCCGTAACAGTAACTTTCCAGGCGAGTTCGATTTGCTGGTGGGCGGCCAGCCGAAACATATCATCGATTCGGCGAACTTCACGTTCTTATCGTGGGACCCGCAGCTCGGCGCGGACTACGATCTGACTGAATCGCTGTTCACGCTGGGATTGACCGCGGATTACTTTTGCGAGTCCCGCTACCCAGACGACTCGTCGCTTAGTGCATCCACGGACCTGCATCGTATCCGCCACATCGACGCTGGTCCGGATTATCGGCTCGTGTTTTTGGTCAACAGCACGACGCTGTATGTCAAATCAGACGGCTCGAGGTATCAGTCGGGATCGAGCCACTACATCATTGACGATCGCGACACACTACTGGAGATCGCAACGCAGGCCCATGCCTGGTACGGACGTGACCGGGCGGCTGTCAGTTTCAAGACCGGGTTGGTGACCGACGGGCTGTCGATTGGCGACATGATCACGGACTTGATTGAGGGGTCCGTCACGCAGTCGGTCAATACGGTTGTGACGTCGATCATGTTGACGCATTCGATTAGCAGCGGTTCGACAGTGGAGCCACCGCGGATCGAGTACACGACCGAACATGCAGATTTTGATTTCCTCAGTTTCGCAACGCAAAGATAAGGGAGTTTTGACAGATGGCGTTATCACTCAGAGGGCAGGTATCGCTCAATACGAGCGTTAACAACGTGGCGGTCGCAATGGCCAAAACGTTTACCGAAACAACGACGGGCGAAGATTACGACGCCGGCAGCGTCAGCGTGACCACGTCGGCCGCCCAGTTGTCTTTGAAAGCAGCATTGGGCACGGTTGGTTTCATGATCGTGTACAACGCGGATGATACGAACTACATCCGCATCGGTGATTGGAACAGTGGAACGCCTCAAGTGTGGTTCACTCGTGTTCCACCACAGCGGGCGGTGTTGATTTATCCAGACCTGGCAGCCAATGACATCGCGGTCATTGCCGACACCGCCACGTGTCTGATGCAATTTGTTGCGTTTGAGCGTTAACCCTTGTCCATCAAGCTACCCAACGAGCAGCGGATTGTTGAACTGGAACGGACAGTCGCCAAACTGGCTGGCGAACTGGCGGCGATGCGCTCTGCCCACACGCCATCGTCACCAGACCAAATCATTCGGCCGGTGCGAACGGTCAATCCGTCGGAAGGGAGTTACCCAGCAACTGGCAGCACAGTGCCGATTGTGTTTCGCGATGTCGAGCACAGCGGTATCCCTGGCGATCCAACATTTACGGCGCGCAGTGCAGCACAGCAGAACGCCGCTGCAACGCTTGATGGAACACTCCCCGCGGTCAGTACGAATCACATTGCGTTTCGTTACAACCGGCAATGGTTTTTGATTTCCGCAGGCGGTGGCAGTGAATGGCAAGTCCTGGACGTATCGACTGATGGCGGTGACCCAGGCGACGAAACGGACCCCTGCACATTGACATATGAACTGGACAGCGACCCCACGACGTACAACACACTTTCGCCTTCGTTCCCAATTCGCCCGCCATTTGGCCGGATGATTCCGGGGACCAAGGGAATCTTTGATTCTGATATGAATTTGATCATGGTCAACGAACATCTTGACCTCACAACCGATCCGTAGGAGCGACCCGCAATGACTGCCACTGCACGCATCACAACCAGCATCAACGCGGACATTGACGAAATTGCGTATCGTCTCGCCAAGACGTTCGATGTGACGCTGACCGGCAGCGACTGGGACGCCGGGACGATCAGCGCCACAACATCCGATGTGCAGCTGACTGTTGGAGCTGGCTTAGGCACGGTCGGATGGATGATCCTGTACAACGCTGATGCGACCAACTTCGTTAATTTCGGCAAATGGAACTCTGGATCTGGTCAGACATACCACGTCCGGATTCCACCATTGGGGGCCGTGCTGCTGTACAGCGAATTGGCCGCTAACGATCTATCCCTGAAGGCCGACACGGCGACCTGCCAAGTTCACTATTTGATTCTTGAGCGTTAGACGATGGACAACCTGCGAAATTTCCCGCTTGGCAAGGGAGTGATCGACGGTAGCGGAAAACTGTACGTCAATTCGTATGGGCGCGGGACCATCACGAAATACTGTCGACATGGGTATCCAACAGAAAACCCCGATGTGATCTTGGGGGATGATTTCAGCAATCGGGATTACCTCAACGGCTATCAACCAGGCAACGCATTTTCGTCCGATGGCCAAGGCTGGCGGCAGAGCGAATGGACGTATCAATTCAATCCAGTCCCGGCCTACCCAACCTGGGAATCATGGGACGTCAGCAACGGGCGGTTCTATCTTCCACACAATCGGCAGGTGGGTTTTTTCTTTGCTAATCCGCAGGAGCAATTTCTACTTGAAGCGTCTGAGTTGCCAACGCAATTGGACTTGGAGCCGGATGTCTACCAGTTGCCCGTTACGCCTCAGTACGATCCGACCGGTACAGAGGTCTCTATCGATTCCAGCAACCGCCATTTTCGGTTGGATCTGCAAATTCGCTGGTCCCCCAGCACAACGCGCACGCTGGCGATTACTCCATACACCACATCGCTCAGCACCGTGACGCTTGCCATCGCCAGTGGGACAGCAACGTTCGGTGGCGTTCTGTCGATGTCGACTGGGAATGCAACGTACACCAGCGGCGTCGTGCTGTCTTTCATTTGGCAGTCACGCGGGTACGAAGGCTCTTTGGCGGTGGACATGTACTACAACCAGCTGGCGATTCTAGTCAATGGAAACGAGTTGACGCGGTCGCATTGTCGCGTGGGGACGCTTTTCGTCGTGGGATCTGAGTACGCACATTCTCCCCCGCTGGTCGTCAACTTCCAGCGTTTGTTGAGCGACTTGACGACCTGGGAAGATACGTTGCAGGATGGTGCATTGTGGCAGCCGTATCTGCTGAAGATCAACGACACCGGGACCGATCCGTCGCCGGTCTACATCGATCAGGTCACTCTGTCTCGCGCGGATGTTGAATCAGATGTGTTCGATGATTGCTGCATAAACGGCGTCGGCAAGCCGCGGGTGGTCATCCAGAATTCAGACTACCCGGGCACGGCCGATGGCACATATGATCAAGATGGAGCCGGTAGTCCGCGGTTCAAGAATTCGTCGATGTGGACGCTCGTAACCGACTCAGCATTCCCAAAGTTCATCGCGAATATCGTCATCGGCGGGATTGGAATTCCGCGTCCAGTCTACTTTTACAATATGCAGGTGCGAATGAACGAGTACGGCCAGCCGGTCGTGCGAATCACCTATGCCCAATCCGCTGCCGGGGCGTCGCAGTGGACGATCATCTACACAGTGGCCGGCGTCTACCCCAACTACGTTTTTCCGTCGACTTTGACCAAGGCCAAATCAGCCAGTGGATCGTGGGACACGCTGAATCCACTTGGAGCAAACGTTGAATTTGTGGTGTCGTTTTATTAGTGGCATGAAGCTAACAAATAAAAGGATGTGTACATTGCGTGTACAGCCCGCCCCCACCAAGCGCATAAACAATCATTAACCGCCGCAAAACGCAGTGTTTGCTGCTGCCGTGGATTTGGGTACACACTGGACAATGTGTCCAGATTTACCCCCGATCTGCATTCCCAACGCCCAAATTTGCCGACACAAATCGTCACTTTGGTTTCGCCGGTTTCCGTTTTTTTCTGCTGCTCGTGTACATCGACGTGTACAGATCGTCTGCGATCCGATCAGCATCCAGGTCGACGTAATACGCCATCGTCGTCTTGAGATCCGCGTGCCTCATGATCGCTCTCAGCGTCAATGGGTGGATCTTAAGTGCCCACCGAGTCCCGAACGATCGGCGAAAGTCATGGGCCGTTGCAAACTTGTTAGGCCCTACAAACACGCCAGCTGACTTCCCCATCGACGAAACAAATCGTCCGACGTTTTTCACGTTGGTGAGATGTAGCTTGAACACTTGGCCTGTACGATCGGCTGCTGGTGTAGACGCAAGCAGCTCGGCAAAGTCCGGCGTGACCGGAACCCGCTCACGACGTCCAGCCTTCTGCCCGTCCGCGTCGAATACGATGGCCGGGTACTTGCCGAATAGGTCGACCTGCACTGGTGGTGAATCCCAAGACAGCATAACGGCTTCCGAAACACGCAAACCAGAAAGCCACAGCCCATTGAAGAACCGCGTCCAGGCATCTCGATATTCGTCTTTGGGGATGGCGTTCAAGATCGACTTAAATTCGTCGTCCGTCAGGGGCCTCCCCTTTGCTCGTCTCGCGCCACCCATTTTTGGCATCGCGATTCGAGGCGCTTTGTCGATTATGCCCATCGACTCGCACCAGCGCAGGGCCGCTTTGAAGTGGCGGAGTGTTTTTGCGACCGTCGCGGGTTTCATTCCAGAGTCCCGCAGTGCGGCCGTGAATCGCGAGCAAACGCTCGCGTCGATGGTTTTCATCGACCGCACATCACCGATCATATTTTCGAAATGGTTCAGGGCAAAATGGTATTGTGCAGCAGTCCCCTTGCGGACATCTGGTAGGTACTCCACCAGGAACCGCTCCCGGAACGCTTGCCAACTGCAATCGGTCCCGCGGTAGGCTGCCAGTTCGGTTTCCCACTTGGCAGCTTCCCGCTGGGCAGCGTCCCAGTCTCGCGTGCCGGCCGATTTGGTTTTGATCTCGCCAGTCAGCGGGCAGGTGTATGCCAACTGAAGGTTTGGTCGGTCGGATCGTTGGCGAACTAGGACGCGGATCATGCGGCCTCACTCCAAGCGGCGGAGTCTTCAGCAAAAACCCGCAGAGCGTAGCCTTTGAAATCGCGGTCCTTCCAGCGAATCAACAATCTGGCCAACGTAAATCGATCGTATGCTTTCGGCTGAAATGCTAAAGCGGATTTGAAAACTGGTGGGGAGCCTGGTCGAGACAGATCGTACCAGCCGATTCGTAAAATCGAATCTTCCCAATGCTCTTGCATCGACCCTGCATAGAATTGCCGGAACTCACGTGGGATTCCTGGGTCGCGAGTCTTGATAAGCCAACGACTGCGGCGAAGTAGTGGGCGGCTAATAAACTCGTCTGGCGTTAGTGGGTCAAGTAACAAATCACGAATTCCACGAACTGTGATTTCTCGTGCTCGGAAGTCAGGCTGTGAGTTGACCAGACAGTTGCTGGCGTAGTTGATTCGATACGTTGTCCGGGGTTGAAATAACTCGATCATCGCGGCTCCAAGTGTGGGCGTCGGAACCATCCCTGCGTGAATAAAATGTCCTGATTAGGCTGAGTTTGATAGCACCGTGGACACGTTAGGTCACGCGCTGAAAAACCATCTGAAAAAATCCAGAGCAGGACCAGTGGCCAAAAGATGAGGTTGGCAGCCAGAGAACCCATGAGCCAATTGCGGCGGATCATTTGTTCCTCAGATGCCATTCGCCTTCGGAGATTTCGTCATCAAACCAATACCACGTCTCGAGTTCCGTGCCTTGGAACTCGCCCTTACCGAACGACAACCAATGCCCGTGCCGCTTGCCACTTGACGTTAAACCACCCATTTCAATCACGATTGGGCCGTTTATGACACAATGGCCGTCGAGCCAAGAGTTGTTCCAGCGGCGTATCCGATGGGAAGCGTTGATCGTCGATTGAAACTCACCTTCACCGCGTGTGAAATGCTGGTACTCAGTTCGGGTAGACGCAAAAAACCAATAAGCAGCACAAAAAATTGCAGAAGCCACGATTAGGAATTTTAGGTGTCGCCAGCGATTCCATTCAAACCATCCTGCAATCTGGAGTGCGAGCCCAGACAGGATTGCTCCAAACCCCACGGCTTCAGCAAGCAAAAAGCCGTGCAGCAGAAACCAAAGGCCAATCCCAAGCACAAGTAAAGCAAACCCCATCATCTTACATTTGAGTGGTGGGGGCCAATCTTTCCATGTACGTGGAGGTTTGGCGGGTCTGTTTCGAAGCTTTGCTTCCGCTGCATTGACTTCGCGAATGATTTTCTTTCTGGCAGTCTCGTCGGCGCGCGTGGCGGCTTCCGCTCGTTTTCGCGTGGCCTCTTTGGATTTGTGGGTGGCGATTTCGTTGCCGATTGCCGGCAGTGAATCTGCACGGATCCATTTATTTGATGTGCGGGTAACGCTCCGAATTGGAGTATCGGCCTTCAAGTTGTTATGGGCCACCTCTTTAAGCAGATCGGACCAAGCGAACGGCCCTTCGTCATGGACGCCCAACAGCGTTGTCTTCTGGTAATACCAGTCGCGGGTAGATGAGGCAGTCATTTCACCTCCTGGCTCAGAGGCTAACCGTTTGATTTGCGCTTAGTGGATTCTTGGTGATCAGCCGGGTTGGGGGACGAATCGGCGATTAACGTATCGAGTTCGTCATCAGACAGATTTTCCACTTCCATGGACGTTGCGAAATCGACTTCGCCTAGAGCTTTCCGGCCATTCAGGACGAATTTCACGCCGTACTTGATTCCGCTTTCAACTTGTTGCCCAAAAAACTCAACTGATTCTGCCGTCGATTCTTCAAGTTCGTCGGCGAATTTCCGCATTCGCTTGGCAATTATCGCTAGTTTTCGTGCATAGTCGCGAATCTTGTCGGGCGTGTACGCCTTGATCTGCTTTCCGGGTCGTTTTTTTGCCATGCAAAAAGACTATCCGGATTTTTTTTTGAATCAATAAGTCTCTGGGATTACAAGACTTAGCAACCAAAAACAACAATATACTTCTTAAGTTTTGCTTAATTGGTCTTGAATTACGGAATATTCCGCAATATGATCTCTGCATCGTTGAACGGCCCATTGGATGGGATCAACGAAGGGACTCGCAGGGCTGCACAGGACGAACTGAATCGACCAGGTGAGCCATGCAAAACGACAGCGAATTGGCGGTGGAACTACTGATGAATGCATTACGGGTTAGGACGCCCCGAAAGGTCCGTGAGAAGCAGCGGGCCATGATCCAGGCTGGTCAATGCATCCTTGAAGGATGCTGCGATCAGTACGAAAGCCACGGTCTCTGCAAAAAGCACGTGAACAAATTTCATTACGAGTTCAAAAAAATCTGGCTGAAACGTGGCCAAAAGGCAGCGATCGAATACCGGAATCGACGAACTCGTGAGGGCACGTACCTCGTCAATCAAGATCAACGTGAATTGGCAAGGGAGTCTGCGTGATGCCACCCACCAAACCCAACCGTCGCAAGCGCCAACCGATCGACGGCCTGTTGCTTGAGTCGGCCTTGTACACGCGAGAGGGTTTGCGCCGGGCGGTCGGGATTTGTGACGAGCAACTGCTAGACGCCCAAAAGTCAGGGGCGTTGAAGTTCACGCGGTTTGGTGGACGGATTTACTACAAGGGTTCTGACCTGATTGCCTGGGTGATGGGTTCGGACCAACAGATACCTCCCGAGAGACCCCGAGCCACGGCGGGATAGTCCGTGGCAGAAACAGTGGTGACTGATGTACGGCGTGTTCTGTTTGATGGACGGCCGAGGTTTCAACGGTGCGTTGGACTGCACTATCACGATCTTTGATACGAAAGATGATGCCGAGTCGTACGTTGTTCGGCTGTTGGTCAAGGCTGGAATCATCCAGTCAGACAACAGCGGGTTGATTGAACAACTCAGCGTCAATGGCCGAGTGTGCCAGGACAAGGAAGACGCGATCTATTTGGCGTAAGACACGTTTGGGTCGCTGGAGTTTTTACACATTTACCCAGTGATTGATGCACGTGAATCTGTGGAGGAACCGGCATGATCATCGCAACTCAATCTTGGCAAGTCGACTGCGGCCTATCCGACTGCAACACACTCGCCTGGGTGAACATCACATCACCCACGGGACGGTTATTCACCAAAACAGCCCACGCTCATCAGTGGCTGAATATGCGGATGTTTGTTCGCGAAACGTTTGAACTGCACGATGTGCCAGAGTGGGTTGAACTGCGAGCGTTCAGCAAGTTGGAACAGCTTGAGGCCAAGTGGCGATCGTTGCGGATGGACGACTATCGAATCGAGCCACCTGTAGTTGTGGAACGACGTTTACCACGGCGTCTACCACGATGGGCAGCGTGGGTCATTGGTGCGGTGCTGGCCATAACGGCTTGGGCGATGTTCGTGCTGTGGATGGTGGGGGCGATTGGGAGCAAGTTTTAACCCTTGGAGTGAAAACGTGGAAACACAGGAAACCGTCGAGCACAAACTCGTAGCCGGAACCGTCACTGGATTCAAAGCAACCAACGCAGGCATGCAATGCCGGGGGTTTCAGTTTGAACTCGACAAGTGGCATGACTTGGAAAACGACGAGCCGCTTGGGTTATGTGCGAACGGATTTCATTTCTGCAAGGCAATGAGCGGTGTGTGGGCCTACCACGATGATTCAGGTACTCGCGTGTTCAAGATCGAAGCGGAGCAGGTGTTGGATTTACCTGAAACTCCTGGAGCGGACTACAAGCTCGTGTGTCGGCGGATTCGGCTAGTTGAGGAGGTTGCGATTGGCGGCGACGGGAACACGGGCGACGGGAACACGGGCAACGGGAACACGGGCGACTGGAACACGGGCGACTGGAACACGGGCGACGGGAACACCGGCGACTTCCAATCTGGCTTTTTCTGCCAAACCGAATCAACCGTCCTTGTGTTCGATGTTGATTCAGGAATGACTCGGCAAGCGTTTCTCGGTAAGCACGGCGGCAAGGTTTTCGATCTTGGGTTGGCACTGCACCGAACGGAACCGATCGACTTCGATTCGTTCAGCGACCTGCCGGGCATCACGCCTGAAAAACTAAAGTCGTTGCACGAAAAGCATTTGGCGGAGAAACAAAACACGGATGGCCGCGAATAGGACGCGGCAAACGGAGTGGATTCCGGACGGGGTCAGCTTAGGTTGGCCCCGTCCGCGGCTCCGAGAATCACAGGAGAAGCATTGTGATTGTATTTGACATCGAGACGGGACCGTTGCCAGAAGACGTTGTGCTGGCCAATGCGTCGCCGTTCGAACCGCTGCCACATCCAGGTCAGTTCGATCCGGACAGCGTGAAACTCGGCAACATCAAAGACCAAGCCAAGATCGACGCCAAGATCGCTGAGAAGCGAGCGGAGCACGAAAAGGCGGTTGCTGACCATGAAGCGAAAAACACCGCCGAACATTCAGCCTGGAAGAAAAGCGCGATCAGCCGCGCTGCACTGTCGGCATTCACTGGCCAGGTCTTGGCCATCGGATTTCAGAATGGGTCACACAGCAAGATTCGCGTCGAACCCGAACCGGACATGCTGGGTGAATTTTGGCTGGTCTATCGCCGTGCTCGCGAGTCCCGAACCAACTTGGTCGGCCACAACATCCTTGGATTTGATTTGCCGTTTTTGATTCGTCGGTCTTGGCTGCTGGGAGTCGACGTGCCTGACCAGGTGTTTGACGGCCGATACTTCGACCGGATCTTCGTCGACACGATGAAGTACTGGCAGCTGGGGACGTGGGGCGGTGAAGTCGCCAAGCTGGATGCAATCGACAAGTATTTTGGCGGCGACGGCAAAAACGGCGACGGGTCGATGTTCGCGGAGTTGTTGAAATCCGATCGCACGAAGGCGATCGAGTATCTGTCAAACGATTTGAAAATCACGGCGCGCGTCGCCACTCGTATGGGGATCGTCTGATGAACCACGCTGTTATTCCGTACCAGACTGTTCGAGACCCGATCGAATTCGTCGAAAAGCTCGGCGATGCGATTGCTAGGTCTGGGATGTTCGGTTGCAAAAACGTCGAGTCCGGCAAGGTCTTGGCGATGACTTGCTTGTCCGAGCGGAAGTCCCCGACGGAGATCGCACGCCGGTACCACATCATCGATGGTCGGCTGTCGATGAAGGCCGGCGCGATGCTGGCGGATTTCCGGACCAAGGGCGGGCGGCATCGGATCGTTGAGCGTTCGCCGGAACGAGCTGCGATCGAGCTGACGATCGACGGCCAGACCCAGCAGTTCGAATTCACTTGGGAGCAGGCCCAGCAAGAGCCGTTTGTTCGTGACAAAAAAAATAATCTCAAAACCAACTACGCCACGCCGCGGATCAGGATGCAGATGTTGTGGGCCCGGGTGGTCAGTGACTCGATCGAGGCGATGGCGCCAGAGATCGCGTACGGCGTCTACACGCCTGAAGAAATCAGCGACTTCCAGGAGATCAACGGTGCCGGCGTGCAGATCGCAGACGATCACGGCGAAGCGGAATTTGAAGTCGTGCCGACACCGCCCGAAGTCGCCCAAGTCCTAGATGAATCGGAAAAATCCAAGTTCCCCGAAAACGCCAATGGTGCACCGAACACAGCACCGTGCACGCAGCAGCAGATCGGTGAAATCAAACGGCTGGCGACTCACGTTTGTCAATTGGACCCTGGATTCAAAGAGCGGTTTAAGTCTGGATGTGAGAAAAAACCGCTGAACTCGTACACGATCGAAGGTGCCGACAAGCTGATTCTGTGGCTACAGAAAAAGAGTGCCGAGCTATCGGTCGACCAGTCGCTTGGTGGAGCACCAGAGCATTCCTAGGCGTGCCGGATCACGTCCGGCATCTACTAGACCGGTTTGGCCTACCGGCAGCGAATCGGGCCAGCGTGGAAGTCTTGGGGTATCCAGTGATTTGGATTCACCGGATGGACGAGTCAGTTGCAGTTCTTGATTTTTTGGAGAAGCAAAATGTCTGAAGTATTCGACATGCCCGACGATTATTCTGTGTCCGATTTTCTGGACAAGCCAGGGCAGTATCACGTCGTGGTGGAACACGTCGACGAGAATCCGACCAGCCGGGGCGGCAAACTGCTGGACGGGATTCGCGTGAAGTTTCGAGTCTTGGGCGGGACGGAGTCCACCCAGCTGAAGCGGGCACACGACGAAGTGATTTTCAAGCCGTCGGTGGACGCAAAGGACGGCGGAGCGTTTGCTCGCAAAAAGATCGGGCGTCTGATCCGTGCGTTGGGACTTCACGACCAGGGCACCGGCAAACTGGCGGTCGAGGTCAAGCAGGCGAAGATCGATTGGATGGAGGCTCGCGGCCGGCAGATGGTGGTCTACATGGTTCCGCAGGAAGACGAGGCGCGTTACATGCAGATCCAAGGTGCCCATATCTACGCGGTGACGGACGCCGAATGCTCGCACGTCCCGAAAAACGAAAAGGCGTTGAAGTTGATGGCTGCTGGCCAGCAGTCGGCACCGACTCAACCAGCGGCTCAGCAAACGCAAGCCCAGCCGCAAACGCAACCACAACAACCGCAACAGCAGCAGGTCCAGCAGCCGGTTGCAGCGGCGGCGACCAGTGGCGGCGGCGACGATTGGGATCAGTTGTTCAATTGATACAGCTCGGCTTCTCCGGCTGTCGCTCGCCGGTCCACCTGACACCGCCGGCGAGCGTTTTTTATCTCAATGCAATGAAGATACCAAGAAACCCGGACTGCCAAGACGCATTCAAACAGGTTTATTGTCGCTTGGTTGACGTCAATGACATTATCAAGCGACATCGATTTGGGTTGTCGATTACAGAAATCTGGAGGATCTACACCAAAGAAATTAACCAGTGCGATCGTCGATCAATATACCGAGCCGCAGTTTGTTTGATTCGTTTGGGGATTGTTAGTGCAGAAGGGACCAAACTTTTTACAGTAGCCAAATGACCAAGACCGTCGAAATCAAAGCCGTTTTTCTGCGTGAGAGAATCCGTTTCGACGGGTCCGACACGATCGTCGGAGATATACGACTGGTCGACTCACCGCAAAACGGTTTTTCGTTCGGCGACGATCCGCTGGCGGTCAAGGGCGAAGCCAACATCGACGAACTGCGGGCCTACGGTACCTATCTGTTTTTCGGCCACTGGACGAAGTACACACACCCGCGAACGAAGCAGACCGAGAACCAATTCAAGTTCGTTTCGTTCGTCGAATCAGAACCGCTCGATAAGGATTCGGTAATCTCGTACCTGAAAGCCAAGGGCCAAGGTTGCGGAGTCGGAGCAGCCAGGGCCAGAACGCTGGTCGAAAAGTTCGGCACGGATGCCGTTCGCGTGGCCAGGGAACAGCCAGACGTGATTGCGGCGGCGATTCCGGTCACAGAAGAACAAGCCGCACAGTTGGCCGCCAACCTGGAAATCGACAAGCACCGCGAACGCTGTCACATCGAACTGATGGGCCTGTTGCGTGGTCGCGGGTTCCCAAAAAAGACCGCCGACCATGCGATGCGTGAATGGGGCAACAAGGCCCCGGCTGTGATCAAAGCCGATCCGTACAAGCTGATGGCGTTCCGTGGCTGTGGCTTCAAGCGTACCGATCAGATGTACCTGCAGCTGGGGCACAATCCAGCCAGGATGAAGCGGCAGGCTCTGTGTGCGTGGTACTCGCTCGCCAGCGATTCGAGCGGTGATACTTGGTTCAGAATCGAAAAGTGTGCGGCGATGGTCCGCGGCCAGATCGGTTCGAGTGCGAATCCACTAAAAGCGGCGATGCTGGCCAAGCGTGGTCGGATCATCGACGCACGAAAAGACGAGTCCGGCCAGGTGTGGGTGGCTGAGTGGAAAAAATCCAACCACGAAAAGGAAATCACTCGATACATGAAATCGGCAACCGAGCCTGTTACCTGGATCGATGGGGCGGCACTGGATGGCAGCGAGTTGCGGGAGCACCAGATCGAGCGTGTCACGCCGATCGTCGGGATGCGGGCGCCGATTTGGATTCTCGGAGGCAGCCCAGGAACGGGCAAAACTTTCACAGCGTCTACGATCATTCGCAAACTCGGCCACCAGTACGGTTGGGACTCGATCGCCGTGGCAGCTCCCACCGGCAAAGCTGCTGTGCGAATCTCTGAGGCGATGCGAGAGAATCGCGTTCCGC
>FUIF01014647.1_pt1 | contig 24342 bp, 39 predicted proteins | sample 1003461 | NCBI WGS metagenome assembly FUIF01 (sample SAMEA80401918, study PRJEB19352) | marine metagenome | reverse complement strand
GAAGTTGAGGTTGAGACACAATCAGAGGACGAAGAAGATGTCAATTAAAACATTCAAAGAATTTGTTACAGAAGATTCACCTGCTAGCGATTACGTTGCGCCTGAACAGTTAAAAGGTGACGATGAATCGAAAGAACTTAAACCACAATCAAAAGGCGAACAACAGTTTAAGGATATTCATAAAGTAGAAGTTGCAAGACATCCTGTTGCTGGCGATCATATGTTTAATGGATCAAGGGAAGAGGTTTTAAAATGATGAAATCATTCTCAGAGTTTATGTCGGAGGGCAAAGCAGATAAAGCACTTGCCGCATATGCCAAAAAAAGTGGTGGTATAGATAAAGACGATATGCTCGCTGTAGCAGATATGATGAAAAGTAATCCTGACCCAAAAGACCTTGCTATGATGATCAAAGCAATGGATTCAGATCCTCGTGATGGCGTTCTTCAAATAATTCAAAAGAATGATAAGAAATTATTCGACACTCTTATCAAGAACATGAGGTAACAAAATGGCAATCAAGGCATTAGCAAATACCGTAGCAACTGGGTCGGCAACCAATGTGTTTTTAGCGACTGCTGTTCAATTGTCGAACGATGGAACATCAAGAACTGTTGTTATTGCTAACACTGCTGCACCAAATGATGCAGGCGAGCATGGTGATTATGCAGGCAATCAAGTATCAATAAGAGTTCCTGCAAACGGAACGCTTATAGTAAGAAAAAGACCAAAGGATACGGTAACTTGCAATGCTGCAATGTTTGCCACTAAAGTAGCGGAGGGATCCTCATGAAACTAATCACAGAAATTACAGAAGAGGTAAAACTTCTTTCAGAAGAAAAAGAAAATGGAAAGAAGAACTACTTTATTGAAGGCGTGTTCATGCAAGGTAATATCAAGAACCGCAATGGACGCATTTATCCAACTGAAGTGTTGGATAAGGAAATTGCTCGATACAATAAAGAATATGTAGAAAAGAATCGTGCTTATGGGGAGTTGGGACATCCGCAAGGACCAACAATTAATCTTGAGCGTGTGTCTCATCTTATCACAAGTTTAGAACGTGATGGTGATAATTATAAGGGACGTGCTAAGATTATGTCAGAAACACCATATGGTGCGATTGTCAAATCACTTATGGATGAAGGTGCTACATTAGGTGTTTCATCTCGTGGAATGGGTTCGTTGAAACAAGGTAAGAATGGCGTTGCCCAAGTACAAGATGACTTTTATTTAGCAACTGCTGCCGATATTGTAGCAGATCCTTCTGCTCCTAACGCTTTCGTTGAAGGAATTATGGAGGGTGCTGAGTGGGTGTTTAATGCTGCTCGTAACGAGTGGCAAATGATGGAAGCTGATAAAATTAGAAACGAAGCAAAGAAAATGAGTGCTAAAGAAGTTGAAGCGAACAAGATGCAGATCTTCGAACGGTTCTTAGAGACTTTGAAACGGTAAAGTTTTATTTTTATAAATAAATAACAAATGAGATAACTTCACGAAGGAGCAATCCAGATGTCTGATAAAGAAATCAAGCAAGACGAGGTTTTAGACCTCGACCAAGAAGTAGAATCTCAGGTTGACGAGGCAAAGGCATCTTTTGGTGTTGACGCTGAAGTTCCTGAACCTACTGGCAAGGAAGCAACTCCTCCTGGTGATAAACCAGAAGCTGGTGATAAGAAAAAGAAACTCACCAAAGTTGCTGCAATTCAAAAAATCACCCAAGAAGTTAAGGGCATGAAGAAAGAGCAGTTTGAAAAAGTCTACGAAGCAATGCTTGCCGCGATTGAGGGCAAAGAAGTTGTTGCTGAAGAGTCTGAAGAGACTACTGCAGTTTCTGTGCGTGAACTTCGACAAATTAAAGCAGGTGACGTAAACGTCTCTGAGGATGTAGCAGCAATGTTTAGTGGCGAGGACCTCTCTGAGGACTTTACTTCTAAGGCAACTACAATCTTCGAAGCAGCAGTTGTTTCTAAAGTCAATGAGTTACTGGAAACAGTTACTGTTGATCTTGAAGCAGAGATGGAAGTTGCTAAAGACGAAATCGCTGAAGATATGGCAGGTAAACTAGATTCATATCTAGAGTACGTTGCTGAAGAGTGGATGAAGAAAACGAACTTGCAGTTGAGCAAGGTATTCGTGCTGAAATCCAAGAAAACTTTATGAAAGGTCTTAAAGACTTATTCGTTGAGAACTATATTGAAGTTCCTGAAGAGAAAGTTGATCTAGTAGACGAACTTGCTGGTAAGGTTGAAGAACTACAGCAGTCAGTCAACGAAGAGATGGAAAAGTCTATTGACCTTAGCAAAGAACTAACAGAAGCAAAAGTTGAGATTACTCTCGGCAAAGTTTCTGAAGGTCTTACAGAATCTCAAGCAATCAAACTAGCATCGTTAGCTGAAGGTGTAGAGTTTGAGAGTGAAGAGTCTTATGTTGAAAAACTTGAGACACTTAAAAGTAACTACTTCAAGTCTGATGAAGTTGTCAGCGAAGAAGTTGCAATTGATGATGAACCGCTAGAGATTGATGAGGATGCTGAAACCAAAATTGATCCAGGAATGTCTGCTTATATGTCTGCCATTTCAAATAGCATCAAAAAATAGTTTTATATAAATAATAAACATTAGGATAGATTACCCATTAAAGGAGACCTAACAATGAATCAAAATGATGATTTAATCAAGAAGTGGCAGCCGGTTCTTGAGCATCCTGACCTCGAAAAGATTGCAGATGCCCATAAACGTGCTACAGTAGCAACACTACTAGAAAACCAAGAGAACTCTGCTCGTGAGCAAGCTGTTGGTTCTGGTGGATATAACTCACCTTCGCTTTTGGGCGAGGCAGCACCCGCTAACGCAATGGGCGCATCCTCTTCAGTAGCAAGTGCAGGTAATGTTGACATTTACGATCCAGTACTGATTTCACTAGTACGTCGTTCAATGCCTAACCTTATCGCTTACGATATTTGTGGCGTACAGCCAATGACTGGTCCAACAGGATTGATCTTTGCAATGCGTTCACGTTCAACCAGTCAAACTGGAACCGAAGCACTCTTCAATGAAGCAGATGCTGGATTCTCTGGTAACACGTTTGCTGCAAATGCAACTGCTACTGGTGCTCAAGCTGGTACAGATCCAAGCGATCGTTCTGCTTCCTCTACAGGTGGTGCATACAACGTTCATTCAGGTATGACAACTGCTGAGGCAGAAAAACTTGGTTCTGCAGGTTCTCCTGCTTTTGCTGAAATGGCATTCTCAATTGAGAAAGTTGCTGTTAGTGCTGTTTCTCGTGCTCTTAAAGCTGAGTACACAATGGAACTTGCACAAGACTTAAAAGCAGTACATGGTCTTGACGCTGAAACAGAACTAAGCAATATTCTCTCTGCTGAAATTCTTGCTGAGATTAACCGCGAAGTTGTTCGTACTATTAACTACTCTGCAGTTGCTGGTGCTACTAAAAACACTACGACTTCTGGTACTTTTGATCTTGACACAGACTCTAATGGTCGTTGGTCAGTTGAGAAGTTCAAAGGTCTTATGTTCCAAATCGAACGTGATGCTAACGAACTTGCTAAGTCAACAAGACGTGGTAAGGGTAATACATTAATCTGTTCATCTGATGTTGCTTCTGCACTTCAAATGTCAGGTGTTTTGGATTACACTCCTGCTCTTAACAACAATCTACAAGTTGATGACACAGGTAACACATTCGCTGGTGTGATGAATGGTAGAATTAAGGTTTACATCGATCCATATTTCTCAGATGCAACCAATAACTACTACACACTCGGATACAAAGGTACTTCTGCTTTTGACGCTGGTCTGTTCTACTGCCCATACGTTCCGCTTCAAATGGTTCGTGCCGTTGGTGAGAACACTTTCCAACCAAAGATCGGATTTAAGACTCGCTACGGCATGGTCGCTAATCCTTTCGCTACCAATGATGGCAACGGTACTGCTGCTCGTCTAGGTACTGGTGATGGAAACATCTACTACAGACTCGTAAAAGTAGCAAACTTAATGTAATCTACCTAATGCGATAAAAACAAGATTCACTTTAGTGAACCAGTTTTAGAGAGATCTTCGGATCTCTCTTTTTTTGCCTATTGGTTTCTCTTATAAATAGTAGGAACAATAAGGATATAATATGGCAACCAATCCAGAAAATAAAAACTTTCTATCACCTATAGGGTTTCAGTTCGCTATTCAGCGTCTGCCCAATGTAAACTATTTCTGTACTAGTGCTAGTATACCAGAGATTTCTGTAGGTGAGGTAGAAACGCAAAATCCATTCATACGATTACCAACTCCTGGTGAAAAACTAGCGTTTGGTCAGTTGCAATTACAATTTCGTGTTGATGAAGATTTAAAGAACTTCCAAGAAATATATGATTGGTTGATTGGACTTGGATACCCAGATGAGTTCCAACAAAGAGCGAATGTGCAAGCGAACTATGGTATATTTTCAGATGCATCTTTGTTGATTACTACCAATCAATACAAACCAAATGTAGACGTGAAGTTTGTTGATTTGTATCCAACATCATTATCAGCAGTAGAATTTAATATTGAACAAGGTGACGTTGAGTATTTGAACGCTAACGTTTCCTTTTCATACAGAAGATATATATTGACATCAGTGGCGTAATATATTATAATAGAGAGTATACATATACTCTAGGTGATTACATAATGAAGATTGAAGACATTGTTTCCGAGTGGGACAAAGACTGTAAGATTGATGAAACGGAACTTGACCGAGAGGCAACCAAGATTCCTAAACTCCACAATAAGTATCTCAAGATCTTTATGGGCGAACGTGTTGTATTGTTCAAACTAAAGGCAGAGAACAAACGCATTCGCAAAACACTCATCGAATATTATTTGGGTGAGCTTGATAGAGAAGAACTATCTGAGATAAACAGAGATCAGTTCTACAAGAAACTACTCAAGAACGAAGTCGAAACCTACCTAGAAGCAGATGATATGTATATTGAAAATACATTGAAGGTTTCCGTACAAGGTGAGAAGGTTGCTTATGTAGAAGCAATCGTTAAGAGTTTGAACAACAGAAACTTTCAGATCAAGTCTGCGATTGACTGGGTGCGATTTACGCAAGGTTCTATGTAATGGATAAGATTGAGATCTATAAGAAGGATGAAGTGTATCTGAAACTTGATTGCGAAAGAGGAACATCGCAAGAGTTGTCAGACTTCTTCACCTTCGAAGTCCCAGGTGCTAAGTTTATGCCATCAGTGCGTAATCGTTATTGGGATGGTAAGATTAGACTATTCAACGTGAACACGCAACAAATATATGTCGGACTGATTGACCACATAAAGCGTTTTGCTGAGGAACGAGACTATCAAGTTATTGTACATGATGGTCTAGAAGACACAGAAGATGTGGCGATAAATAAGTTAGAAGAGTTTATTACTGAAGAAGACTTCAAACCTAGAGACTATCAGACTAGAGCAGTTGCTCATGCTATTCGCAATAACAGAGCATTAGTTCTCTCGCCTACGGCGAGTGGAAAGTCTTATATAATATATTCTCTCTTGAAGTATTACTTGGCAAACAATCTAGCACAAAGAGCATTAGTTATTGTTCCAACCACTAGCTTAGTGCAGCAAATGAATACAGACTTTATCTCGTATTCGAAAGGACAGTTCTATTATACTCATTTGATCACATCAGGTCAAGCTAAATTTGAAGAAAATGCAAAAGTTTTTATTTCTACTTGGCAGAGTATATACAAACAACCAAAATCATACTTTGATAACTTTGATGTAATTATTGGTGACGAAGCACATCTGTTCAAAGCAAACTCTCTTACCAAGATCATGGAGAAGATGACAAAGTGTAAGTATAGATTTGGATTTACTGGAACATTAGACGATACGCAAACGAATAAATTAGTATTGGAAGGTTTGTTTGGTCCAGTAATGAAGGTAGTGCAAACTAAAGATTTAATTGAGCAAGGAACTCTTGCAGATTTTAGAATCAAAGCATTAGTGTTGAAGTATCCACCTGATATATGTAAGGTCATGCACAATGCAAAGTATCAAGATGAGATACAGTTTCTCATAGGTAATGAGAAGAGAAATCAGTTTATCAAAAACTTGACTTTGACACGGAAAGGTAATACACTATTACTATTCCAAATGGTTGAGAAACATGGTAAAATATTATACGATTTAATAAAGGCAGAAGCTGAAGAAGGTCGGCATGTCTTTTTTGTTCACGGAGGTGTAGATGCTGATCAACGAGAAGAAGTTAGAAGGATTACTGAAAGAGAGCGGAGTGCAATTATCGTCGCGTCCTATGGGACGTTCTCTACTGGGGTCAATATACGCAATTTGCACAATATTGTATTTGCTAGTCCTACTAAGTCTAGGATACGGAATCTACAAAGTATCGGGCGTGGTCTACGAAAAGGTGATAACAAGGAACGAGCAACACTCTATGACATTGCCGACGATCTCTGCAAAAAAACAAGTTGCAATCATACACTCAAACATTTCGCAGTCAGAATAAAGATGTACAATGAAGAAGAGTTTGATTACAAAATATACAATATCAATTTGAAAATGGATAACGTACTGTTATGAAAATATCTTTACAACTAATAAAACTTACTAATGGTGATACAATCGTAACAGATGTAGTCGAAGAAACTGAAACCGCACTGTTAGTAAACAATCCACTAGAGATAAGAACAGAGCGCAATATTGGCAGATCCCATTCGAATATATTAGCATACCAATGGTTTCCGTTGCTTGAAGAAGATAATTTTATGACAATACAAAAGGTACATATAGTTGGTATGACACCTGCTGCAGAAGAAATGGCAGACTACTATGCCGCTGCTTTGGATAAGATGATATACGACGAAGATGAAGATAAAGATAGTCGAGACGATATAATAGATGCACAGCAATATTTTGCAAACACCAACAGTACCATGTTACATTAATAAGCGAGGTTGTAATGATTAGAAACAAAAAGAAAAACCCACACTACGTCAACAACAAAGAGTTTCTTGAAGCAATGGTTAAGTTCAAGGAAACTGTCAAAGAGGCAGAGGATTCAGGTGGTGAAAGACCTGTCGTGCCAATCTACGTTGCTGATTGTATCATGAAGATTGCTACGCACTTATCATACAAACCAAACTTCGTCAACTACACATTCCGCGAAGAGATGATATGTGACGGTATTGAAAACTGCTTACAGTATATCGACAACTTTAATCCTGAGAAGTCTAGTAATCCCTTTGCATACTTTACCCAGATCGTTTACTTTGCGTTTCTAAGACGTATACAAAAAGAGAAGAAGTATCTGTACACTAAGTTCAAAGCATCAGAGCATATCAATGTTTTTCAGCAAACCTCAGACCGTCAAGCGCATGATAAAGGTGTTGACTTTTCAGACGATATCAAGTATAATGAATGGACTCAAGAGTATATGTCAGAGTTCATAAACAACTTTGAAGAAAATAAAAGACGAAAGAAAAAGACAAAGGTCGTTCACGAGGAGTAATATGAAAATCGCTTTGATTACTGATACGCACTTCGGTGCAAGAAATGACAACACAGCATTCCTAGATTATTTTGAAAGATTTTACAATGAAGTTTTCTTCCCTCACCTCACTAGACAAGGCATTGATACTATTATCCATTTGGGGGATATTGTGGATAGGCGAAAATATATTTCTTATGTGACACTTCGTCGCATGAAAGAAATGTTCATTGATAAATGTTCTGAATATAATATAGATCTGCATGTCATCATCGGTAATCATGACGTTCCTTATAAGAATACCAACGAGATCAACTCGATGAAAGAATTATTCCGAGATGGTGCGGTCAAGTCTTATGATAAACCTGCTACTGTAAACTTTGATGGTCACGATATTCTTATCATGCCTTGGATCAATGCAGAGAATTATAAAGATGCGGTCAATGCAATGGACGAAACTCCAGCTCAAGTTATGATGTCTCATTTAGAAGTATCTGGTGCGTTGATGGATAGGGGTAATGTTAATTCGCATGGAATGGATGTTTCTATGTTCAAGAAGTTTGAAACTGTTTACTCTGGACATTTTCATCATAAGAACAAAGTAGGGAATGTTCAGTATTTGGGTTGCCCTTATGAGATGACATGGATAGATTATCAGGATCCTAAAGGATTTCATATCTATGATACAGACACTAGAGATATTGAGTTAGTTAAGAATCCATTCTCTATGTTCCACAAAGCATTTTACGATGATAATAATAAGACTGTTGAAGATATACTCAGTGTAGATTTTGACTTCTACAAAAACACTTATGTGAAAGTTATCAAACAAACTTGCGATAATCCTTATTGGTTCGATTTGTTTATGGATAGATTATACAAATCAAATCCAATTAACATACAGATCGTTGATGATAACTTAAATCTTCATCTTGAAGATGATGGTGACATTGTAAATGAGGCAGAGGATACAGTTACTATTATGAGTAACTACATCGATCAACTACCTGATGCCGTACCAAAGAAGAACTTGACCTACTAATGAGATCGTTGTATAATGAATCATTGACTATAAATTCTTAAACATTTTATGCTACATTTTGAAAAGTTGAGATGGAAAAACTTCCTTTCCACGGGAAACGTTTACACTGAAATACACTTAGATAGGTCTCCAAGTACAGTTGTCGTTGGTGAGAACGGTGCTGGCAAGTCTACAATGCTTGATGCCTTGTGTTGGGGTCTGTTCAACAAACCATTCCGTAACATCAAGCTTGTGCAGTTAATCAACTCCATAAACGGTAAGGACGCTCGTGTAGAGGTTGAGTTTCGTATTGGCACTACACAATACAAGATTATTCGTGCGTACAAACCAAATTTATTTGAGATCTGGAAAGATGGTGAACTGATACCACAACCGGGTAATGTGAGAGACTATCAATCGATACTTGAGGATCAAATATTAAAGTTGAACTACAAGTCATTTACACAAGTTGTCATATTAGGTTCTGCTACATTCACACCTTTTATGCAACTGCCAGTAAAAGATCGTAGAGAGGTTATCGAGGATTTATTAGACATACAAGTGTTCAGTCAAATGAATACACTATTAAAAGATCGTGTATCTAAAAACAAAAACGATATCACAGATATAGAATACAAAATAGAACTTGTGGAAAATAAGATAGAAGTTCAACAACAATATTTGCGACAAGTCAAGAGTGATATAGGGGAAGAAATAAAAGAGTACGAGGAAATGATTGCTAGTGCTCAACAAACCAATGCAAACACCAGCGTCCATATAACGCAGACTGAAGATAAAATACAAACGCACTTTGATGCTATAAACGATCACACTAAGGTTCAGAACAAGTCAGAGAAGGTTTCTGATCTACTGAGTAAGTTGCATGACAAAGAACACTCTAGCAACAAAACACTGAAGTTCTTTGAGTCGCATGATAACTGTCCTACTTGTGATCAGATTATTGCTGCGCAAATCAAGGAAGATAAGATACAGAAAACACAGAGTATCATATCTAAAACCACTGATGCTATATCGGAACTACAGAAACAAAACGATCAGTTGCATAGTAGACTTGAGCAGATCAATACAACACAAACTGCTATTACTGAGTTGCAACAGCAAATATCTTCTATGCAATCAGATATCAAACATGTAGATAAATCTATCAGTCAGTACACTAAAAAGATAGACTCGTTGAACGATCGCATGGGTGAAGAAAAAACCTTCGACGTTGAGATTGATAAATTAAATGTTGATCATAAAAGTTTATCTGCCGACAGAGAACAGTTATCCAATGATCGTATGGTATTAGATTATGCAAGTAAAATGCTCAAAGATGGTGGTATCAAAACTAAGATCATTCGACAGTATGTTCCAATCATCAACAAGCTAGTCAATAAGTATCTGGCATCTATGGACTTCTTTGTTGACTTTACACTTGACGAGCAATTCAACGAAGTGATCAGATCTAGACATCGAGACGATTTTAGTTATGCATCGTTTAGTGAGGGTGAGAAGGCACGTATTGATTTATCATTAATGTTGACGTGGAGAGCAGTTGCTAAGCTGAAGAACTCAGTGAATACAAATCTACTCATACTTGATGAAGTGTTTGATGGATCGTTAGACATAAATGGTAGTGAAATATTGATGAATCTATTCAGAGAAATGACTGGTACAAACATTTTCGTCATCTCTCACAAGTCTGATCAGATAGTTGATAAGTTCCGCAGTACAATAAAATTTGAGAAAGTAAAATCTTACAGTAGGATAGCGATATGATATATAAACTAGTACCAGATGATGATCCGATTCTATCAAGGGAAACAGAGTATTTTGATTTTGATAATCCACCTATGGATGCAACAACGTTGTTTGAAATACTAAAAGAACAATGATCGAACATAAAGGGTTTGGTCTTGCCGCACCGCAATGTGGATTGCCTTACAATGCATTTGTGATGGGTGATCCAAATAATCCAGATACAATCTTTTCTGTATTCAACCCTAAGATAGTTAATGCCGAAGGAACATCAGATATGGAAGAAGGATGCTTATCTTTCTCTGGACTTTTTATTAAAATAAAGAGACCTGCTACAATCAGAGTTAGATTTTCTGGACATGATGGATACGTCGATACAACAGACTTCAGTGGATATACCGCTAGAGTATTTCAACATGAGTACGATCATCTAAAAGGTGTCACATTCACAACACGTGCATCAAAACTAAGAGTAGAACGAGCAAGGAAACAAAAACAAAAACTAGATAAAATAAGGAAAAAGAATGTCGAATAAAATGTTACTTCTTATGGGACTCCCAGGATCAGGCAAAACTACGTTTGCTCTCAAGATTCAGGCAGAGTTCAATAAACAAGGCGTGAAAGTAAACTGGTTCAATGCAGATGAAGTTCGTAAGAAGTTTGATGACTGGGACTTTACACCAGAAGGTAGAATGCGACAAGCAAATCGTATGCGCACTTTGACTAATGAGTCAGACACTGAGATCAATATGGTTGATATGGTTGCGCCACTACCTGAGATGCGCACAACACTAGACGCTGATTGGTTGATCTGGATGCATACAATCGAAGAAGGTAGATTCGAAGACACCAATAAGGCATTCGTAGCACCTGATATTAAAGAGGTCAATATGAAGTTTCCTAGATGGGGAACAACAGAAGATGCTGAGAATATTGTAAACATGGTTTTAGGGTGACATATGACATCTGAAGAAATGCGATATTGTTATACATGTAAAAAAGAAACTTATGCTCATCGTGGAAAACTTAAACCACATCCAGACGGTGGTAAAAAATGGAAGTGTTATTCATGTCGATTCGTAAAATGTTGGGGTCGGCAAATAACAATGCGCAGACCGTAATATAAATGCCAGTTGAATATCCAATAGAAAGTTATACATACGGATTTGAAATTGAGTGGGGAGATATCGACAGAACATTAGAAATACCTTCCCACTTAGGAACATGGGAGTATGCGGAAATTGATGTTGTAAACATACACGAACCATACAAGTATATCGCCGTTGATCCTCTTGGAATTAATCCTCCAGTTGGTGGCGAAATAAACACCAAACCGACTCATACTTGGAAAGAACAAGTAGATCGAATTATGGAGATACATCAACTGTTTGTTGATAATGGGGACACGCCTTCTAGTTCTTGTGTGAACCATGGGCATTTACATGTTCATGTTCCAGATTTGAAAAATGATATAGACGCACTAAAAAGATTGATTAAGTATATCAAAAATAATCAAGCAATAACAATCAAGCGTCTATACAATTTTCGTAAAAATCTTATTATGGAAAAAATGGACTTGTATTACTTAGAGATAGATGGTGGTACTCCTATGCCAAATAAAGTTTGCGACAATATAATAAACAATTCTAAAAACTTTGATGACTTTATTAAGTATCATTATTTACCAGAAGAGTTGCAAAGAGAGATGCCACCCCAACGTTATGCAATAAACACTTACATTATGCAGTATACCAACACGATTGAGTTTCGTTGTTTTCGTTCCAGTACAAATCGTAAACATATTGAAGACTCGTTTAGATTTGTAGAAAAGTTTATGGATGCTGCACTAAATGGTGGGCCAAATGTAAAACAAATACTGTCAGAATATGACTACGAATTTCCTCCATTTATTTTCAATAAGGAAGAGTATACAGGATGGCAAAAAACGATATATCATGTTTCTCGTGGAAAAAAAGATCGAAAGTATCATGATGTTGAGTGAAAATTGACACTATAATCAAACTTTTTTTGTTTCTCTATAGAATCAATGACTTATAACTTGTTGATTCTAAAGGGTTTTTGAAAATAATTCCTAAGTCATTGATTTCATTGAGCATTTAGTTTGCCCAAAAGCTTGACTCAGACCTCGTTTTCCTATAAAATGGATGTATATTCAATGAGAGAGGGTATACAAAATGAAGAATCTAAGAGTAAAAGGTATTTTCGGATCATTCACTAAAGAGTGGATGGGAACTGTAGTCAAGGTTAATGGAAAGCAAGTTGATATTCGATGGGACAATGGCGCGATGCATTATGCGACTGTTGACGATATCTTATCATCAAACGAAACTGGTCAAGGCATTTTTGCCCCATCAAAAATCTTTCCAGCTTTTGGAGAGTCTTTATGAATACTAAAGATATTCTTGCTAAACTTCTTGCTACTGAAAATCTAACAGTAGTTCATGAGAACGTTCCTACTGCATCATTCAATGTTAAAGATCGTGTTCTTACACTACCACAGTGGAACGATATGAAAGACTATACCTATGACCATCTCGTTGGTCATGAGGTTGGTCATGCCTTGTATACACCAGAGCAAGGTTTACATGATGTAGTTAGCGATAAAGGTAAAGCATTCAAATCATATCTCAATGTAGTTGAGGATGCACGTATCGAGAAACTAATTCAACGAAAGTATCAAGGTCTTCGACGTGAGTTTGTCAAGTCTTATCGTAAGATGCTTGCTGAAAACTTTTTCGGTGGTGACATCGATGATGTGAATGAGATGAACCTAATCGACCGCATCAATGTATATTTCAAATGCGGTATGTCTGCAGGTGTTCGTATTGAAAAAGACGAGCAACATTGGATCGATGAAATTGCAGTAGCAGAAACATGGGAACAAGTAGTTGATATCTGCGAACGATTGTATACTGAAGAAAAAGAAAAACAAGAAGAGCAGATGGAAAGTATGCCATCACCTTCAGAAGAGATGGTGCAAGTCGAAGAGGACGATGAGTCCGATGAATCATACGATGATGGTTATCAAGAGACTGAAGAGACTGAAGAAGAAGAAGAGTCTGTAGGCGAAGGCGATATTCAAGAGTCAGAAATTGCACAAAGTCAAGATACTGAAGAATCAGAGTATGATGATATCGGAGAGGCAACAAATCCTGAAGATGAGTTGGCATCAAAAACTGACCAAATGCTTCGAGACGCTATTGATGGTCAACATAGTATGAGTTTTAATTGTAACATTAACACATACATGACTACCAATATTGATCACAAACAATTTGTGAAAGATTACAAAACTATTCTGAACACTAAAATTGTTGATATACTTCGTCCTAGTCGCGAGGATGCATATTTCTCTGATGATAAGTCCGATGAAGTTAAGAACTTGTTTGATTCAAAAGCAAGTAAATTGCTGAAAGAGTTTACTGTCAATAACAAAAGAACAATCAACTACCTAGTCAAAGAGTTTGAGATGAAGAAGTCTGCTACTAATTACTCTCGCTCATATATCTCGAAGACTGGTGTGATTGACCCAGTGAAGATGAATTCATATCGATACAACGATGATATCTTCCGCAAAGTCAATATTGTTCCTGATGGTAAGAACCACGGCATGATCATGTATCTTGATTGGTCTGGTTCAATGGTCAATGACATATTCAAAACTGTTGAGCAGACTCTTAATCTAGTTTACTTCTGCCGACAAGTAAACATACCGTTTCGCGTGTATGCATTTTCTAATGCACCATCAGAAAGTTATCTTGGGGATGACGATCCAATAATGGATACTTCTTCTATGCCTGATAACACTCTCGTACCAATCTCAGATTTTAAATTGGTAGAGTTCTTCAATAACAAAATGAGCAAAAAAGATTTCAATGATATGAGTGCTCGATTGTTAATCATGGCGAAATACAGCAGGTACTTGAGAAATACATGGAGACTATATGGTACACCATTAGACTCAACATTGCTTGTTGCAAGTTCTGTATACAATGAGTTTCAACGCAAGAATCCAGTTGACATTGTAAACACAATTATTTTGACTGATGGTATTTCACACTACTGTAATACGACTACTAGCTACGAAAGACGTGATGGTAGTGTGCAGAAAACAGTGTGTGCAATGAAACCACCATCATCTTATAATATAAGAAACAAAATTCAAAGATGTATCATCACTGACCACATAACTAAAAACTCATTTGATGTTGCCAAAAAAACTTGTACTAAAAAACTGATCCAGATGTACAAAGGTAGAACTGGTTCGACAGTAGTAGGGTATCATATCATCCCTTCATCTAAGAACACGTTTATCGACACGCTTATGGGTTTCGACAAAACACGTGATTCTTCTGAGAAGTATTACGATCTATTCAAGCGAAACAATTTTGCAAATGTTACTGGTCTTGGATACGATAAGTATTTTATGATCAAAGGTGGCAAGTCTCTTCAGACATCAAACGGTTCATTTGAAGTTAGCGAATCTGCCAAAAAGGGTGAGATTCTCAGAAGTTTCCGTACTGCCAACAAGAAAAAGTTGGTTTCAAGACAGATGTTGAATGAATTTATTGAAGAAATTTCCTAAGTCGTTGACTATAAAGGGCAAATAGTTTGCCCAAAAGCTTGACTTGTAATCGGTTTAGTAGTAAAATAGATGTATTGATTGAGTTATATTATTTTTACCTTTTGAGAGAGGACTATATTATGAAGAAACTAAACGCACAAAGAACTGAACTACTAAAGTCTGCATACGACAGATTCGGTAAGACTGCCAATTTTGTTCAACTTAAAAATCTTGCTGTTGAAATGGGTCATCCATATCCAAGATTTTTGATTGAATCTAAAAATCGTATAGGTCGTGGTCTTTACGATTTAGAATCACAAGTTATGCAAGCTCAGATATTGCCTATCAGCAAACCTGTGAAATCTAAAAAAATACCTAGCACAAAAAAGTCTGTAGTAAAACAAAATATGAATATGGAATCAGAATCATTTCAGGAAAATCTTGTTCCTACCATTGATCCATTATTCACACCCTTTGGCAACTTCAATCTTGTAAAAGATGTTGTCAAATCTAAAATGTTCTACCCTCTATACATTACTGGTCTATCAGGTAATGGTAAAACACTGAGTGTAGAGCAAGCATGCGCATCCACCAAACGTGAAGTGATCCGTATCAACTTCACTGTGGAAACTGATGAGGATGATCTCATTGGTGGTTTCCGTTTGGTGGACGGTGAAACTAAGTTCTTCAAAGGACCAGTTATCAAAGCAATGGAACTTGGTGCAGTTCTGCTTTGCGATGAGATCGACCTTGCTAATCCAGCTAAGGTTATGTGTCTCCAATCTATTCTTGAGGGTGGTGGTTACTTCATCAAGAAAACTGGGGAGTACGTTACTCCCGCATCTGGTTTCACCGTAGTCGCCACGGCTAACACCAAAGGCAAGGGATCTGACGATGGTCGCTTCATCGGCACTAACGTAATGAACGAAGCATTCCTTGAGCGTTTCCCTATTACTGTTGAGCAACAATACCCAACACCAGCGATCGAGAAAAAGATTCTTGGAAATATGTTTGCTGATCTAAAAGTAAATGATGCTGAGTTTGTTGAGAAACTTGTTGACTGGGCAGATATCATTCGCAAGACTTTTTATGATGGCGGTGTTGATGAAATTATCTCTACTCGTCGTTTGGTTCACATTGCTAAAGCATACTCAATCTTCGGTGATCGTATGAAGTCGATTCAAATGTGTATCAATCGTTTCGACGATGACACCAAAGTTTCCTTCGCTGATCTGTACACAAAGATTGATGCTGGCGTAGGGGTAGAGGAATCTTCTGAAGAAGTTTCTTCTGAACCTGAACAAAAACTTGACTAAATAGGAAGTTTGCTTTATACTTGTATTATGAATTTATTATTATGGAGATATTATGGAACTGACGATTGAACTGAGCGAACTTCGCAAAAAGAAAATCTTTGTTGCCACACCTATGTATGGTGGGCAATGCCACGGAATGTACACCAAGTCAACTGCCGACCTCGCCAAGATGAGTGCAGCATATGACATTGATATACGTTTCTTCTACCTATTCAATGAATCACTTATCACTCGCGCAAGAAACTATTGCGCAGATGAATTCGTTCGATCAGACTTCACTCATCTGATGTTCATTGATAGTGACATTGGATTTGATCCAAACGATGTACTCAGTCTTGCTGCAATAATGGATGAGAATGATCCTGATGGCAAGAAGATCGTTTGTGGTCCATATCCCAAGAAGACTATCGCATGGGAGAAGATCAAGCAAGCAGTTGATCGTGGTTTTGCCGACAAAGATCCAAACCAACTACAGAAGTTTGTTGGTGACTATGTGTTCAATCCTGCTGAGGGTCAGACTACAGTAAAACTCAGTGACCCTGTTAAGGTGCTTGAGGGTGGTACTGGATTCATGATGATCACTAAGGATGCCTTCACTAAGTTTGATGCAGCATATCCAGATTACTCGTACAAACCTGATCATGTTCGTACAGAACACTTTGATGGGTCGCGTGAGATCATGATGTACTTCCAAGCACTTATCGATCCCAAGACTAAGCGGTATCTTTCCGAGGACTATATGTTCTGTCAGTGGATGCGTGAGTGTGGTGTTGATACATGGTTATGCCCTTGGATGAAGTTGGATCACACTGGTTCATATACCTTTGGTGGTTCTTTGGCAGACCTAGCACAGATTGGTGCTACTGCTACTGCTGATCCAGATAAAATTGGAAAGGAGAAGCGCAAATGAGTGACTACAAGTACAATGAAGCAGAACTAGTGCAGCAGTTGATGAACTACATCGACAATACTTATGATCAACACTACAGCAAGAATAAATTCCAAGCATCGGAGTTTATTTTTGATGCTGGTCATGGTGCAGGATTTACCATTGGGAATATTATGAAGTATGCCCAAAGGTATGGCAACAAAGGTAACACCGAAGAAGCGAGAAAAGATCTAATGAAGATCTTACATTATGGAGTCATGGCATTATACAATCATGACATTAAAAATGGAGTAGATAATGAAAATCAGTGAAGAAACATTTAATGTATTGAAAAACTTCTCTAGCATTAATCCTTCGATCTCAGTCAAAGCAGGTCATACACTGCGCACAGTATCTGAACAGAAAAACATTCTGGCACAGGTTACTGTTCCTGAGAAATTTCCAAAAGACTTTGCAGTATACGAGTTGAATCAGCTGTTGGGTCTTGCCACCTTATTTGAAGATGGCGAGTATGACTTTGGCGAACGAGCACTTACTGTCAGTGAAGGCAAGAACTCTTCGAGTTATACCTATACCGATCCGTCTATGGTAACTTCTCCACCTGAAAAGGCAATCGAACTACCATCAGTAGATGTGAAGTTTGCTTTCAATTGGGACGATCTCAAGAAGATTACTAATGCAGCAAATCAGTTGGGTCTACCAGAGATTGTAGTAAAAGGTAGTGATGGCAAGATAACACTCGTTGCTACTGATAGCAACAATCCAACATCCAACAAGTTCTCTCAAGATCTAGATCTAACAACTGATGCCGAGTTTGACTTTGTATTCAAAGTTGAGAACTTCAAGTTTATTCAGCAAGACTACATTGTATCGATCTCTCAAAAAGGTATCTCTCACTTTCAAGGAAAGAGTGTTGAGTACTGGGTAGCAACTGAATCAGGGAGCAAGTACAATGGTTGAAATAAATCTACAAACAATTAAAGCAATTGTATCAATTATTGATGTATGTTCAAAACGTGGTGCTTTCGAAGGCGGAGAACTTTCTCAAATTGGGCAAGTTCGAGAATCAATTCTCATGGCAGCACAAGAAGAACTAAAGAAAGAAAAAGAAGAACAGAAAGCGAGTAATAATGAGTAATGTGGTGATTCCTAGTGATGATGAAACAAAAAAGCGTATCCGTGGTGCGTTGGAAGAAATTTCTAACTCAATGACACGTATGGGTGCTGAACGTGATCTAATCAAAAACATTTTACAGGATGTTGAGGATGATACTCAAGTTCCTAAAAAATATCTTCGTAAAATGGCAAACATCTTTCACAAACAAAATCTAAGTGAAGTGAAAGCAGAGAACGATGACGTTGAAACCTTATACGAAACTGTTGTCTAATGTTGGAAGTATATAAATTATTTCCAACATCAGTCTTTAGAAAAGAAAACGTATTTTCTAAGAACGAGTTGAAATTAATTTACGAGTATTTGATTAATTTAAATACCGATCGTCATGATGATTTAGATGGTGATTCTAGCAGCAGTCATTCTCTTGAGAATTATCCTACCCTTGATTGTTTAACTGAGTTACAATCCAATGTAATTCCTAACATAAAAGAAGTATTCAGTTATTACTTCGATTATTATGCAAGAACGATGGGAATAATGAAACTAAAGTTAGGCAATAGTTGGTTTAATATTCAAAATGAGGGTAGTTTGTTACGCGAGCATATTCACGATGGATCTGTTGCTAGTATGGCATTGTATGTTAATGCACCTAGTGGTAGCAGTCCAATAGTTTTTCAAAATCCTAATCTTACATCAGAGTTTAACAACACAATTGAAGAATACAATGAATATAACTGGACTAGATATCAATTTGATGTTAATGCTGGGGATCTATTAATATTTCCAAGTTGGTTGAAACATGGTAGTGGGTATTATAAAAATCATTCTAATAATAGAATGGTTGTTAGTGTGAATTCTAAATATGAATACGAATAAAACTGTAACGAGAAAACGTCATATTGCTAAGACTATCACTTGGCGTATAACTGGCACAATCGACACGATGCTTATCGGTTGGTTTGTGACTGGTAGTCTAGAAGTCGGAGCAATGATTGGCGGTATTGAAGTGATAACTAAAATGATTCTATACTATGGTCATGAACGAGTGTGGTATAATCATATTAAATTTGGAGTAAAAGATAATGTTTGATAATCAAAAACCAACAGTAGAAATGTTGGGAAGGTGGCAACCGTGGCATGACGGACATACAGAGTTGTTCAGGCGATGTCTATCAATCACTGGGCAAGTATGTATTATGGTGCGTGACGTTGGTGGTGTCGTTGGACAGGACGCTGGTGGCGGTAGAACGGCAAAGCAAGACGATAATCCATTTGACTTTGATACAGTGGTAGAAAATATCAAAGAAGGATTATCAAAACACGGATACAACTATGATGAACACTACATAGTGATGCTAGTACCAAACATCGTTGATATCAGTTATGGTCGTGGTGTTGGTTATACTTTCACGGAACATGATCTTGGTAAAGAAGTGCATAATATCAGCGCAACTAAAATCAGAGCAGAAATGAGGGACAAAGGAGAACTGTAATGGGAATCACAGTAACTCAAAGAGCATTATCAAGAATCGAACAAGTCGATCCAACAGCACATGCAGTTTTGTCAAGTTGTATGTCATCCGCTTTTGGTGGAACACTTACAGTAAGTGGGTTCCAAGAAATATTAGATGAAGCAGGCGTGTTGCAATCTGAAGATACTGATGTTGATTTTGTTATCGAAAGTATTGTGATGATAATAATGAGTGGTTGACTTTACATCGGATTGGTAGTAAAATAGATGTATTATGTGAATGGAGTATTATATTATGAGAGAACAATTTTTGTGGGTCGAGAAGTATCGACCAAAAACTATTAGTGACACCATCCTTCCTGATAACCTAAAAGAAACATTTCAAACATTTGTAGAAGATGGCACTGTACCAAATCTATTATTGACTGGCGGTGCAGGTGTTGGTAAAACAACAGTTGCTAAAGCAATGCTAGATGAGATCGGTGCTGACTACATCATCATCAATGGTTCTGATGAAGGTCGATACATTGATACACTACACAACAAGATAAAGAACTTTGCTTCCTCAGTATCACTTGCTGGCGGACGTAAGTATATCATTCTTGATGAAGCAGACTACATGAATGCACAGTCGATTCAACCTGCATTGCGTAACTTCATGGAGACTTACTCAGCAAACTGCGGTTTCATTCTAACATGTAACTTCGTAAACAAAATTATCACACCACTACACAGTCGGTGTTCGGTGATTGAGTTTCGTATCCTTGCAGCACAGAAACCTAAACTTGCAGGTCAGTTCTTCAAACGTGTCAGTAAGATTCTACAGACAGAAGGAATTGAGTTTGATCAGAAGGTAGTTGCCGAGATGATCACTAAGCACTTCCCTGACAATCGTAGGATACTGAACGAACTACAACGTTATAGTGTATCAGGTAAGATCGATGCAGGCGTTCTTGCCAATCAAGTTGACTCTGATATGAAGACGTTGATTACTGGCATGAAGAACAAAGAGTTCTCAGTGGTTCGTAAATGGGTTGCGCAAAATGTAGACGGTGATATGACTCCGTTCTTCCGTAGATTCTATGAGTCTATACATGAACATGTAGCACCATCAAGCATCCCTCAGATAGTTGTGACACTTGCTGAGTATCAATACAAGTCTGCGTTTGCTGCTGATCAAGAAATCAATACCACTGCCATGTTGACTGAAATTATGGTTGATGCGGAGTTTCAATAATGGCAAAATCAAATCCGTTTGACTACACAACTGCTGTAGCACAAACAAAAAAAGATCTCATGCGTGGTACTGCCAATGATAATCTGGCAGAAAAAGATTACAATCCGTTTCTAACTAATCGTGCGTTGTCTTATCATAGTGATACCATTCATTTTGCTAATGAGATGAATCGTTTGAGTCATATAGATAATCTTTTACAGTTCGACTTTTTACTAAATATTGTCAGACCCAGAAAGCGATTTGCTAAATGGGCGAAAAAAGATAATGATAGTGACTTGTTGATTGTTAAAGAATATTTTAATTATAACGACTCTAAAGCACGCCAAGCACTTTCTATCCTCTCGCCCCAGCAGATTGCAACAATAAGAATAACACTGACTAAGGGTGGAAGAGATGATAGAAAACATGATTGAAGTCAAACTGAATAATGAGGATGACTTCTTAAAAATTAGAGAAACATTAACTAGGATTGGCGTCGCATCAAAAAAGAATAAAACAATTTATCAGTCCTGTCACATTTTACATAAACAGGGAAGGTACTACATTGTTCACTTCAAAGAACTTTTTGCGTTGGATGGAAAACCTTCGAACTTTGCCGACGAAGATATGGGACGTCGTAATACTATTGCTAATCTGCTTGCTGAATGGGGTCTTGTTACTCTCGACGCTCCTGACCGTAGCAGTAGTCCAATCGCCCCACTATCTCAAATCAAAGTTCTGCCATATAAAGAAAAAGATGACTGGGAACTAGTTGCCAAATATAACTTAGGAAAAAAGAGGTAGAAATATATTATGACAAATTTTGATATGGTTCGTGAATTTATGAATGCATTTGGGCAAGAGGTGAAGACTAAAACTGAGATGCCTGATAAAGAAACACAAGTTCTTCGATATGCTTTAATCGCAGAAGAACTCAATGAATTTGTTGACGCAATGAAACAGGAAGACTTAGTAGAAGTCGCTGATGCGTTGACAGATCTTCTCTATGTTGTCTATGGTGCTGGACATGCGTTCGGTATTGATCTCGACAAATGTTTCGATGAAGTCCAACGTTCAAATATGAGCAAGTTGGGCGAGGATGGTAAACCCATGTATAGAGATGATGGTAAGGTAATGAAAGGTCCAAACTTTTCAGAACCACAACTTGAAGAATGCTTGAATTTAGGAGAATAATATGAATGGAATGATGGGTACAGTAGACTTGATAGATATTATGTTGATTGTTATTTTAATCGCTGCAATGGCATTTATGTTTATTTCTGTTCTTTCTGATAAACCAGAAGAAACTGAAACTGAAAAGATGCTAAAGAAAAACGCCAAAGATATTTTGGATAAAGAACCAGCAGCATGGCCATTTCCTACTGCCGAAACTGTAAAACCAAAACGTGCAAGAACTAAAAAAGGTCATTATGTAAAAGATGATCCTTCTACGCCTGAGAATGAAGCTTGGGTTGGTGGTAAAGCACCTGCTGACAAACCTAAGAAAACAAAGAAGGCAACCACTACAAAGAAAAAGTCAACTACTACTAAGAAGACTACAACAACTAAGAAGACTACTACAGTCAAGAAAAGAAAGCCAAAAGCGAAAAAAGAAAATTCTTGACTTTAGTACTATAAAGAGGTAATATAGAATATATAAACAAATAGTGAAGGTGAGAACAATGTATATGAGTGCCAATGAACTATCAGAAGATATTCTGAATAAAGTTGAAGTTAAAACAGATTTGTGGGGCAATCAGTTTGTAACAGATTTGCGTCCATGTGCTGGAAAGAGTGCAGCGGATTCTGGTTATCTTTTTGAAAGGGTGGTTCTTAGTCAATTAAAAAGACACCCAAGCCACCTTCATTTGTATGGAGTAAATTCTAAACCAAAATATAAATGTCACTTTGGTTTAGATAACAGAGAGGGAGATTTTGCACTTAATACTTCTGATAGGAAGATACATATCGAGTGTAAGCAATTAGGAGATTGTGGATCTCATTTTGATAAATTGTCTCATGTTTTTATGAATTTGATTTCTGGTTGTTATGGAAAACATTTCTGGTTAGTATATGATTACAATAGTGGTATAGAACCAAGTGGTAAGAAAAAAATTGATCATCTAATTAAAAGAAGCGAAGATATTAAAAAACAAGTTGCATTACAGGGTATTACATTTGAACTTGTATTGATAGATAATTTGAAAGAAATGTTAAATTCTCTATAGAATAAATAGAATCGGAGTTTGGGCGATGTGAACTCCATCAAAATCACTCGCCATCACACAACACATCTCAAAAGGAAAGTAAGAAATGGCAAAAACACTACGCAAGATAGTGAAAGCAATAATAGAAATGCAAGTATACCGAGCATCAAAAAAGTTACAAAGATATAAAAGCAACGGTGGTTATTGGGTATGAAAAAACTAATGACAATAATCAGCAATGCATTTGAATCATGGTGCGAAGGTAATAGTCAAGAAGCACTAGAATCATATCTATCTAAATCTCAAAACATCGCTGATCTAGAGACTCGAATGAAAAACTGGCAACACTCTAATATTAATAAGAGTAACTTTTTACCACACTAATATGAAACTACTGAAAAAAATCTTTAAACGTAGAAACAACGTTTGGTGCAAACCATATTTTGAAGACTGTTTATGATGGAGAAGGGGGAGCGTACTCCCCCGACAATATGTTATGATGAAAGATTTGAAATCACCACTAAGGTATCCAGGCGGTAAGACAAGAGCAACAAAGTTCCTGTTTGAAAACCACCATCTACCAATAAGAACCATAAAGGAATATAGAGAACCATTTCTTGGTGGCGGTAGTTGTGCGTTTGCTTGGTCAAAGATGCACCCAGACATGCCTATTTGGGTCAACGACAAATACTACAATCTGTATTGTTTTTGGGTTACACTCAAAAACGATGGTGTGAAACTTGCTAATAAGTTGCATGATGTGAAGGATGAACTATCTAATTCGAATGATCCACTTCAAGCACACTTAGATTATTACAAGGTCATGCGTGAGGGATTAAACAATGCAACCAATGAGTTTGATATTGCATGGCAGTTCTACATCATGAATCGATGTTCCTTTTCTGGATTAGGTGAAACAACTGGATCTTTTAGTAAGGATGCGGTCAACGACTTGTTTAATCATAGACTCATAGGAAGACTACCCAAGTTCTCCAATCTAATGAAGAATTGGAGAATAACCAATCTAGACTACAAGAATCTATTGGATGGTGATAGTGATACTTTTGTTTTTGCTGATCCACCATACGATATCAGCACTTTTATCTACGGCAACAAAGGTAATATGCATGATACATTTTCTCACAAACAATTTCACGATGATGTTGATTCATCTTCAAGTATGATAATGATCACATATAATTCTAATGAAGAACTAAGAGATGCTTATTCTAATTGGAATCAGAA
>FUIF01017664.1_pt1 | contig 24615 bp, 38 predicted proteins | sample 1003461 | NCBI WGS metagenome assembly FUIF01 (sample SAMEA80401918, study PRJEB19352) | marine metagenome | reverse complement strand
GGTACACAAAGACTGGCTGATGGATCAAAGATCATGGGTGCGGTTAGAGGTAGAGATGCGATCTACATTTGGACAGATACATCATTGTTTACTATGCGTTTCATTGGTGCACCGTTTACATTTGGTTTTGCACAAGTTGGTACTAACTGTGGATTAATAGGACAGAACGCAGCTTTAGAAGTTGATGGTGCTGCTTATTGGTTTTCAGAAAATGGTTTCTTTAAATACTCTGGTAATCTAGAAACTATGATTTGTTTAGTAGAAGACTTTGTATACAATGATTTAAATACAACTGCATCACAGTTGATTAACGTAGGTTTAAATAATCTTTTTGGTGAAATAACTTGGTTCTATTGTTCGGAAAGTTCTACTGTAATTAATAGATGTGTAACATATAATTATCTTGACTCATCACCACAAAGACCTGTGTGGACTACAGGAACTTTGTCTAGAGGCACATGGCAAGACTCATCAGTATTTGGTTTACCTCATGCAACAGCTTTTGATGCAGGTAGCAATGATTCATATGATGTTGTTGGCAACACAGATGGTTGCACAATTTACTATGAACATGAAACTGGAACTGATCAAGTTGCAGAGGGAACTACCACAGCAATTACTGCTAATATACAATCTGGTGATTTTGATATTGTGGCTCAAAGATCAAGACAAGGTCAGATGACTGGAGTTGCAACCTTTAGAGGTGATGGAGAAAACATATTAAAGATAAGAAGATTTGTACCTGATTTCTTATCACAAACAGGAAATGCACAAGTAACGTTGAATCTACGTAATTATTCTAACGATGCTCAGGCAAGTTCTCCACTTGGACCCTTTACAATTACGTCATCTACTAGTAAAGTAGATACACGTGCAAGAGCAAGAGCTATTTCTTTAAAGGTTGAGAATACCGGTGCTTCTCAAACTTGGAAACTAGGTACGTTTAGATTAGATACACAACCGGATGGGAGAAGATAATGGTATTACCTTTTAGATCAATGTCAGAAATGGATGAACAGAATAGACAATTCTTTGAAGAATTTAATCGTGTTCGTAGTCCTTTTCAAAGACCATTTAATATGTTTGATGTAGCTGGAGGTATTATGAATACTAATTCAGCTAGATCTGTTTTACCACTAGAGTCATTAGGTTTTAATACTTCTACAGGAGTTGCAAATGAACCCGATGTTATAGGTACTTATAGAGATAAATACGATATTTACAGGAATGATGATGGAGATCCTGTATACATGTATCAAGGAGATGAATACTCAGCTCCAGGTAATTTTGACCAACAGAGAAGAAGTGGTATCCAAGGATTAATAGACTATGTTCGAAATCTGTCTATACCATCTACATTATTAGGTTATGCATCAGCTCCTTTTAGTTTTATAGGAAGAGGATTACAATCATTCGACAGAGGATTACGTGGTACAGATTTTGGTTCATCAAGAACTTTAGCTGAGTATGCTCAAAAAAGAAGAGAACGAAAACAAGCTGAAAGAGCACAAGAAAATTTCAGAGATGTTTATGATAGTGCTAGAGAACAAGGTTTCACAAATGATAGAGGTGGCTTTAGTACAAATAAAGCAGATAAAGCAGGTACATCATTAGGTAGTGGTCAATTTTCTCCTAGTTCAAGTAGAGGAAGAAGTGGTTACTAATGGCAAAGATAACACTAGTCTTTACTAGACCTGGTAAAGAATACAAACAACAAGATGCAGATGCATTGATAAGAGACTTAGACGGATTGATTGATAAATTAAATACTACGTTTCAACAAGATTTAAGAGAAGAACAACAAAGATTAAATTTTTTCACAAGTAAAAGTAATGGCCAATAGATATAAAAACGCAAACTTTGATTTAACAACTACAGATGTTACAGACATTTATACCGTACCAGCTGAATCAAGAGCTATTGTACAAAACATACACGCAGCAAATGTTGGATCTGGTAACACAGAAATAAAAGCTTTTATATATGACAACTCTGCATCAAGAGCTTATCAGTTTGCAGAGCATACTATAAATTCAGGTGATTCCAGATCTATGTCTGATGGACCTGTAATATTAGAAGAAAATGATAAGCTACAATTACAAGCAGCTTCAGCTGATGTATTTGAAGGCACTGTTTCAATATTAGAATTTGATAGGAGTTAATATGCAAGTAATAAAACCAGAAAAAATAATAGAAACAATCAGTAATTTAAAGACAGGTGAGGTATACAAAAATGACGAAGAGTGGAAATCTAAAGGAATTCCTGTAGAAGACATCAGAAGAGATATAAAAGTCATCATGCCAAGCCTTGATTTATTTGGAAAAACAAAATAAGATAGGAGATTATGCCAATTTCTAGAATGCAACAACCCAGACAATTATACGGATTAGGAAGTATAGTAAAAAAGATCGGTAAAGCTGCTAAAAAAGTAGTTAAATCTGATCTAGGTAAAGCTGCATTATTATATGGAGCAACTATGGGAATACCTGGAACATCTTTTAAAGGTTTTGGTGGAGGATTAGGTAATTTCTTTGGAAGAGGTAGTTTTAATCCATTAAAAATGGTAGGAACAACTTTACCTGGTCAATCCACTCAATTTACAGCTAGTCCATTTGCTAAATTTTTAGGAACAAATATAGGTAAAGCTTCTGTAATAGGAGGTGCGTCTCTTTTAGGTGGTTTATCAGCAGACGCTCAACAAGATGTTGCTCAATTAAGAAAATCAGGTGATCAAGGTCTATTAAAAGGATATCTAAAAAGATACTACGAAAACTTAAATCCACAGGGAGAAGAAGAAGAGGATTCAGCGTATGAAGCTAAAGTATCAGAATTTGTAAGAGCTAACATGGCCAGAGGCGGTGATACTGCAGAAGAAAACGCGATTCAGGCAGCAGGCATCATGAACCTACCATTAAATGAAAATCCAGCTGGTATTACAGAGCTAGATTTACGAGAAACTGGTGGATTTATTGCTCCAGTTGGTGTAAAAGAGAAGGCAGACGACATCCCTGCGATGCTTTCAAATAATGAATTTGTATTTACAGCTGATGCTGTAAGAGGAATGGGTGACGGAGACGTCAACAAGGGTGCACAAAGAATGTATGATATGATGAAAAAATTAGAAAACGGAGGAAGAGTCTAATGGCAATAACAGAAACTAGAGTATTACCACCAGAGTTTATAGAAGCGGCTGGTAAAACGTATTTAGAAGATTTATCAAAAGCTGTAGGTGGTTTCAAAGCCGCAGACTTATCTGATGTTTATGGTACACAATTCGTTGCACCAGAATCACAATTACAAGCACAAGCTAGAGGACTAGCTGGTGGTCTTGGTTCTTTTGAGCCATATCTACAAACAGCTGCAGCGAGAACAGGTCCACAAGCTTATCAACAATTTATGTCACCATTTCAACAAGATGTGATTGACACAACTTTATCTGAATTTGACAGACAAGCTGCTGCAGGAAGACAAGCAATAGCAGATCAAGCAGTAGCCGCTGGTGCATTCGGTGGTGGTAGAGAAGGTGTACAATTAGCAGAGTATGGTGCAGCAAGCGACAGGAACCGAGCAGCATTACAAGCTCAGTTATTACAACAAGGTTTTGGTCAAGCTCAACAACAAGCTGGTTTAGATTTTGCTAGACAAATGAATTTAGCACAGCAAGCACCTGCATTAGCTGGTCAACAGATTGCAGGTTTATCGACTCTTGGTGCACAGCAGCAAGCTCAAGCACAAGCAGGTTTAACAGCTCAACAACAGTTGGCTCAACAACAATTACAACAACCATTGACTGCATCACAAACTTATGGTCAAGGTGTTACAAGTTTAATAGCTGGATATCCAGGTACAACACAACAGACATCACAACCTGGACCTAGCCCAATATCAACAGCGTTAGGAATTGGATCAACACTAGCTGGTATTTACAGAGCGGTGACTCCACAACAATTAAAAATAATATAATGAAAATATTTAAAAGACCAATGTTCAGAAAAGGCGGAGAAGTCGGTGGTGGTATTATGACTGGTGTCATGAGAGAAAACTATGAGAATGGTGGTGAATCTGCCTCTGAAAAACTTGCAAAAGTAGCTGCACGATATCCAAGCAGTGCTATTGATCCATTATCACAATTTTTAATACAAGGTGGTTTAAATCTAGTGTCGCAACCAGCAACAGGTGGTGGTACGCTAGCTGATATTGCAACAGCTGTAAAAGAACCAACTGCAGGATTGTTTCAAGGTCTAGCACAAAAAGGACAAATGGAAAAAGAATTAGCATTACAGGGTGCAGTGTTAGATATTGAACGAGAACAAGAAATGGATTTATTAAAGAAAAAAGCTGAACTAAAAGTTGGTAAAGAGTTTAGAACAGATCAAGTAAGACCTGCATTTGAAAATGTAATAAAAGATTTAACAGCAACTTATTCTGCAAGTGATAACCCTGCATTAGCTCAGAATCCAGATATATCAGCATTTGATATTACTAAATTTAGAAGAGAAGCTGACCCTAAACTTATAGCTAAATTTAAAGGTATAAAACCTTACTCATATGACAATCAAGGTAAAGTTGTTGAAGTTCCAAAACAATATAATCCTGGAGACATTGTCTATGATCCAATATCAAAAGAATTTATAGTTTATGACAACCAAGGCGGAACTTTTTTCCTTAATAAGTTAACGTTTGATATAGAGGGATAACACATGGCTACTCTAAGCCTAGATGACCCAAGGTTTCAGCCTCTAACTGAAGAACAAAAGAAAGAGTTAGAGAAGATCAAAAAAGTCAGTGAAGAAAATCAAAAAGATTTAACTAAAGCAGGAACAGATGAAACTGATATTGAATTACCTGCAGAACAAAATAATGAGATAAGCGGTCTTACATCTTTTGCAGCCGGTATAATATCAGGTGGTATCAAGATACCAGAAGGTTTCGCATCTGTAACAGCGGAAATATTTGATTTAGGTGGTGGTGAATTATTCGGTGTGCCAAAATCAGATAGTCTAAGTTATGCAGCAGAAGTAGAACAATTCTTTGATAAGATAAATCCTTTTGAAGAACTAGCAGAGGAAAGAGCTGCTGGTAAGATATCAGAAGCAATTACTCAAATATATGGTTTTGGTACTATAGGTGCAAAGACAGCTTTAAAAGCTGTAGAAAGTGCAGCTAGTGCGATTGCTAAAAGAGCAATAAATGCAAAAAAAGCAAACAAGTATGTAAATCCAAAAAACAAAAATATAAAAAGGGGAACCGATAAAGCAGATCAATTAAATAAATTATCTGGTACAAAAAGATTTGCAACTATAGCTGTTGGTGGTGGTGCAGGTGAAGTATTTGTAGTTGATAATGAAAAAATAGGAACGTTTGGAGATTTATTTGAAGGTGGCCCAACTGAATTAGATAGAGATGTAGAACTAGATGTTGCAGAAGATGCTTCTAGAAAGTTATTAAACAGACTTAAATTTGGTTCTGAATCTATACTGCTTGCGCCTTTTATTTATGGCATTGGTGCAGGAGCAAAAGCATTAGCAAAAAGAGGAAAAGAATTAGCTTATAGTAATTCTAAAATAGAAAGAGGACTAGATAAACTGGCTTCTATATTTAGATTTAGAGGAGCAAGACCACAAGAAGTTGCAGATGCTAAGCAATTACAAAAGGCAAGGCAGATGAGAGATACAAACTTTTCTGAAGAGATGGTTGCTAGAATAGATAAAGAAGTTGATAAAGTATTTCCTGAATTTAGAAAAACATTTAATGCTTCTTCTACAGAAGAAAGAAAACAATTTTTAGAATTATTAGATAAAACATTGTTTGAAGGCGATCTGACAAAAGCTTTAGATCCAACTCTAAAAAAACAAATATTAAAAACTACTGTCAATAGACTAGGAAAAGAAGAAGGTGCTCTTGCTGGTAGTAAAATTGTAGACGTATTAGATAAAACTAGAAAAGAATTTAACGACTTACTTGAAATCACAGCTCAGGGTCCAGGAGCCAAAGCTGATTTACCTGCAGGTGTTACAAAAGATTTAAGAAAAATCATGGGTAACAGAGTTAAGAACTACATCGGTAATACATTTGAAATATTTGAAGATGCAGAGGCTGGTTTCTTTTCTAAATATAAACCAACTAGAGATTCTGTGGAAAACACAAAAGCTTTGTTTAGAAGATATGCAGCTAAAAATAATAATCCAATAACAGATTTAGAAGCTGAAAGTATGGTAAATGATATTATCAAACAAGTTAGAAAGATGGATCCGTCAAAAGATACACTTCCTACTTTTATGTATCAAAACTTATCTAAATCAGCTGACGATGCGTTTGCACTTAAAACATTCTCACAAACATTATCTAAAAATTTACCAGGTGGTAAAAAAGAAATACAAGTAATTGGTAAAGGATCAAAAGTATTTAGAGAATTGTTTGGTGAAATAAATGATGTAAGACACTCTATCTTTGAAGGAACAAATAGATTATCTACTATTGCTAGAAAGAATCAACTGTTTGATGAAATATTAGATGCAGATCAAATTGCAAAAGATGCTGTAAAAGCAGACACACCATATGGTCAAAGAGGGTTTTTTCATGATAGTCCTTTATCTGCAAGAAGAGCTTTTGGACCAAACGCTGAAATAGTTAAGATGGATGACTACGTACAAAATTATTTCAAAGATGGTGTATTAGTAAATAGATTATCAAATACATATACTACAAAAGATATAGCAGAAGGTTTTACAAACGTATCTAAAATACAAGATTTTATGAGAGGTGACACAGGTGGTGCATTAGGTAAAACATTCTCAGCTGCGTGGAGATATGGCGTTCTGACACCTAAAGCTGGAGCACAATACGCAAAAACAATTTTATCTGTACCTACACACATTAGAAACTTTTTAAGTTCTAGTGCGTTCTCACTTGCAAATGGAGCTGTTCTTTCAAATCCAAGAGTATTTGCAAGAGCAATGCAAAATGCTTTTGGAACTGTACAAGTAGGTGGACCTAGAAAACCTTTAGCACAAGAAAAATATAGAGAGTATTTAGAACTTGGTATTGTAAATACCAACGTAAGACTTGGAGATCTACGTAATCTAATGAAAGATGTTAGATTTGGTGAAGGAAATATTGCAACTGACAGTATTTTAAAACCAATGATAAATGTTCTGGGTAAAAAAGTATCTAGAGGTATTAAGAAAACCGGTAAGTTCATGCAAGACTTATATGTTGCAGAAGATGATATTTGGAAAATTGTAAACTACGAAACTCAATTAATTACAAGAGGCGATAGATACAGAAAAGCAGGTGTTAAAATATCAGACGATGCTTTGAAGAGAGAGGTAGCACAGATTGTACAAGACACTGTACCAAACTATGCAAAGGTTGGTGAATTTGTAAGAGCAATGCGTGTATCTCCACTTGGTAACTTCATGTCTTGGCCATCAGAAGTATTTAGAACAGGTACAGGTATATTTAGACAAATCATAAAAGATTTGAAAGATCCTGTAACAGGTAAAATAAATCCAATTACAAGTACAAATCCTATGAAAGCAGAAGGAATGAAAAGATTAGTTGGTATGACAGCTGCTGCAGGTATTATACCTTATGGATTAATAAAAGGATTTCAAAAAATATTTGGTGTTACAAATGAAGAAGCTGATGCAGGTAGAGATTTCGTTGCACCATGGTCAAAAAATTCACAATTATTATTTGTAAAAGATCCAAACACAGGTGAATTATATTATACAGACTGGTCTAAGAACAATGTATACGATACACTTACAAGACCTTTTCAAAGTGTTCTTACAAATATTCAACAAGGTATTGATGACGAAGAAATATTGTTAAAAGGGTTTATTGAAGGTATTGGTAAAGCTGCAGGTGAAACTGCATCACCATTTATATCGGAATCTATTTACACAGAAGCATTTTCAGATGTGTTTATAAGAGGTGGTAGAACTAGAGAAGGTCAAGAACTTTGGAATGAAACAACACCTGACAGTGAAAAAGTAAGAATCACACTTGAACACATTACTAAAACATTAAAACCAACAACAGCTCCATTTGAAAGAACATTTAAAGCTATAAAAGGTATACCAGGTAAAGGACCTGTAATCTATGAAGTGCCAAAAGAACTTGGTGGTATCTTTGGTTTTAGATTAGAAAAGGTAAATCCTGAAAAAGCTTTAGGTTTTTATTTATATGATCTTAGAAAAGGACAATCAGAAGCTACTAAACTATTTACTGGTGGTAAGTTTGGAGTTCTATCAGGTGAGCCTAAAACACCTAAAGATGTAATTGAAAGATATTACGTTGCTAACAAAGCATTATTCCAAGTTAGAAAAGAAGCATTAGATCATATCAGAAACGCTATGACATTAGGTGTTAACCCTAATAAATTAAAAGAGATTTTTGAAAAAAGAGGTATACCTGAAAGTCTACTTGAAGAATTACTATCAGGTAAATTTGATCCATTTGTACCATCAGAAAGACTTGAAGAAAGGTTTGCAGACATTGCAAGAGAAGGTCGTCAACCTAATCCATATCTAGGTGCACTAGGAACACTTAGAGCTATGGAAGGAGCATTTAAATCTCAAAACTTATATGGTGACTTTAATGTAGACCTAGAACCTTTTATACCAGACACTGATCCACAAGGTGGAGCAGCATTACCAGAACAACCAATGCCTAATGCACAAGTATTACAGACTGCACAGATGCAGGCACCAGGCAACATGAATCAGGGATTGACACCAACAGAAAACGCTTTACTATCTGAAGAAGAAAAACAAATTAGACTAAGACAAAGAGGATTAGCATAATGCCAAACGGTGATAAACTACGACCAAAGAATACAAGAGAGCATTTACTTGCTATCTATGGCTATATAACTGGAATTAAAAAAGACATGAAACACATGCATGATGGTATTCACGATTTGGGCGGTAAGATAGACAAGATCTATTGGGCATTATTAGCGACGGTGGGGGCTGTCGCAATTTTATTATTAGAAAAAATATTTGATAAAGGTTGGTTCTAACACATACAACCAAAAAAATATCTACCATCTCTCATAACCCATCTATTTATTTCATCTTTGTAGGTAGACATAGCTTCTCTAAATGCATCACAGTATTCAAAACAATCTAATATTTCAAAATTAAAATCATAATTAAGAGTTATTAAATTATACATACCTTCGTGTAAAACTATTATATCCATTCTTTTAAATCTTCTCCCATGATTGCGTTTGCAATATCAACTTTGTCACGTAAAGCTTTTACAATTCTTTCATCAATAGTGTCTTGTGCTATGATATCTATGTAAGTCATCTTTTTGTTTGACCAATACGATCTATTCTAGCCTCTGACTGTTGTCTTTTCTCTAAATCATAACCATTTGAAAAATAAATCATTGTACTTCCAGCAGTCAATGTGATACCATACCCGCCGGTTGACGTCGTCCCTACAAAAAATCTACACTTGTCATCTGTTTGAAATCTCTTTATATTAGTTGACCTTTGATCTGTGTCTGTTTCACCAAAATAATCTACAACTGAATCATCACCATATACTTCTTTTATTTTAGCAATAATTCTTTTTACATCATGTGTGTAGTGAGACCAAATAATAGCTTTACCCTCAACATTTTCTAATATGCTCATCAACTCTGTTAGACGACTGCACGGTAAATCTTTTATTGTATCATCGTCAGCTGTGAAGTGACCACAAGTTATTTGATGTAATCTCATCAATTGAGTCATAACTGTAGCCGTTGATTGCATTTTACCATCTAAGAAAGCAATAGCTTCTTGCTTCATCTGTTTATAAACTCTTTCTTGTTCTTTCGTAAGTTCAACAGTGTGTTTAATAAAAGTTTTAGCAGGTAGATCTAAACAATCTTCTTTTAATATCCTTTTGGAGAATGGTTGTATTTTTTCTGACAACTCAGGTAGATTTCTGTAACCAACTACGATTTCTGTATGGTGTCCTTGAGGAGTTAATATTTTACGAGTAACTGCATATCTAGCTTTAAAAGTGTAATAAGATTGATGACCCAAAAGATCAGGATCTAAAAATTGGCACTGACTATATAAATCCAAAGGAGATTTAGTTACAGGAGAGCCTGTAAGTATTCTTCTGTATTTAGCATGTTCTCTTAATGATAAAATATTTTTAGTTCTGTTAGATTTAGGTGTCTTGATTGTAGTAGATTCATCTACTGCAATCATAGCTTTATGGCATGATAAAAATTTATAAGCAAAAGCTGTACCACCACCTGATGAAAACGCTTCAACATTCATAATTAAAATATGAAACTCTGTACCAGTTTCAAACATAGTGTTTAATAATTTTTTCTGTTTGGCTGATTTATCAGACGTCTTCCACAAGACAACTTTTTTAAATATATGGTCTGGTAAGTGAGTTGGTATTTCAGAATCGTACCAGTTTTTGTATACACCTTTAGGTGCTATTAATAAAAGACCATTTATCTCACCTTTGTCATAAAGCATTGCCGCATTGTCTAACAATACTTTTGATTTACCTGTACCCATCTCCATAAAATAGGCAAAGTTTTCTTTATCCCAAGATTCTTTTAATGTATCTAACTGATGCTTAAACGGCTTAGTTTTAAATCTATAGTTCATACTTTACTTTCTTTCTAAAAATTCTATATATACTATAAAAGAAAAAATTCAATGTCAAAAGTTTATTTAGTACAGGAGATTCCTGTTATAAGATTTCACGAAGATCCTGAAATGATAGGACAACCTAAAGTTGATATAACACCAGCTTTACAATATGGCAAAATTGTGACAATGCATAAAAGACTTGCACAAATGCAATTTTCTCCTGGCCCTTTAATATTTGAAATAAGAGAAAAATTAAAAGATTTTAATCCTGAAAAAGATTATATTTTAAATTATGGTGATCCAAATATTATTCAAGCTGTCGGAAGCATATTAGCAATTAAGTATAAAAAATATAAAACTTTAAAATTCGACAGAAGACAAAAAACTTATTATCCAATTGAAATGGATTTTCAAAATATTAGTTGACAATAAAAATACTTAACTATATAGATAACTGCAATTAAATTAATTAGTTATATAGGAAAGTTATATGATAGATCTAAGAAAAGATGCACCAGATCAAACTGATGTTATCGACCCACAAAAACTCTCTGAAGAAATAGAGAAATTAAAATCAATACAGAAACAAATAGAAGAACTTAAAGGTAGAATAAAAGACCTTCAAGAAGATGAAAAACATTTTATTTATAATGTAATTCCAAAATTAATGCACGACATGAATTTAAGTACATTAAAACTTAAAGATGGTTCAGAACTATCTGTAGGTAAAAAGTTTTTTGCAAATGCTAGAGCAGATAAAAAAGCAGATGCATATGAATGGCTTCGAAAAAATGGCTTGGGTGATATTATTACTAATAATATTAGTGTTACCTTTGGTCAAGGCGAAGAAAACAAGGCTATGGCTTATGCTACCCTTGCACGAGAGCATGGCTATGAGCCTTCTCAAAAGGAAGATGCTCACCATGCTCGAGTAACAGCAGTGATGAAGGAATGGAAAGACAAAGGTAATGAAATTCCATCTGATCTGTTTTCAGTGCTTGATGTAGATCAAGCAAAAATCAAATCAAAAAGTTAATTGTTATATAGGAGGTTATATTTATGGAAAGTCAATTAGCAAAGAAAGCTGATGCAGGTGCATTAGCAACAATCAATCTCAGAGGTGACTCTAGAAAGGGGGCTGAAGAAATTAAATCGGAAGATGTTTCTACACCGATATTTAAAATTCTTCACCAACTATCTCCAGAGTGCAATAGTAGAGATCCTAAATATGTTGAAGGATCTAAACCTGGGATGCTCTATGCAAATTCTTTCGGGAAGTTATATGATGGAGAGAAAGATGGGATCAATGTAATTGTTGCCCATGCTCAAACCAGATTTCCAGAATGGCAAGAGAGAGGGGACAGTGCAGCTGCTCCTGTGGGAACGCATACTCACATACCAGAAGATGCTCAAGAAGAAAGAAACGGTAAGTATAGATTATCAAATGGTAACTATATTGAAAAAACTGTTTACTTCTATGTCATCTTTGTTGATGGTGAAGAAGCAAGACCAGCTGTAATTGCGATGAGATCATCGAATCTTACGCCAGCAAGAGAACTTAATAATCTGATTACTAATTTAAGAATGTCAGATGATAAAGGTTCTTTTCAACCAGCAGCTTACTCTGCAATGTTCAACTTAAAAACAGTTGGAAAAACTGCAGGTAGTAAGAGTTGGCACGTTTACAAACCTACGAAAGTAAAAATGTTAGATGTGTCTAAAAAGACTGATGCTGATTTATATGTAGCAGCCCAAGAGTTACAAAAAACTGTAGCTAAAGGTTCTACTAAACCTCAGTACGAAAAAGCTAACGCTAAGACTGAGGATATTGTCTAATTCCGAACGGAATAGTTGCAACAAACTGGGGCCAGCGAGCGAGAGTAGACTGGCCCTACTAAATTATGAAAGATTTTATAAAATATTTTACAGGTTTAAAACGTAACTACGGTTACTGTAACATAAAAAATGGTTACACTGATGAAGTTACAGGCAAAATTAAATTCGATGCTAGAGATTATGGTTGGGCAAAGAAAGAAGTAACCGATCAAGATTACGAAGAACACTTATCAGGTATTAAATCTATAGGTATAAATCCTTGTAATGATGAAGGGCTATCTATATTTGGTGCTATTGATATAGATCCAAAAGACTATGCAAACTTTAGTTTGCAAAAGTATTTAAAAATAATTGAAGAGAATAAATTACCAATCATACCCGTCAAATCAAAATCAGGTGGACTACATTTATATGTCTTTACAAAAGAAGCTATCAAAGCATCTGACATCAGAAATTTTCTAGAAAAATTATTATTTATATTTGGACTACCATCAAACACAGAAGTATATCCAAAACAGACTTCATTAGCATCAATAGATGGTAAAAGACCATCAGGTAATTTTATCAATCTACCTTACTACAATAAAACAGATCGTGTGGCTATCAAACCAGACGGAGAAGAAATAGACTTTGATACATTTATTAAAGTTGTAAATCTAAATGCACAAACAAAAGAAAGTCTACAAGAGATAGGTGATAAATTAATTAACAAAGAACTTACAAAAGAATCAAAAGAGTTTGTAGATGGACCACCATGTCTTGGTTTAATTTGTGGTGAAGTTGAATCTACAAAAGAAAAGTTAGTAGATCATAGAGATAGGTTTTTATACAACTACATGGTATTTGCCAAAAGGAAGTATCCGGACAATTGGGAAGCAAAAATTTTAGAGATAGCTAGAGAATATGTCAAGTATGACAATGATTGGGGTGATGATAAAATAAAAGCTAAAATAAAGTATTGGAAAAAAGAAACTGCTGGATACAAATGTAATGAAGATCCAATACAATCTAGATGTGCTAAGAACGTATGCTTAAAAAGAAAGTATGGTATTGGTAAACAATTAAATTCATCGTGGCCAGAAATAATAGGTGTAACTAAAATTGATTACAGACCTGAACCTAAATTTATTTTATATGTAAAACTACAAAGTGGTAAAACAAAAAACATAAGTGCAAAGGTAGTAGATCAAATTATAGAACAGAGAAGATTAAGATCACTGATTGCAGCACACACTAATTTTGTACCTAAATTATTAAAACCTGCTGACTTTCAAGATATCATGTCTAGCCTATGGGCTACACAAAATGTAGAGATACCAGATCCAGAATCACAACCTGCAGGTATTTTGTTTAGACATTTAAAAGATTATTTAAATGATGTTAGAACTACATCGCTTAGTGGATTTAAGAGTGGATCAGTTTATGTTGAAGGAGAAAGTGCATACTTCTTATTTTACAAATTCTACGAAGAGCTAAGAAGAAATGATTGGCGTATGGATGAGAATGAGACAAAGACTTTAGTATCAGATGTATTCAAAGCTAGCAGTACACAAAAGAGAATAGGTAAAGGTGGTAAAGCTATTAGATGTATGACAGTTGAAATGAAACAATTTGAAGAAGAAGAACCACCACAAGAGATTGTTGAATTTGATAAAGAAGAGGACATAGTGTGATTTATAAATACTATGGTCCACCTGGAACAGGTAAGACTCACAGATTAATTAGTAGAGCTAAAGCATACATAAGAACTGGCACTCCACTTCACAAAATAGGTTACTTCGCATTTACAAGAAAAGCAGCACAAGAAGCTAGAGAAAGAATGCCTATCGATCCTAATAAGTTAGTGCATTTCCAAACACTTCACTCTTTTGCATATAACACTTTAACTTTATCCGAAGAAAATATTATGCAACCATTTCATTACGAAGATCTAGGTAAACAACTGGGCGTCAGAGTTAAGTATTCTGATAAATATAATAATGAAGACACACATTATTTGACTTGCAACAATCCATATTTTCAAATGATAGGGAGAGCTATGAATAGAGATGTGGACATCAGAGAAGAGTTTGATCGAAACGAACATGATAGAAAAGAAATAAAATGGAATACATTAAAACATATACATGACAATTTAAAAGAATATAAAAAGACTACACGACCACACTTACAAGATTTTAATGATATTATTAATAATGTATTAGATAAAGTTCCAAATTTTGATGTGGTATTTATAGATGAAGCACAGGATTTATCACCATTACAATGGAAACTATATGATAAACTAAAAGAAAATAGTAAAGACGTATATCTTGCAGGAGATGATGATCAAGCTATCTTTGCCTGGGCAGGCGCTGATGTAGAAAGATTTATAAAAGAACCAGCGAAAGAAAAGATATTACAAAAATCAAAACGTATATCTATAGCTGTTCAAGAAGAATCCAATAAACCAGTGGAGAGTATATCAGGCATCAGGAAACATAAAGAATACTTTCCAAGAGACTACGAAGGTGAATGTAAATACATTTCAAACTTGGGTCAGGTGGATTTAGCAAAAGGTAAATGGTTAATCTTAACAAGAACCAAGGACCAATTGTTACAATTGATGGAAGAGGTTAAGAAAAAGAATTTATATTATCAAACAAACAAAGGTAAAAGTTATAAAGTTAGATTATACAAAGCAGCTAAATTATATACAGCATGGACCAAAGGTAAAGTTTTAGAAGAGAAAGAAGAAAAAGATTGTAAAGATTTTATGGGTGAAGAACACTTTAATAGAAAATCAAATTGGTATGATGTGTTTGTTGCAGCACCAGAAAAAGAAATTAGATACATAAGATTGATGTTAGAAAATGGTGAAAACTTAGATGAAGATGCAAGAATATTTATGTCTACAATACATGCTATAAAAGGTGGCGAACAGGATAACGTAATTTTAGCTTTACATCAAGGTAGTAAAATACAAAAATCTATAAAAAGAAGTGTTGACAAACGTGACGAAGAACATCGTGTTTGGTACGTAGGAATCACAAGAGCAAGAAACAATCTATATAAACTTAAATCAAAAAAGAAATTAAAGGAGTATAAACTATGACATCTAAAGATATATTTGATGATACATTTCCACAAGATAGACAGATAGGCGGGAGTCACTACAAAAAGTTTCGTATACAACCGTACGAATTTATCTCAAAGAATGACCTTTCATTCTTTCAAGGGAACGTTATAAAGTATGTATGTCGTTACAAAAACAAAAACGGTATAGAAGACTTAGAAAAGATAAAACATTATTGTGATTTAGAAATTAAAAAGTTGAAAGATAAAAAATGATATTACCAGATACAGAATGGTTAATGCCAACAGAATATCCTGATTTAAGATCATATCCTGAAATTGCAATTGACTTAGAAACAAGAGATCCGAATTTAAAAAGTACAGGATCAGGTTCTGTTATAGGTATGGGAGAGATTGTGGGATTTGCTGTAGCTGTAGAAGGTTATAAAGGTTATTTTCCTATTGCACATGAGACTGGACCTAACTTAGATAGAGATAAAACTATTGAGTGGTTCAAAGATATTTGTGCATCACCTGCTACAAAAATATTTCACAATGCAATGTACGACGTATGTTGGATACGTAAATTAGGTATAAAAATCAATGGTTTAATAGTGGATACCATGATTGCATGTTCTTTAATGGACGAAAACAGATTTTCATACACACTAAATACTTTGTCTTGGCATCATTTATCAAAAGGTAAAAGTGAAAAGAAACTTACAGATGCTGCAAAAGAAAGAGGATTAGATGCGAAAGCTGATATGTGGAGATTACCTGCTATGGAAGTTGGAGAATACGCTGAGAAAGATGCGGAGATAACTTTAGAACTTTGGCAAAAATGTAAACAAGTTATTATTGAAGATCATCTGCAGGAGATTTTTGACCTGGAGACAGATCTGTTTCCATGTTTGGTTGACATGAGATTTCGTGGAGTTCGGGTCGACGTTGAAAAAGCTCACAGAGTGAAGCAAGACCTAGCATCACAAGAAGAGCTAATACTCCACAACATACGAAAAGAAACAGGAGAAAATGTTCAACTAATGGCAGCACGTAGCGTTGCAGAAGTGTTTCATTATTTAAAGTTGCCATATTCTAAAACTCCAACTGGTGAACCATCTTTTACAAAAGGTTTTCTTTCTAATCACGAACATCCAGTTGTCAGAATGATAGCAGATGCTAGAAGAATAAACAAGGTCAGAACAACATTTATTGATTCTATTATAAAACATGAACACTGCGGAAGAATACACGCTGAGATAAATCAGATTAGATCAGACGATGGTGGCACAGTCACAGGTAGATTTAGTTATGTGAATCCTAATCTACAGCAGATTCCAGCCAGGGATCCGGCAACAGGGCCTTTGATTAGATCATTATTTATACCTGAAGAAGGAATGAAGTGGGGTTGTTTTGATTACTCGCAACAGGAACCAAGACTTGTTGCACACTATGCTTTGAAATTTAGATTACCATCTGTAAATCAAATTGCAGATTCATACGAAACAGATCCATCAACAGACTTTCACAAGATCGTTGCAGAGATGGCAAACATTCCAAGATCACAAGCAAAGACAATTAATTTAGGTTTATTCTATGGTATGGGTAAAACTAAACTCATGGCAGAGCTAGGTGTTACACAAGAAAAATCAACAGAACTATTTAATAAATATCATGGTAAAGCACCATTTGTAAAACAACTTATGAATAAAGTCATGGGAGCTGCACAAGATAAAGGAGAGATTAGAACTCTATTAAAAAGAAAATGTAGATTTCCAAAATACGAACCTGTGCTACGTGGTTCAGATTGGGGCACGTTTGTACCAGCAGAAGATCACGAGAGAATGCTAGAACTACAAGAGATGGGTCCAGAACTTTTAGATCATGAAGGAAAGAAAACTGGTAAGAAAAATTACTGGTGGAAGAATCCAACACGTAGAGCATTTACATACAAAGCTTTGAATAGATTAATTCAAGGTAGTGCTGCAGATATGACAAAGAAAGCTATGGTAGAACTTTATAAAGAAGGAATTATACCGCACATACAAGTTCATGATGAATTAGATATATCTGTTATCAATGATTTAGAAGCTGCGAAGATAAAAGATATTATGGAAAATGCAGTTGACTTAGAGGTACCAAACAAAGTAGATTACGAATCTGGCCCTAACTGGGGCGAAATAAAATGATTTACTATGGCTTATTTAAATGCAAACTTACCACCGATATATTGTAAAGTAAGGAAGGAGTATCTTTATGACTTTAAAAAACATCATGGAGAAAGTGAAGACTGTGTTATCTTTGGACTGGCTTCGATCTCAGGACGTGCATTATTATTTCACATCATGTTACCAAATGGTGCGTGCTATTGGCGTTTGCCTATATCAGCGTTCTTTCAAAAATCATATGATAGAGCCTCTGTGCCGGATATGCAGGCGAACGAGCTGGAGCTGTGGAACAGTTTTAGTTATTGGCCTAGCGTGCATTGCTTTGATTGGTTGGCTGGTATAGATGGTAAATATCTAGGAAAAGACAAAAAATTTTATCACGGTCAGTACCTTTTTACTATTGACTGGGCGCATCCAGAGACTAATATACTAAATACGGAACATTCTGAAATTCCGCAGGAACACAAGTGTGCACACATACTTGCATTAAAAAACGGTAATTACGCCGCTCAACCTAACAATAGAATTATATGGCATGTTAACAGCTATACAACTGATAACACCTGGCCAGACTACAAAGTACAAAATACCTATTGGGACGTTGAAGGTGATGACTGGGTGACTGAGGATTCAGATAATATGTTTTATGATATTGAGGAGAAAAAATGATTTGTATAACTTGTGAACACGATTGTCATTGTGATGATAAATGCGATGCTCTTCCAATGGATGGAGGATGCGGTTGCCTTAACTGTGTTCACGAAATTAAGAAGGTAGAGAACATGTTTAAAAAAATATGGAAAAAAATAGTTGAGTGGTTGTGGAAGTAAATGCGAATACTCGTTTTCTTACTTCTAATGACGACATGGGTGTGTGCAGACACTACCCAGAATAATACATCTGGATCGAATACTTCGATCACGGGAGGGTATACTACATCTACCACATACGAGTCGGGAAGTTCTTCGAGTTCTACTACAACAAATAATTCTACATCTAACATCAGATCAGCACCACCAACAGCAGCTGCACCAAACGTAACTAACACAGGTTCAGATGTCTGTCTTGCAGGAGCATCAGCAGGGGTACAAACTTTTGGTATTGGTGTATCAGGTGGTAAATCATTCAGAGATAAAAACTGTGAAAGAATTAAATTATCAAGAGAACTAAACAATCTTGGTATGAAAGTGGCAGCTGTAGCTATACTATGTCAAGATGAAAGAGTCTTTGAAGCTATGGAACAAGCAGGTACACCGTGTCCTTTTGAAGGTAAGATCGGTAAACAAGCAAAACTTGCATGGAAAAAATACAATAAACTTAGACCTGACCATGAGCAGTATATAAAAAATTTAAAAATAAAAGAAAAGGCTGATGAAGAAGCTTTGATTTTACCAAAGCCTAAACCAGACTATCAACCACCAAAATGAAGTTTATATTAATGATGGTACTGTGTCACGGTGTAGACTGTACTCCACCGTTTGAATGGCCTACAAGATTTAATAGTTATTATGAATGTGCGATGACAGGATACGAAGCATCAACGTTGAAATTAAAAGATCTAGGACCTGAAAAGGTAAATGAAAACAAATCAACAATACTATTCGCATGTCAAGAATCGCAACAAATATAATTATATTTCTATTAACTTTAAATTGTTATGCTGAAGAAATTACAACATCTAATATACTTAATCAAAACTTTGATTCAGGAGAATGGAGTGGAACTGCAACTGATAGGCATGGTAGCAACATTGTTGCTGCTCACAATGGTGATTACATACAGTCTGATAGCTATTCTCTTACTACTGATGTAGGTTTAACGGAGGCACAAATACAAAATGGATTTACAACAAATCATAGTTTTAAATATTGGCACTGGAATGATTATGATTCTACAGTACAATCAACTTTAACAATAACGGGGCAAGATGAAACAATCACTCAAAATAGGACTTACGATAGTGTGGGTTGTGGGTTTACTAACTGTGGTTCTTACGTCACTGGTAGTGACAGTGTTATAGTACAAAGAAACACAGAATCAGATTACAGTATTGATGTACGATATGATTTTTCTGATACAAGTAATACGACTTCAGGACACTATTCTGTAGACCTAAAAGAACCAACAATTACAGTGACTTACGAGTCTCAACCTTTAGATATATCTATACAAAATGAGATAGTAGAACTCTTCGATGATTTTAAACCTGAAGAAGACATCAAAATCATAGAAGATAATTTTACGTTTGAGGAAGCACCTATCATGGATCAGGGACCAGAAGTAAAAATGGAAGAGATGGAGATGGTTGAGTTCTTTGATGAGCCTGTTATGATGGAAGAAATGAAAGAAGAAGAATCATTTGATGAGCCAATGATGACAATGGCACCGATGATGGAAGATGATAAACAAGAAGACGAACCTGTAATGGAAATGGTAATGGAGTTTTTTGACGATGAAAAAAGGAAGAAAAAGAAATTAGCGAAGAGGAATCCAATAGCGATCCTACTGAATCTGCCAATGCTGAGGAATCGGATAATCAAGAACAAAAAGAAACTGTACGATCGGAAAAGACAAAAACAGTCAGACTTGAAACTGTTTTAAAAAAAATCGAATCAGAAGTTAAAGCATTAGACAAAAACTTACAATTGACATCACTAGTAAAACTTTCAGTAATGGCAGGAGATAATCCTCTGGACGCATATAATATTCCTTTCTATGAGCCGAGAATTATATACGAAGATCAATTAAATATCCAGGACAATAGAGTTATCTACACACAAGATTTAGTTGAATATAAACAAAATGACCCAATTTTTATACAAAAACAACAGTTGAATAGGGTTTTACAAGAACGTCAAAATTTGATAAATGAGTTAGAGGTATTACGAAATGGATAAGATTAAAAATCAGTTAGCAGGTGTAGCAGCTTTACTTGGTGTCATTGCAGCAATCGGTGGTGGCTTTGTAAAATATGGTGAAGTCATGACTAAACTTGATGCACTAGAAGCACAAGAATCTGTAGATCACTCTGCAGCTATTGCTGTTCTTGAACAAAAGATTAAAGGTATAGAAGAACAGTTAGTTGGCCAAAACGAACATGGTCACACAACTATGTTAATCAACAAAAAAGAAATAGAGCTTCTAAAAAACAGAATAGAAGAACTAAGAATCTCAAGCGGTAATCCACTAGCCACAAATTAAAATGCAACTTTCAAAACATTTCAGTCTTAAAGAGATGACCAAGTCAATGACGGCTCAACGTAGGGGCATTGACAATACACCAGGAGCAGGTGAGATAAAAAATTTAGGTGATCTTTGTTATGAGATTTTAGAACCATTACGTGCATGGGCAGACAAACCGGTAATCATTACCAGCGGCTATCGTAGTGAAGCTTTATGTGAAGCAATAGGATCTAAAAAGACTTCTCAGCATGCGAAAGGGCAGGCGGTTGACCTAGAAATAAATGGTATACCCAACATTAAAACAGCCTACTGGCTACAAAACAACGTAGATTTTGACCAGTTGATCATGGAGTACTTTGATCCAAACGATCCAGCAGCGGGGTGGATTCACGTGTCTTACAATGAGAATGGTGCGAACAGAAAGCAAGTGTTAACATTTGATGGAAAGAAATATACTGAAGGCCTTCCAGAGATGAAATGGAAGGATGGGCAAGTTGTCTAAAATAAAATTAAATTTTTTTAACAAGATTGATACTGTAAATGGTCACTGCGAAGAATGCGGTGAAGAAGCTATCATGGTTGCAGTTGTTACAGATTATTACAGATGCACGAACTGTGGAGCAGACACCAAGCAACATATCAATGGCTCAATTAGATATTTAAAACTAGATGAGTCTGATAAAAAATGGTTGAAGGAGAGATATGGCTAAGAAGAGTTTTAAGTTTTTCACTCCAAGACCAAAACCTAGAAAGAGGCCACGTGTACACAAGAAGAGCAAAAACAAATCCGAGAAGCGCAGTTTTAAGAAATATAACCGTCAAGGCAGATAAAGCTGCTAATAACTGGACCAGAACTAAAGACCCTAAATACAGGGACGAATGGTATAAAATTTTAAAACAAATACCTATTGACAAAAAATATAATTATCCTATATAGTTAGATACTTAAACAAAGGAAAGTATATGACAGATATAAATAAATACCGGAGTCTTGCAGTATCGCACGACACCTACGATAAGATTGGCAAGATAGCCAAGAATCTGGCACCAGGGGTCACCCTATCCAGAGCACAAACAGTGAAAGTAATCGTTGATGAGAAAGTGAAAAAGTTAAATGGTAAACTTACAAAGCATATTTCCAAAGGCCGTTAGTCCTTACGGAGAGCAACGTGATCCAATGAAGAGTCTTTGGAGAAACGTTTTAATCGTTGCTTTAGAAGATGCGCTAGGTCTACATCACAAAAATAGAAATTATGGTATTTCACGTAGTGGTGGGGCTAAACTAGCACAATCTTATTTTACTGAACCTAATGCTGATTTCAAACTTGTATGTACGTATGCAGGTTTTGATCATGAGTATATTAGAGAAAAAGTTAAGAAATACTTTAAACAAAAGAGGAAAGAAAATGAAGAAGAGGATATGTCCCAGATGCAAAGGCAATGGGTATATAAAAGTCATTAAGGAAGTAACTTGGCCACAGAAACAAGAACAAATAGTTGTGCAATGTCCACAATGTAAATCAGAAGGAGAAATAGAAGATGTCAGAGAACAAATCGAAAAACTCAATTCATAACGAAAGAAAACATTTTAGAGAAAATGCAATCTTACAGGATCAACAATTCTGGAAGTTATCGAATGAAATGGAGATGTTGTTAAAACAAAAAGCTTATCTACAGTATCAATGTAGAAAAGCAGGTGCTTTGATAAAATCATTACAAGAAAATGTTCAAGAGTTACAACAGACTATTGATAAAATCAGTAGAGGACCAAAGGACTATGAAGATAGACCTATAAAAGACTTTGTTGAATTATCTGAAGAAGAGCTCAAAAAGATTGAGGACAGAAATGGATTTTAATGAGTCGAGAGATTACAAAAATAAAAATAAGGCACTACTTATGGTGCAAACAAAATGGAAGGGATACAAGCTGGTATGAAAAGAGGTATAATCGAAGCTTTAGAAAAGAGATACGAAGCGACAATCGCAGAGATGCACGCAGAGATAAATATAATCTTGAATAATCCTGTAGGCATTGGTGAACATACGAAGTTTATTGATGAAGTTGATCAGAAACTTCAGAAGATTGCTGACTCGGAAGAAAAAATAAACATACTACAATCATTTAAATTCTAATGCATGAAGTAGACAGAGCATATATTGCAGGACTCTTTGATGGCGAAGGTAGTATCTACTACAAACGAACCAGACGTAAAAGACACGATCGACCCGGTAAGCCTATACACAATACTTGGGTCATTCGTATGGAAATAGCAATGACAGATAAGTCTGTATTGTACTGGCTACATGAAGTTTTAGGTTGTGGTACAGTTGGACCAAGAAAAGTTAAACCAGGCAACAAGCCTCAATGGAGATGGCGTTGTTGTTATCGTGATGCATTGTTTGTATGTAGAGTCATATGGCCGTTTGCACATGTTAAGTTAGATAAGGTCAATCAAATTTTAAAGCATTATGAAAACAATCCAGACAATGTTGTAAGCCTAGATGAGTATAGAGTGTCTGGAAGAAAGTTACCGATGGGAATAGATTGATGTCTAAAATTTATTTGAATCAACAAGAACCTGTAATTTATTTGAGATACTACAAAGATGATTTGATGTATATAGGTGAAACTTATAATATTCAAAATGGTAGACCTTTTAGACAAGAACAATCTGCGGGTGATTGGGATAAATGTAGGATATTAAAATCTTGTAGTGATGTGAATAGAAGGAGATATTGGGAAGCTGTTTTAGTTTGTAAATTAAAACCTGCCATGCAAAAAGTAACCCCTTATCTTAGAAAGATAAAAAAACATGTAAGAGCACAAGACGAGGTAAAAGAAAAAATAACAAAAGAAAAAAGATTAGATGAAATGCGAGAAAAGAATAATCGTGAAAGATTACGTTATTGGCTAGATCAATGTGCATCAGCGAAAAAGCATCTTGAAGAGTCTAAAAAATGTGCTTTGCATTTTTATTTAGGTTATAAAAAAGATTTGGAAAATAAAAAACATGAAAGTTAAATTAGGCACTATTAGCAATTGTCCATATTGTAATACACAATTTATTATAACTAGTTCTAGACAAAAATATTGTTGTTATAAACATGCAAATGCTCATTATTATATATTAAACAAAGATAGTATTAACCAAAAAAATAAAAATATTTACAATAAAAATAAAGAAAAAAGATTAAAACAAACTAGAAATTATTACCTTAAAAATAAAGAAAAAATGGATGCATGGGCAAAAGAATGGAGAAGAAAATATTGGAAAGAAAATAAAGAAAGTTTAAAGTTAAGATATGATGCTTACAGATTAAAAAATCCAGAAAAAATAGCTGGGTATCAAAAAAACATTATGAAAATAATAAGAAAAAAATATTTGCTCAACAAAAACAAAGATATCAGACTAATAATAATTTTAAATTAAGAAGTGTTATTTCTAATAGAATTAGAGTGGCTTTGAAAAGAGAAGTTAAAAACACAAAAACTGTTGATTTACTGGGATGTTCTATTCCTTTTTTAAAAAATATTTAGAGTCAAAATTTGAAAATTGGATGAATTGGAAAAATCATGGTATATACAATAAAAATTTTAAAACATGGCAAATAGATCATATCATACCTTGTTCTTCTTTTGATTTAATGGATATTGAACAACAGAAAAAATGTTTTCATTACACAAATCTACAGCCTTTATTATCAATACATAACCTTAAAAAAATAATAAATTAAATTATGAAATGGAATAA
>FUIF01002515.1_pt1 | contig 24720 bp, 24 predicted proteins | sample 1003461 | NCBI WGS metagenome assembly FUIF01 (sample SAMEA80401918, study PRJEB19352) | marine metagenome | reverse complement strand
GTTCTTCAAAGAAGCGGTCAAGTCAGTACTGTTGACCTTAGTCATCTCCATAGATTTGCTGAACTTGTCCATCTGCATCTGCAAAGACTTCATGTTCTCGCCCGCTTCCTTTGCGTATTTCTTGAATTTATCCATCGCTTCAACCGAGCGTGGGTCGATTTCGCCGTCAATCATAGTGAGCCCTCCAATGGCGGGACATTGTCATACCCCAAATAAATTGCATCCCTAGGTATCTCTTCTTCTACTTGCATAGCCTGAGCCCAGTAGAGAAGTTGTTTGCCGTCTTCTATTGTCAGATTCCTCACCTCTTGTAGATTCATATTGTAGTGCGTCATTAGAAGGTATTCCATCCCTTCTCGTTGGTAGCGAAGTCGGTCTTTGGTAGACCTGTTGTTAAGGTAGCGTCTGATGTCGCCGACTTCGCCTCCCGAAAAACTAGCCATTCCATAACCTGCGAAGGCTCAGGAAGCAGTTCAGCGAGGCTCTGTCCTTCTTCAGGCGACAGTGATTCAAAGTCTATAGAAGGTGTGCAGTCGAGCCAGTTGTAGAATGCGTAACGCCAGTAGTTAGAGAAATCCAAAGTGCTGTTAGCGAACAGCGGTGCGATTGCTTGAACATCAAAAAATGTCAACCGTTTGGCTGAGACTTGGACAGGTGTTCCGTTTATCTTTATTTTATTCTTCTTCTCCTCCGACATACTTACTCACGCTCTCGTTTGAATCTGCTGAATCATCAGGAGATTCCACCACCTTTAGGTGAGCGAATGGGTCATCACTGGCTCTACCTGCTTCGGGGTCGAGAGGTACTCTCCGCCCTCTTCTTCTTCATCATTGACTATAACTTCGCCATCGAAAGGCTGGTATGGGTTGAGGGATTTGATAAATCTTAACGGCACAAGTCTCCCCTCTAACAATGGTAATCGGCATCAATACTTATGACTTTCACATTCTGAGGTTTTAGTTTCATAGTTGTGAACAGAAGACCTTTGTCGTCAGGCATAGGTATTGGTAGTTCTGTAATAAAATAATCATCAATTATAACTCTTAGACTGGGAGTAGCCCCGCTGTCACCACTGACGACAGGCTTGGTAAAGTGAAGCATGATAGTTCCTCCTGTAGAACCAACTGTACCTCCACGCTCTACATGGCTTCTCAGTTCGTGGAATAGGGTAGCATCCTCTAATGCTATAGTCATCTCCATCTCAAACTCTTCTCTTCCCTCTCTGATAATTGAAGCATTACGAGTACCGCCGTATGGAACTTGCTTGAGGCTGAGATTATTAGCGTTGACTGACTCAGGTAAGGGGTTACTCTGTATGGTGTGGAACAATTCAACACCAGTTTTCCCTCTGAGTTCGAAAGAACTGACAAAGCCTAAATTTTGGTCGAAAGCAAGAAATCTCTCCGTTATAATACATGAAAGGTTTCTCAGCACCCTCTGCTATGCCACTGACCTTTCTACCACGCTTTGTGTCGGCTGTATTTTGGAACATACGGTGAGCAGTATAACGGTCACCTGCATTGCTTGATTCGAGCCTACCCGTATCTGTGTAGCAGGCAAGTGCGTTGAAGATGCACCTGTATTTGACTTCAGCATCTACAGTAGAAGACATCTCCCACTCAAGCACCTTACATCCTTTGAATATTCTAGTCAACTGCTTACTGTCATTCGCAGAGCCCGGTGCTACAGTAGATTCGCCCGTAGCGTTGAAAGAACCTACATCTCTTGTCCTTATACTGTGTTCCATACTAAAACTCGGTATAGTTTCAGCAGAGAATAGAAGCCTCTTGACATGGTTGTTGATTGTTCTAGTTGTGTTGATGTCAGGACTACCGTCAGTACTAGCATCATTGTAGTGTCTCAATTCGAGAGTATCGGAAGTGGTGTGAGGGAATTGCCAGTTATCGTCTATGTATAATCTGAATACATATCTGAATGTTCCTGCGCCTAAATCCTTGATGTACTCTATCGCAGAGATACGGCGACACTCACTAGATTCAGCCCACTCAAAGTGAACGGTATCGCTGACAGACGGGAAGTATTTGTCAGTGTTCAGTTCAGGAGTCTTGTATGTTGTAGTAGGAACTCTTGTCGTATCTTTCAATAACAGGTAATCTCCTACCGCAGCGTTAGTACTAGAACCAAATCTGACACCAGCACTCTCGCTGCTGGCTACATCAATGTAACCTTGCCCCGGCTCTATGTCAGCATGTATTGTCGGTACAGGGCTCGTAGCGTGCCTCTATCTCCGCAGTTGTCTTTGCTAACTACTTCTCTACCTAGACTGTAATATAGCCACTTAGCACTGTGCATAGGCATCTCAAGAGAGCCGCCTACATGGTGTACCTTACCTGTCTGTTGAACTGCAACCTGTCTACCTAATCCTACTACATGGTAACTGTGCAGGTCAACTTTGGTATCAGGTAAAGTCATGAAACTCGCTAGTCCTACAAACTGGTCGATGAGGCTAACTTCTTTTGATGAACTAGCCGCTGTACTCATAGCGAAATTAGTGTCTCCTTGTATGGTAGGTAAGCCCGTAGAGTGTAGCATAATACTGTCACCTGTACCGCTGTCAAGTGATGTTGTAGTGGAAAATGCAGGTACTATCTTGATTTGTGTCGATAAAGTCCCATCCGTGTTAGCCTCAAGTGTGTGGTCTATTATGGTGTATAATCTACTTTTCAATGTACTATTGTAGAAATTACTGAAGTTGTTATTCCCCGTAGAAATAGAGTGAAAACTTAATTTCTGCCCTATCAGCATACCGAGTGGAACTTTCAGTATAGGTTTAGTTTGCTCGAAGATACTACTATTAGTGGCTGCGGTAGTACCTCTGAACTCTATCGTAGTATACTCACGAGTTGAGTCAGTGGTCTTCGCTGTCCATGTCCTCGGCTGGTCGTGTTCAATAACAACGCTAGTTTCGTGTCCCATAGAAATCTCTGAGACATCGCTTTGTAATGTGCCCCAAAACCAGTCATGGTATCGCCTCCGCAAGGATAACTACTTCCACTTGAAATGTATGTCTGAACAGTTTCTTTGTACGGTCACTGAGGTCCGTTCTTACTTTGAGAATCATACGGTCAAAATTCTCTCCATCACCCTTGCGATTGACATGTATGATTCTACGCATCTCATTTTCCATCTTACGCAATCTGCTTCTGCTTCTCGTGGTACGCATATCTACTGTGATGTTCACACGAGTAGTAACGAAATTGTATAGTAAATCAGGTACTTCTTCGTTAAGTGCCGTCTCGTAGCAGAGGATGTAATCATGACGCTGTAAATCAAGTCTCTTACCACGCTCAGGACCGTCTGACGCTATGTCTAGTATGACAGGTTTCACATTGTCTGTATTGGCTCTGTTCCAACCTTTCTTAGTAACAGAATCGTGGTCGGCTTTGAGAATGTCAATGACAGCGTCAAGAGGCTCTTTCCATGTCGCTGTCATGAGAACACCACCACTTCCTTGTATCGAGCGATAATATCTAAAGCCTCTCTACGCCACAATTGGGCTTTCGAACCCAAGTCTATGTTCTGCGTACCTTCAGGTATCAGTACACTGCGGTCATCAGCCATCAGCAATTCGCTTGCTACAAGTTTAGTGGCAGCCTCTTCTATTGCTTTTTCAAGATACCTTTCACCGTAAATGTAAGCCACCTTGATTGCGTTCCATTCGAAGAACGGATAAGAGTTGTTGAAGTAAATAATTCCCATCTCGTGGTCGAGCCACCAGTCTCTTAGACGAGCGTTGTCGCCACTGGCACTGCCGCCCTGTAAATCAGTGACGAAGGAATTTTGTGTGATTGTTCCTGAAATGTCACTTAACGAAGAACCAGTGACAACAACGCATCCGGTAAACGATGTAGCGGTTTTACCAGTGTAGCGAAACACTGTGTCACCTTTAATGCACAGACCTGCCTTGACGAAACCAGTTGTTGAGTTGACATTGACAGTGGTAGAAACAACACTTGTGACAGTCGCCGTGTTAGTTTGTACTTGGTCGATATTAATGTCAGTACTGTCAGTGACTATAGAGCATTCCTCTCCAGCCTTGACAGCCCTCATAGAAGTCAACTTTACAACACCAGTACCATAGTCAGAGTTGGCTGAAGCCAAGAACTCGTTATGAACTGCTACATTTGATGTAGAGCCTTCAAGTGTAAATGCAGGGCTGAACTCTACTGCGACTTAGAAACCCTGTCCTCTTTGTTAATAAGGTCAGCAAAGTTTTGGGCTGTAGAATTAGCATCAATTTCTCCACGCCAGTTGCCACTACCGCTACCGACAGATAAACTAGCCACGCTACCATTACCCAAGCCGAGGTAAATGCTCTTACCACTGAGCGATGAAACATCTGAAAATTTGATTCTTGCTTCTGCACTTCCGATTTCACGATAGTCGTCTCCTTGCCAAAGTTCAATCCGCAATATTTGTTGTACATTGCGGAATAGGAGAGGGGCAGTACCCACATAATCTGTGTAGTATCTACGCCTGTATGGTTTGTAGGTATCGAAGTTGATGTACTCTGCGGAGACCAAATAAGGTCTCCAAGCGTTGTGAGTCATGTTGTCAATCCTATCTTGTATTCTTCTGATGTGGTCGTTAACAATATTCTTTGTCACGCCACGACTTTTACCGTTGGTAAAGATAGTTAGATTCTGAATTTCTGTGTTGACTGCCGTAGTATAGTTAGCAGGTGTCGATACAGTCGTAGGGAGTTTGACATACTTAGTACCACTCACATCTTCTACAGAAGGTGCTGTGATTGTGAACTCAGTGCCTAGCGGGTCAAGGTCACTGTAAACAAGTATCTTGTCACCGCTTTCAAAGCCGTGTTCTCTAAGGTCTGTCCCTGTGATATAGAATCCAGTTGATGCAGCGTTTGCTGCACCTAGTACAGGTTCACCTGCTGCTATGCCTAGAAGTTGTGCTACTTTGTCACCTGTAGTGTAAACAATAGCATCAGGGTCGAGTGGCCTCGTTTCAGGCTCACCGGGACTGAAAACTACTGGCATACAACATCACTCTTTCTTTCCTAGATTAAAGTCCATCTGTTTTCCACATGTCCTACATTTGTCAACCCAGCAGAAGTAAAGCATTCCACAATGCTTACACCTCGTACCTGAGCCGATGTTGAGTACATCACCTGCATTCTTATTACGGTTGCGCTGCTTAAGAGTCACCCCAGCGAGGGGGTTATCATCATCAGTTCTGACAGATGCGCCGTAGGATTCGTTGAGGCGAATACCACGCTTCTGTAGGCGAGCGATGTCGTCAAGACCTAGGCTTCCATATGACTTCATATAACCACCTCAACTGGTAGTTACTATGAAGTATATATTCCCAAGTATCAAGTGAGGGTCAGCAGACACACAAGTGTTGCTTCCTATTGCCGTACTGATTGCCGTCTCTATAGCAGTTTTAGCCGTAGAGTCTTGGAAATCCGCAGGAGGAAAAGGTCCTACAATGCTCACAGACTTAGCCATTTAATCACCTCATCGGCGACCAATAGCAAAGAAAGTTCCACCAGCAGTGGCTTGTGCGCCTCCGGGTGTGTTGACTGTGATTGTCGTTCCACTTACAGTAGCGAATTCACCAAAGATAAACGGTGTTGCATCGCTTGCATCAGCCTGAGTACCTGCCTCAAGGTTTAGTGGGGCTAATCCTGCTGCTGGGGTTACTACTGCCATGTCTATTGATGTCAACAAATCACCAAGCGCAATGCTGGTATCTGTTGCTGCATATGTTCCTGTTATTACAATTCTGTCTCCAAAGTAAGTTGGTCTTGGGTCTATTGCTACTGCCATTATTCTTCATCTCCTGTTTCTGTTTCTTCTACTGGGGCTTCTGCCTCTTCGACTTCTACTACAGGCTCAGGGGCTGGAGGATTTAGTGTTTGCCCTACCAAAGCCAGTAGTTTGGCTTTTGTAGTGTAACCACTGAACTCTGCACCCTTTTCTGTGAGCCATGCGCTGATGTCTTTCTTAGTCCAGCCTTCATCAGGTATTCCGTCTCCGCCTTCGTCAACAGTGACTTCAGCCTCAGCGTCTCCTTCTACGATGTATACCCAAGGTCTTGTACAGATTTTTTGTCTGTATGTGTTAAGCCACTCTTGAGTTACTTCAACTGGAACCTTTTTAGGCCACAGAGCCTTAGAGCCGTCAGGCATTTTACGGTAGACCGTATTACCAATGTAAGTTACTGTAGGCAAGGTTATTCACCTCACGAAACAATCATCCACAGTGTTACTAGAGCGTCAGGTGAGCCGACTACTGTAAATTGTGCAACCCCGTTAGTGATATTCTTCAAAGCGACACCTGCTGCTGCTACGCTGGTGTTACCAACGATAACTGCGTGGATAGTGTCTGCATCTCCGCTAAGAGTAATGGTTTCATCATCTGCCAGTGCAGTAGTTAATTTTCCTGTTACTAACTTCAGACCTCTGCCTGCTGTGTTTGTTGTATCGTCATTAGTTGGTAAGAATGGGTTCAAAGTGCCCGGATAATCTCCCGATGCACCCTTTGCACCATCCAGCCAACGAGTACTGTCAGCCAATGCACCTGCATATAGTTCCAAATTCAAACTCTCTGTGAAGACTGCGCTTCCTGATGTTGTGTATGTAATTGCCATAATTCTTCATCTCCTTAATTTTCTCCAAAGAACCTCACTTAAGGTCACGGATTGAACCTTGACCTCCAAAGAAAGTTGTCCAAACTTCACCCATAGTTCTGTAAAGTCCCTCTTGACCCAATCTGTTGATTGCGAATGGGTCGCCAGTTTCGATACCACTCTCAAAGTATTGAGTAGGTTTAGCAGTGGAGAAGTAAACATAGTCTGTGTCTAGCATGTAGATTCTGCTTAGAGTGTCACTTGCCATCTCCTTGGTAGGGATGATTGGAACACCGTTGTAAGTTGCTACGATGAATCCGGCTTCAACACCCGGAACACCCTTTACACCGTTGAATGTAGGAACAACTCTCTTTTCTTCCATGAATCTTTGTTGTGCTTGTAGAAGTTGTTGGATTCTCATTAGAGTATCGTAACCAGTTAGCATAACCTTTGGATTACCTCCTCTTTCCCAAATGAGTCTGAATGTTTCATCTAGGTGGTCGAGAGATAGAACTCTGTCAGTAGAACCTGAGTCAGCAGAGTCTTCACCGAAAGACCATGTGTTAGCACTTCTGTCGATGGAGTAAATGTCTTCATCGTTAGTATCGTAGTGTGTACCTGATGTCATGCTGTTGTTACCAGTGGTGATTCTGTCAAGAGACTCGATGTCGTTACCAGCAACAGTTGTAACATCCTCAGTTAGCATGTCGTTGATGTGCTCTGCGTGGTGCTTACCCATTTCTTCTTTTAGAACTGAGCGAATGTCACCTAGACCGTCATCCTTGTCGTTAAGGAAGATAGCAACTTCAGACATATCGAATGAGTGTGCAATGGTCTTTGGCTTTGCTGCAACATTTTGGAATGTTGGTTTTGTTGTGTCAGGTAGTGTACCGTTCTCAGCAATACCGCCGCCAACTGTCTTAGAAGGTTTAGCGGTTACAACTCTCCATCCACTTCTGTCCCAAGGCTTCTTAGGTAGAATTGAAAATGCGTTGAATTCTTGGTTTAGTTGAGACCATACTTTTCTACCGTAGATTGCTTGGTATGTACCAGCAGTAGTAGACAGCAATGGTGCGTCAGCCTTCAGTAATTCGCTACCACTGTATGAGTAGCCCATGCTTGAGCCTGCACCGTAGTAGTATCTCTCCATATCGTTAATTGTTCTCATGTAGTTTCTTGCCATACTTATTCCTCCTTATTGGTTGAAAACACTGCCAGCCAGTCTGTGAACTTCACTCCAGTCCATGTTTCCTAATGCTTCTGTTGATGGTATTTCAACAGTGGAGACAGATTTCTTAATTTCTCCACCGGATGGTGCAGAGTTAATGTTGTCGATTCTTGCACTCAAGTCAGACAATGCTTTCTCGATGTTTGCAAGTGGTGTTCTAGCGTCAAATGCTTGTGCTGCTTTTGCCTCAGCCTCTGCGCTCATTTCCTTGGCTAGTCTGTCAGCAAAGACAGTTCCAAGGTTGGTTTTGAATTGTTCTTCTAGGGAAGCAGCCTTGTAAACTTCGTATGCTGCTTCTAGGTCAGCAGGGCTAACTGAGTCAGGAGACAAGTAGTCTCCCTTTGCTACAGTTCCACCACTGTTGGAATTTAGTTTTCCAATAGCGTTAGTAGATGGTGAACCACCTTCTTGTGCTCTGCCTTTTACTTGTCCTGCGAAGTAGTCTGCACCATCGCCAATTTGCTCAGGTGTAGAACCAAGGTTAGCCTTGGACAGTTGGTCGAAGTGCGCTCTTGCACCACCGATGTCAACTCCTTGAGATTTCAAGGTGTTTTCCATCCAGTTTAGGTAGTCAGTTGTGATTACATCGCTGTACTCACTCTTTGCATACATTCCTTCTTTCTTGTCTTCTTCAGCCATTTCTTTCCCCTCGTCTTCTTCTTTCTCAGGTTTCTTTTCTTCTTTCTTATCAGCCATGTGCTCTTTCAAGCCTTCAGGCATTTCGCCCTTTTCCATAGCGTCAAGTCGCCCATTTAGCCTGTCCAAAGTGCTGGACAATTCGCCTAATACATTATCGTCACTCATGTTTGTGTCCTCCTTCAATATACGGAATGTCGCCTCCGGGTTAATACCTTTCTCGCAAATAGTCACTTCATGAAGTTCCAGTTTGGAGATTTCTGTGTAGTCGCCATGTTGTTGGTCGCTCTTACGCATTCTCTTGAATGCTTGTCCTCCGATACTGAAGCCTCTTAGTGCCCCCTTGCGAATTTCACTGGCAACTTCTCTTGCCTTTTCGATGTCATCTCTTAATTGGATAACAACGAACATTCCAGCGTCATCAACGCCGGACTTCCAAACACGACCATCAGAGTCAGTGTAGGAAGGTATTACTTCTCCAACTTGTATATTGGAGTGTGCTAGTTGTACATTTCTAAAGCCATCTGCTTTCATGAATCCATCGAAAGCATCTTTTAGAGCCCCTCTTGTAATTAGGTCTCCTTGTTTGTCTACCATTTCTACAGATGCATAACCTGCGATTACGAGGTCATTTGCTGCCTTGACAATACTGATGCTTCCGCTGTGTTGAACAGGGGAAGTTCGCAGTGTCAATCCGGTAGGCATTACCCCTCTCACACTTGTCATACTATTTAATCAGGTATGGAACACGGCTTTGTCTGAAGTTATCTCTAAAGTACCCTCTTCAGTAGGGATTGTCATATTCTTTTCATCCTCGCTGTCCTTCGATTTTGGTTCAATGTAAGAATCTTCACCGGGTCGCTTTCTGTTGTCAAAGTCGGGCATAGTCTTCTCATCGTGCAAGTTAGTAGGTCCAAGTGGAGATTCTACAGGAGTAGCATAATCAATTCCTAACCCCTTTGCACCTGCATTAGAACCTCCTACAGAACCAGCACCACTCTTCAAGAATCTATCAATCAACATCAATCCCTTAACGAGTACTTTCCTTTTCTCTTTCTCTTTCCACCAATTTGTGCCTTCTTCTTTGTGAGGTTCGATAAGTGGTTCTGCATCTCCTTGTGACTCATGTACCTCTTCTTTTTCTGTGATGTGTAAGTTAGCCTTGAGCATAGCACCTGCTATTGGACTCCAGTATTGTCTCTGACTTTCTGCTAACCTAACTAGATACTTACTGTCAGCCAAAGGTGAATGAACAGTCCACATACTACCTGTCTGTGTACACTTGTATAGTACATCACCTTGAGGCATGACTACTCTAACTCCTGACTTAGCCCTATGAACTTCGCATAGCCACTGGTCTTCAGACTTAGCAAGCAGACCAAGTGTCTCTCTACTAACAAGACCTTCGCCCTCTGCCTCTCCTAATATCTTAGAAGCAGTCAAAGTGTAAACATCGTCACCGCCAGTAGTTTCTACTTTACTGACATTGGCAGCATTAACCATTACATGGTCGCCTTCATTGTATTTTTCTTCACTGTTGAATGCTACTCCTACATCCATGTAGATTTCGCCGTCAGACTCTACAGCCCTATTACCTATCTCTTCTTCTCTTGTTATCGGACCTGTACCTAATCTGTATGTGTACGGACCACTGCCTCTACGCTCTAGTACTCTCAGCACTACATCGTTACCCGGTTTCAGCATAACCCACTTAGGGTGTCTGAGTTCACCAACCATGTATACTGACTTAGCATCTCTAAGTAGTAAATTCTCATGCGTTTCGCTTAGATTTTCGACAATGGCTTTGAGACCTTCATCATCTGTCAGTCTCGTATCGCTTGCACTTGGAACATGTATATTCTCTACTCCTTCCAAAGCACCTCTTACTATTTTGATACGGTCATTCAATACGACATCGTGGACTTCCTTTTCAGCAAACTCTATGACATCAAAGATGTAGTAGCCCTCTTCTGTCTTGATTACATCAGCAGTAAAGTCTTCATCAGTCACTTTCTTGAAGTTCTCTTTGTCTTCATCACTCAAATCAAATGTCTTGGAAGATACTTCGTCATCTTCTTTCTTGACAAACCCACGCTCGCCTTCAGGCATGTGGGACACTATCCAGTCACCTGTAAAGCCTCTCAACTCTTCCAAGTCATCTAGTTCAAAGATACGATGCATTGGTTGTAAGATAGGGACTTCGCTACCCAATTCTTTTCTAAGAATGTCAGGGTTAGTCAAATCAGCCAAACCTATGTCCGACTTCCTTACGCTGTGTACATCTGTGTTTCTCGCTATACCAAATCGCCCCGGTCTATCATTTGCAGCCATTCTGTCAGGTCTTAATAAAAGTTGACGAGACTGTTCATGGTCGGGATGCCTAAGCATTTCTAGCCACTCAGGTGGGGCTACTGCATCCCAAAACTTTCCTAAAATGTTGACAAGTGGCTGCTTGTTACTCTCGCCTTCTGCTACTGGTACAACATTGACATTACCGTTTCTTGATATTTTGAATTTGAAATTAGGTTCGAAGAAGTCACCGAACTCATGTCTGTAGCCAGCAGAATTGTACAGACTGTGAACTGAGTGAGTGTAAGGACTAAATTGGTCTGCTGGCACTGCGGTAAAGGCATCAACTGTTTCTTTGACTTGTGCAGGGGGCTCTATTTCAGGGAAGCCTACTATTAGAGAATCCAAGTACTGCTTAGTATTCCAGTACCTACTGTGATGTTTGTTCTTGTGTTTACTCTGTGCCGTCTTCTTCCTATCATAGAGGGGTTGTCCTTCATCAGTCAACTCTCTTACTCTGCGGTCATCCTCGTTATAGGCATTTTGATAATGAACGCCAAGTCTTTCATTGAGGTGACTGAAAGCAGGGTTGGTGATTCTTCTTGTCATACCTTGAACTATGTTAGCAAACTCATCATCTCTGCTAGTTTTGTGATGGTGTCTTACCTTTTCATGTCTACCATCTATATCCATCTCAGGGTCTGTAGCCTGCAAGTACTGCCTCATTGTCATAATCGGCATTTTGTAATCCATACCATATTGCTCGAATCTAGGTTGGAAAACATCTTTGATTAAATCATGTAGATTTTTCTGATGTGGTATACTCTCAGGGTCCAACCCTAGTTTTTCTAACGCAGTAGGCATGTCAAGTATATCGGCTATATTGAACTCAGTACCTTTTTCGTGAACCATCCTTTTCATGTTAGCCATGTCGTCAACTTTAGTTTGGTTACCAGTTTGGTCTATACGGGCGTGACCCTTGGTGTAAATACCGTGTTGTTCGTGTGGCACTTTCAGCAAGTAGTCATTAGCCATGTTAGCAAACATTCTCATGTTAGCCTCAGCAGTTTCGTGGTCTAAATTAGGATTGAAAATGTAATCGTGTACTTCAGGTGCTGTGTTAGCCAGCATTTGTTTCAGATGGACCATAGCACTCTTGATAGCGTCAGTATCTGCTCTCAATTTGTTTTCTAATATAGTGTCATGCCCCGTCAAAGAGTACCTGCCGCCCTTAGTAGAAAGTGGGTCGATTTTATCTTCTAGTTCATCTAGTAACCTTTGCTTATCCGCTATCAATTTGTGAACTTTAAACTCATCTTCACCACTCAAACCCTCTTCTTCTAATTGAGCCTCAAGCATACTTATGTTCGCTATTTCTTCTTCGTACAAAGCGAGTTCATCGCTTGGAGGTCTAGCCTCAGATATTTGAGGTGTTACAGAGCCAGCAGGATTTAGAGTAGGTTCTACACCAAATTCCTTAGTAGGACTGTGTCCTGCTAATCCAAATCTATTGTCAAGACGCTCTAGCCTTCGATTATATTCATTTACTACTCTGTCGATTTCTTCTCTTTTCCTATCTTCGTCAGGTACAGCATTAGCCCTTGACATGGCTGATTCGTAATCCCTTTCGATTTTGTCTAACTCCGCTTGTTTAACTTCCTCTATAGTCCCTTGCCTAACAGGACTATCCCTAAGTTGCAAAATCTTATCCAGTGGGTTTTCACCTCCTACAGTATGTTTGGCTCTAGGATTCTTTAGATTCATCACATCCTGCTGAGGTACATAGGTTCATCCTCATACCAAGTTTAGTACCTATAGTATGATAGGAATGAGTTCTATGACTTTGCATAGGTTCAGGATTAAGAGCCCCACCCTTACCTGTGTAAGAATGCGCTACTCTCAAGACACCTTTACCTTGTAGTTTTTGATGGGCTCTGTGCGCTTTACTATTATCTCCTGACCTTCTCGCTGCGTGGTAATCATCGTGAACCATGTTGTTAAAAGCGGAATCTACAGTTTGAGCATGTCTAGCATAGTGGGCGTTTTGACCTCCGCTACCCTTGACACTACTTGACATGATGACATTGTGAGGTTTGAGATTCTGAGGTGCATCAAGTGGGCTACCTCTAACAGTAGTAGTGATAACTTTACCACTGCCCTTTTCTCTCTGTTGACTCATACTCATTTCTCTTTGACCGAATGGTGCAAGTGCATTGAGAACTTTGTAATCGTCAGCCGATTGTATAGCACCTGTTTGTAAATCGTAATCGTGTCTAGGCTCTATTTGGGCTCTAGTCCTTGAAAACCAAAGGCTGTTTTCTTTGGGACTAAAGATACTACCTTTGTATCTACCCTCTATATCTTGTTCGAATTCTGAACCTAATTCTGACCTTACATATTCTTCTAATTCTTCATCAGGTACTAAGCCTTTGAACCTATCTTTCAGTTCCTCTAGTTTGTCTGTCCTTTCCTTGTCCTCTTTTTCACTGTAAAGTAAACTGTGATGGTGTATCAAATTGTACAAGTCGTTGGCATCTTTACCAAGACCTCCGTGACCCTTGAATGGCTTTTGCCAGTGAGTCGCAAGTGTCTCGTGGTCGTCTAGGTAATCGTAATGGTCGGGATGCATAGCATAACCATAATGTATAGAGGAATGGTTCTGCGCCATTCTACCAGCATTAGCCACACGGATAGACTCAGTTTTCCTAGCATCCATTATCGAATCCACTTCTTCTTGTGTGAACTCGCCTCCATCCCAAAGTTGTCCGTAAAACGGATGTTGACCTTTAGGATAGATGTTACCATCAGGGTCCAGTCCTAACATAAATCTCAAAGCGTTGTAATTAGGATAGTAGTCTGCTCTCGCCTTTTTTCCTTCTTTACCACTTTTAACCATATCATGCCTAAGCATGGAATCAATACCATGATTATCAGGGGAATAATCTATCTCAGGTACTTGTCTTTCAGTAAGAGGTTCGTAACGACCTGCACTATTAGTAGCGTAGTGGTGCTGTTCCATCATTTTGTTGAAATGAGCCACAGCCCTCTGCCAAGCGTTTTTGTCTTTACCCATAGGCTGATGATTTAGTAACGCTTCATAGTTGAAACCGGGCGAAGGCTCATCCCCCTCTTCTGACATACCTATAGGTGTGATGAGCATACCATGTCCCGGTCTGTCAGGGTCTCTTGTCCAGTGGTCGTGAAGTCCTGAAAACCTCTGTTGGATATTCCTGATAACCCTAGGTATCAAATTAGGGTTACCTGAGTGCCTGTCTACTCTGAACATCCTGTCAGGATTGTAGCCGTTTTCTTGTACATGTCTATAGAATCTGTCTTTTTCTTCAGGGGTAAACCACTCTAATCCATGAAAGTAGTCCATGAACCCTAAGTTCTCTTTCCAGTATTGCTTCTTTTCATTGATGTGAGCCAACTTGATAGCGTGGTCTATTTCTTCACCACTCCTACCTTCTTGCTTCATTTGATTAGTGATTTCATCCACTTTAGATGTATTGTCACCTAGCCAATTTTGATAATCTCTAAGGTAGAAAGCATGATTAGTTGCACCCATCACATTACCTGACAAATCTTCGTCAACTGCCAATTGACCGTAGTGAAATTGATTTCTCAAAAAGTCGTGCTGTTTGTCATCTCTAACCCAGTTTTCCCACCTTGCCTCTTTATGATGGTCCTTTTCGCTTTGAGATGTAGCGGTGTGGTCTGTAGGGTGTACATAGAAGTCACCCACTATATTGTGGTACTCACCATGTAAGGGATTCAAGTCAGAGCCTAGATAATCATGGTCTGCATAAACATCATGCGGGTCTTGATTGTTAGGTTCTAATTTCCAAGGAAGCCCTGCTACAGTTTGTCCCATAGGTGGAGGGGTTATTCTGTGTTCCTGATAACTAGGATTATCACTCAACTCCATACCACTGCCAAACCTAAGCATGTCAGACATTTGTGCTTCATCGAGTCCTTGTGCCGATTCAAAGCCTTGTCCCTCCGTATTCAAATCGTAATTACCTGAAGGACCTGTGACTTCTTGACTCTTCATAAGAAGAACAGAGTTGAACATTTTTAGAAGGGCTTGGTCTTCTTGACTAAGAACATAACCTCTCCTTTCTGCACTGATTGCTGAGAAATAAAACTCAGCACCAGCGTCTAATTTACCTATGCCGTCATTAAGAGACTTTACGAATGTAGAACGGTGTCTATCGAGCGTATCTAATGGCCCTTCTCTCATCAGCATCACCAGCCGTTCAAATCAGACGGCTGGAGATTCGGTCAACGGACTTCTTCAAATCGCTCATCTTAGGCCCGTCACCGCCTTTGAAGTTTTCAAGTGCACCAGTTGTACTAAATGCTGTAGGATAGTAAGGGGATGTTTGAGTCAGAATGTTACTGTTTTCAGAGATTGCACCCTTGTTGGCTACATCCTCTACATTAGGAACTGCGTTGTTAGTGTTATAGAAAGCGTTAGGAATGCCTGATGGTTGAATCTCAAACCTTGCATGCCCTACATCTGACCCTTCTTCTTGACTTGAGTAATCAGGCATACTACCCTCTTTCTTAGCGATTCTGTCCTCAAGGGCTTTCGCTGCTTTCAATAATTCGTATGCTTTATCATTTGCTTGCTCAAATCTAGGTTTCATGTTATCACTCCATTCCCATTTGGTTGCCGACAGAGCCACTTCTTTGGCTTGTTCAGCCAGTGCATGAATCTCAGACCATTCCATCTTATGGAACTCGGCATTGGTTTGAGGCATATCTAAGTCACTACCGTCTTGTGCTTTCAAGACCATAGCATCAGGTACATCGCCTCTGAATCCATCAACCAGTACATCTTCAGGCCTTTGTGTTGTTACAGACACAAAGCCTGCTTTCTTTAGCATGGCTGTTGGATTGGAAATCATTTTTCTTAGTTCTCTGTTTTCGGCTTCTAGGTTTTTCAAACCTGCATCCATTGACTCCATCTTTGTAATCAATGCACTCATCAAGCGTTCTGCGACATTACTCTCTCTTTCTTCTGTCACTTACGCTCACCTCACAGAGTTCTGTTGTTCAACCTTCTGTTAATGTTACCGAACCTACTGGTTCTGATTGTCCCCGGTAGAACATTGGTAGTAGCAGTGTGAACAGTTTGTACTTCAGACATTTTCTTGATTGGTACTCCACCTGCGTAGATGTCATTGACACCGATTGCGTTATCTGATTTGATAACGGTAGCCTCAATATCCTTACTCATGTAGTCTGCGTACTTTATTATTTCATTGATGTGAGTCCTTGCAGTGAGCCCATCTTGGCTCTCAAGAGCCTTGTAAAACTCATCCACATGAGAGCGCATTTTTCTAGCCATCGGGTCTAATTTCTTCAAGTCCATTGCCAATCCCCACTACTTCACTTATCTTTAATGTTCCTAAGCCCCTCTTGGATTACGGGCGTTAATTATACCTTGACTTGCTTGTTCTAAACCTGTAGGTTGCATACCCCTTTGCTGAACGCTTGACATAGGGCTACCTGAGCCCATGCTGGTTCTGTTTTGTGGGCTTGCAGGACCACGGTTTCTTAGTCCCATACCTTCTCCTCCGGGTTAGCCATACCGGGTACTTGAGCCTGCCTTCCATCTGTGCTGCCAATTGTGGAGGGATGTTTCTACTCGGTAGTGCGCCCGGAGTACCCATACCTCCACCCATTCTCATACCTCCCATAGGTTGAGGTTGTTGTCCTTGCATCGCTGCCTCAGCAGGGTCAGGTTGCTTGTAGATGAATCTGATGTCTCGGTTAGCATCTTCTTGTAGTGTAGGTTTGTAGCCCATCATCATCATTCTTTGAGCGATGTTGACTTCCATCTCGTCTCTTCTCAGTCTAGTGACTTCGTCTTCCTCTTCATTTGGATATAGTGTCAACTTCCAATCAGTGACATCCATCTGTTCCATCATCCTTGGGAATAGATGCTCTGTGTATACCTTGTGACCGAACTCTACTGCACGATTAGTGACGAGTATCTGCATACCTTCGTTGTTTAGACCGCCTGACTTACCTGTGTCCATCATGAACACATTAGATACTCCGTAGAACGCAGCAATACGCTGACGCATCTCATCACGAGCAGGTATGTACTGCATTTCTTCAAGACTGTCCATCAGTTTGACCCAATTGACACCACCCTTACCGTTACCTTCAGTAGCAATCTTAGGGATGTAATGGGGGTCACGCTCAAGTTTTTCATCAGTGGCTTTCCAAAATGCCTTCATTGATTCAAGATTCTCTGTACTAATGCTCAAGATACCCCTTGGTATTCTACGCTTTGAATAAGCAGTGTACATGTAGTTGTCCATCGCTGTCAAAGTCATAGCCTGTCTCCAAAGTGTAGATACAGGGCTTCGACCATACAACTTACTAGGGTTGTATTTACTCACATGTATGACTTCACCCTTGAGGTAATACTGAGTCTTACCACTACCGGCAGTATTGACATGGTGTACATCTTCCATCTCAGTCCCACATATAGAGCATTTCTTTTCTTCTTCAGAAAAAGATTTGACTTCGTTTCTGTGAATAGGACAAACTCTGAATCTACCTCCTCTTACACCACGCTTGTCAGCAATAATACGCATGAATATAGGGTCGCCTCTAACAATTTCCTTGATACGATAGAAAGCCATTTCATTAGTTTCAGGGTCAATGAAGTATTCTTTGATGAGTATAAGGAATGCATCATCGGTGATATTGAGGTCATATTCTATCTCCCTTAGTACATCCATGAAGGTTTGTTCCATAGAGTTTCTCTGCTCTATTAACCACCTTGGATATACTAATTGGTCGGGATTAGGACTGATTAATTCAGTACTACCGCACTCCTTACATTCATCTACATCGTGCTGGAACTCTTTGTCACAGGCTGTACACTTCTTGTGAAACTTCTTCTCCCAGTAGTAGCCCCTTCTGAATATCTCTTGTTGTAAAGTACTCAATACAGTTCTTAGAATAAGATTTTCATTAGCCACTGCATAAAGAGCAGGAATAGTAATACCTTGGACAAGTACAGGCTCTTGTATACCAGTAGTCCATAAAGGCATTTGGGCTCAGGCGTTGTCCTTCTACGAAAAGGACTACCCAAAGTTTCTAAGAATCTGCCTACTCTACCTTTCTCTGCCATCACAATGCCTCCGCCCAACTCATGACTGTATCACGGTCTACTCCCCATTCTCGCAGAGACTCCTCACCTTTAGATGTTCCATCCCTGTTAGAGAATTGAACAAATCTCTTGAGTTGAGTTTTTCTGACTGGGTCTTTCTCTCCAATATATGCAAGTACAGCCTTTGCCTGCATATCTTTCATCCTTAGATGTGGGGTAAGATTACTGAGTAATTTACTCAAATCATCCTTGGCATAGAAACTAACACGATGTTGACTCCTCTGATTATCAGAGTACACCTTTTGGTCGAGTTGCAAAACGCCCGCACCGATGTGTTTGTGTAATTCTTCACAGTGCATTCTGCCCCTTTCTCCTGTAGCGATGAATCCCGCCCTTGGCTCTCCACGCTCGGTGATGGTAATATAACCATCAGCATCTAAGAAGCCTGCCGCATAAGCCCAATTATCTTTGATTATCAAACCTTCTCGGTTGATACACATGTATTCACCTCTTCTGTGTGACTTGATTATGTTAAGTTCTTCACCGTACATATTCAGTAACTTAGCCAATTTAGCAGAACTTACATTGGAGACTCCCTTCTCTATCAAGTTAGATGCGATTGCCTTAGATGTCATTGCACCTTTTTCTTCCATCTCCGATTTAGATAGTGTCAATAGTTTCTGTTGCTCTTTGTTGAGGTTATCGAATTGATGCAATGCATTCTTCCAAATCTTACGAGCGTCTTGCTTCTGTTGCATAGAACTAACCCAAGAGTTCTTTTCTTCTTCTCCCCACACATCTTGGAACTCATCCAGTTTGGCGAGTATGTCTTCTGCATTATTCCAAAGATGACAGGCTCTCATCAAAGTAGTCTTCCTAGTATTACCAAAAAGCCTCAACGCTCTGAGGTCTTTGTTAGATAGTCCCATCTTTCTCATGGCATCTTGGTAAGGCTCGGACCAATCTAACTTAGATAAGGTAGCCTCTACTTCCAAACTCTTCAACGCTCTGACACTGCGAATGATACTGTCAATCTCTTCTTTGTCTTCTTTGAATACTCTGCGGGCTTTTCTGAGGTTCTTGATGATGTCATTAGCACTTTTACCTAACTTATCTTCGAACCAACCGTCACCAGTAGGTGAGAATGGTGCATATTGTGGTTTTCGTATTTCTTCAGTAACAAAAGAATTTGATGCTATTGACTTAGCAATCACTTCATCAACATTAGGATGGGACAAAAGACTTGACGCAATAGTACTCAATGTGTCGTCTCCCATATCAATCGAATAATTGGAGTCACCTACAGACAAACTAGACCACATATTATCACCCAGTTTTTGGTGTCACTTAATTATATCGTGTACCAACTCGCCCCTGCGACATTTCTCTGCGGTACATCGCCAAACCAATCATCGACTCCATCAAGATAGTCGTCAAGTAATACAATAGTCCCTCTGAACTCCTTAGTAGCCCAGTTAGCAAGGGCTACACTTACAGCCAAGTCATCGTGGCTACCCACAGATTCTAGCCTGCCGTTCTTCTGCATACCGAATCTACTCAATTGTGTCTCCAAAGTTCTAGTGAACTCCTTGCTCTTTTCATCTCCCCAAGGTGTTTTGATGTGACCTTGTTCAAAGGCAAGTAGTAAACTCATGAACATGGACTCCTTCTTAGCACGAGTAGTCATGAATATCTTGATTGGCATATCTGCTGCCATCTCTCGCATCTCTGCCTCAAGCATTCTTTGGAAATTGTTACCTTCAAGTTCAATCAAATCAGGTTGGAATTTGTTATTGAGTGAAACCATCATGCGCTTTTGAGCCATAGACGATAGTCCCTTTTGATGGACTGTGTGTATCAACTGCTTGACATCCTCGCCCGGCAGCATACGCATGACTGTCATAGCAGTATAGTCAGCGTTTTTATCAGAAGAGATAGCAGGGTCATAACCTATGAAGTGCTGACCGAATATACCACTCGCCTCTCCTTCTTCGTTATAGTCAACTTCTGCTTTATCTATCAATCTGAGATTAGGGTCACGAGCCTTTTCTAGTAATGTCATTGGGAACATACTAGACATATCGTGGATAGCTCACACAGATACTCACGAGCAAACTTGATTGCAGGCATAGAGTTTTCACGCTGTTTCAATGCTTCGAGAGGCCACCTGTTAGGCCAAAGTGGTTGACCGTCAGATAATATGGCGGGGTAAGTCTCTACAGTGAATGTGTCTTTGTCTTCAAGTTCAGCGTACAAATCGTTGTAACTGAAAGGAGTGCCTACCATCATCAGTCTACCTGTGTGGTGAAGTACAGGAAGTAATACAGTATAGAACCAATCGGCTGCTCTTTGAAGTTCAGAACTGGTAGTACCCCATAGAATATCGTCACATACTACAACATCAGGGTGAAAACCACGAGTAGCACCACCAACGGACTTAGCATGATACGACTACCGTTAGTGAACTCGAAGTATGATTTAGCCCAAGGTTTACCCTGTGGCTTAAGTCCTTTCAGAATATCAGCAGACTCTATGTTATTTCTGATGAATCTCATGTGTTCCAGTGTCTGTTCAAGGCTGTGACTGAACACCATGATGTGAGTATTAGGATTGAAAGCACCTAGCCAAAGGGCATAACTCATGAAAAATACAGACTTACCGTGGTCTCTACTAGCCTTAACACAGTAGTATTTGTTTTGATTGAGTCCTTTGAGCCAGTCTTCGTGGTGTTTGGATAACTCAAACCCTAGTATCTCTGTGAAAAAATAAGAAAAGGACTTCTTTGACATCTGAGTGTCCATCTCGTGCACTAGGCTATCAATATCAGCCAAGCGTCAAGCCCCCTGTACCTTTGATGACCCTCCTTGGTTCATTATATCATTTAACGAAGGAGATGAATTAGGATTAACCACTGCTACTTGTGAAGGGCTTGAGTCAGGTTGTTCTTCTTCCTTGATTTCTTCTTTCTTTCTATTCATTATGTCTTGAATAGTAGGCTCACGCATATTGTCTAGTCCTTTATTGTTGTTGAAGTTATCACTTCTCTTTTCGTCACCGACTATTTCCCCGCCAGCACTATCCATACTAGCCTGTGAACTAGGCGGAGGCAAAACTAATGTTTGAGGGACTGGTCTATTTTGGGCATCCACTGGTTGCTCTTGGGAGTCAACTGGCTGCATATTGCCAACAGTCCTTGCATCTGCTCTAATGTCTTGAGGAGACCTATTGTATTGTTCATACAAATCTCTCATTCGACTGCCGACTTCCATGTTTTCTTTATCTCGTTGACCTACTTCTCTACCAACTTCTCTATCTCTTGCTCTCTGCACTCTCTTAGCAGACCTATTGAAATCTCTGCTCTGTGCATTCATAACAGCGACTCTTTGTCTATCGGCTTCGTTTATTCTGTTCAACCTTTCTTGATTTTCAAATGCCCTTCTTCTATTACGAGCCCCTATACCAAAACCACGACCTTCGTTTCTGTACTTTTCAGCAAGTTCAGCCTCTCTTTGTGCTTGCGCTTGTTTGGCTTGCTCTCTCAAATTAGCCCTAGCCCTGCCTGTTCTACCTGACGCTGCTCTACCTAGTCCTCCTAAAATAGCAGAGCCTTGAGCACCACCGCTTACCATAGCGTTAGCAAGACTACCTAGACTTCTATGTTGCCCTGTTAAAGCACCTGTCACTCCGACAAGTCCCCCTATACCTCTACCAAGTCTTTCTAACCCTGTCCTACCTCGACTACCTCTACCTTGGTTACCGCCTACTACCATTACAGGTCCTCCGCCCAAAGTGTTGTAGTTAGGTCTGATAGCCTTAGTAACCAATACTTTGTCCATCAGAAGTCACCTCTCAAGAATCCATCAAAGTAACCCATCTTCTTACGAATCAAATCAATGTCGTTGACTACATCACCGCTTGTTCTTATCGGTGTTTGTTCTGCAAGACTTCTAAAATTACCAGCCTCGTCAAAGTCAAAAAAGGTCTGCCCCAAAGGAACACCCCTTGATTGCTGAAAAGCAGTTGCTTCAGGAGGTGCTTGGCGAGTAGGTATACCTGTAGGCATTTGACCCGTAGGTTGTGGTATGCCCGCCATGTCACCCGGTACGACTCTTACTTGTTGAGGTCTTTGCTCAATTGCTGGTGCTGGCTGCACCGTTCCTTCTCCTACCATACCTTGAGAACCAGCCATATCGTTGAGTTCTCCACGGACAGTTGCACCCGGAGGTGCTAGTTGCTGCTGGGTGTATATCCTATCCTGCCAATGGTCGGGGGCTTGATGGTGTCCAAAATCAGGAACACTGTGTTCAAGATTGTCCTTTTCGTAGTCGGTAGGTATTTCTCCAAAGGTGAACCTTTCATGCCCTGTCTTTTCTAGTAACTTGTCGATTACTCCTTGAACCTTATCACGGTATTCTTCATCTACACCATGACTGTCAATATTAGCATCTTCTTCTTCTGCCTAAGTTGACCTAACACAGTCTGCAAAGCCTCATCTTGAGGAACGCCTTCATTCATGAGTTTACTAGCAGTGTGACTAATGTGTGCTACTATCTCTCCAGCCCTGTGATTAGCACTTCTTGCAAACTGAGTGTCTCCTACAGCAGCACCACTAGCATGTTGTGCGTGTAACTTGTAAGTATCTTCATTGTGGTGAGAGCCTAGCCCTCTAACGATGTTTCTGAATACAGCACCGACACCCCTGCCAGTTCCATCTGAATTTATACCGTGTGATTTATTTTGGAAAAGTAACCTAATCATAGCAGACCTAGATACATCATTGAGTTCTTCAGGACTTAATCCGTGGTCTATACCTTGCTCGTCAAAGAATGCTTGTAACTTCTCACCGTTAAATCCAGCACCTTGCCCTCTACCACCTGCACCCATTCTCCTAAAAGCCGAATGAGGTAGAAAATGTGCAAGTTGGTGACCGTGTACTTCAGGGTGTCTTCTGTTTTCAGCAAGTGATTGTTGTTGTTCACCACTAAGATACATGTCAGGCAATTGACCTGTTTGCTGGTAAGTCTTGAAATCTCTAGGGGCAATAGACTGAACTATACCTCCGCTAAGGCTGCCGGGCATCAATCTGTTATACTTGACATAATGCAGTTGTGATATATCTTTATCGTCAAGGTAAGTCCTCTTTTTCAAAACATCGCCTAGTTCCTTATTCATGTGAATGAAGCCGCTGTCAATCCATCTTCCAGTAGCCCCACCTTTGACATTTCCTCTGTTCATAGAATAAGTAATCAGAGGTCTTGGTCCATTTTCGTATAAGGGTTCAGCACCTCTGACTCTTCTCATGTGCGTTGGAACATTGTTTTCATAGTGAGGACCAGCATGGACTTTTCGCCAAGCACTGCTTGAAAAATTAGGAAGGCTATGGTTAGTCCTCCCATCACCATGTACAGTATCGTGGTTAGCATTGTATTGGTCTATTGCCTCTTGTATCAAACCAGCAGTTTGAACTTGAGCCTCTCTCAACTTATCAGCATCTCCACTAGCCAACGCTTTAGGGAATATCCTTTGCATTAAGTCTCTGTGAACATAATCAATAGGATGTAAGCCCCCATCTAGTAACTCACCCGTTTCAGGGTGATGATTGAAAGGAGGGTGGTCGTGTTGCTTAGGGTCAGGATTAACACCTGCATCTGAAGGATTCCAAGAATGTCTGAGTTGATTGTTGAACATCAGTCCTGCTGATTTTCTGATAGTGTTATTGAACACTCTAAGAAAGTCGTTAGTACCAAAGAAGGTCTGCTTCTTAATATGACTGGTAGCAGGTAGATGGACTTTCCACATCAGCCTACCCTCCCACTCCCTCTAGCAGCGAAAAGTAGACTTGGTGCGCCCCAGTTCTTTGGGTCATCCTCTAAGTTCTCTGTAGCACCTTCAGGTTTGGTAGTGCTGTCTTGTCCTTCACGATGTCCCGCTTCTCTGTTGTTACCATGACCTCCTTGTTTAGCAGCCTTTTTACTCCCTTCTTTTCTCTCTAGGCTTCTTTTAGTTGCCTAACAAGTCTTCTCATCTGATTGAATTGCATGTAGTCCATCTTTTTCTCGACTAACTCTATATCTTCTCTAATCAAAGACAAAGACTTTGCAAAAGACTTGCCCTTTTCTTTGATATTTCTTGGCTCTTTGATTTGCCTGAGCCCCCTGAACTAGGAACTCTTGGGTTGTAATCAGTTTCAGCACCTATTCCGTGTCCTGAAGGTATCTGCGGTACATTACCCATCAATTTTCTACGAGCCTGAGTAGCCTGTTGTTGCCCATACTTCTGTGCATCAAGTCTTAGGGGCTGTTTGGTTTCAACACCTAAGTGAGTCCTGTGTACGGCAAGAGGGGCTCTATCTAATCCTCTCTTTTGTGAGGCTCATAGTCCTCGACTGTTGTTTAGAACGCCTACTGGTTGCTGATGCGATGTTAGAACCGCCCGGTTGAATCTCAAATTGAGGCTGACTCCAAGTCTTATCTTTACCAGTACCCATCTCATCTAACTTAGACTTCATCAAACTAGACCAAGCATCCTCCATAGGTTCACCTGTAGCGAGCATACCGCCCGGTGCAGGCATAGTACCAGTAGCAGCACCAAGACTGAGGTTACCCATATCGGGCATACCTGTCATAGCACCGAACTGCTGACCTTCATTGAATTGGTCGCTCATCTGCAAAGGGTCTTCTTCTTCCTCCATCATAGGAGGCATCATAGGAGGTTCTTGTTGAGGGATTGATATTTGTAGATGCGGTAGAGTTTCACTCATAACAGGCTTTTCCTTTTCAGCCTGCTTTTCGTCACGCACCTTTTCCATTTCTTC